>Ga0137410_10003339_pt1 | contig 10871 bp, 10 predicted proteins | sample CZODoug1_16funga_FD_108878 | JGI IMG/M metagenome (GOLD analysis project Ga0137410, IMG submission 108878) | Vadose zone soil fungal communities from Angelo Coast Range Reserve, California, USA - CZODoug1_16fungal (Illumina Assembly) | ecosystem: Environmental > Terrestrial > Soil > Vadose zone... | reverse complement strand
CACGACCGCGACGTTGCGCCCGATGGTCATATGCGGGAACAGCCCGACCTCCTGCAAAACGTAGCCGATCCGGCGGCGGAGTTGGATCGGATTCCAATCGGAGGTCGCGCGGCCCTCGACCCGCACGAGGCCGGATTGCGGCGGCAACAGATGATTGATCAGCTTGAGAACCGTTGTCTTGCCGGTGCCGCTGCGTCCGACGAGCGCGAGCGTCTCGCCACGCTCGATGGCAAGCGAAAAGCCATCGAGCGCCAACGGCCCGTTCTGGTGACGGAAGCTGACATCGGCGAACTCGATGGCTATTTCATTGGCTGGCGGCGAAAAGCGTTTGCCTTCCATATTTCATTATCTCACTCAGGCGCTGCGCAGCGGGCGTCCGCATTGATTGCAGAAGTTCACCGCGCGAGCCAGTGTCGCGCCGCAATGCGGGCAGGTCTTGGTCGTCGACTCGGACGCCGGCGGAGTCACATAAGTCGGCGCCGTCCAGGACGGCGATTGTGGCTGCCCCGACGTCTGGGACGGCGTGTAGTCCCTGTAATCGGGCGGCGGAGGCGGCGCCATAAATTGTCCTTGCCCCTGCGCGCCAGGGATTCCTACCAGATCGCGATAGGCCAGCGCCTGACCGAGGAACAGCAACGGCATTGTCGCCAGCACGCCGACTCCGCAGGCAATAGCCCCGGCGGAGGCGAGCAGATAGAGCGCCACCGCGAAGACGGTGAACATGACCCAATTCTGCTTCGTCACCTCGATGCTGGCTTTGATAGCGTCAATCGTCCCCTTGCCGCCTTCGACAATCATTGGATAAGTCAGAAAGGTCAGTCCGTAAACAATCAACCCCGGAATTAAGCAGAAGACGGCTCCGATGTTGGCGGCTATTGCGATCAGCAACAATGCCCCCAGTATGCGTACGAAATACTGTCCGCCTGAAAAAAGATCGCCGACGGCAATCCGCTCTCCGCGTAATTGCTTGAAGGCGGCGTTATATATCCCACCCAACATCCAGGCCGATGCGCCTAAGATCGCCAGGATGAGCACCGGGTAGAGAAGGAAAAGCCCGACTGGAAATACCGGAGCCGTAGGAATCTCTCCATCCTGTGGGAACGATGGAGTCATCGCCATCATTATGCCAAAGAACGGCAAATAGATTACCATTCCGACCAAAGCCATCACCAAAATCATCAACACCCAGACAGACCATTGCTGGGTGAACAGATTCCACGCTTCGCTGATCCATTCCCAGCGAACGCCGGGCACATTTACTTGTTGCATTCGTTTTGCTCCTGTTGGATTGGGGTATTAACCGGGGCATGTCGACTCGAAAACAATATCATCATTTGACGCCGGCTTCGGCCAGATACCGGCGCATCACTTTCGCGTAATGCGGGATCGCGACTTCCGGCTCTTCGATCTCAGGATGCCATTTCTTCTCCCATTCGAAACTGTAATAGCCGCTGTAGCCGCCCGCGGCCAACACTTTCACCGTCTCTTTGACCGGGACTTCTCCGCTCCCTGTCAGGACGTATCGGCGGTCTTTCTCATCGCCTTTCGGCGGGCGCGAATCTTTCAAATGCGTATGGCGGACGTAGCGGCCAAGCTGCTTGAACGTCTCGGCGGGGGCTTCTCCCGCCACGCAGGTGTGATGCGCGTCCCAGAGAAAAGCCACGTTCGGATGATCGGCGCCCCGGATGATTTCGAGCAGCGGCGGCGAAGTAACGAATTCGCCATGTGATTCGACAATGATCGTCACGTCGCTCCCCTTCGCCTGGTCGCCGAGTTCACGCAGCCCCGCGATGATCCGGTCAATCGTCGTCTTGCGTTCTTCGCCTTTGACCAGTTGGTTCGGGAAGACGCGGACATAGGGCGCGCGGAGTAGATGCGCCAATTCAATGAAGCGTTTCGCCTCGTCCATTTGCCTGGCGCGCTTCGTGGCGTCAGGCTCGTGCATGTTCGTCGAAGCGCCGAGGTCGGCGATCTTCAATCCGAGCGCTTCCAGATCTTTCAAACTCTCTTTCAGCTTCGCGCCGGTGAATTGCGGCGATTTTGGCAGATCCATTTCGCCCGCCAAACCCCGCATTTCGAACGCGGCGAAGCCATGTTGCGCGGCCTGATCAAGAATAGTCTTCCATTCCCAGGCGGGGCAACCCAGTGTGGAGAAGGCGATGGGCAGCCGTTCGGACGACTTCATTGCTTTGATTACCGCCGGCGCGGCAAGGGCGGCGGCCCCTAAATTAACGAATTCGCGTCGTGTGATCATTGGTTAGTCGCTCCTCTAGATCGGTTAGCAATTGCGTGTACGGGAAGACGCGCTGGATCAGTACCGCGAGCGGTAGCGAGCGCGCTTCACATTGAGGCGCCGCTCGCTACCGCTCGCGGTACTGATCCGTACACGCTAACCGCTCTAAGGCGGCAAGAGAGACCGCTTGTCCTGTCTCCGCCGAATCATAACACGCGAAGACGGCGGCCACGGTCTTCAAATAATCCTCGCCCTCGCTTTCGCAGCGTTCGCCGGTTCGCAGACAGGAAATGAAATGTCGCTGCGTCTCGCGGACGCTGTCTCCACGATAGCCTTCGGCCGAAAACGCGTAATCATGCGGCCTCTCCGCGGCGCCGTATTCGTCGAGCCAGATGCGGCAGTCGCGGGCGAGCCGGATTTTGCCGCGGTCGCCTTCGACGGTCAGTTCCTCGGAGATTGGTTCGCGCCGCGCGGGGCCGCTGACGCGGTTGGCGTCGATCAAACCGCTCGCGCCGTTTTCAAAATCGAGATTGATCAGCGTGTAATCTTCGCCTTTGACGCCCGGGTTGACGCGCCCCATCCGGCAGAAGACGCCCGCGAACTCGCCCAGCAGAAAACGGAATGTGTCGATGAAATGCACAACCATTTCGTAAACCAGCAACCGCTCCATCTCGCGGAAATACGGCTGCGCCGCGTAAGGCTCGGCGCCGCGCCCGTCGGAATTGCGCATCACGAAGCCGGCGTAAAACGGCCTTCCGACCGCGCCTCGATTAAGCAATCCTTTGATTTCGCGGTACCACGGCTGCCACCGCCAGTTTTCGTGTATGAATAATCGAACATTGGCGTCGGCGCAAACATTGACCATCGCCACGCATTCTTCCCAACTCGGCGCCATTGGCTTCTGGCAGATGACGCCGGCGCCGCAGCGCGCCGCGAGTCTGACGATTTCCAAATGCGAGTCGGGGCGTGTAACAACGTCGACGAAATCAGGCCGTTCGCGCTCCAACATCTCGGCGGCGTCGCGATAGGCGCGCGCGATTCCGAACCTGTTGGAGAATTCTTCGGCGCGCCCGGGAACCGCGTCGGCCACCGCCACTATTCGCGCGCCTTCGACGCGCCTCCAGGCTTCGGCCTGGAATCGCGCGAAGCGGCCGGCGCCGATCATCACGCCTTTCAGGGGTTCGAAGTTCACATGCTCGTCTCCTCATTCTTGTGGGAGCAATCTTTGATCTATGGCCGTGAGCGGCTTGGCGACCGCATACTAGCCTTGAATCGCCGGGATAGGCAAGCGCACAGAACTGACCTTTGAAAACCAAAATTCGCCGTGATAGGATGCGCCCTCTTCAGATTGTCCGCACATTTCATCTCGCGGAGAGATGGCAGAATGGCTATTGCACCGGTCTTGAAAACCGGCGCCCGAAAGGGCTTGGGGGTTCGAGTCCCTCTCTCTCCGCCATCACCCTCCTTCCACTTGTACCCTTAAAAGCAGGTTCGCATTATCAAGAAATTTCGCAACACTGAAGGGGTCTGGGGGCTCGTCTCGCTGGATCGAGCCGGTAAGAAGTTTGTCTGGGACCATCGCCCCTGAGCCTACTTCCTCGAATGGTTGGAAGGTATTAAAGCGAAAATAGGAAGTCGCCGAGCAAATGCCCAGCGAAGCGATGGAGGCGCAGCGCCGTAAGCGCTATGAACTGATTGGCGAGATGCTTACTAGAGGAAAAGCTCAGCCGGCGGAAGAGAGCTGACGTTTGCGGGCATCGCCTCGCTGCTGGCGTCGGCGGCGCTGCTGGCTTGTTACCTACCTACGCGGCGGGTGACTAAAGTGGATCCGCTGATCGCGCTGCGACCTGCGTCCATCTCTTCTTTGTTGACGGAACTTCGTGTCTGGTCGCAGATACAAACATTTGTTGTAACTACTCAGGCCTTCCCGCCGCGTTAGCGGCGCTTGAATTTAGCCGTGGGTTTCAACCCACGGTAGGCGTGTGAAATTCTCCGCGTCGCGTCAGCGACGGTTGATTTCAGGCGTCGCTGACGCGACGCGGGGCTTTTCCCACAGCTCTCCCGGCGTTGAAACGCTGGGCTAAATTCAGATGCCGCTAACGCGGCATAGGGGCCGCAGTAGTTACCATTTGTTTGACGCATGCCAGATCAAACAGATGCTGTCGTCCAACTTCCCGCGCTCCGTACCGCGGTTCGATGTAGTAATCCCGCCGGGCTGCTGATACTTAATATGCGCCCGTTCCCTCGGAAACGACTTTAACCGTGCGCGCCAGAATAACGATGTCCAGCCAGACGCTCCAATTGCGAACATAGAAGGCGTCCCACTTTTCCATCCCGACAGTTCCCGACCGGCTCCGCCCTGAAACTTGCCAGAGGCCGGTCAGACCTGGCAGGACCCGTTCGCGCAAAGCCCTGACTTGCGCCGCCAATTCGTGATGGTGGTAGGTTGGCAGAGGTCGCGGCCCAACCAGAGACATTTCGCGCTTGAGAACATTTATCAGTTGCGGCAGTTCATCGAGTGAGGTCCTGCGCAGAATGGCGCCGATCCGCGTAATCCGTGAATCCTGACGCAGCTTGAAATTGGCGCTCCATTCGAGCGCCAGTTGGGGGTCCTCGGTCAGCTTCTTTCGCAGCAACTCTTCAGCGTTCGGCGCCATGGTTCTGAACTTGTAGGCGCGGAATCGTTTCCCATTCTTGCCTATTCGCTCCTGAAGAAAGAAAGGATTCGCCCGATCTGCCAACCAAACCAGCGCGGCCAGCAATAAACAGACCGAACCCCAGAATGGCAGCGTGATCAACACCAGCGCCAGTTCGATCACCTGCTTCGACCATCGCGCCATCGGATCAAGCAGATTGAGTGACATCTCCAGCCCCGGCTGACCGCCCAAATCGCTGACTCGCGCCCAAAGCGATTGCACGTCGAACAGATCGGGTAAAACGATGACGCGCCGGTACGAGGCGAGCGGTCCATCCAGCAGTTCCATTGCCCGTTCACGGGTCAGGCCGCGCGCCCCCACGATCGCCACCGGCGCCATTGACGTCGCGAGATCGGACGGGCCAAGAACCGGCAACCCCTCTACCGTCTCTCCCCAGACTTCCTGGTCGTCGCTGAATACGCCTATCGGAATATAGCCGCTGGCTTTGTGATCATGTAGCGATTGAATTACAGAGGCCGCGGTTTTTGGATCGGCGTATACAACCGCGGGCATACCCCAAACTCCATACCTTATCAAAGCCTGCTTGGCTATGGCGTGGGCGAGCGGAACCAGGAACAGACTGATGATGAAAGCTCCTAGCAGCACCAGCCGGCTGACATGTTCCGATTCCTTGGTCAGGAACAACGCCATCGCGGCGGCGCCGTAAACCATCGCCAGCAAAGTCACTATCCGGCGTAGTTCTTCCACTGTCCCTGTTCCCCATCCCGGCAGCAACCTTTGCCCGGCGGCGATCGCCAACCAGGCGATAACCACCAGCCAACTCCACTGCGGGATCATGGCCGCTCCCAACCATAACTTCCGTAGCGCGCCCGCCATCAATAACGCAAGGATAATAGCCACGGCGCCACTCGCTCCTAACGCCGCCCCATTCCAGAAACAGCGGCGCATGTATTTAAACCCTTGAGCGTACCCTAAAGTCTCATCCGCGCCTGAAAACCAGGGAAATGTTAAATCCAACGTGAGGGTCTGTTCTCTTTCCAGCAGGGAATACTTCATAGAGATATTCAAAATGGTCGTTTAGGAACGGGCGGTAACGACTTCGCCCAGGGAATTGTCGAGCAGTTGGCGGAGAAAGTGTTTTGTGAATTGGACCAGCGACTGTTCCACCCCAATTCCGTGGCGTATGGGGATCCGCACATATAATTATCCTTGGTCACATGGCGGCCTTTCGCATACATCGCTTCGATCGCCGGCGCCATGTTCACGATGTAATTATTGGTCGTAACGCTGCCGGCGCCGGTCGAAAGCTCGATACCGAAGGATGTTCCTCCCTCGGTTGAGTCGCCGAATCGCTTCGACGGGCCGAGGATGACGTTATCCTTTATGACTGCGCGCAGCCCGCCGAAGGCCAGGGAAAGCCCCATACTGTCGCAGTCATACCCATATCGGGCGGCGCAAGCCCCATCCTCAGGTGGGTTGATATTGCGCCAGCCAGCAAGGTAATTCCCGATGATTTGCGCGTCATCGATCGTGCTCTGGATTTCGATTCCCATCCGCGACAGTTTTAACCCGACGTTGTAATTGAACTCGGCCGATGAGTATCGCGCCTCTCCCCATGACGTGGTATGGAGACATTGGCGGATGTTATAGCAATAGTTACGATTGAATTTTACCCTTGTGATGGGCCCCCAGATTTCCGCGCCGTACGAGTCGGGAGAATTTTCGAAAATGTTGTCCGCAATTTCGGAATTGGTTAGCCCCAGCGAGCAAAAGATACTGACTCGCTCGTAAAACGTCGTCTTTCTACCTGACGGCGCAAGCTCGAGCGGGAAGTCTCGAAAGATATTCTCGCGAATCGTCACCTGTTCGTGCGGTCCGGATTCGAGAAATATCCCGCCGCCTTCGAATACGAGACCTCGGAACGAGATTTTCTTCATTTGCTTTCGAGTGACGAAAACGAAGAACCCTCTTTTCCCAACCGGTCGAGTTGAAATGACGCTTTTCCCCCTCTCTCCGAGCATTGAACAGTTCGTCGAGATGTCGAGCGATTTGGTGATCGGGTAGACGCCAGGCGGAAAATAGACGGCGCCGCCATCCGGACACCGTTGAATGATCGCCTGGAGTTTATTCATAACATCAGCCGAGCCATCAGGTCTGACCGAGAGGTTCCCCATTTTGGTAACGTCGATGATGTTGCTTTGTGTCGTTCCGCTCCCCTGAGGCGTAGTCGCCATGCAGGACAGGCTCAGGAACACCACCAGAGCAGTAATGGATCGAGCTTTTGTCATATAAGATCAGGGCGCCCCAGAAACCATGTACATCTCGCTCCGGCGGACTTTCCCGTTCTTTACGAGCTCGCCATAAATCCACTGGTAGGTCTGCCTCAATCCTTCTTCCAGGCTGATCTGAGGTTCCCAGCCCAGCGTCTGACGAAGCCTGGTGTTATCGCTGTTCCGTCCCCTGACGCCTTGAGGTTTGGTCAGGTCGTAACGTTTGATCAGCTTCTTGCCCGCGATCTCCGAAACTATGTCAACCAACTCGTTGATTGCGATCATCCGATCCTGGCCGAGATTGAGAGGTTCGCGATAATCGGATTTCATCAACCGGTAGATGCCTTCGACGCAATCATTGATGTAGCAATAGGATCGCGTCTGTAAGCCATCTCCCCAGACTTCGATTTCGTCGCCATTGTTCGCCATCGCCACCTTCCGGCAGATCGCCGCCGGCGACTTTTCGCGCCCGCCGTCATAAGTCCCAAGCGGCCCGAAGATGTTATGGAATCTGACAACGCGAGTTTCAAGCCTATAATCTTCAAGGTAGTGGCGACATTGACGCTCTGAGAAGAGTTTCTCCCATCCGTACCCATCTTCCGAATCGGCGGGGTAGGCGTCCTCCTCTTTGAGCGGCTCCAGGTCGGGCGTCTCCTGCCTATAGGCGGGGTAGACGCAGGCCGATGATGTGTAAAGATAACGCCGCGCTCCGCACAGGCGGGACGCTTCGAGCATGTGGATGTTGATCAGCGCGTTGTCATGCATGATCTCAGCTTTGTGCGAGTGGATGAATCCAATGCCGCCCATGTTTGCGGCCATATTGTATATCTCATCCATGTCTATCGCGGCCTGCAAACAGTCCGGCCAACGGCGAAGGTCCAGAATTTCGAACTCGTCGGCGGCCGTTTGTTCATATTCCGGGTATTTGAGATCGACTCCTCTAACCCAGTATCCTCGTTTTTTGAGAAAATTGACAAAATTATGGCCGATGAAGCCGCCTGCTCCGGTAACTAAGACTTTAATTTGCTGGCTCATATTGTCCTCACTTGGTTTCGACGTGGTAGTCACGTAAGCCGAGTAACTGCAGGGAGATTTTATAAACAAACAAGGGGTTATTGATCATATAACGCTTGAAGAGGCGGCGCGGCTCCTGAAGCAAACGAAAAAGCCAGTGCAGGCCACTTCTCTGCATCCACTCGGGAGCGTCTTTGGTCCTTCCGGTATGGATGTCGAAGGCCGCGCCGACGCCGAGCATGACCTTGACGTTGAGGCGATCAAGATAGGCTTCCATAAATCTTTCCTGTTTGGGCGTGCTCAGTCCCACCCAGAACAGATCGGGTCGCGCGGCGTCTACCCTGGCGATCAATTCCGCCTCTTCCTCCTGATTCAAGGGCCTGAAGGGAGGGCCGTAAACGTCGGCGATCCTGATGCCGGGGAATCGCGATCTCAGCTTCGAAGCCAATTCTTGCGCCACTCCCCTGGCTCCGCCGAAGATGAAATGGGTATATCCCTTTTCAACGGACCTGCGGCATATCTCCAGCATCATATCCGGCCCGTAAACCCTTTCCATCCGCCGGTGTCCTTGCGCCTTGCCCACCCAAACTGTGGGCATGCCGTCCGGAGTAACCAGTAATCCGCGGTTGAGGATTGCTCTGAATTTTTCATCCCGCTGCGCCTCGATCACGCCATGAACACCGGTAACACAAACATAGCCTTTCGTATTACCGGCAATGGCGGCTTCGATTGAATCCACCGCCGAATCCATGTTTATCGCGTGAACGCCAACTCCAAGGACATTCGCCCTTGGTAAAGCTACCGCCACCCGACAAAGGGCGGCGGATGCGCTGTCCGATTGGCAAACAGGCTGACTATAAATTTCCGCGCTCATAATTTCTTCAGTTAGGGGAAGGTCATGGCTCGCGAGACCGGCTGCCAGCTCGCTTCATAGCCAGGTTATAGACATCCATCAACGCTTCGTAATTGCGATCGGGGGCATATTTGGCCTCGAACTCGTCGCGCGCATTGCCGCGCATGGCTCCCAGCTCCGCCGGGTGCGATACGGCCCATTTCACCTGTTTAATCAGGTCCACCACATCGCCCGGACGAAAATGCAGCCCTGTCTTCCCATGCTCTATCAGGCTGTTCATCGAACCCAGTTTGGAGGCGATCACCGGCGTTCCTGAGGCGTAAGATTCAATGATGGTCATCGGCAGCATCTCATACCACCGGGAAGGAAAGACCAGGAATGAAGCGCGCTTCATAAGCTCGGCGACTTCACCGCCAGTTTTCGTTCCCAAATACTCAATCGCCGGGTTTTTGCTCGCGGCTTCCGTTACGCGGCCGGCCAGGGCGCCAGCGCCGACAATCTTGAGTGGGACTATTTGTCCCAGTTCCTTCCAGGCTGCGATCATCGTATCCAGCCCCTTTTCAGGGGACAGCCGTCCGACATATAGCGCGTATTTTCCATCGCCTTTTCCAATTCCCGGATCATCGCGCACAAAGTTCGGCTTGACTACGATCTTTTCGGCCGGCAGCCCGCCTTCAATGAATTTCGCTTTTGCGAAATCGGTCAGAGCGATATAAACATCTACCATACGACGCCAGGCGCCCAGGGTTTTATGGGCCGTTAACATCGCCGCCACCCCGCTGGAAGCTACTCTGTTCTGGCGGTAGCAGCCGTGAAAGATTCCGGGCCAGGGCGTCAATTTGCCCAGGCAGTCTTCGCACAGCTTTCCATCTCTGTATAGGTAAGAGCCGAGGCATAGCAGACGGAAATTATGCAAAGTTTGTACGACTGGCGCCTTTTCAGCTCTCGCCGCATAGTAAGCGGCGGGTGAGATCAGAGGAAAGAAATTATGTATCGCTACTACATCGGGGCGATGTTGGCGGATGGTTTCACGTATTGCGGAGTAATCTTCAGCGCTCCATACCGCTCGAAGGCCGATGCGCGGCGAGGATAACCTGGTTATTTCCCGGTTATCGCGCGTGTAAGCTATGACCTCATGGCCCCGCTCAAGCAGCAATTTCTGTTCGCTCTCCCAGACCGCATCCTCGCCGGCGCGAATCAAATAGCGATTATGAACAAATAGGATACGCACGATAAATTCAACGCGACAATAACGCTTGCAGAGATTGATCCACGTCCCGCGCCCTACCCAGCCAGTCGTAAGCGCCGAACAATTTACGCTGAAAGATCTTCAAATCGTCGCCTTGATAAATCACCAGTCGTGAACAGAGACTCTCGTCACGACCGAGCTTGGTGCGCCCCAATCGCGTGGTGAAAAGAATCTCGAAACCGAAATCTCTCAAGAGGGAGACAAGCCGGGAGTTATAGGCGCCCGCGTCGCCGCCAGGGAAAGCAAAAGCTTTCGGATGCGCCCCCAGTTTGTTGTTGAGAAGGCTCAGACCCGCGCGCAAATCTTCGATAACATCCGCGGCGTCCATCCGCCCCAGGTTTTGATGACTATGGCTGTGAAACCCTATTCCTACGCCTTGCTCGGACATCCGCCTGACTTCCGACCAGGTGAGCGGCCTCCATAACTCAGGATACTTTTCTTTATTGGCCTTCGACTCCGGCGAGAGATCGCCGTGTGTCGCCTGAATAGCCCCTTCGATCAGCCCGGTGCAAAGAAAAAGATTGATCTTGATTCCGTGCCGCGCGGCTATCGGCCAGGCATGGTAAAAATTGTCAGCATAGCCGTCGTCGAAGGT
>Ga0137410_10003336_pt1 | contig 10876 bp, 17 predicted proteins | sample CZODoug1_16funga_FD_108878 | JGI IMG/M metagenome (GOLD analysis project Ga0137410, IMG submission 108878) | Vadose zone soil fungal communities from Angelo Coast Range Reserve, California, USA - CZODoug1_16fungal (Illumina Assembly) | ecosystem: Environmental > Terrestrial > Soil > Vadose zone... | reverse complement strand
CCTCAATCTGCTGACTGGCGGCTTCATTGTTGCGCAGTACCCGCCGCCGATCCGGTGGCCGCCGCGTCCGCCTCGGCCGCCGCCACGACCTCAGCCGCCGCCATCGCCCCCACCGCCGCCGCGTCCGAATCCTCCACGGGATTATTACTACAGATGAGCGACATTGGAATCGAAACGGCATCCGCGCCTGAAGCCGCTACTGCACCGCTTCTCAACGAGCAATCCGATGGCTGGGAATGGGGGATTGTCGAGATATTCGGCCATCGCCGTCACGCTGGCCGAACTCGCGAGGAGGAACGCTTCGGCGCCAAGATGCTGCGTATCGACGTGCCGCTGAAAGGCGATCCTGCCGCCAATGGCTGGGAAACGCATTGGTACGGCGGCGCTTCCATCTTCTCTTACACGCTGACCAATGAGGCTTCAGCACTGAAGATCAATAAGCCATACGAAGCGCCGTCACGCTATGCGCTCCCGGCGCCGGACGAAAACGGGGATGAGGATGAACCGTTCTGATCCCCTCGCCTCCACCGCCGCCCCGTCCGATTCCTCCTCGGGACTATTACAGATGAGCGCCACCGAAAGACTCATCCTGAACGCCCTCTGGATTCTGTTGCAAGGGCAAATTCAGCACGATCCCCTCGATGGAGGACCGCAGATCGTTTTAGACCAAATCGAGGCAGTGCTTGACTCGCAGACGGCGGATGAAGTGGACGCGCTAAGATGAACAAAGAAAACTCGGTCGTCCGCTGCTTTATGGATGGCATCGATTGGGAAGAGCACCTCGGCTTCGATGCCAATGGGACGAGGCTTTATCCGAGCGAGCGCGCATTGATAGCCAGCCAGCCGCACATCATCGAAGGCGGCTGCGGGATCGTCGAGGTTGAAGTGCGGCTTATCCGATGGGTTAAACCGCAAAATCTCAAATATGAGTCAGTTGCATGACTGATCCATTCGCCTACTTCCCGCGCCGTCCTGACGGAAGCCTTCGCGATGGCCTCTATCACCGCATTCCGATTCACGCGATCGACCAAGCTCTCAAAGACGGATGGATACCTTGCCCTCCCTGGATAGGCGACGCTTACGACGCTGACGTTGTGTGGATGACTTGGATCGAATGCGCCTGCGGGCGGGCAATGCCGGTGCCAAGATGAGAAAAAAACCTCGTGACGCGCAGGCCATCGCGGAAGCAATTGACCATTGCCCGACGTGCCGCCGTCCATTTTTGACGACCACACATGGCCTCTCTCCGATCAGGCGCCGCATTCTCGATATCGTCGAACGCCATGGAGAGATCATGCCTCAAGTGTTGCACGCCGCCATCTATGGGTCTGATCCGAACGGAGGCGCCTGCATGAAAACGCTTCACGTCCACATTTATCAACTGAATAAGCTCCTCACGCCCCATGGCATGGCTATCCGTTCACGAAAGGGCGGCAATAAGTACGGCGCAGCACCCTATCGGCTCATTGCGGAGGCCGCTGAATGAATCAGCAGATCACAATAAAATTACGTCTCCGCGACAAGCATAGCCCAGAATTGAATCGACAGGCACGCGCGGTCAACGCTGTCTGGAACTATTGCAATGAAGCGCAGAAGCATGTGTTGCGATGGGATCGATGGCTATCAAAACATGACTTACAAAGACTTACAGCTAATACCAGCAAAGAACTTGATCTTCATGGTCATACGATCCAACGAGTATGCCATGTTTATGTGGATTCGCGGCGCGCATACTGCAAAGCATGGCTGCGCTGGCGTGGCCAGAAATCGTTAGGTTGGATTCCGTTTAATGGACCGAGCCTTACGTTCGATGGCAAAAGCTTTCTGTTCCGCGGCGTGCATTATGAGACGATGCATCTGCGAGACATGCCTGCTGGTGTCAAGATCGGCGCTGGTAGTTTTAATCAGGATGCACGCGGTCGTTGGTATCTGAATTGTCCGGTCGAAGTCGAGTGCGCCGATCAAGCGCAGAATACACGCATTGGTATTGATCTTGGATTAAAAGACCTTGCAACACTTTCGGACGCAACCAAGATCGAAATTCCGCAGTTCTATCGCAAGAGCGAGCAACAGCTAGCCACGGTTCATCGTGCCCGCAAGACACCGAAACGACTTCGCACGATCCATGCCAAGATCGTCAATCGGCGGAAGGATTTTCTGCACAAGGAAAGTATAAATATTGTCAAGAAATATGGGCTAATTGTCATTGGCGACATAAGTCCATCAACACTCGTCAAGACTCGACTGGCAAAGAGCGTACTCGATGCTAGTTGGGCCGGCTTTAAGCGAATGCTGTCGTACAAGGCAATTATGCATGGCGGCAGCACGCTTGAGGTCTCAGAGGCATACACAACCCAGACCTGCGCAGAATGCGGCAGCATTGCTGGACCGAAAGGCCGAGCGGGTTTGAATAAGAGAATGTGGCATTGCGACGGGTGCGGCTCGATTCATGACCGTGACGTGAACGCTGCTCGCAACATTCTCCGTGTGGGGCTGCACACGCTTGTTGAAGGAACCCTAACCGCAAGGCTAGGGGGCAGTCAATGAATCTCCTTCCCGTCATCGACGATTGCCAATCGGCGGCGGACGTACGCTTCCGTTCTCGTCGAGTGCTGGCACTCCGCTTCGAAATGATGCGACCGACACGGGACGCGCCGCCAGAACCAATTGTGACTACGGCGCCGCCCAAAGCGCCGCCTATCGCGCCGCCAGAGCCGGAACCACCGATCGATCTTCCAAATTTTCTGGCGCTGCCCCCTTATGAAGGTACGATTATCACATGGCCGGCCGTGGGATCGAAACCGATCATCCGCCACACGGCAGAGTATTTCCGCATCACCGTGGAGCATTTGCTTTCCAGCCACCGCTCCCAACCGCTCGTCGAGGCACGGTGGATCGCAATGTATCTCCTCAAGAAACTGAAGCACTTCAGTTACCCAGAAATTGCACGCCGTATGGGTAACCGCGATCACACGACCGTATTGCATGGAGTTCGGCGGGTAGCGGCACTGGTCTGTGCTGGAGACGAAAAGTTCACAGAGGCCATTACCGAAATCGAACGGAGGCTTGGCGTATGACTTCGACCAATGATCTCCCCTGGACCGAAGAAAAGGAAACCCTGCTTAGAGAGCTATGGAAACAGGGCATTTCAGGAAGCAAAATTGCGGCCGAGCTTGGCTGCCGCTCCAGCGGTTCGGTAGCCGGCAAAGCGCGTCGCCTCGGCCTTCCAAAGCGCAAGGAAGGATCGCACGGATCGTATGTACCGACGCCATCGGCAAAGCCAAACGCGAAAGCAACGCCGCCGCGATCAAACTTCAATCCACCCTTTAAGAAGCCCGGGGCTGTGCCGGGCCGTCGTCCCGATACTGTGTTTGGGCAATTTAATAAAATCCAGCCATGGAAGCCGCCTTCTCTTACTCCTGAGCAAAAACGAATCGTCCTTGATGGCGAGCGAAGCACGGGCGTTCCTTTGACGGACACCGTCATGGAGATTGTAGGGCATGGCAAACAGGCCTCCATACGATGGAGCGGAGGACTTCAGCCCGGCCAATGCAAATGGGTTGTCAACGCTCAAGAGCGCGGAGGGGAATATCTCTTCTGCGGAGCGAAAGCCTTGAACGGCTGCGTCTATTGCGCGGAGCATGAGCGAAGGGCGGTGGCATGACAATCGGAAATCCAAACCTCCTCGATCGCCCCATTGAATGGAACATGACCGATCCAGGTATGGCGTTCTTTGCTGGTACAGGTCCGGCGGCGGAAACCTGCGGCACGTGCAAGTTCAGAGGCTATCACCGGCCGGGCCGCGATAAGTTCGATCCAACGACAGGCGCATACTACACGCCTCAGTACCGCGTAGGAGCGTGTGGAAAGTATTTAGAGTTGACTGGCATCCATGGCCCAGACGTGGATAAGCATCTCCCGGCCTGCAAATACTTCGAGCCGACGAAGAAGGTGGAACAAGCGGAATGAGACGGAAAGTATATTCGCGCGGAAGCGGGACGCCAAGCGAAAGACGGGCGACGGAGGCGGCATAGTGATGGACTGCTTGCTCTTTGCGGAGAGCAAGAGGGGCATCATAGTGATGTCTGACGGGGCATAGCGTCCCCGTAACTAAGGAGTAATTAATGTCGAACGAAGCTGTTGCGCTGAAGGCTCCCGTCCCGCTGATCGTTGAGGAATGGGTTCGTAAAAGCACCCGTACTCTCAATGATGCGGTTGAGAGCTATCATATCAAACTCCTCGGCGATCCTGAGTATTGTCGGTTTCTGGACGCCACCGTCGATTCAGAGGCGGTAGAGGGCTCTTTGTCTGCGGACAATTATCGCGCCGCAGACGCCCTCAAAAAATCGGCAATGGCGGCTGGTGACGATTTTGTCGGCAAGTCGAATCTTGCGTCCATTACGAAGGCTCTGAGTGTTGTGCTCAAGTATTACAACATGAGCCGCAAACAGCGCCGCAATATGATCGGCGGCAAGTCTGTCCCGGGTGACGATAACAACGAGTAACGAAGAGCGGGCCGGATAACCCGCCGGCCCACCTTCCCGGAGGCGGAAAGCATGAGTGAATTTCTTGTTCGCTACAATGCTGCCCGCAAGGCGCTCGCTGAGGCTGTTCGCGTCGATGAAGTGAAGGAGGCCCTAAGCGAAGCTGAGGCCATACGCGGTTATGCGCAAGTCGCCAAGGATCGGGGATTGATCGAGAACGCCACGGAATTGCGCAGACGCGCTGAGCGGCGCCTTGGTGAGATGATGGCAGCGCAGCCCAAAGCAACAGGCGGCGAACACGGTGGAAAAAGAAGATTAGATGGGTTTCGTGAAAACCCATCTAATCCAAAGGCCACTCTCGCTGAGGCTGGCATTGATAAGAATCTCGCTGATCGTGCACGCAAAGCAGCGGCGCTTCCGGAGGAAGAATTCGAAATGCGAGTTCAGGAAGCCAAGAGCGCCGCGGCTAGAAGCGTTGAAAAGCCGATGAAAGTCGTTGGTTCAAAAGATAAGCCGAAATCATCTAAACGCCGCATTGAAGTGTCCGACGCCAAAAGAGAAGCGATCGCGCGTGCCCATCTTGATGATCGCAAACCAAAGGAACAGGTTGCTTCCGAGTTTGATATCTCAGTTCAAATCGTCAAGACTTCTGTCGAGCGAGAACTCGGTCGTCGCGAACCACCCATTGAGTTAAAGACGCTTCCTCCTGACGATCAAAAACGTGTCGCGACTGCGCTGGACGCAGAGAAGCGCCGGCTCCAAGCATCTTTCGAGCAAGCTGTCCTGGATGAAGTCAAGCGCCGCATCGATAAAACCGTCCTGCCGCATTATAACAAACAGGCGTTTGAACATCGGCAAATCATCGAGGCGCGCAAAGGCGTGATGACCCGCAAAGATTATTTATTGATTGCAAGTTGCCTGCATCCCGATCAATCCGCATCCAAGGAACGCCTAGCCGATGCATTTATCGCCTTTACCAAACACGAACTCGCCTTGTGCGCCGAGAAGGAAATGCCAACGAGCGGCGCGCCTATCCCGCGAACCTACGATGAGATGATGAAGCGTCGCGGTGGGATGAAGGCTAAGCGTCGCAAACAATCAAACGTTGTCCAGCAACGATCTTTGTGAACGGGAGGTTCCCCCAACGGGCACCGCCCTCATTTGTGTCAAGAGAAAGAAGAATGTCCATCCAAGCCGTCGCATGGGTTCTCTCCCAGAAAGGCGAAGACCTCCCTGGCACTGCCAGGCTGGTTATGATCGCGCTCGCAAACCATGCCGACCATACGTCCGGCCATTGCTGGCCCTCCTACGATACAATTGCCAAGGAAGCCGGATGCCACGAGCGCACGGTCGGCCGCTATTTGGGCGCCCTCCGACGCAATGGCTTCATCGATATGCGCCAAACTATTCGGAAGGACGGGAAATTCCGTTCCAATGATTATTGGCTCCTATTCGGGCGCAAGTCGGCACCATGGCGGTACTATGATCGAGAAAACGAGCCTGAAGAAACTGTTGCAGATTTATCGCAGGACAATCTGACCGACGGTCAATCTGAGACGGCATTGCACGGGGAGTCCGACGGGCCGTCGGACACTGGAGTCCCTGCGCATATAATGCTTGAACCATCAGAATCTGAACCTTCAGCAATACCGCCGCCAAATGGCTTCGATCCAAACGCCCGCGCCGATGAGCAGGCAAAGCTTCAGGCTGCCGAGGAAGCAAGAAAACCCCAACGGCTCCCCGTCATCGAAGGCTCAAAACCATGGAAAGCGCACGTCAACGCAGGACACGATCCAACCCTTACATGCACTGTCGTTGTTGACGGAAAGCACTATCGCGGCTGGTATTTCGAAGCGGCCAAATGCAATGGCCTCTATCCAAAACCCAAATCCACCGGCCCACCCGAGTCCGACCTCATGAGCCCAGAAGACCGCGAAGAATTGGCAAAAAAATGGGGTTAACACATGGAAGCCTTGTCATCTGTCCGCGAAATGGCCGAGCTGGCGGCCAAGCACGCAACCGCCGCAACGCGACAACGTGAAGCTCTGAAGGCAAAACGTGGAATGCCCCATTGGTATCTGGCCCACTCTGGCGGCCCTGAAAATCGCACGATTGCTGAATTCAAGCGGTCGGAGGTCGGATTTTATTACCCGCAGACCTGGGGCCAAGAGCGTGTTCCGAAGCGAGAATTGACCGCGGCGCGTCGCAACAGTGTTGTCGTTCGTCCTGTCGAGATACCCCTATGGCGGCGGTATTTCTTCGTGCACATCGACTTGCGGTCGCCCGATTGGCGGGAATGCTTCGAAAGGGCTTCGATCTACGGCATCATGGCCAACAACGAAGGAGGGCGACTCTTGCCTGCGCCTGTTTCTGACAACGTGGTGACGGCCATCAAAGCGCTCGAGGTCGACGGCGTGATCCCACCCAATGTGAGGATGGGCGAATTGCTTTTCGCGGCAGGCGACGAGGTGCGGATAAAAAACGGACCATTTGTAGGGGGAACTATCATGGAAGACCTTGAAAAGCCGATCGGAGGGCTTGACGAGTCGACAAAAGTGAAGATAGGCTTGTACCCTATTCTTGGTCGTGCCTGTGTCGTTGAAGTGCCGTTAGGCGATATCGAAAAGCTCTGATCGGCCCTCCGTCACGCAAATCGTCACGTTCACCGTCACGGCATTCGTCACGCCGATGGCGAAGCATGGTTCACTCTCTGCGGTCTTGCAAGCGACGTAGCGTTCGGGTTGAAGTCCCGGGAGTGAGCAAAGCCCCGCCTCACCAGCGGGGCTTTTTCTTTGACATAGGGTAGTCCACCCCTTCAGTGGGGCGACTAGGACCAACGCGCGCTTTGCATCCGAGAGAGCCCGGCCACCGGCCCGTACCCGGTTAATGCCGGGCTTTTTATTGAGAGGACATTCCGCCCATGGTCTGTCCTCTGACTTCGCATACTCCTCCCTTGATTTAAGACCCTCCCGATTCTGACGGGAGGGTCTTTTAGTTAGGAGGACCGCGCATTGATCGTAAGTAGCCGAAGCTCGTCAATGGAACCCAAGGAACGGGTGACGCCGCGCCATATCGAGCACCGCAGTGGGTCGTTGGTCCCGCAGGCGAAGCAGTACAGGAGCGCGCGAATCCTCCTTCTCGTTGCGCTGGCGATGCTTTGCCTTGGCGGCAAAGCCCAAGCCCAATATTGGTATCCGCGCCATGGCTACGCTTGGTATCCCAGCTATTACGGCGGCGGCTACTATCGGGCTCCGTTCTATGGAGGAGGCATTCCGCAGACATGCGGATATTACGGCTGCTACGCTCGGCCGGCCATTCGCTCGGGCTTCGGCGACTATCGCCAATATCACTATATTGCACCGCATCACTACTACCGCACGCGCCATCCGCGGGATGCCGGCGGCGAGTTCGGAGTGGGATGGTAATCTACGGACTCACAGAGACTCATGCCAGAGCTGATCGATCCGCGTGAGGAGAAAGCTTGCCAGCTTCGCGCGTCAGGCAAGACGCAAGTTGATGCCTACTATGAGGTTTTCGACGGTCCTCGGGAATCCAACAATTCCAGTCGTTTCTTTCGCAAGGATGAGATCAAATCCCGCGTGGAAGAGATCAAGCGCCGCCGCGCTGTGTTGGCCGATCTTGATGAAGCATGGGTGCTCAAGCGTCTCAAGCGAGCGGCCGATGCAAATCTGGACAGTTTCTTCGGCCGCAACCAGGACGGCCATCGCATAGGCATCGATCTAACGGCTGTGGATAGCGAGCTCATGGGCGCCCTCAATGAGGTGACCGTTGATGAGTTCCTGGATGGGCCTCGCGATGATCCTGATCGCATCCGGCGCACAAAGCTCAAGCTCGAACCAAGACTGAAAGCGCTGGAACTGATCGGGAATTGGCTAGGGATGTGGAAGCCCCAAAAGATCGCCGAAACCAATCCGGAAGGCGATGGGCCGCCCTTGGCGCCAAATATCACGGATGAAGATCGTATCCGCGCTTTGGCTGTTCTGCTGGCGCGTCAGAAGACGGAAGCGGCATGAGTTCGTTCTTTGAGACGCATCCCAGTGATCATGATCTGATGCGATTTGCTGATGACGGCGGCCGGTTGCCTGAGAAAGACAGACTGGCGTTCATTGGTCACACGCTCCGCATCAGGCTGCCAGCCCGGTATTCATTGCTGGAAGCGATTAAAGAATTGCCAGGCGGACTTCCGGTCGGAAAGAGAATTCTCTTTAGCTGGCCGCCCATAAACTACAGATGACTATCGGCCATCGCCTCGAGGACGAGGAACTGTCCGACACCTCGCTCTATGAACTGTACAGCATCCTTGGCGAGCGAGACACGCCGTATCTGTTCGATCAGCCCTACAAGATCGATACCGAGCACGATTGGCCAACCGGCGGCGGCAATACGGTCGACCGCAAGATCATCGGGATAGATCGGACGCTCTACAGCCAGGTGATGGATAACGAGTTCAAGGCAAGTGGCCTCGAACCGATGCATATCATCAATGGCTGGTTGCAGCATGAACACAGCGAGCTTTGCATCATTGATGGCGACAATCCGATCGACACGTACAGGCCAGGCCACTTGCGAGCCTTGGCTAGGGAACATGAGTTCTATCGATTTCTGGGTGCTGATATCGCCAAAGTCGAAAAGGTGTTCTGGCCGGCGCTCGTCGCGTGTTACAATCGTCCTGTGCGAAAACCTCATGCAAGTATGTGGTGCGGACCACTCCTGGACAATGCCGGAGAGCGAGACGAAGAAATCCTAGCTCAGCTTCAGAAGCTCGGCGTCAAGGATGCATTCAAGCGCTCGAAGTATGATGCACACTATGGGATTGGGCCTGATCATTGTTTCGATTGCCATAACTACCGTGGCAAACAGGATTTAGAGCCATGCGTCGTCGTCAACGGCTTGGTACGCCATGACCGGCATTGTGATTTCTGGTTGGATCGCCCCGTCAAGTCGATGGCGAAGCTCGATGATGTCGACAAACTGTCCCATGAGGCCGCGAGTTATGGCCGCGGCCGTGGTCGTGAATTCTGCCGCACATGCGAATATTCCGATCACGAAGACAAGCCGCAGTGCGCCTATGTGATCAATATTGATCCGGGTGGTTGGTGCCGGCTGTGGGACGAAGAAAAGCTTTAGAGATCGGCGCCGACAGCCGCCGTTGAAAGACTGTCAATCCGTGACCGGGTAGCCGGTCTTTCATTGTCAAACAGTGGAGAACAATTATGCGCGTGAACTTCAAGCGCACAGCACTTGCGGCTGTCTTGCTGGCTGGTGTTGCCGTTCCGTTTGCCTGGGGGGCCGGGGTCTTCCAGACATATCCGATCATCGGTGGCGCGGCTTATTGCGCGTCGGGGAATGTCTCAGGGGCGGCGCAAGGCGGCATTACTGGCCAGGGTGCCCCGATTCCGGGTGCGGGCGTAACGACCGGCACTTCCATTTGTGGGCAGACTGTGCCGGCTGGACCTCCGGCTCTGACGGGCACTGAAGTATTCCCGGTCGATCTGTATACGCCTGGCACGAATATCACGGCGGGCGGCCCGGCGACGGCGGATTTGCCGGTGACGGCGATTGGAAATGGATATGGCGGGACGACCGTCATTACCACGAATGCGGCCGTGGTCTTGGCGAATGGCATCTCGAATCTGATCTCAAATCAGACGACCGCGACCATAACGACGGGCATCACGTTGCCGCCGAATCCCATGCAGAACCAGAAACTGTGCATTTCCAATGCAGGAACTGGTGTTTTGACGCTGACGGCGGTTACGGTCGGTACGGCAGGCCAATCAATCGTGGGAACGGCAGTAACCTCGATTCCGGTGGCAACCGCTGTCGGTACAGCGGGCACCGTGACCCTGTCCTCTGTATGCTGGCTCTACAACGTAGCCAATACCACTTGGTATCGGACGCTCTGATCGAATCAGGAGCCGGATGATGAAGCCCGCACTTCGAAGCCGGCTCTTGGTGGCGCTCGCGCTGTCGCTTGGGCTTCCCCTTCTCCCGTGCCACCAAGCGGCAGCGCAGGGCGTCACAACGCAACGCACGTGCGGCCAATCGGCATTCTATGATGCGGCCGCGAGTGGTGCGACGCAGCTCGTGCCGCCGCCAGCCGGCAATCAGACGAGAACCGGCAATACTATCTTCATTTGCGGCTATACGTTCGCGACCGCTGGCACCGTAAATATCGGCTTGGTATATGGGACTGGCACGAACTGCGGGACTGGAACGACAAAGATTACGCCAGCTTATCAGTTCATCGCGACCGCATCCGCAATTGCGGGAATCGTGGATGGCGGGTCGGTCTTTCGCGGGTTGAGCGTCCCGGCTGGCAACAATCTTTGCATCAATACAAGCGCGGGCGTCGCCGTACAGGCGATGGT
>Ga0137410_10003333_pt1 | contig 10877 bp, 12 predicted proteins | sample CZODoug1_16funga_FD_108878 | JGI IMG/M metagenome (GOLD analysis project Ga0137410, IMG submission 108878) | Vadose zone soil fungal communities from Angelo Coast Range Reserve, California, USA - CZODoug1_16fungal (Illumina Assembly) | ecosystem: Environmental > Terrestrial > Soil > Vadose zone... | reverse complement strand
TGGCCCTCGAGAATCGCCCGCAGCCCGGCGGACGGCTCGACCGCGACGACATGCTCGCAGCGCCTCACCAGATGCTGGGTCAGGCGCCCGCTGCCGGCCCCGATGTCCAGACCTCGCCGCAAGAATTCCGGCAGTGCCGCGATCACGTCCGGATGAATCGGCTCGACCTGCGCGAGCGCGTCCCAACGCTCGGGTTGAAGGTGGTAGACGAAGGTCCAGAAGAAGGCTCTGCGCACCCGCTCGGCGGCGGCCGGGTCGCCCGCATCGAGCAGCTGGCGCTCCGGTCGTGGGATGGATTTCAACTCGTGCCGCCGCACGGCCTTCGGCAGCCGATTGAGGTCTTCGACGCCGAACTGCCGCCAGCCGGGCGGCGCCGACGCGACCGCGCGTTCGTAGTCCATACGCCCATAGAGACTAAGTCGTGAGGATTGCTGTGGTCGCGTCGCCGGTGACGCCGCTAAGCCCACGACAGGTGGGCGGCGCCCAGGCCTTCGTCAGCGATCTGGCGGCGGGGCTCGCGCGTCGAGGCCACGACGTCCGGCTTCACTGCGCAGAGGGTTCTGAGGTGCCTGGAGTCAGGTTGGTCACAGTGCCCGCGCCCGTCGACGCGGCCTCGGCGCTCGTCATGCCTGCCGGCCGCCCCCCCGTTGCCGCGCCGGGCGTGGCGGCAGCCATCGCGGTGATGTTCAGGTCGATCGCCCCCGGCACCGACGTGGTCTCTCAGCACGCCTTCGACGCGCCGGCCTTCGAGGCGGCGGCACATGGGCCGCCGGTGCTGCACACGCTCCACCTCCCGCCGCTGGTCCCCGCCGTCGTGAAGGCGGTGGCCCGCGTGGATCGGGTCAGCCTGGCCACGGTTTCAGAGTCATGCCGCAAGTCATGGCAGCACGCCGGAGTTGAAATCGCGAGGGTGCTGCGGAACGGCGTCCCTGACCTTCACATCGACGACGCGCCGGTCGAACAAGCCGCGCTCGTCGCCGGGCGCATTTCCCCCGAGAAGGGCATCGAGCACGCGCTCCGGGCGGCGCGGGCTGCAGGTTTGACGGTGCGGGTGGCCGGTGGGGCCTACGATCCGAGCTATGAGGTTGATCTCAGCCGCGCTGAACGGCTGGGGGCTCTGCCCCGGGACGACCTGCGCCGCCTCATGGCGCGCAGCGCGGTGACCGTCTGCGCGGTGCGCTGGGACGAGCCGTTCGGTCTCGTGGCGGCGGAGTCGCAGATGGCTGGGTGCCCGGTCGCCGCCTACCGGCGGGGCGCGCTTCCCGAGGTGATCGAGGAGGGCGTGAGCGGCTTTTTCGCCGAGCCCGAGGACGTCGACGGCCTGTCGAATGCGATCCGGCGCTGCTTGTCCCTCGACAGGAGCGCGGTGCGCTCGAGCGCGTTGAAGAGACTCGGCCTCGGGCAGGCGATCGACGGGTACGAGGCTGCCTTCACGCAGGTCGCGCGATGAGCCCGGTCGCCGTTGTGACCGGCGGGTCCGGCGGCATCGGAACAGCCATCGTGAGCGCGTTGCGCTCGAATGGATGGACTGTCACGTCGCTGAGCCGCCGCGAGGGCTGCGACGTATCGGACGAGAAGCAGGTCAAATCGGCTTTCGCAAAGCTTGACGACCTCGACGCGCTGATTCACTGCGCGGCGGTGCTGATCAAGCGACCGGTGACAGAGCTGGCCGCGGAAGAATGGGACGTCCAGCTCGGCGCCGGACTTCGTGGCGCATTCCTATGCAGCCGCGAGGCCTTTCGCCTGATGCGAGATCACGGCGGCTCGATCGTCATGATCTCCAGCCTGTCCGGGGTCGCGGGCGCCGAGAAGTTTCCCGGCATGGCCGCATATGTGGCGGCGAAATCCGGCCTTGCCGGGCTCACCGAAGCGCTCGCTTCCGAAGGTCGTGCGCTCGGCATCCGCGTCAACGCGATCAGCCCTGGCGCGGTGGACACTCCGATGCTGCGCATCGCGGGTGTCGAGGGTCCGGTGCTGCAACCGCCGGACGTGGCGCGCGTCGCGTTGTGGTTAGCTTCTCCCGAGTCGGCCCCGCTTTCGGGAGCCAACATCAGAATGGACCCTCCGGTACAAACGTTGTAATGGGAATGACCAACATCCGCATCACCCGCCGTGCGACGTTTGCCGCGGGCCACATCCTCTGCCGCCCTGAATGGAGTGACGCTCAGAACCGCGAGGTTTTCGGCGCGTGCGTCAACGACCACGGCCACAACTACGTGGTCGAGGTCACGGTCGGGGGACCGGTCGATGCGGAGACGGGGATGGTCGTGAACCTCAGGCATGTCGACGCGGTGCTTCGGCGGGAGTTCATCGACGCCGTCGACCACAAGCACCTGAACCGCGACGTCGAGTTTCTGCGCGGCGTCATCCCGACCGCCGAGAACATCGCGCTCGCCGCGTTCCACCGCCTCGAGCCACACCTCAAGCCCGCCCGCCTCGTCAAGGTGCGGATCGTGGAGTCGGAGAACAATGCGGCCGAGGCCGGCGCCGAGTAGGCCTTGCGGGCTCATGGTGCCTGAGCACGAGATCGGGGTGGTCGGCCTGGCCACGATGGGCGAGAACCTGGCTCGCAACCTCGCGTCCCATGGCGTGCGGGTCGCCGTGTACAACCGGACCCGCAAGCGGACCGACGATTTCATGGCGGCGCACTCGGGGGAGGGCGACTTCCGGCCGGCCGGGTCACTGCAAGAGCTTGTCCGCATCCTCAAGCGGCCACGCGCAATCCTCCTGATGGTCAAGGCCGGGCCCGCGGTGGACGAAGCCGTCGATTCACTCTCGTCGATGCTGGAGCCCGGAGACACGATCATCGACGGCGGCAACTCCCTGTTCCACGACACAGTCCGACGCGCCGCGGCAGCTGAGGCCGCAGGGCTCGGGTTTATCGGGGCGGGCGTTTCAGGTGGGGAAGAGGGGGCGCTGCTGGGGCCCAGCATCATGCCGGGCGGGACGCGCGAATCCTACCAACGGGTGGCAGAGATGTTGACGGCGATCTCGGCCAAGGTCGATGGCGTCCCGTGCTGCACGTACATCGGACCAGACGGCGCGGGCCACTTCGTGAAGATGGTCCACAACGGGATCGAGTACGCGGACATCCAGCTCATCGCCGAGACCTATGACTTCCTTCGCCAGGCACTGGCGATGAGTCCCGCCGATCTCGCCGCTGTGTTCCGGGAATGGAACCAGGGAGAGCTGCAGTCCTACCTGATCGAGATCACCGCCAACGTGCTCGCCAAGCGGGACGGGAGCTCGGCGCTCGTGGACGCCATCGACGACAAGGCTGAGCAGAAGGGCACCGGGCGCTGGACCAGCGAGTCGGCGCTCGAGCTGGGCGTTCCGCTCACCGGGATCACCGAGGCGGTGTTTGCGCGAATGCTGTCCAGCCAGAAAGCTGATCGAGTCAAAGCTTCGTCAGTGCTCGCCGGACCAAAGCCTGGCGGATCGACCAGCTCAAAGGCTGGGTTGGTCGATGATGTGCGCGACGCGCTCTACGCTTCGAAGATCGTCGCTTACGCGCAGGGCTTCGAGCATCTGCGCGCCGGCTCCGAAGAGTTCGGCTGGGACCTCGACCTGGGCGCGCTGGCGACGATCTGGCGCGGCGGCTGCATCATCCGCGCACAGTTCCTCGACCGCATCAAGGAGGCCTACGCCGAGTCGCCCGACCTGCCGAACCTGATGCTCGCGCCATTTTTTCAGCAAGCCCTTGCCTCGGCGCAGCGGTCCTGGCGCTCGGTGGTCAAGCAGGCGGTCGACCAGGGAGTGCCGATCCCAGCCTTTGCCTCATCGCTCGCCTATTACGACGGCTACCGGCGAGTGCGCGGGCCCGCCAACCTCATCCAGGGGCTTCGCGACTATTTCGGTTCGCACGGCTACCACCGCATCGACCGTGAGGGCGCGTTCCACACGCGCTGGGCACAGGACGGTACCGAAGTTCGCGTCGACTAGGCAGGCGCCCTACCGACGAGCCACGTTCCGTTTCAGCAATGCGATGACGGCTGCTTCTTCAGCTTTGAGGTTGCGGTGGGTCCGGCCTTCCACCAGTTTCAACACGCTCTCGAGCGATCCGTCCATGTAGGTGTCGATCACGGCTGGGTGGACGTAAGACTTGCGACACACCGCTCGCGTGTGTCCGAGCCTGCGCGCGACGCTGTCAATGGCTGCCACCACGTTGTGCTTGGCTTCGGTGTCTGATTCGAAACTCACAACTTCGCGAAGTGCTGACGCTGCGAGGACGGTGGCGCCCCACGTGCGGAAGTCCTTGGCTGTGTAATCTTCGTCGCTCGTTTCGTGCAGGTACTGATTGACGTCGTCCGACGTGACAGTGCGGCGATCGCCCGCAGGATCGATGTACTGGAACAGCATCTGGCCCGGCAGCTCTTCACAGCGCTTTACGACACTCGCGACCCGCCGATTGGTGATGCCGACCTCTACCTCGCTGCCGCTCTTGCCCTTGAACAGGAACCGCACCGTCGATCCCTTGATCTTCACGTGCCTGTCACGCAGGGTCGTGAGCCCGAAGGACCCATTCTCTCGCGCGTACTCCTCATTGCCGATGCGCGCGTAAGTCATCTCGAGCAACCTGACGATGGTGGCGACAACCTTCTCTCGCGGCAGGCCGCGCTGGTTCAGGTCACGGGTTACGCGGCGCCTGATTCTAGGAAGCGCGCGCGCGAAGCCAAGGAGGCGTGCGAACTTGTCGGCGTCGCGAATCTTGTGCCACCGTGAGTGGTAGCGGTTCTGCTTTCGCCCCCGGGCGTCACGGCCCGTAACCTGAAGGTGCCCTCGGGGCCGCGTGCAGATCCACACATCTTTCCAGGCGGGCGGGATGACCAGGCTCGCAATCCGATCCAGCGTCTCCTGGTCGGCCACGCGCTTACCGTGTGGATCGAAATAGACGAATCCTCTGCCCTTGCGGACACGCCGAATTCCAGGTTCAAAGTCGGAGGCGTAAACCAGCCCGGCCTCCTGAGCGGCTTCGGCCGCCGTGTCAGGCGTCAGGCTGCGTTCGGTGGTGTCGCTTGGGGACCTCGCCATGGCGGCTGGACAGCCGACGACAGGCTACGCTTACGCGCCCACAGGAGGGCGACCACGTGCTCCCGCGGCGTGAGCTCATCGCAGGGCACACCCAGCCGCCACAGGCTGGCCTGCACGTGACCCGGCAGCGGGGCGTCGCAGCTGAACGGACGAGCCACCTCCTGCAGGACCTGCCCGACCTGGACCAGCATCAGCTCCTGCTCGCTCATCACCCTAAAAAACGCACGGGAAGGCGGCCCTACCGGGCGATTGCTTCCCGAGTCTCGACGAAGGCCTTGACCGCCCGCTCGAGGTCGGATTTTGAGTGGGCCGCCGATACCTGGGTCCTGATCCGCGCCTTGCCCTGGGGCACGACGGGGTACGAAAACCCGACGACGTAAACACCGCGCTCGAGCATGAGCTGCGCCATCCGGGAGGCCAGCGCCGCGTCACCCACCATCACCGGCACGATCGGGTGCTCGCCGGGCAGGATGTCGAAACCGGCCCGGGTCATCCTCTGTCGGAAGAACGCCGTGTTGTCGCGCAGTCGCTGTCGCAGCTCACCCGCGGACCGGATGAGATCGAGGACCTTGAGGCTGGCGGCGACGATCGGGGGTGGGACCGAGTTCGAGAAAAGGTAAGGGCGGGAGCGCTGCCGCAGCATGGCGACGAGCTCGCTACGACCCGAAACGTAGCCTCCGCTGGCGCCGCCGAGGGCTTTTCCCAGGGTCCCCGTGATGGCGTCGACGCGGCCCATGACCCCGTGGTGCTCATGCGTGCCGCGCCCGTTGGCGCCCATGAACCCGACGGCGTGGGAATCGTCGACCATGACCAGGGCGTCGTGGCCTTCGGCGAGCTCGCAGATCTCTGGCAGCGGTGCGAGGTAGCCGTCCATTGAGAAAACTCCGTCGGTGACGACCAGGCGGAACCGTGCGCCGGCGCTGTCCTTGAGCTGGCGCTCGAGGTCTTCCATGTCGCGGTTGGCATAACGAAGCCGCCGCGCCTTGCACAGCCGGATGCCATCGATGATGCTCGCGTGGTTCAAGGCGTCAGAGATGACCGCGTCCTGTTCGTCGAGCAGCGCTTCGAAGATGCCGCCGTTGGCGTCGAAGCAGGATGGATGAAGGATCGTGTCCTCGGTGCCGAGGAAATCACTGAGCGCCGCCTCCAGCTCTTTGTGAATCTCCTGCGTGCCACAGATGAACCGGACCGACGCCATGCCGTAACCCCAGCGGTCGAGCGCCTCCTTGGCGGCCGCGACGATGTCGGGGTGGTCGGCCAGTCCGAGGTAGTTGTTGGCGCACAGGTTCAGCACCTCGCGGTCGAGAACGCTGACGACAGATCCCTGCGGGCTCGTCAAGAGGCGCTCCTGTTTTTCCAGCCCGGCGCCACGGATCTCTTCCAGCTGCTGCATAAGGTGCGGTCGCATGCGCTCGAACATCTACTCGCCTCCTAGGCTGATGCCCAGTCCAGGACCACCTTCCCGCACTTGCCCGAATGCCCGACGGCGAACGCCTCCTCGAACTGGCGGTAAGGAAAGCGGTGCGTGATCACCGGCGAGATGTCCAGGCCCGTCTGGGTGAAGACCGACATCTCGTACCAGGTCTCGAAAATCTGACGCCCGTAAACGCCTTTGACCGTGAGCATCTTGAGCACGACCTGCGACCAGTCGATGGCGAACTCGTGGTCTGGCAGCCCGAGGATCGCGATGCGACCGCCGTGCGACATGTTGGCGATCATGTCGCGCAGCGCGCTCGGCTGGCCCGACATCTCAAAGGCGACGTCGAAGCCCTCTTTCATGCCGAGCTCTGCCTGCACCTGGGCGAGCGTCGTCGTGCGGACATCGACCGCGCGTGTGACGCCGACTTTGCGCGCCAGCTCGAGCCGGTAATCGCTGACGTCGGTGATGACGACAAAGCGTGCGCCGTTGTGGCGCGCGACCAGCGCCGCCATGATTCCGATCGGCCCGGCGCCGGTGATCAGCACGTCCTCTGCGACGACCCGGAACTGCGTCGCGGTGTGAACCGCGTTGCCGAACGGGTCGAATATCGCGGCCACGTCGAGGTCGATCTTGGTCAGGTGCGGCCACAGGTTGCCGGCGGGCATGACGATGAACTCGGCGAAAGCGCCGTCGCGCTGCACGCCGATCCCGACCGTGTTCGCGCACAGCGCGCGACGGCCGGCCATGCAGTTGCGGCAGCGCCCGCACACGATGTGTCCTTCGGCGCCGACGATCTCACCCGGGTAGACGGACGCGACCCCATCGCCGAGCTTGACGACCTCCCCAACAAACTCATGGCCGACGACCAGTGGTGGATGGATCGTCGCCTGCGCCCACTCGTTCCAGCTCTCGATGTGGAGGTCGGTGCCGCAGATGCCTGTGCGCAGGACGCGAATCAACACCTCGCCCGGACCGGCGACGGGATCGGGAACGTCCTGCAGCCACAGGCCCGGTCCCGCTTTGGCTTTGACCAGCGCCTTCACTTCCGGCAGGATAACGACCGCGGCCGGGGAGCTCCCGGTTGGTTAGTTCGCCGCCGGCTCGATGACCAGGTTCGGAAGCTCGGACCAGCCAACGACGGTCATCACCTTCACGATGCTGGGCGGCAATCCGCGCAGCACGAGCCGCCGTCCATCGCCGGCGTTCTCGGCGATGCGGACCAGGGCCCTGATGCCGGTGACATCGGTGAACTCCAGCCTGGTCAGATCGAGATGGAGGTCTCCATTGCCTGTGATGGCGTCCGCCAGCAAGGCGTGAGCTTCGCCGTCACCCTGGAACACCTCGGTCAGCGCTGCAGCCACCGCCTCGGCGTTGTAGTAGTCGATCGCCCCGGCGATGCTCAGACCGGAGTCCGAGTCCGTGCGCGAAATGACCAGCTGCTTATCGGCGTAAACGGGTTTTCGGTCCAACCCCTGAGACAACAAATTTCCCCTTCCTCAGTTTTCCGGCCCCTACGGCGGCGATTCGGGCGCCGGCCTTGGCGCGGGATCCGTTGGTGGCGAGCCGTTCTCTTCCGGATCCGCGCCTTCGGCCGCCCCTCCCATCCTCTGATCGAGGTCGTTGACCCAGCTGTCGATCACCTCGATCCAGTCGTCGATCGTCCCCTTCGAATCCCCCGATTGGGCTCCGCCGCCGCCCTCCGCATCGCTACGCTTCAGCTCAGCCAAGCTCGTTCCAAAAGCTCCATGAAACCTGCGCGAAGCCTCCTCCTGTTGTGGTAGCTTACTAAATGACTCACTAGCTATGCAATACCTCAAATTTTGCATTAATAGCTGCACTAAAACCCCTACAACACATACATAATACTTCCAGGCGTAGAGTTCGTACCAGCAGGCTGAGAAATACGGTGCATTCATGAACCGCGAGCAAGACGAGGCCGTTTACAGCATCGGGGCGGTCGCCCGGATGCTGGACATCCCGACCTCGACCCTTCGCGCATGGGAGGACCGCTACTCAGTGATCACCCCCCTGCGCAGCGAGGGTTCCCAGCGCCTTTACTCGCGCGCTCAGGTCGAGCAGCTCAGGTTCATCAAGTCGCGGCTTGACGCTGGCGCCAGCGCCGCGGATGCCCACCGCCTTCTCGCGCAGGAGCTCGGCGCTGACCGCCTCCCTGCAGCTGATGCCAAGCCGGGCGGTGGCGAAGCCAGGGCCCTCGTGCTGCTGGCCGAGCGCGACAGCTATGCCGCGAAGCTCGCCGAATACTTCCTGCGAACGGAGGGGTACGACGTGGCCATCGCAGCCGACGCCACGCAGGCGAGGCTGCATTTCGAGGAGCGATCTCCGGACCTCGTCATCATCGACCTCCTGATCTCTGGCGGCGCCGGCTTTCGCCTGTGCGGTGAGTTTGCCGCGAAGGGAAGCGCCCAGGTGCTGGCCGTGTCCGCGATCGACAGCGCAGACGAGGCGATGAGGCTGGGCGCCGCTGCATTTTTGCGCAAGCCCCTCGAGCCGCTGACGCTCGCCTCTACAGTGCGCGACCTGTTGGGCACGAGCGCGCTGGCGCGTCACGGGCAGCGGTCGAAAGTTCATCGTTGATCGATAGGCTGCCCAGCGGAAACGAGCGCCTCGACGAGATCCTCAACGGCGGGCTGCTTAAGAACGCGATCAACCTGATCGTCGGCGTACCCGGCAGCGGTAAGACGATCCTCAGCCAGCAGTTCGCGTTCCACAACGCAACGGTCGAGCACCCGGCGCTCTATCTGTCGACGCTTTCCGAACCGCTGGACAAGATCCTTCGCTTTGGCGAAACCCTGACGGTCTTCGACCACAAGGCGATTGAAGAGGGCCGCGTCATATACGAGGACATCGGCCACGTCCTTGGTGATGACGGTCTCGAGAGCATCCTGGGCGCGATCGAGGGCTATATGAAAGAGGTGCGTCCGGGTATCGTGGTGATCGACAGCTTTCGGGCGTTCGCGGCGGTGTCCCATGACACCACTGAATTCCGGAGATTCCTTTACAGCCTGACCCGCCTGCTCGGCGCCAGCGCGACAACTGCGGTCTGGAACGCTCCCTATACGCGGGAGCAGGCGATGGACGCCGCGGAGTTCGCGGTCGCAGACAGCATCATCTCCCTCGACATCAAGCTGGTCGGCGCGCGGGAGCTGCGCGTCATGCAGGTGCTCAAGCTGCGCGGAAGCTCCTACCGGTCCGGCGAGCACGCATACCGCATCACGGCAGCCGGATTCGATGTGTTCCCACGATTGGCCGATGTCCAGGACGGGAGCCTCTACAAGCTCAGTGGGGAGCGTTCATCGACTGGGATCGAGGCTCTCGACAAGGTGCTCGGCGAGGGTGGTTACTGGACTGGTGCCGCGACGATGGTCGCCGGGCCGTCGGGCATCGGCAAGACGCTGATGGGTCTGCATTTTCTTTTCAAGGGCGCCGAGAGCGGAGAGCCCGGCATCCTGGCGACATTCCAGGAGAACGAGACGCAGCTGACCAGGGTCGCCAACAGCTTTGGCTGGTCGTTCAAAGACACCGGCGTCCACGTCCTCAGCCGCAGCGTGGTCGACATCTACATCGATGAATGGGTCTACCAGCTTCTCGACTTGATCGAGCAGACCGGCGCCAAGAGGGTCGTCATCGACAGCCTTCCGGACGTGATGACCGCGGCCGCCGACCCGACCCGGTTTCGCGAGTGGATGTTCTCTCTGACCCAACGGTTGGAGCGCGCCGGCATCAGCATGATGATGATCGTCGAGGTGCCGGAGCTGTTCCAGCTGCGGCGGATCTCAGAGCAGGGCCTGTCGCACCTCGCTGACAATGTCGTGCTCCTGCAGTACGTGCAGGAGGGGCCTGAGCTGGCTCGGGCGCTGACCGTGCTCAAGACGCGGGCGATGCACCACCACCCGGTGGTCCATCGCTACGAGATCACCGAGAAAGGCTTTGTCCTGGGTGACGTCCTAACCCTGACGCGCTGAGCTGCACTCGGGACACAAACCGCTGAAGAGCAGCTGGTGGCTCGTCACTTTGAAGCCGGTGCTTGCAGTCACCGCCGAGGTGGCACCCTCCAGGACGCAGCCCGGCACCTCAACCACGCGGCCGCAGGAATCGCATCGGATGTGCTCGTGGTGCTCGTCCGCCAGCTCGTAGTGGACCTTGCCGTCGCCAAGGTCGATGCGGTGGATCAGTCCATCGCGCTCCATGACTGACACAGCCCTGAAGACCGTCGAGTAGTCGGCCCCGCCGAGCGCGCGGACCACGCCTTCGTGAAGCTCGTCGATCGACCACAGGTGGGCGTCCCCGGCGGTCAGGAGCCGCTTCACCTGGTCACTGACAGGGCTTGGCCTGGCCACGCCGTCATTATACGCACAAAGCTTGCGCAAGTCGATTGTGCAATACTCTTGCGCGATGGTCAGGGGGG
>Ga0137410_10003331_pt1 | contig 10880 bp, 10 predicted proteins | sample CZODoug1_16funga_FD_108878 | JGI IMG/M metagenome (GOLD analysis project Ga0137410, IMG submission 108878) | Vadose zone soil fungal communities from Angelo Coast Range Reserve, California, USA - CZODoug1_16fungal (Illumina Assembly) | ecosystem: Environmental > Terrestrial > Soil > Vadose zone... | reverse complement strand
CTGCCTGGTACCTGCGGGCGTGCGAGCGGAACGCCCGGGTCCGTGCGACGGGACCGTTGCGCGTCGCCAACCAGGGCCCGTCCGCGTCGGCGACACGCGCCATCTTTCTCGGCGGGATGATCGCCACCGAGATCGTCTGCAAGCCGGGAGCTCTGATCGAGATCCGTAGCATCTTCAACTACGGCGTCTCGCTCGAGGCCTGGAGCTCGATCCGGATCGGGAGCCGCAGCCTGTTCGGCTCGATGATCCGCGTCGCCGACCGCGGGGAAACCACCCAGGGTCCGGTGGTCATCGGCGACGACGTCTGGATCGCCCACGGGGCCGTGATCGGGCCGGGTGTGACCATCGGCTCCGGCTCGGTGGTCGCCGCCGGCAGCGTGGTGTCGGGCGACGTGCCCCCGGGCTGCCTCGCCATCGGGAACCCTGCCCGGTGCATGAGCCTGAAGCTCCGCTCCGACGAGCCCGGCGCGGCCGAATCCACCCGCGCTTCCGAGGTGGCCGGATGAATCTGCGCGCCCGCATCCGCGGATTCATCGTCGATTCTTTCTTCGTGGAGGAACTTTCCGACGACGACTCGTTCCTGCGCAAGAGCATCATCGATTCGCTCGGCATGCTGGAGCTGATCGCATTTCTCGAGAAGAAGTTCGGCATCAAGATCCTCCGCGGCGGGTGGCTCTGGACGGGCGATCTGGCAAGCCGCGACGCCGACGGTTTCTTCTTCCACGCCGGACGGGCGAAGGAGATTTTCAAGGTCGGCGGGCATCGCGTGGGCCCGGCGGAGATCGAGCATGCGCTGGAGCGCCATCCGGAGGTGGCCGAGGCGGCTGTGGTGGCGGTGAAGAGCGAGCTCGCCAGCGAGGCGGCGGCCTTCGTGGTCCGCCGCAAGGGGGGCGCCGTCGGCGAGACGGAGCTGCGCCGGTTCTGTCGCGAGCTGCTGCCGGCCTACAAGGTGCCCGCGACGATCACCTTCGTCGAAAAGCTCCCGCGCAATGCGGCGGGCAAGCTGCTCCGAGCACAGATCGCCGCCCCCCGCTCTGGCGAGGAAGGACCATGACGACCCGGCTGCAGGACGCGCTGGAGCTCGACCTGGAGGCCAAGGCGGCCGAGCTGTCCCACGGGTTGCGCGAAGCCGTGCTGCAGCGGTTGCGGAGGCGCGGCCTGGTGGTGGCCGTCTCAGGCGGCGTAGACTCGGCGTGCGTGGCCGCCCTGGGCGTGCGCGCGCGCGGGCCGGAGCGCGTCTTTGCGCTGTTGTTGCCGGAGCGCGACTCGAGCCCGCAGAGCCTCGCCTACGGCAAGGCGCTCTGCGAGAAGCTGCGCATCGGCTACGAGGTCAAGGACGTCGCACCCATCCTCGATGCGGCCGGCTGCTACCAGGCGCGCAACGAGGCGGTGCGCGAGGTCGTCCCCGAGTTCCGGCCGGAGATGCCGTGGAAAATCGTGCTGGCGAGCGATCCGCTCAGCTCCGAGGCGCTGCATTTCGTCAAGCTGGTGGTGCGCATCGGGAACGGCGATGAGCGCCAGTACCGGCTCCCCCCGCGCGCATATCTCCAGATCGTCGCGGCCACCAACTTCAAGCAACGCACGCGGAAGATGCTGGAGTACTACTACGCCGATCGGCTCAACTACGCCGTCGCGGGGACGCCCAACCGGCTCGAGTATGACCAGGGCTTCTTCGTCAAGCTGGGCGACGGCGCCGCCGACGTGAAGCCCGTCGCCGGCCTCTACAAGACGCAGATCTTCGCGCTGGCACGGCGCCTCGGGGTGATCGAGGAGATCTTGCGGCGCGAGCCCACCACCGACACCTACAGCCTCGAGCAGTCGCAAGAAGACTTCTATTACTCGCTTCATTACTCGAAGCTCGATCTCGTGCTCTGGGCCAAGAACCACGGCGTGTCCGCGGAGTCGGTCGCAGCCGAGCTAGGCTACACGCCGGAGCAGGTGCGCCGCGTCTACGACGACAACGACGAGAAGCGCCGCGCCACTGGCTACCTTCACGCGGCGCCGATCCTCCTCGAGCCCGTCGACGAAGTCGCCGGCCAGGCGCCGTTGGCGACGCAGATCTTTCCCACCAGCGCGTAAGAGGCCGCGACGGTGAAGACGGGGCCCCAGGTGCCGAAGCCCAGGTCGCCGTAACCCTGCATCAGGTAGCAGATCTGCACCGCGGCGGCGCCCAGCGCCGTGACCCGTTCGACCGGCGTGCGCGACCACCGGTAGGCGCGGATGGTGAAGAACATGCCCACCGGATAGACCACCCAGAGCAACGCGAATCCGATCAGGCCACCGAACGCCCACAGGCCAAGCACGCTGTTGTGCGGGATGTAGGGCTCGAGCTCGTAGGCCCCAAGGACATCGGGGAGCTTGATCGCCTCGATGTACGGGTGCCCGAAGCCCGTGCCCAAGAGCGGGTACGCCTTGAAGGTGAAGACGAGGTCGAAGTTCTCCAGGTCGCGCCAACGGGTGGACCCATCTACCTTGGCATCGAATATCGAGCGGAATGTCTGGACGGGGCCGAAAATGCCCGCCCGCGAGTTCCACCCCACGGCCCCGTAGATGAGGAGCGGGAGCAGCGAGATGACCAGGGCGCGAACGAAGAAGCGTTTGACGCGTCCCAACGGCGTGATCAGGAAGAAGAAGGCCACGACGATGCTCAGCTCGCTCCAGGCGAGGCGGCGATTGTTGGCGATGATTGCCCAAAGGAAGATGGGGAGGAGCAGCGCGCAGATCTTGAGGGTGCGCCTGGTCGGACGTTCCAGCATCATCGCCAAGAGGATGGCGACGCAGGTGGCGAACAGCACCGAGTCGTGGTGGGTGGTCGCGTGGGCAAGCTCCTCAGTCGAGGGAAACATCTGCCGCACGATGATCGCTTCTGCCGAGCGGAAGACGCCGGCCCCCAGCACGATCCGCCCCACTGCCGGCGCGTCGATAGCGCCGCGCAGCCCTGCCGCCATCAGCATGTAGATGACCGGAAGGTAGAGGTGCTTCGTCACCTGCCAGAGGGCGAAGCGGAAGCTGCCGCCGCGCCACATACCGAAGAACATCATCCACGCGAGCGCCAGCAGCCCCATCACGGCGAACTGCTTGAGGGGGCGAGCGGCCTCCACCCAGCCGGCCCCGTCGATGCGCGAGCGCGTCGTGTTCCGGTAGATGGTGACCCCGATCAACACCAGCAGCAGGATGTCGAGCCCGGTGAACACCAGGGCGTCCACGGGGATACTCACGTTGAGCTTCGCGAAGAGAAGCGTCCCTACAACCCGCAGGGGCGTCTTCACCTTGTCGCCGGCGAACACATCGCCCGCGATTTCGAGCGTCCAGGAGAGCAAGAGCAGCGTGAGCAAGGGGACGCGCAGCGGGAGCGCCCAGACGGCCCAGAGCACCAGCGCGATGAGGCAGGGCGCAAGCGCGATCGCCAGGTTGCCGTTGCTCACCACGACGGCCGCAATCGTCACCAGGCAGAGGAGACCGAAGGCGAACAGGCGCGGCAAAGGCGATGGCGCGCCATCCATCGGCTGGGGAAGGGACGGAAGGGCCGGGACCTTCTGCGCTGGCCTCATAGGAAGCGCCAGTACATGAAGCGCAGAAAGAAAGCGTAAGCCAGCTCGACGACCAGCATCGTGATGAGCATGGCACGCAGGGCATTGAGCGGCTTCCTGCTCGACGCGGCGAGAGCGGGAAGGAGGAAGGTCGCGAACACCACGGAAATCAGCAGCAGCTTCAGCACTCGAAGAAGATAGCAAGCTGGCTCGCGGGTCCTCCGCCGCGAGCCGGGCGCCTGTGCGAAACACGGCAACCGCATCCCGGACCGCGGTCAAAAAGCTGTCTTGCTGCCGACATTCGGCGGAGATCTGCCGACGGCGCGGCGAACCTCCTGGATGGGCCATGGCACGTTCTCGAAATGAAGTTGGGCAGATGTGTGAGGTCGCTCGGCCTCGCGGCCGTTGTTTCCTGCGCGCACGTCGGCCCGTTTGTCTGGGTGGACGACTACGCGCCCCCTGCGGAGGCCGTGGCCAGTCGCGACTACCAGATCGCCCCGGGCGACTTGCTCTCGGTGAACGTCTTCCGCCAGGAAGGCATGGCGACTCGCGAGCGGGTGCGGCAGGACGGAAAGATTTCAGTGCCGATGCTCGGCGACGTGCTGGCGGCGGGGCGTTCACCCGGCGTGCTCACCGAGGAGATCCAGAGCCGGCTGAAGGCGTACATCAACGCCCCGATCGTCACCGTAGCTGTCGAGGAGACGCGCCCTCTCGCCGTGCCGGTCCTCGGCGAGGTCGCACGCCCGGGCCAGTACAACCTGGAAAAAGGCGCCGGCGTGCTCGACGCGCTGGCCGCGGCAGGAGGGTTCACCGATTTCGCCCATCGCGACCGCATCTTCGTGCTGCGGCGGCAACCCGCGCTGGTGCGCATCCGCTGCACCTTCGAGGCGCTCTCGCGCGGCCAGGGGCGGGCGATCGCGTTCCGGCTGCAACCCGGCGATGCCGTGGTCGTGGAGTGATGCTCGGCATCGCCGCCAGCCTCGGCCTGCTTCTTGCCGCCGGCGAGGCGCTCCGATGGAACGCCGCCGCCGAGGTCCAGGCGCGCGGCCGCGACGAGCCCGGCGGAACCGGGGCCGGCCGCTCGGGATTGGCCGAGCTCGACCTGCACGGCCAGCTCGGACTATCCCCGCAGTGGCCGGACGGCGCGGCCACGCTGATCTGGTCGCCTTCGCTCCTGCTCCGGCAGGCAGTCTCCGGCGCGCCGGAAACGACCGGCAACGTCACCCGGCACCTCGGCCGTGTGGAGCTTCGCGCCCGGCTGGCGCCGGCAACGCGGCTGATCTCGCGGACTTCGGTCGACTGGGGCCTGACGGACTTCTCGCCGCTCTCCGGGCAAGTGAGTCCTCCTATCGTGGGCCCCTTGCCGGCGCAGCGCTTCGTGCACACGCTCGGGGTCGAGACCATGCTCGATTTCACACACGCCTTTTCTCGCCGCCTGGAGCTCTCGGTAGGCGCGGGGGTGCAGCGCAGCGGAGGGATAGGTCACGATGCGGTCTCCGTCCTTCCCTTCCAGGTGGGGCCGCAGGCCACTGCTTCAGTGACCTGGGCCGCGGACCGCAGGAATACCCTCACGTTCCTCGGCTCGGGCTCCGAGAGCCGGTTCAGCAACGGCATCACCTCGGTGCTGTCGAGCCTGGAGGCGGACTGGAGGTTCCGCGCCTCGCGTCACACCCTGCTCGACGCGGCGGGGGGCCTGATGGTGGTCCGCTCCTGGGGACCGGATTTCTCTTCCCGGGGGACTTACGGGTCGGGAGCGCTCGGGGCCGCGTGGGATCTACCGGTGGCGCCGCAGCGCGCGCTGAGGACCTCGCTCCGCCTCCGGCTGGTGCCGGGCGTCGACCGCGTCACCGCGCTAGCGCTCCTGGCAGTCCGGGCGGAGGGAAACGCGGAGCTGACTGAGGGCCGGCTGCGGCTGGGCGTATCCGGTTCGGAGGGGCACATCATCAGCGGAGCCGCCCTGGGCGCCGACGAACTGCGCCTGGAAGCCCGCTCTTCCTGGGTGGCAGCTCACGGCTGGGCCCCAGAGGTGAGGATGAGCGCCGCCCGGACGAACCAGTTACCCTTCGCCGGATGGCAGTTCCAGGCCCTGGTCGGGCTGCGCTGGGCCGACCAGGGTTTGCTCTGAGTTAGAGGGCGACGCGATGCAGAACACCCACCGTCCGTCCTTGAACGACCAGTCGCCCGCCCCGCCGGGCTACGCGCTGCTGCAGCAGGACGCGGCCGGTCACGGACCGGGCGAGTCGACCGAGCTCTTCGATTGGGCGTTGATCGGCTCGTACCTGCTCTTCGTGCTCCACTCGATCGGGAGGCACAAGAAGCTCGTCCTGGCCGTCTGGATAGGGATCATCGCCCTCTCCATCGGCCTCATGAAAGGGTTGCCCAAGACCTACCAGGTCCGGACCACCCTGCAGGCGCAGCGCAACCAGGTGATGTCGGCATTGAGCAACCCCGGCCGGGCCATCCCCAACGATGCCGACGCCCCCACGCGCCTGGCGGCAGAAACGGTGCAGCGCTACGACAACCTGGTCGCGCTGGTCCAGCAGACCGATCTGCTCAAGGACTGGCCGCTCAACCGCGCACCGCTGATGCGGCTCAAGGACTCCATCCTGCGCGCGATCTTCAAGCCGCCCACCCGAGAGGAACAGATCGACAATTTCGTCTCCTACCTCCGGGACAGGCTCTGGGTGCAGACCGGAGAGGGCACGGTGACCATCGGGATCGAGTTCCCGGATCCGCAGCTCGCCTACCGCCTGGTGGAGGCCGCCCAGCAGAACTTCCTCGAGGCGCGCCACGCGGCGGACGTGTCGAGCATCGCGGAAGCCATCACCATCCTCGAAGGGCGCGCGGAGCAGGCGCAGCAGGCGCTCACGGCCACGCTGCAGCAGCTACAGTCCCTGCGCAGCGCGCGTGCCGGGCGCATGGGCAGACGCGTGAGCAGGTCGGCGGCCGAGCACAAGGCCTCGGCAGCCATCGACCAGGAGGTCTCGCGGCTCCTGGTCACAGTCCAGAGCAAGCGCCGCGCGATCGCCGACCTGGAGGAGTTCCGGCGCCGCAGGGTGGCGGAGTTGCAGACCCGGCTGCAGGAGCAACTGGCGACCTTCTCGGAAAACCACCCCGCTGTCCTGGACACCAAGCAGAGCCTGGAGGCCCTGCGCCAGGACTCGCCCCAGGTGGCGGCGCTCAAGCGCGAGTTGGCCCCGCTGGAGGCCGATCTCAAGAAGCGGGGGGTCAGCGACCAGGCCCCGCAGGAGGTGGGGCGGCCGACGCCGGTCGCCATGCAGGGAGAGGTCGATCCGCACGAGGACGAGGACGCGCAGATCGGCTACACGAAGGAGCAGGTGAACTTCGCCCTTGCCACGTACAACTCGTTTCTCGACCGGATCGAGGGTGCACGCCTCGAGCTCGACTCCGCCCGGGCAGCCTTCAAGTACCGCTACATGGTCATCACTCCAGCGCAGAGGCCGCGAGGGCCGATCAAGCCCAAGCCGCCGCTGGTGCTCGGGGCGAGCGTGATCGCCGGGCTCGCTCTCGCCATCCTCAGCGCCACCCTGGTCGATCTGCACTCGCGCAAGCTGCTGGAGAACTGGCAGGTCGAGCACCAGCTGAAGCTGCCGCTGCTGGCAGAGGTCCGGTCGAAATGACCGCGGCGGCAGTTCCGGTCCGGGGTGGATCTGCAAGGGATTTGACGGGACAGCAGTGCGCGTCGTTGCGTTCGAGTTGACCGGTAGACAAGATGCGCCCCGAACCGCTTGGACGAATTTGGACCGGAGCAGGAGTGGCTTGGTGACGAAAACAATGCCGCGCCACACGGGGCCGCTGGCGAACGGGTACGACGTTCACGAGCTCTTGTACAAGCTCCACTCGCGTCCGTGGCTGTGCCTGGCGGTCGTCTCGCCGGACCAGACGCCGAACACGCTTCGTCTGGCCAACAGTCTCGCCGAGCTTGGGACCCAGCAACGACGGCATCCAGTCGAGGTCATCGACGCCCTGCAACTCGATCTGGAGCAATCCACCACCATCGCCCACAGGATCGAGTCCCAGAAGGACGTCCACGATGCTGAGCGGCGAGTCGTCATCGCGCTGGACTCTCCGATCGCGAACCCCGTCGCCATCGGGGTGCTCGGGGTCGCCGACGCCGTGCTGATACTGCTCAAGAAAGGCGTCAGCAGCATCCCCGAGGCCCGGAGCATCATCAAGATCATCGGACGGGAACGGCTCATCGGCGCGGTCCTGACCGTCGATTGATCGGGCCATCGATCATGATTCCCGGCCCTTCCAAGGACACCCCAGACCCTGTCGCAGGTCGAGCTCCCCTGGAGAGTGCGAACCGATGTGCGGGATAGCCGGGATCCTCGGGCGGATCGGCGAGCGCAACCGCGCCGCCCTGCAGCGGATGAGCGACGCCATGGTCCACCGCGGACCCGATGGCCATGGCACGTGGGAATCGCCGCCGGACGCGAGCGGGTCCGGCGCGATGCTCACGCACCGCCGCCTTGCCATCCTCGACCTGTCGCTGGCGGGCGCGCAGCCGATGGTGGACCCGGTCAGCGGCCACGTCATCGTCTTCAACGGCGAGATCTACAACTTCCAGGAACTGCGCGACCGCCTCATCGCCTCCGGCCAGACGTTCCAGTCCACCGGCGACACCGCGGTCCTGCTGCGCGCGCTGGGTGCGCAAGGACCCGACGCGGTCGCGTCACTGCGTGGCATGTTCGCTTTCGCTTCCTGGAACCCGCATCGACGTCAGCTTCTGCTCGCGCGCGACCCGCTGGGGATCAAGCCGCTCTACATCGCGCGCTGCCCCAATCCGTCCGGAGAATGGTCGCTCGCCTTCGCCTCGGAGTTGCGGGCACTGCTCTGCTCCGGCCTGCTCGGCGGGCCGAGGCTGTGCGCCGCGGCGGCGGCTTCGGCGGTCTGGAACGGCTTCGTCATCGGGCCCAACACCGCCGTCGAGGGCGTCGAGTCGCTTTGGCCCGGGCAGCTGCGCGTCTACGCCGGCAACGGGAAGGAGGAGATCTCGCGGGACTACTGGACCGTTCCGCCGCCCGATGCCGACAGAATGGACGAGCAGCGCCTGGCGACTGTCCTCGAGGAATGCCTGCGGAGCCACCTGGTCAGCGATGTGCCGCTCGGCGTGTTCCTCTCCGGCGGCGTCGACTCGTCCGCGGTGGCGAATCTGGCCCAGAAGGCCAACCAAGCCCCAATCCACACCTTCACCCTGGCTTTCGAGGAGCCCGAATACAACGAGGGCCCCATTGCGCGGCGCATCGCCGGTGCGATCGGCACGCAGCACCGGGAGGTGGTCCTCACTTGGCAGCAGGTGGTGCGCCAGCTGGACAAGGCGCTCGACAGTCTCCACCCGCCCACCTTCGATGGCCTGAACTCCTACCACATGTCGCGCGCGGTCCGACAAGCCGGGTTCACCGTCGCCCTGGTGGGAACCGGAGGCGACGAGCTGTTCGGCGGCTACACCTCGTTCCGCGATCTCCCTCTGCTGCAGCGCTGGTCGCGGCGGTTGCGCTGGGTGCCGCGCAACGCGCTCGAGGCCGGTGCCAGGCTGGCGGTCTCCGGGATCCAGCGCAGGAATGGCCTGCTCCCGCCACAGACCCGCTGGGCCAAGCTGCCCGCGATGGTGCGCCGCGGGGACGACCTCATCGGGCTGTATCAGCTCGCCTACGCGCTTTTCCTGCCCGACTTCCAGGCCGCGCTGCTCGGCGCCGACCTCCTCGACGATGGGCTGGTAGACGGCCTCCCTGCCGCGCTCCGCGCGCGACTCGAGCAGGAGACCCGCGCGAGGAGCCCGCTGTCGGCGATCAGCGTGCTCGAGCAACGCTTGTTCCTGGGCGAGCGCCTGCTGCGGGACAACGATGCCGCGAGCATGGCCGCGTCGATCGAGCAGCGGCTTCCGCTGGTGGACCAGGTGCTGTTCGAGGCCGTCTCGCGGATGCCGGACGGGGCCCGCTACCAGCCGCTGCTCGAGAAGGCGGCGCTGCGGCGAATCGGGCTGCGCGGTCTCGACCCGGGGCTCTTCGACCGGCCCAAGTCCGGTTTCGTCCTTCCCTTCGACCGCTGGATCCGGCGCGGGTTGAGCAAGGCGATCGATCAGACGCTGCGGGACCCGGTCGCCGTGAGTGCGGCGGGGCTCGCTCCTTCGGCCGTGCAAAAGCTGTGGCAAGCGTTCCTCGACGGTGGTTCCGGCCTCTATTGGTCGCGCGTGTGGGCGATCTACGTCCTGGTGCGATGGTGCCTGCGCCACGGGGTGCGTCGATGAGCTCGCGCAGCTATTGCCTGATCACGCCCTGCCGGGACGAGGCGAAGTACGCGAGGCGCACGCTCGAGGCGGTCACCCGCCAGCGGGAGAAGCCGGCACTCTGGGTGATCGTGGACGACGGCTCCAAGGATGCGACCCCTGAGATTCTCGCCGGATACGCCACGCGGTTTCGCTGGATCCGCGTGCTCCGACGGCCCGATCGCGGCGACCGGAAGCTCGGCGGCGGCGTGATCGACGCGTTCTATACCGGGTACGACAGCATCGATCCAGGCGCCTTCGAGTACGTCTGCAAGCTGGACCTCGATCTCGACCTCCCGCCCGGCTACTTCGCGGAGCTGATGGACCGGATGGAGGCCGAGCCGCGAATCGGGACCTGCTCGGGCAAACCGTACTTCTTCCAGCCCGGCGCGCCCGATGCCGACGTCCAGTTCCCGCTCACCGACCTCAGCCATCTGGTCTCCGAGAAGGCCGGCGACGAGAACTCGGCCGGGATGACCAAGTTCTACCGCACCGCCTGCTTCCGCCAGATCGGCGGGTTCGTGCGCGAGCTGATGTGGGACGGGATCGACGGACACCGCTGCCGCCAGCTCGGGTGGATCGCCATTTCGTGGGACGACCCCGCGCTCCGGTTCGTCCACCTGCGCCCGATGGGCACCAGCCACAAGAACTGGTGGACCGGCCGGGTGCGGCACGGGTTCGGTCAATACTTCATGGGCACCGCACCGGTGTACATGCTGGCCAGCGCGGCGTACCGCATGACGCGCCCGCCGCTGCTGGTCGGCGGCATGGCCATGCTGCACGGATACTTCAAGAGCATGATCGTCCGGAACCCGCGCTACGGTGACGACGAGTTTCGCCGGTTCCTGCGCAGCTATCAGTGGGCGTGCCTGATCAAAGGCAAGGCCGCCGCGACGGCAGAGCTGAACTCCCGCCAGGCCGGACGCTGGGACCCTTCGTAGTTCGGGGACAGCGTCGCCTCAGGCGACCCGCGGCGCGTGCCGCTGCTGCCCGCGGATGAGCCGGAGCAACCTCATCAAGGGCCATGGGCGCGCCTCCGGCGCCATCCGCCAGATCACGAG
>Ga0137410_10003329_pt1 | contig 10883 bp, 15 predicted proteins | sample CZODoug1_16funga_FD_108878 | JGI IMG/M metagenome (GOLD analysis project Ga0137410, IMG submission 108878) | Vadose zone soil fungal communities from Angelo Coast Range Reserve, California, USA - CZODoug1_16fungal (Illumina Assembly) | ecosystem: Environmental > Terrestrial > Soil > Vadose zone... | reverse complement strand
TTGCCACCTTTCGGACCTCGGTCACGTTGCCCCGAGCTTCATACGCGATCTGATCGTAGTTGCCCTCGGTGTATGTAATTCGCGTGCGCCTGCCGTACCAGTCGTACTGATACGATGTGATGTTTCCCGCGCCGTCTTTGTCGGTCTGCGCAAGTCCGGTGACCAGGTTCGTCTTGACTTCCCTTGTGACCCCGGAGGGATCGGTCACCCTGATCCAGGGAATGCCGCTGTTCGCTGCGAATGTCTGGTAATCCCACGTGGCGCCACGCCGAGTCACTGACGTGACGTCGATGTGGTCGGGAATGGGCCACGAGGTGTAGTTCTCGTCTTGGGAGACGATATCGTCGCTGGTCGACGCCGGCGTCTTCACGGCGCCGGTCAACTTCCAGCGAGTCTGCCGACCCGCTGTGTCGGTGGCCGTAACGATCGGGATTCCTGCGAATTCGGACCACGCCAAGGTCGCAGTGGGCGCGCTCGACGTCGCCGCACAGGTGTCGGCGGCCGGCGCGCAGTACGCGAGCGTCCGGTTGAGAGCGGAAATCGCCGTCGGCCAGTACGGATGGTCGGAATCGCCGAAGCCGATCTTGAGCTGGTAGCCGGCGTTGTTGATGACCGATTGAACTCTCGAAGCGACTATGGACGGGTCCGGGGGATATGGCGCCCAGGTCTTGGCGACAATCTGCGTGAGCGTACCGTCGGGTGCCTCGATTGACAGTGCTCGCATTCCGCCCAAGCACCCTGTGCCCACGATCTGCGTCCCGAAGCGAATGACGGTCCCGTCCCGTGATGTGTAGAGGTAGTTCTGCGCCGTCGCGTCGAACACCAGAGTGCTTCCGTCTCCGTTGTGCGTGGTAAACGTGGAACCGTCCCGATCGAAGACCTGTGTGGACGAACCGATCACCACGGTAGCCGTGCTCGAACTCTCGTCGACCCACATCACGATTTCCGTGCTCAGCCAATGGCCGCCGTTGTCGCCGGTGTACGAGCGGAAGGTGCGGCTGAACGCGAGATTCGCTTCGGGCGGTCCGATGTCGATGTCGGTTTGCGACGCGGTGAAAGTACCGGTCAGGAGATCGACACCGTTTTCATCGAGCAGTTCGCGGATCGGGGGTGCCGATATTTGTGCGCGGGCACCCACGCTGCCGAGCATGAACAGGACGATGACGCCTACCGCGCGGACGGATTTGCCGAAGAGTACTTCGCTCATGGGTCCCTCGACGTTCTTCTGGTGCCGCTAGTTGGAGAGCAAGATCTCGAGCACGGCCGGCAGCCAGCTCAAGTTCTGCACCTTGACCGTGAAGTTCTGCGTAAACGGCGCATTCACACCGTCGCCCGAATAAGTCGCCGTGATCGTGTGAGTGCCGAGCGCGAATCCCTCGAGGATCACGGTGGCTTGGCCGTTCGAGACGAACGCCGCGCCGAGAAAGACGCCGTTCTCGGTGAATGTCACCAACCCACTCGGCGAGCTGCCGGTGATGCTGACGCCGATTGTCACGCCGACCGACGTCTCGTTGGCTACCGCTCCGAGCGGAGTGATGGTCACGGAGCCACCACTCGCCGCGCCGCTCAACTGAAACAGCGTGCGATTGTCGGTCGCGTCGTATTGGTACGTTCGGGTTATGCCGTTGGACGGGCCTCCGGCAGCCTGAAGCTGCGTTAGGCGGCCAAGCGGGTCGTACGTGTAGGTGATCGTTTCGGCCGCGTACGCGGCGGCAGTAGCGAGGAAAGCTACGCAGGTCGTCGCGAACATCATCCTACGCATGGTTTCTCCTTCTCTTTCGGCACAGACCGAAGGGGCCCGAGGCCGCGCGCGAATCCGAACTCACAAATCGATGTGATAGGGCGGTGACACGCTCCACGAACCAAGGGCCGTGCACTGCGATCCGTTGTTACCCGTCGCGGAACTGTCGAAGTACAGCGCGACGCCGCTGTCCGCTCGCTTGGCCGCCAGCAAGCCCGCGTACCACGCCTTGCAGGAGTTGGGGCTAACGCCCGACCAGGTGTCTCCCAGCTTGCATATCGCCCACACGCCGAAACCGGTGACCGCGACGTAGACCATGTCCTGGGAATTGACACCGAGGTACGACACCTGGCCACTGCAGGTAAAGTTGGCTTGCGCCGACGTCGCGGCTAACGCCAGGCACGCCGCCGTCGCCATTCGCCGAGCGCGAGACCGGCGCAGTGAGTTACCGGGGGTCGAACCGGCGCGCAACGTGTGCGCTCTCCCCACCCACTTGCCACCAGATCGCGTCATCCGAGTACCCGAACCTTTCCGCGTTCTGCTTCGATTGAAGCAGAGACGCGAACAGCGGTCTGTCAGCAACCTGACAGTTCTTTCGCGAAAACAGTTCCGTTGCGGCCGGCAACTAAGCGGTGCCGATTTCCGCGCACTGTCAACCCGACGACAGACGAAACGGAAGCTCTCTGCTTCAATCCGCGATTGCCAAGCGGAGTAACGAAACGGAGGAAGACCTATGCGTCGAAAAATGAGCTACGGGTTGTGCCTCGGCGTGGCGCTGATGCTCGTCGCGCTATCGAGCGGGGCGACCTACAACGCCAACATGACCGGACAGTTGGAAGGCGTGTGGACCTACGCCGACAGCGACCAGATCTACTTTCGATTGCTGAATCAGCCGGCGAGCCACCCCGGGTGCTCGCCCATCTACTTCGTGATCCCGGCGTCGGTTCCCTTGGATCGGCGCAAGATGCTCTATGCGCGATTGATGGTCGCTTACGCGACCAAGGAGACGGTCAACATCGGCTACGACAATCAGGGCGACTGCGCGGACGGATACATCCACGTGCACCGCGTGGGGTAGGGCCGAACACACACGCGCGCGCTGCTATTCGCGCTGCTTACCCGCCCCCCACGTCCCATTGGAGTAAATGCGTGCGCGGCCCGTCTGTCACCAACCTGACAGTTCTCGGCACGCGTTCGTTCTACAGTATGGTCGTGCCGTTAGTGGCTATCCGAAGGAACGCCGACATGAAACGAACATTCAGCGCGATCAGTGCAATAACTTTCTTGCTCCTCGCCAGTGGACCGGCGTCCGCGTCCAGCTGGTCGGGACGTCTCCTCGGGCGAGTCTTGGCCCGGACGATCGCGATTGCGTGTTCTTTACATTGGCAGGCACGCCGGAGCCGACCGTGGATCCTTCGGTCGTCAAGAGCCCGTGGATAGCGATCCCGCGCAGCCAAAACGGCTTCAAGGAGATCTACGCAATGCTTCTGTGGGCAAAGTCGACAGGCAGGCCGACGACCGGAGCGGCCGCGAGTGCGTCGTGCACCACCCACGGCACCGTCGTAGGTCTGTATCAAATCCTAACGTCCAGTTGATTCCCGCGAGATCGAGGAACGCTAGGCGCGGAGGACATGTATTGCTTGGACGATCCGAGCGCCCCGCATTGCCCACGGGTGCGGCGCTAACTCGGCGGGCGACTACCGCGCGGAGACCGACCAACGGCCGGAAGCCCGTCTTCAGGATCCGGAGATGGCTGCCGGGCCGCGCCTTGAACGCGGGCCGAGTTCCCGTGTGTCACGGAGCTGGTGTCGGACGACGGAATTCGTTCATGTCCATTACGAGAGGAGATTGATGATGAAGAGGATCACAGCGGCCATCCTACTCATGGCGTTCGCCCAGGTTGGGCGCGCCGAGTGGATCGGACCGTATGCCATCTCTACGATCGAAGCGAGCGATAGCGGAGTCTATTTCTACGTGCCGCCGGGGCTGACGAGCTTCCCAAATCCTTATGGCTGTCCCAATACCGCGTGGATTGTTTACGACCCCTCGACGCCGTTGGCGAATCGGGTGCTATCCATGGGGCTGGCCGCTCAAGCACAAGACAAGAAAGTGAAGTACTTCGTGCTGGGTTGTCTCAACGGCTACATCAAGGCGACGATTATCGAAAGCAATTCCTCGTGGTGAATCGATCGAAGGTCGGCGGCGGCAGATCGGCGAGACCGACAACGCACGCAATGGACCGAGGTCGTCGAGCCCTCGGTGGGGCCCGGAGCTGACCTGCAGCGGCTTTCTTAGCCACGGTCTCGTCGTAGGCCGAAGTGTCGCCAACCCGACAGTCGTGCGCACGCAGGTCGTTCTACGATGTCGCGGTGTCGCTATCCCAAGGAGAGCTCCCATGAAGCTAGTACTAAGCACGATCGGCGCAATAGCCCTCCTGCTCGTCGCCACTGGACCGGCTTCCGCGTCCAACTGGCCGGGACGTCTCGTCGGACGAGTCTTTGCCCCGGACGATCGCGATTGCGTGTTCTTTACATTGGCAGGCACGCCGGAGCCGAACGTCGATCCTTCGGTCGCCATCACTCCGTGGATAGCGATCCCTCGCAGCCAAAACGGCTTCAAGGAAATCTACGCAATGCTTCTGTGGGCAAAGTCGACAGGTACGCCCGTAGATGTCACAACGACCGGAGCGGCCGCGAGTGCGACGTGCACCACTCACGGTACCGTCGTAGGTCTGTATCAAATCTTGACGTCCAGTTGATTCTTGCAAGCTCGAGGGACGTGGTAGGACGCCTTGAGCTCGCGGCGTACAAAGCAAAACGCGCAACGGCCTGAGAGACCGTTGCGCGTCGCTTGCTGATGGCTTGCGCGCTCTAGAGGGAGAACTACTCGGCTGCGACCGCCTTCTTGGCCTTGGCCTTAGTCTTCTTCTTGGCCGACGCCTTCGCGGACTCCATGTCCTTGTCGGCCTTCGCTTTCGCCTCGGGAACGGCGTCGGGCCGATCGAGCAGCTGCACGAGCGCCATCGGCGCCGAATCGCCCGGTCGGAACCCGGTCTTCAGGATCCTCAAGTAGCCGCCCGGCCGCGACTTGAAGCGCGGGCCGAGCTCGCTGAAGAGGCGCCCGACGGCGACGTCGTCGCGAAGCCGACTGAACGCGAGGCGGCGGCGGTGCACGCCGTCCTCCTTGGCGAGCGTGATCAGAGGCTCGACGACGCGGCGCAGCTCCTTGGCCTTCGGCAAGGTCGTCTCGATCGTCTCGTGCCGCAGCAGCGAGGCGGCCATGTTGCGGAACATCGCCGTGCGATGGGGCGAGTTCCTGCCGAGCCTACGGCCGGATTTCTGATGACGCATCGTCTATTGCTCCAACGACTCGGGGCGATCAGTACGACGCCAACGAGGTTGGCGGCGTGGCCGGCTCCTCGCCGCGCAGGCCCGGGGGCGGCCAGTTGTCGAGCCGCATGCCGAGCGCCAGGCCGTGCTGCTCGAGCACTTCCTTGATCTCGGTGAGCGACTTCTTGCCCAGGTTCGGCGTGCGCAGCAGCTCGACTTCCGTGCGCTGCACGAGGTCGCCGATGTAGTTGATGTTCTCGGCTTTCAAGCAATTCGCCGAACGCACCGTGAGCTCGAGCTCGTCCACCGGGCGCAGCAGGATCGGGTCGACCTGCGTCTCCGCGCGGCCGAAGCCGATCTCGTCCTCGCCCTGGAGATCCACGAACACGTCGAGCTGATTCTTCAAGATCATGCCGGCGCGGCGGATCGCCTCTTCGGCGTCGATCGTGCCGTTGGTCTCGATGTCGATGATCAGCTTGTCCAGGTCGGTGCGCTGCTCGACGCGCGCGCGCTCGACCGTGTAGGTCACGCGGCGGATCGGGCTGAAGGACGCGTCGAGCTGGAGCCGGCCGATCGGCCGGGTCTGCTCGTCGAACGTCGGCACCTGGGTCGCCGGCCGATAGCCGCGGCCGCGCACCACCTTCAAGAACGCGCGCAGCTCGCCCGCGGACGTGAGGTTCGCGATCACGAGGTCCGGGTTCACGATCTCGACGTCGTGGTCGACGACGATGTCTCCGGCCTTCACCGGGCCGGGGCCCTTCTTCGACAACGAGAGCTCGGCCTCGTCGCGGGTGTGCATGCGGATCGCGACCGACTTCAAGTTCAGCAGAATGTCGACGACGTCCTCTTGGACGCCCTCGATGCTGGTGTACTCGTGAAGCACGCCATCGATCTCCGCCTCGACCACCGCGGCGCCCGGCATGGACGACAGCAGCACGCGCCGCAGCGCGTTGCCGAGCGTGTGACCGAACCCGCGCTCGAACGGTTCCACCGTGACGCGAGCACGGTTGTTGCCGAGCGGTTGCACCTTGACGGCCCTGGGCCGCAAGAACTCCGTAGCTGATTCCTGCATTGAAATAGATCCTCGCTTTACTTGGAGTAGAGCTCGACCACCAGATTCTCGTTGATATCCGGCAGAATCTCGTCGCGCTCCGGCAGGGCCTTGAGCGTGCCCCGCATGTTTTGGTCGTCCACCTCGACCCACTCGGGGAAGCCGACTTGCGTCGCGATGCCGAGCGCCGCCTTGATGCGCAGCTGCTCCTTCGCGCGATCGCGGACCGCGATCTTGTCGCCGGCCTTGAGCTGGTACGACGGGATGTTCACGATCTGTTCGTTGACGGCGATGCCGCGGTGGCCGACGAGCTGACGCGCTTCGGCCCGCGTCGACGCGAAGCCCATCCGGTAGACCACGTTGTCCAGCCGGGATTCCAGCATCCGCAACAGATTCTCGCCGGTCGAGCCCTTGAGCCGCGACGCCTTCTGGTAGTACGTGCGGAACTGCCGCTCGAGCACGCCGTACATGCGGCGCAGCTTCTGCTTCTCGCGCAGCTGCACGCCGTAGTCCGACAGCCGTTGACGGCGCTGCCCGGCGCCGCCCGGCGGCACCTCGAGCTTGCACTTCGACTCGAGCGGCTTGATCCCGCTCTTCAAGAACAGGTCCGTGCCCTCGCGCCGGGCAAGCTTACAAGTGGGTCCGCGATATCTCGCCATAGTGGGTTCCGCGTTCTTCTAGATCAGACGCGCCGCTTCTTCGGCGGCCTGCAGCCGTTGTGGGGGATCGGGGTGACGTCCTCGATCTGCTGGATTCTGAAGCCGACGGCGTTGAGCGCCCGGACCGCCGACTCGCGTCCCGGACCCGGCCCCTTCACCCGAACCTCGAGGTTCTTGACTCCGTATTCCTTCGCCGCGTTGCCCGCGCGCTCCGCCGCGACCTGCGCCGCGAACGGCGTGCTCTTGCGCGAGCCCTTGAAGCCGCAATTTCCCGCGGTCGCCCAGGCGAGCGTGTTCCCCTGCCGATCGGTGATGCTGATGATCGTGTTGTTGAACGACGCGTGCACGTGCGCGACGGCATCGAGAATCTGCCGTTTCGCCTTCTTGCGAACCTTGGCCGCGGCGGCGGCGGCGGCGGCCGCGCTGGCGGGCGTGTTCGGTGCTGCGGGTGTTGTTGGCTGTTGCGCCATGTTTGCTCCTGATTACTTCCGGACCGGCCGACGCGGACCCTTGCGCGTGCGCGCGTTGGTGCGCGTGCGCTGACCGCGGAGAGGCAAGCCGCGCCGATGACGGATTCCTCGGTAACAACCGAGATCCATCAGGCGCTTGATGTTCATCGCGACCTCGCGGCGCAGATCCCCTTCGACCGGGAACTTGGCGATGACGTCGCGCAGCCGCGCGACCTCCGCTTCGGTGAGGTCCTTCACGACGGTCGTCGCGCTCACTTCCGCCGCCTTGCACGTGGACTGTGCGCGGCTGCGGCCGATGCCGAAAATGTGCGTCAACGCGATCCCGACGTGCTTGTTGGTCGGAATGTTGATGCCTGCTATACGTGCCATACCTGCTCTATCCTCGAAGCCTAATCGTCTACTGTGCGGTCAACTGTGCGGTCTAACCCTGGCGCTGCTTGTGCCGCGGATCCTCGCAGATCACGCGAACCACGCCGCGGCGGCGGACGATCTTGCACTTCCGACAAATCTTGCGTACCGACGCTCGTACTTTCATCTCTGAATTCCTTGCCGAGGCTCTAGTTCTTGCCGTAGCCGCGGAGGTTGGCTTTCTTCAGCAAACCTTCGTATTGGTGAGTCATCATGTGCGCCTGCAATTGCGCGATGAAGTCCATCGTCACGACCACGACGATCAGGACCGACGTGCCACCGAACGAAAACGGCACGGCGAACTCGAGAATCATGAACTCCGGCAAGAGACACACGGCCGTGACGTACAGCGCGCCCCAGAACGTGAGCCGCGTGAGCACCTTGTCGATGTACTCCGCCGTCTGCTGGCCCGGCCGGATGCCCGGGATGAACGCGCCGGACTTCCGCAGGTTGTCGGCCGTCTCGCGCGAGTTGAACACGAGCGCCGTGTAGAAGAAGCAGAAGAACATGATCAGCGACGCGTAGAAGATGATGTAGATCGGCTGCCCCGGCGACAGCGTCGCCGAGACCCGCTGCAGCCAACCGACCGAGTTCGCCTGGCCCAACAAGTTCGCGATCGTGGCCGGGAACAGGATCAAGCTTGACGCAAAAATCGGCGGGATCACGCCCGACATGTTGATCTTGAACGGTAGGTGGCTCGTCTGGCCCGCGTACATTCGCCGGCCCTGCTGGCGCTTCGCGTAGTTGACCGGGATGCGGCGCTGCGCGCGCTCCATGAACACGACGAAGCCGATCACGCCGAGCACGAGCGTGGCGAGCAGGAACGGCGTGGCCTGATTCATGCCGCCAGTGTTGACGAGCTCGAGCGTGCCGCCGAGCGCCGACGGGATGCCCGACAGGATGCTCGACAGGATGATCATCGAGATGCCGTTGCCGACGCCGCGCTCGGTGATCTGCTCGCCGAGCCACATCAAAAACATCGTGCCCGTCACGAGCGTGACGGTGGCGGTCATGATGAAGCCGAACCCCGGCTGGAGCGCGATGCCCTGTGACTGAAACCCCGTGGCCATGGCCATCGCCTGGAACGAGGCCAACAAGACCGTGCCGTAGCGCGTGTATTGCGTGATCTTGCGCCGGCCCGACTCGCCTTCTTTGCGCAGCGCGCCGAGCGACGGGACGATGTGCGTGCCCATCTGCAAAATGATCGACGCGGAGATGTACGGCATGATGCCGAGCGCGAATAGCGAGAGCCGCTGGAGCGCGCCGCCCGAGAACATGTTGAACATGCCCAGGATCGTGTTGGACTGCTGATCGAAGAACCGCTGCAGCGCGGCCGGGTCGATGCCGGGCACGGGGATGTACGTGCCGCACCGATAGACGATCAGGGCGCCGAGCAAGAACAACAGGCGCTGGCGTAGATCGGCATAACGCGTCGCGTCGCCGAGCAACGTTGCGGGATTCGCCGTCGCGCCTGCCTTCGCCATGAACCGTTATTCCTCGACCTTGCCGCCGGCCGCTTCGATGATCTTGCGAGCGCCCGCCGTGACGCTCAGGCCCTTGACCGTCACGGCCGCGTCGAGCTTGCCCGACGCGATCACCTTGACGCGCTCGGCGCCCTTCGACACGAGCTGCTCGGCCTTGAGCGACTCCAAGTCCGCCGTCTTGCCGGCGAAGCGCGCGAGCTCGTGCACGCGCAGCTCGGCCGTGAGCCCTTTCATCCGCGAGACGAAGCCGATCTTCGGCAGGCGCCGCTGCAGCGGCATCTGACCGCCCTCGAAGCCCACCTTGTGATAGCCGCCGGCGCGGGCGCGCTGGCCCTTGACGCCGCGGCCGCCGGTCTTGCCCAAGCCGGAGCCCGCGCCGCGGCCCCGCCGCTTGTGGTCGCGCTTGCTGCCGCCGGAGGGATGCAGGTCGTTCAACCGCATATCAGGCCTCCTCGACCTGCAGCATGTAGCGAATCTTGTCGATCATGCCGCGATTCTCGGGCGTGTCGCTCACGACCACGCTCTGGTGACGGTTCCTCAGCCCCAAGCCCTGCGCGCACTGAGCGTGCCCAGGCGTGCGCCCGAACCTGCTCTTGAGCAGCGTCAGGCGGAACTTCTTGTCGCTCTTTGACATCGTTTTCGTCATGGGGGCCACGACCAACCTCAACCAAAGATCTCTTCGAGCGTCTTGCCGCGCTTGGCCGCGATCTGCGAAGGCGCGCGCATCTGGCTGAGCGCTTTCATCGTGGCACGCACTACGTTGATCGGGTTGCGCGAGCCGTAGCTCTTCGCGAGCACGTTGCGCACGCCCGCGCACTCGAGCACCGCGCGCATCGCGCCGCCCGCGATGACGCCCGTGCCGTCCGAGGCGGGCTGCATGAACACGCGCGTGGCGCCGTGACTGCCGCGGAGCTCGTACTGCAGCGTGTCCTTCTTGAGGTTCACGGTCAGCAGATTCTTGCGCGCGACCTGCATCGCCTTCTGGATCGCGAGCGGCAGCTCGCGCGCTTTGCCGTAGCCGAAGCCGACCCGGCCGGCGCCGTCGCCGACGACCGTCAGCGCGGTGAAGCCGAACTGCCGGCCGCCCTTGACGACCTTGGCCACGCGGTTCACCGCGACCAGCTTTTCTTGGAACTCTTCGACGTTTGCCATAGGTATCCGTGGAGACTCGTCTGTATGAGTCTCAGTGTCAGAACTTCAAGCCGGCTTCGCGCGCCGCGTCGGCGAGCGCCTTGATGCGCCCGTGGTACCTGAACCCCGAGCGGTCGAACGCGACCTCTTCGATCCCGGCCTGCTTCGCGCGGGCGGCGATCTCGCGGCCGACGGCGGTTGCGGCGTCCTTGTTGCCCGTGCCCTTCAACCCTGTGCGCAGCTCCTTCGACAGCGTCGAGGCCGTCGCGACCACGCGATTGCCCTCGGGCGCGATGATCTGCGCGTAAATGTGCTGCGGCGTGCGGTGCACGCAGAGGCGGTGGATGCCCTGCAGCGAGATGCGGACGCGCGTTCGGCGCGCGCGGCGCTGCCGGCTTTCTTTCTTGTCGGTCGCCATGGCTACTTCTTCTTCGCTTCCTTCAGAACGATCGTCTCGCCCGAATAGCGGACACCCTTGCCCTTGTACGGCTCGGGCGGCCGGTACGCTCTGAGCTCCGCGGCCACCTGACCCACCTGCTGCCGATCCATGCCCTCGACGATGATCTCGGTCTGGCTCGGCGTTTTGATCGTGACGCCCTTCGGGATCGGA
>Ga0137410_10003327_pt1 | contig 10885 bp, 8 predicted proteins | sample CZODoug1_16funga_FD_108878 | JGI IMG/M metagenome (GOLD analysis project Ga0137410, IMG submission 108878) | Vadose zone soil fungal communities from Angelo Coast Range Reserve, California, USA - CZODoug1_16fungal (Illumina Assembly) | ecosystem: Environmental > Terrestrial > Soil > Vadose zone... | reverse complement strand
TCGCAAACTTACTGGGAGCCGCGGTGGGATGCGGGGCGCTCAAGCTTCACATTGACACTCAGATTGCTGAGGTCAAGCGGATGTGGGTGGCTTCTGACGTGCGCGGGCTTGGATTGGGGCGACGTTTGTTGGAACGACTGTCGGCGGAGGCCGCGTCACGGGGAATGGTGATCCTGCGACTGGAGACTAACCGCTCGCTCTCTGAAGCAAAGCATCTCTACGAGAGAGCTGGGTTCGTCGAGGTGGAGCCCTTCAATAGTGAACCGTATGCGCACCATTGGTTCCAGAAAGATCTCCGACACGAGTGATAGCGACGCCTATGCAGGTTAAACTCCAACAAAGGTACATAATGTCCCACAGGAATTTGATGAATTGAGGAGCGCCCGCATCAGATCCCGAAGGTCTGAACGGCGTCCTGGTAGGAATCGTCGATCTATTCTGGGTTAATTATCGGTGTCGCTGCGTTGGACTATTTACCTTGGGTGAGCTGTGTCGCCTCAATCTCGGCGATCATGTCAATTTCGACGCAAGCGCCAAATGGCACCTGTGCCACACTGACGGCGCTGCGCGAATGGATGCCTCACTCACCGAATACTTGGACAAGGAGCTCAGACGCCCCATCCGCAATTCGGTGAGGCTCCGTGAAGTGCGGTGCACCGTTGACCATGACAAAGAGCTTTACGATTCTTCGAACGCAGCTCAGTCAGGTCGTCACTGCCGGTATCGTTGAAGCCTCACCTGCGGCCCTTCGCTGCGAACTTTGCGGACGAGCTCGCTAGTGCGGTAAGGCCGACGTTACCGTGAAGTTGGTCGTGCTGCCGATCTGCTTGGTGCCGTTCGAGGCGGTCATGAACAGCAACACCTGATAGGTGGTGCCCGGCGTGAATTCCGAGGTGTAGGCCTCGGCCTCGCCGCATGGCGCCGCCGCCCCTCCGCCGCCGGGCGTGTACAGCCAGAAACCGACGGTCCTGGCAGCTTTCTTGGTCATGTTGTTGATCGCCGTGCCGGCGGGATAGATGCCGATCCAGCCGTCCGACAGATCGGAGCCGGACGGCAGGCAATAGCGCACAATCGCATCGCTGCCTTCCCGCAGATTGACATTGGCCGCGTTTCCGCCGGTCGCGGAGGCCCCGACGATTTCGACGCCCGGCTCGCTCGGGCTAACCTGCGGTGCCGGCAGAATGCTGACCATCATCGGCGCGCGGGCGGGCGGCGCCGTGCCGTTCCGGAGCCACGCGCCATACACGCCGACCGCAAGGCTGGTGGTGGGGATCGAGATCGTCACGTTGTCCTTGTTGAACTTGTAGGGTGTAGAGGTGGAGCTCGGCACCTGTCCCAGCGGCACAAGGTTGACGACGGTGGTGCTGGTGACGCCCGCGGGGACGTAGGCCGTAATCGGCTCGCCCTGGTACACGGCAGCGGACGTGGCCGCCTGCCCGAAGGTGTCTTTGATGCTGCCACGCGTCGTCACCTGCAGGTTGGGCCAGAGAAGGCCAGCCGCCGCATCCGTGTGGTTGAAGACGTCGTTCAGCGGCTGGGCGTAAGTGTCGAACTTGTCGACGCCGCCCGCACCGAGCGCGGCCTCGATGGTGCGTAACAGGTCGTAGCCGTTGACCCGCTCGTGGAAGACGCTGCCCGCCTTCAACAGACCGGGCGATCCGACCAGGATCGTGGGCACCTGGTTGTTGGGCCAGCCCCAGCCGGCCGCCTCGTCCCAGGTGAGGATCAGGAGCGAGCGCGAGTTGCTCCATGCCGCCGATTGCAGCAGCGGCTCGATGGTCGATTGAATGAACTGGTCCTGGATTTCGTTGGAATAGACGACATCGAAGGCATCGTTCTTGTACCAGGCGCCTTCGCCGTCCCACCAGTTGTCGGCCGAGAGCCAAGAGAAGTCGGGTAGTGTGTTGGCGGTGATCGCCGACTCGAAATCCGTGAGATCGCGCTGCACCACATCGCAGAGAGCCGTGTTGTCGATGACGTCCGTGAACTGCGCGAAGGGGCCGTCATCGGGCGAGTAGGAATTTTGCCCATACCCCCCTTGTACGGCCGTGAGGTTGCAGGGCTTGCCCATGTTCTGGATGTAGCCGACCCAGCTCTTGTTCCGTGCGCTCAAGAGATCGCCCAGATGCGTGTCCGTCAGATTGTAGGGGTAGTAGACCGGGCCGAATTTGAAGGTGTCGCCGGCGACCATCGCGACGTAGTTCTCGTCGCTCGGGTGGTAGGTCGCCCAGGCATTGCTCAGCACCACACCGCTCCTCGCGATCGAGGCGGTATACGGCATCTGCGGCATGACGGTCGCCGTGTTCGCGCTGACCTGGACCACGTCGGCGTTGTTGGTGTTTTCCATCATCAGCACGTAGACGTGATCGAGCGCCGGGACGGTGGCGGCAGGCGGCGCCAGGATGGCCGGCGCGAGCCTGCTGATGCTTCCGTTCAGCGTCAGGCTGAGGTTGTCGGCGAAGGCGTTGCTGTAGGATTCCATACCGCTCAAGAACTGAACGGTCACGATGATCTGGCGGGTGCCCGCCGGCACCACCCCACCTGCTTGCCTCTGCACCAGCGCGGTCACATTATTCCGTGCCTTGGCGTCGACGTCGGCGATGGTGACCGGATTGCCCGTGGCATTGCCGCTCGCATCGATGAAGCTGGCGGTCAGGGTGGCGCTCTCGGGCCGTGCGTCCCAGCCGCCGAGCCAGCCGGAGAGCGTGAAGCCGACCGTGCCGTGATCGATCGCGGAGGCGGCCGCGCTGACATCGACGCTCTGCTCCATGGCGGTGTCGGCACCGGGCGCGGTGAACAGGGCCGCGCCGCCCGAGCCGCTGCTCGACAGGACCGGGGCCTCGCCGGTGTAGTCGAACGCGGCATAGCACAGCACGCTGGCCGCACCCCGCGTGACCCGCCAGCCGGGCACCGAGGTCTGGGCGGTCCAGTCGACGGTGCAGCGCTGCGCCTCCGCGTCACTGTTGACGAGGAGATTGGGCGTGACCGGCGTGCTCGCGAGCGCCTCTCCGATCAGGAGCGCGGACAGGCCGAAGAGGATGCAGAACTGGTGAAACCGATTCGTAGGCATGATGATTCTCGCGGTTACACGAACAGGTAGCGACGACTCTAAGCGATTTTGACCCATCATGCGGAACTGGTACATTACAGGCGCTCGAAATTTAGGTCCCGGAACGATTCACGCCCAAATCGGCACGTTTGAGATTTCCCCCCGGCGAAGTACTACGCGAGTGCTCGTTCCCAGAGCTGATTTAGCGATCCGAAATTCCGATATCGACCACGCCCAAACGAGAATTGCCTCTTGCGAATCCGATGGGTAAGCTCGATGCCGGCCAATGTAATGGCCGCACTCCCGAATGACTTGAAGCCTCCCATAGAGGCGCATCGGCGCTTGATTGCTCGATGATCCTGCTCGATCAGGTTGTTGAGGTATTGGCTACTCCTCACCTGAACGTACTTCCACTTCGGATCCTCCCGACGCAGGTACCGAAGGGCCAGATGGCTCTGCTTGTGGCCATCAAGCGTAATCTTGCGCGGCCACCGCGGTAAACACCTCGAAAGGGCTTTGCGGAAGAATGCCTGTGCAGCGGCGATACTGCGATCCGGACGAAGCAGAAAATCCACCGTCTTGCCGTGCCTGTCGACAGCGCGGTAGAGAAAGTGCCACTTGCCGCGAATGCTGATATACGTCTCATCAACGCGCCAGGAGGTATTCACGGGCCGTGCGAAGCGGTTCCATCGCTTCTCGAACTCCGGCACATAGCGAATCACCCAACGATGAATCGTCGTGTGCGACACGACAGGAAGGCAGTTAAGGTACGCGTGCAACAACTAATGATGCCTTGACATCATACGTTGTGATGCTATGATGCTCACGTGACTCTGACGCCGGAGGTCCACATGAGAACCACGCTATCGATCGACGACGATGTCCTCGAGAAGGCAAAATCGGCCGCTGCAAAAACGCGGCTGCCTTTCCGCACCGTCATTAATGAAGCATTGCGCGCCGGCTTGAAGACGATGGCAACGCCGCCGGATGCGGTGCCCTATCAAACCAAGCCGCACAAGTTGGGGCTGAAGGTCGGAAAGAATCTGGACAATATTCAGGAACTGCTGGCGCAGATCGAGGGCGAGGATTCTCGGTGATCCTGGTGGATGCAAACATTCTGCTGTACGCCGAAGATCAGCTGAATCCGCAACATGAGATCGCCCGCGAATGGTGGGACGCGCAATTGTCCGGTGTGTCTCCGGTGTGTCTGTGCTGGACCGTGCTGTGCGCATTCATCCGGATCAGCACCAATCGTCGCGTGTTCGAGCGTCCACTGACCCTGAATCAAGCGATTGCGCGCGTGCAGAGCTGGCTTGATCAACCGTGCACACGACTGATCTACCCCACCGAGCGACATTGGACCGTGTTTCAACCCTTGTTGATTGAGGGACAGGCGCTCGGAAACCTCGTGTCCGACGCACACCTGGCGGCGCTCGCCGTGCAGCACGGTTGTGAACTGATGTCGACCGATAGTGACTTTGCGAGATTCCCCAAAGTCAAATGGATCAATCCTCTCAAGTGAGAGAAATCATTGGATCATCAGGCGGCGTACCGCGTTTCAACATGCCGATGGAGCTTGGGCTGCAATTCGATCGTGAACTGAAAACTTGCTGGTATAATTAATGGGATCTACGCAAGCGATGACAACTTTTTAAGGTTCAGTTCAGCCATGAAAGCCACAGCAGCCGCCGCTCGTAAACAAGCCGTGTCAGACGCACCGCGGGTTGATCTGACCAAGAAATTGCCTTACGGTCCTGGCCGTCTAAAACCGGCTGATATCAAGAAGGCGGTGAGTGCCGTCGTCAACGAGCGCCTGGCCGCCGAACGTGCCGCCAAAACGCTTAAATAGGCCCACCGCACCGAGCTATCACGAAAGCGTATTTATCAACTGCCCCTTCGATGGGGGATATAAGCGACTTTTTGAAGCCACGGTGTTTACCGTTTTCTACAGCGGATACATTCCGCGTTGCGCGTTGGAAATCTACAATTCCGGCCAAGTGCGCACCGAAAAAATCTTCAAGCTGATCGAAAACTGTCAGTTCGGTATTCACGATATTTCTCGCACGGAACTCGATGTCGAATCCAAACTGCCGCGCTTCAACATGCCGCTCGGACGCACTACGGGCGATCGCGCCCCCTGGTCACTATTCGGTGCCGGATCATCGTGCAATCTGGTCAAGCTTCAACGCTGGTTCACACTGTCGCGGCGTGTATCACAATAACTCGCGCTTGTTGTTCTGGAGCCAATCGAGAGTCAAAGCATACAACGATTGCGCATGCGTCAAACAATCGATAACAGCTGAATCGGGAATAACATCTCCAGTGTACTCGGTGAGATTTCGTTGCTTGCGCAGCGCATCCAACCGCACCACAGTTCTCGGGTCGACACCGAGAGTCGTAGGCAATGTTTGAATCGCAGTCTGATGATGTCCTGGTTTACTCGTCAATGTTCGATAACCGTGTGCGTGCAGTCCGACATCCGCCAGCATGCGGATCGCCGTGTACGCGCTACCGAAGCGCGTTTCGGAACTGATTGCTTGCACTTTAGCGTCCGCAATATGCCGGGCGGCGCCCTCAAGGAGGCGCTTTATTGTTTCCTTCGCGGGGCAATCCGATCAAGGCTTATGCCGACCAAGTTCTGTAAGGTCATTTTCTGTTCCTAGTAGAAAGATCTTTGGCTTGCCTAGCACTTCTGACACGAAGGGATTTCTCTGCTTCCGCTTGGCGATCCATTCACGCGCAGAAAATACCTTTGGATTGATTTCTCTGGATAACTGTTTCTGCACGGGATGGAGCGCCTCTACGATGGCGCCAAAACCTGTGTCACCGACAATCAATAAATCGACGTCGCTGCCTGCCGTTTCTGCGCCGCGTGCGACAGAACCAAATATGAAAGCGACGTTGATTTCATTCGACAACGGCGCAAGCGATTCGGCGACCAAATCCGCTAGCCCAGAAGTCTTTCGTAGTATGGCCGCGAGCTCCACATATATTGGGGAGCTGCGATTTGCGCTATACAGTATTTGGTTTCCTCGCTTTTCTTGGCTGAGGAGTCCTGCTTCTGCAAGTCGTTTCAATTCGCGCGTCAGCGTGCCCGCGGGTAGACCAGTACGGCGTGCAATTTCGCGCCCATGAAGAGCCTCCTCGGGCCGAAGTAAAAGCAAGCCGAGGACGCGGCGACGATACCCGGGAAACAACAGAGTAGACACGGATCGATGCATATTTGGCATCAATTGTCGCCTTTTTTGAATCGATAGTAAATGTAGATGTGCAGGGGCCGCATCGCGTCTTTGCGGAGAAACTCGGCTCGAGGGACATCGTGGCCCCCCTGCCTCACTCGGCTCGCGATCCTACTCAACACCAGCTAGGGCGAAGCGAGTCGAATGTAGACTATTTCGATCAAATAGCCCCGGCTCTTCCAACCCTTGAGACGCTTCGCGTAGTGCAGGCCGCTCAACGTACTCTCAAAGGCGAACTCCGCCCTCGCTTCGACCAAGCGATTGAGTTCTCGGAGGACCATGCGAGCGGCCGCTATGGCTGCGAGTTCCGGGCGCAATGGCGAAATTCCATTCCATTGGCTCGTGATGGCGAGTCAACGAGTCGTCCCGGGTCGCGCTCTCGACTATAATCACCGTTCGCCTAGGGGATGCGGGCTACAAGGGAGTCTCATGTCTCAATATAAAATCTCGAGCGTTGCCGCCGTCTGGTTGTCGCTTTTCGGCGGAATGCTCGCTCAAGTCGCACTCGCTCAGCAATCGCGTTCCGATTCTCCTCAGCTCGAGGAGATCATGGTCACGGCGGAGAAGCGCGAAAGTACCGTACAAACGACGCCGATCAGCTTGACGGCGGTTTCCGGCGCGGACATTCGGGATCGCGGGCTCACGGACCTCGGCAACCTGGTGCAGTCGGTTCCCGGCGTCTCGATGCGCACGAGCGGACCCGGAATGGGCGAATTCGAGATGCGCGGCGTAGCCTCGACCGGCGGCAACTCGCCCACGGTCGGCTTCTACTATGACGACACGCCGTTGACGGCGCCCTCGGCGTCCAACGAGGGCAAGATCGTCATCTCCCCGGCGCTCTATGACTTGAACCGGGTCGAGGTGCTGCGCGGACCGCAGGGAACCCTGTACGGATCGGGCTCCATGGGCGGAACCATCAAGGTGGTCCCGAACGCGCCGAACCCTGATGCCTTCGACGCCTCGGCGGAGACGACTTTCGCCGACACCGACCACGGCGGTTTCGATCATGCCGAGAATGCGATGGTCAATCTGCCCTTCGCCGGAGGCATGGCGGCTCTGCGCGTAGTGGGCTCGTATTCTCATGACGCCGGCTGGATCGATCGCGTGGTCATTGCGCCGGGACAGTTTCCGCCGTCGAACGGCGCGGTGCGCGGCAACGTCCTGGCGGCGCCCGTCGCGACCGAATATCACGACGTCAACGATGTCGACCGCACGACGGTTCGCGTGAGCGTCCTCATCAAGCCCATCGATGGGTTGAGCATCACGCCCTCTTTCTTTTATCAGAAGCTGGCCGCAGGCGGCTTGCCGTATATCGACAGCGACCCGGGCACCGACGCGCACTACCAGCCCTTCGATGTTTCCGAGCACTACCGCGACGAGTTCAAGCTCGGCGCCTTGACCGTCAAGTACACTACCCCGGTGCTGGAATTGAGCTCCACCACGTCCTACTGGTCGAGGAACGAGCCGCTGAATCAGGACACCTCGGAGTCCTGGACGACAGGCCTGGGGCTGACCGGATACACGCCGGCACAAGGCGGCATCGGTGCGGCCTCTGCGATCGAATACAACCCGACGCATCAGATTACCGAAGAGCTGCGCGTGGCTTCGGTGGGCAACGCCAATCCGAAATGGCTGGTCGGCTATTTCTACGAGGACTTCCACTCCGCGTGGAATATCGCGTTCCCGTCGCAGAACGGTGCCGCGATCTACGGCTCGAACAATCTCTTCAGTTATTTCAGCCCGATGCCGATCTACCAGCAATCGGTGTTCGGCGAGGTCACCTACAACGTCACCGACCCTTTCGCGATTACCGTGGGGCTGCGGCGCTACCATTACAGCGCCCCGGTCAACATCGACCAGTATGGTGCGCTCACCGCGACGGTCGTGACCTCGACCGCGGAGAAGGACCAGGGGGTCACGCCCAAGGTCTCGCTCTCCTACGATGTCACCAAAGACCTCATGCTGTACGCAACCGCCTCGAAGGGTTTTCGTCCGGGCGGCGGCACGGGACCGGTGCCGACCTCGGGACCGCTGACCTGCGAAGCCCAGCTGCAGCAGGAGTACGGCAGCACGTCATTCGTGCCGGGACCGATCTCGTTCAAGTCGGACAACGTGTGGAGCTACGAGCTGGGCGAGAAGCTGCGCCTGGCCGACAATCGCGTGACCATCAACGGCTCCGTGTATTTCGAGAAATGGAACGGCGTTCAACAGAGCAACTCTCTCTCGTCCTGCGGCTACGTCTACACGGCCAACGCAGGCAACGCACACGTCCGCGGTGCGGAGCTCGAGATCCAGGCCATCGTGGTGCGCGACCTCACTGTGTCGGCGAACGCCTCCTACTCGCATGCGGCAATGGCGAGCACCACTTTAATCAACGCCGGGTTCGATCCGGGTACACCGATCCAGCAGGTGCCGCAGTGGACCTCGTCCGAGTCGATCGCGTATCGGCACGGCTTGACCGATCAGCTCGCGCTCATCGCGCGCGCCGACAACACCTACGTGGGCAGCCGGACGGACGCGACCTTCGCGATCAACCAGCTGCCTTCATACAACCTGACCAACATTCGCGCCGGGATCGATGCTGGGCGGTGGTCCGCTGTCCTGTTCGTGAACAACCTTGCGGACAAGCGGGCGCTGCTCAACAACATCACGCAGGATGCCGTGAATCTGCCGACGTTCAACCGCGTGGCCGTGAGCCAGCCGCGCACGGCGGGTATCGACCTCAACTATAAATTCGGCAAGTAGCTCATCCGGGCCGCGGCGCACATGCGTCGCGGCCCGTCTTTTAGTTCCTGCCCGGCGTGCGGACGGGAAGGGGCACGTTGCATAGATCGATGTGCCCCGGGTTGAACTTGAACCATGATTCATGGCGCTCGCGACGCTGCTCGAGCACCGAGCGGAACGTGGCGCTCTCGGTGCGAAGAACCTTGATCGGCGTGCGCTCGGCCGCCGGGAGATCCGCCGCAATGCGAACCGATTCGATGGGAACCGGGTGCTCCGAGGCGACGTAGAACCCCATCTCGCCGCTCCCGCGCGGCAGACTGGAGAGAAGTTCCATTCCCTTCAAGACCCGTCCGAACAACGATACGTTGCGGTCTAGCTGCCTCGGTGCGTGACCGATCACCGCGTACATCTCCGTGGCGTCGCTCTCCGGCGGATCGTCGCGCCCGGCGCCGACCATGCCGTAGCAATGCGCCAGCCAAAGCGTGTGTGTGCGCGGATCGCGGGCCGCCGGAAAGCCGTCGAGAAAGCCGACCTCCGCGGCATAGAGGTCGCGGTCCGGCAGGGGCTCGAAGCGCGGGGCGGCGCGGGCATCGGCCGTGAATTCCACGGAGGGGCGCACAGCGGCCGGCACGGGGCGGTGGTGATCAGGATCGTCCCATTGAACCACGTAGTTGTCCTGAACCCGAATGATTGCCAGACCATCGAAGTAATGGGCCCGGGCCAGCCCTTTGACGTTCGCGACATGCTGAGGCGCAACCCTGGTCGCGAGTTCGATCACGACTCGTCCGCGAGGCAGCTCCAGGTACAGCGTGTCTTCGGGATTCGGCGCGCGCCAATCCGCGGCAGGCGATCCAGCCAGGAGATCCGCCACGGTGACGGGCTTCGCGTCGAGGTCCGTCGCCGCGCCGATCATCATCATGAGTGCGGCGAGCGCACCCGTCGCCGCGCCGCCGACGGCCCGATCCACCCTCATTTCCCGGCGCCCTGCTTCACCGGCGGGTCGCGCTCTGCCGCCGCGGCGACTTCTACCCCGTGCAGCATCCGATCGAGCGCCGCACGATCCAAGTAGCGTCCCGCGAGCACGACGGCGCGGATCTTGCGCGTATTGTCGATATCGTCGAGCGGATTCGCATCGAGCAGCACGAGGTCGGCGAGCTTGCCCTGTTCGACGGTGCCCATGTCCGCGAGCCGATTCATGAACTTGGCCGGATTGAGCGTCGCCGTCTGCAGCGCCTGCATCGGCGTCAAGCCCGCGCGCACGAACAAGGCGAGCTCCTCATGGAGGCTGAAGCCCGGGAAGACGTGGACGCCCGCGGCCGTATCGGTGCCGGCCATGAACGGTACGCCAGCGCGGAACATGGCGAGCGTCATGTCGAGCTCCATCTGCACGAATTTCTTGCGCACCGGCAAGGGATCGGTGTCCATGGTCTTCATGATGTCGCTCACGAACATGGGCCAGGTGCGATCCTTCCACGCGGCCGGCGCGTACTTGGTGAGCGGGTCGTGGCTTTTGTCGATGTCGTCGACCAGCCACTGTCCACGTTCCCATACGAGGGTCGGCACCTGCCAGGTTTGATTCTTCGCCATGAGCGCGATCAGGGGCTTTGCGAGGGCAGGATCAAAGGTCTTGACGTTCAATCCCAGACTCTTCGGGCCCTTGAGCAGCTGATCCTCGATGGTCGAGCATCCCTCGAAGACGCCGGTGAAGTGCTCGATGCTCTTCTGGCCGGCGTTGGAAGCCTCCGCCGCGCGCACCGCATCCGGCACGTGCCCCGCGAAGACGATGCCCAGCTTCTTCGCCTCGTCGGCCGCCGCGAAGTAGCCGTCGCGCGGAATCAGCGACTGAATCTTGATGAAGTCGACGCCCCGAGAC
>Ga0137410_10003322_pt1 | contig 10894 bp, 9 predicted proteins | sample CZODoug1_16funga_FD_108878 | JGI IMG/M metagenome (GOLD analysis project Ga0137410, IMG submission 108878) | Vadose zone soil fungal communities from Angelo Coast Range Reserve, California, USA - CZODoug1_16fungal (Illumina Assembly) | ecosystem: Environmental > Terrestrial > Soil > Vadose zone... | reverse complement strand
TTGCTCAGGAACCATGCGGTGCCCGTGGCGCTGGCCGATCCGTCGAGCGGCGACCCCACGCGTTTCAGTTTCAGCACCGCGCACCTGGCGACGGTGCTGCGCCTGGCCAGTTACACCCCGGAATACGCCGCGCTGCTGCCGCTCATGCTGGATGACGCCGCGGCGCGCCAGGACTACGCACCCCTCGCCGCGCAGTTCCTGCTGGTCGAGCGCGGCTACGCCGAAGCGCTCGCAACCGGCATGCACAACAGCGTGGTGTGCACCGAAGACGTGCCCTTCTATGACCTGCGTGCCATCGACCGCGAGCGCCTCGCCGACACCTTCCTCGGCACGCTGCAGCTCGACGGGCTCGACACCGTGTGCCGCATCTGGCCGCACGGACCGATCGATGCGGACTTCCACGCGCCGCTCCGGAGCGCCGTGCCGGCGTTGCTGCTGTCGGGGAGCGACGATCCGGTCACGCCGCCTGCGTTCGCGATCCTTGCGGCGCGCGGTTTTTCGCACGCCCTCTCGATCGTGCTCGGCGGCTTCGGTCACGGTCAGCTGACCGCCCCCTGCATGGATCGCGTGCTGGCGCAGTTTCTCGCACGCGCCTCCGTGGTCGGGCTCGATGTCAGCTGCACGCGCCGCGCGCGTCCCATGCCGTTCTTCACCTCGCTGAACGGTCCGCCGCCGTGAGGCGTTCGCGCGCCCTTCGCACGTGATCGAGGCCACTCAGCTGTACAAGCACTTCGGCGCGGTGACGGCTGTGCGCGATGTGAGTCTGCGCGCCGCCGACGGCCGCATCACCGGCCTCGTGGGGCCCAACGGCGCCGGCAAGTCCACCACCCTGCGCATGCTGTACACGGTGCTCAGACCCGATGCGGGGGATGCGCTCATCGACGGGCACAGCGTGGTCCGGACGCCGCTGGAGGCGGCCCGGCGCCTGGGCGTGCTGGCGCACGGCGCCGGCATCTATCCGAACCTCAGCGCGCGCGAAAACATCCTGTACTTCGGCGCGCTGCACGGCCTGGCGCGCGCCGCGGCCCGCGCCCGCGCCGCCGAGCTGGTGGGCCTGCTGGAGATGGAGGAATTCGCCGACCGCCGGGCCAAGGGCTTCTCGCAGGGGGAGCGCCTCAAGACCGCGCTGGCTCGCGCGCTCGTTCACCGGCCGCGCAACCTGGTGCTGGACGAGCCCACCAACGGGCTGGACGTCATGGCGGTGCGGGCCCTGCGCCGTCTGCTCGGGTCGCTGCGCGACGCCGGACACTGCGTGCTGTTCTCCAGCCACGTGATGCAGGAGGTGAGCGCGCTGTGCGACGAGGTGGTGGTGATTGCTCACGGCACCGTGCTCGCGAGCGGCACCCCCGCCGCGATCCGCGCGCGCACCGCCACGGCCGGTCTCGAGGAAGCCTTCGTTGCTCTGGTTGCCGGCGCCGGTGGGATTTAAGCCGTGCGCGCCATCCTCACCGTGTTCGGCAAGGAGTTTCGCGAGAATCTGCGCGAGCGGCGCACGCTCATCTCGGCGCTGATCCTGGGTCCGCTGCTGGGCCCGTTGCTGTTCGCCGGCGGGCTGTCGCTGCGCATCGAACGCGGCGCCGAGGAGGGCGAGCGCCCGATCACGCTCGCGGTCGCCCACGGCGAGCGCGCTCCGAACCTGCTCGGCTTCCTGCGCCAGTACGGGGTGCGGGTCGAGTCCGTGGACTACGACGCCGCCGCGGCCCGCGCCGCGGTGCAGGCCCACGCCCACGAACTGGTGCTGGCGGTGAGCGCGGACTTCGCCGCGCACCTGGCGGTGGGCACGCCCGCCCCCATCCTCCTGTACGCCGATTCCTCGGAGCCGTCCGCCTCCGGCACCCTCGCGCGGGTGACGGCGCTGCTGGGCCAGTACGCCTCACTCCTCGCGCGGCTGCGGATGCTGGCCCGCGGGGTCGATCCGCTGGTGCTGTCCCCGCTCGCGGTGCAGGACATCGACGTCTCCACCCCGGCGAGCCGTTCGGTGCTGGCGCTCGGGACCCTGAGCTACCTGGTGCTGCTCACCATGCTGATGGGCGGCATGTACCTTGCCATCGACGCCACCGCCGGTGAGCGCGAGCGCGGGTCGCTGGAACCGCTGCTGACCGTGCCGGTGCGGCGCGAGTACCTGATCTTCGGCAAGATCCTCGCGACCTGCGCCTACATGACGCTGTCGCTGACCCTCACCGTAGCCGCATTCGCGATCATGTTGCGTTTCACGGGGCTTGAGCGCTTCGGCATGAGCGTCAATTTCGGTCCGCTCGTCGGCCTGGCCGTGATTCTGTTCTGCCTGCCGCTGGTACCGCTCGGTGCGGCGCTGATGACCATCGTGGCCGCGTCCACGCGCAGCTACCGCGAGGCGCAGACTTACCTGGGTCTGGTGTTGCTGGTGCCGACGCTGCCGCTGGTGTTTGCCGGCGTGATGGGCCTGCGTCCGACGCTCGCGCTCATGGGCGTTCCCTCCCTCAGCCAGCACTTCCTCATCACCAGTGTGCTGCGCGATGAGCGGGTGCCGGCGGGGTATCTCGCCGTCTCAGTCACCGCGACGCTCATCCTCGGCGCGCTGCTCATCGGCGTTGCCGGGCGTCTCTACCGGCGCGAGGCGCTGCTGGGCTAGAGGTACGGTGGCGGCGGCGCGCGCGCCAGCAGCGCGTGCAGGTGGGCTAGGTTGGTGTCCGCGAACGCGCGCGCCTCGACTTCGAAGCGGTTGTTCCAGTATCCGCGCCGCAGGCATTCGAGCAGGTAGCGTGCCGCCGTGAGGGTGCCCGGCTGCCACTGCCTGATGACGTGACAGTACTCGTGCAGCATCAGCCAGGGGTCGGCGAAGAAGTCGGCGGCGCTGCCGCGCAGGTAGATGCGCCCCGGGCGCGTGGTCGCGACCGCTCGGCCGTGCAGGCGGGCGAACCAGGAATGCTCGATCACCCGCACGTGGGCGACGCTCGCGCCGAGCAGCCGTTCGAGGGCGCTGCGCACGTCCTGCGGCACCGCGGCTTGGCGTGCGCTTCTCATGCGCTGCCTCACTCAGGCGCGTGTATGCACCCACCCCATGCTGGGCCGGAAGCGCAGCGTGCGCGCAGGTCCGGCCGCGATGTCTTCGGGCAGCACCTGCACGCCGGCGTCCTCGAGGTAGTGGCGCACCAGCTTGATCACGATGTCGCAGGCCGGGTTCACCTGCGGAGTGTCCGCGAGATGGGCCACGATCCGCGCCTGCAGATGGCGCGCGGTCGGGGCGCTCTCGCGCAGCGATTCGAGGCAGCGGTGCAGCAGCAGCAGCTCGGTGGCGAGAGTCGTGTCGGTCACGTCGGCGGGCTTGGAGTGCCGGACGATGCAGCGCAGGTGCAGCAGGGCCCCGGCCTCCTCGTCGGCGTCGTACACGCACACCGCGATCGCCGAGCGCAGCTCGGCTGTGAGCAGCGTTTCACCGGAGCTGACTTCGAAGCGGTCGGGCGCGACGTGGATTTCCGAGCTTGCCATGCGCCGTTGTATACCGCGCCGCGTGAGCATGCGCGTTCTCCTGCCCAAACTATGAACTGCCGCACGAAGCGCGCGTAGAATATGACCATGGGTTGCGGGCCGGGGAACATGCGTTGTCTTGTCGCTGTCATCCTCGCGTGCGCCGTGGCGGCGGCGCCGGCACGCGCACAACAGACGCCGCTGTCGCCCGTGTCGTCGATTCGCGTCACCGGGGATGCCAGGGTCACCGCCAAGCCCGATCGCGTACAGATCGACATCGGCGTGACCACGCGGGCGGCGCAGTCGCAGGACGCGGCGTCGCAGAACGCGCGCCAGGTGGACGCGGTGCTCGCGGCGGTGCGCAAGGCCACCGGTCCCGCGGCGGTCCTCAAGACCATCAGCTACTCGCTGAATCCGACCTACCAGTACCACCCGAACGGCGAGGAGCCGACGATCACCGGCTACAGCGCGGTGAACGTGGTGCAGGTGACGCTCGATGATCTGGGGAAAATCGGCACGGTCATCGACAGCGCGACGCTTGCCGGGGCCAATCACCTGCAGGGCATCCAGTTCACGCTGCGCGATCAGGACGCGGAGCGCGCCGAGGCGCTGCGCCAGGCGGCGACCCGGGCGCGCGCGGAAGCCGAGGTGCTCGCCGCGGCGCTCGGACTGAAGGTGGTGCGCGTGCTCAGCGCCGAGGAGAATAGTCCGCGCGTGGTACCGGTGCGTGCCTACATGGGGGCGCCGCGCGCGGCTATGGCCACCGCCACGGCGACGCCGGTGGAGGCGGGGACTCTGGACGTGACCGCCGACGTCATGCTCACGGTGGAAGTGGGCCCCACGGCACGCTAGGCTCAGACTCGAGGGACAGACCATGACTACGGTGCGTCAGTTGCTCGATCGCAAGGATCGGGCGGTGTTTTCACTAAGGCCCGAGGCTCCGGTGCTGGAGGCGATCCGCGCCATGGCCGAGCATCATGTCGGCGCGCTGCTGGTCATGAAGGGCGAAGTGCTCGCCGGCATCGTGTCCGAGCGCGATTACGCCCGCAAGGTGATCCTGCGCGGGCGCTCCTCCAGCGACACGCCGGTGCGCGACATCATGACCTCCCCGGTGCTCACGGTGTCGCCCGATACCTCGGTCGAGCAGTGCATGCAGCTCGTCACCGACAAGCGCGTGCGGCACCTGCCGGTGGTGGAGGCCGGTCGCGTCGTCGGCATGGTATCGATCGGCGACCTGGTGAAGGCGGTCATCGCCGAGCAGCAGCAGCAGATCCAGCAGCTCGAGAGTTACATTCACAGCTAGCCGCAGCGCGCCGCTCGCCTTCGGCGTCGTAAGGCGCGCTACTTGCGCCAGTACGCCGGCCGGAACAGTACGATCACGCTGAAGATCTCCAGTCTGCCGAGCAGCATCGCCGCCGTGCAGATCCAGATCTGCAGCGCGCTGAGCGCATGGAAGTTGTGCACGGCGCCCGGCGGCCCGAAGCCGTGCGCGGTGTTGTTGATCGAGGCGACGATCGCGCTGAAGGAGGAGTCGAAGTCGAGCCCGGTCAGCAGCATGGCGAAGGTCAGCAGCGCCACGGTCATGAAATACAGGAAAATGAACGCCAGCACCGCGTGCCCCACCCCGTCCGGGATGACCCGGCCGCCGATGCGCACCGGCGCCATGGCGGCGGGATGAATGAGGAGCTGCAGCTCCCGGCCCGTCTGGCGCGTCAGCAGCAGCGTGCGGAACATCTTGATGCCACCTCCGGTCGAGCCGGTGCTGCACACGATGCAGGACAGGAACAGCATCCAGTAGGGCGCGAACACCGGCCAGCGCAGATAGTCCTGGGTAGTGAGGCCGCTGGTGGTGGCCTGGGAGACGACGTTGAACGCCGCATGGCGTAGCGCCGTGGAGAAATCCGCATACACGCCGTCGTGGGTGAGCAGCACCGCGATTCCGACCACGCTCACCGCCAGCACCGCGAAGATCGCCTTGCACTCCGGGTCGACCTTGTAGCACTCGAGTGACAGGCGCCGCAGCGCGATGAAGTGGCGCGCGAAGTTCAGCGACGCGATCAGCATCAGCACGATCAGCACCAGCTCGATCGCCGGGGAGGCGAAGTAGGCGATGCTCAGGTCGTGAGTGGAGAAGCCGCCGAGTCCCACCGCCGAGAAGGCGTGGCAGATGGCGTCGAACCACGACATGCCGCAGATCCGCAAGGCTGCGATGCCAGCAAGGGTGATGAGCGCATACACGAGCCACAGGGATTTCGCCGTCTCGGTGATGCGCGGCGCCAGCCGCTCGTCCTTCACCGACCCCGGCGCCAGCCCCTTGTAGAGCTGCATGCCGCCCACGCCGAGCAGCGGCAGCACCGCGAGCGCCATGACGATGATGCCGAGCCCGCCCAACCAGTGCAGCGAATGGCGCCAGAAATTCAGCGACGGCGGCAGTTGATCGAGCCCGTTCAACACCGTGGAGCCGGTGGTGGTGAGGCCCGACATCGCCTCGAAGAACGCCCCGGTGAAGCTCAAGCCCGGCAGGGCGAGCAGCAGCGGCAGCGCCGCGGCGCCCGGTAGCAGCAGCCACCCGAGCGTGAGCAGCAGGAACCCGTCGCGCGCCTTCAGCGCCCGCCGGAAACGCAGCGTCGCGACCGCCAGCACGACGCCGCATCCGGCGGTGAGCGCCGCGCTGAGCAGGAATTTCGGCCACAGGCCGTCGGCCATCACCAGGGAACAGCCGACCGGCAGGGCGTAGGCGAGCGCGAAAGTCGCCAGCAGCAACCCCAGAAAGTGCGCGACCGCGAGCACCGCTCTTGGCTTCCTAACGCGTCGAACGCAGGAACAGGCGTTCGACCGCCTCCAGGTGCCGGCGATCGGCGACGAACAGGATCACATGGTCGTCGGCCGCTACCCGTGTGTCGTGGTGCGCCATGATGACCTCCTCGCCGCGCACCACCGCACCGATGGACGCGCCTTCGGGCAACGGGATCTCTGCCACCATCTTGCCGACCACGCGCGAGCTGTGCTCATCGCCATGCACGATCGCCTCCAACGCCTCGGCGGCGCCGCGTTTGAGTGCATGCACGCGCACCACGTCGCCCCGGCGCACGTATGCGAGCAGCGAGCCGATGGTGACGGTCTGCGGCGAGATGGCGATGTCGATGCTGCTGCTCTCGACCAGCTCGGTATACGAGGGCTTGTTGATGAGGGCGATCGCCTTGTGCGCGCCCAGGCGCTTGGCGAGCATCGCCGAGAGGATGTTGGCTTCTTCCGAATTGGTCAGCGCCGCAAACACATCGGCGCTGTCGATGTTCTCCTCGATCAGCAGCTCTTCGTCCGCGGCGTCGCCGTGCAGCACGATGGCGTTTTCCAGCAGCTCGGCGATGCGGCGTGCCCGCCGCGCATCGCGCTCGATGATCTTCACCTGGTTGTGCTGCTCGAGTGTCTTGGCGAGGCGAAAGCCGATGCTGCCGCCGCCGGCGATGACGATGCGCCGCGCCGGGTCGTCGGGGTGGCGTAATTCGCTCATGACGCGACGGATGTCGTTGCGTGCGGCCAGGAAGAATATCTCGTCACCCTCTGCCACGACGGTGTCCCCCTCGGGCGGGACGCTGCGGCCGTCGCGGTAGATCGCGACCACTCGTACCTCCACCTTGGGCAGGTGGCGCGCCAGTTCGCGCAGGCTCTGACCGACCAGCAGCCCGTCGCGCTGCGCGCGCACCCCGACCAGGCGCACCTTGCCGTCGGCGAAATCCAGTACCTGCAGCGCGCCGGGGTGATAGATGAGGCGCTCGACGTATTCGGTCACCAGCTGCTCGGGGTTGATGAACACATCGACCGAGAGTCCCTCGGCGCCGAACAGCGCCGCGCGGCTGGTGTAATCGGCCGCGCGGATGCGCGCGATCTTGGTCGGGGTGCGAAAAAGCGTGAACGCCACTTCGCAGGCCATCATGTTGACTTCATCGCTGGAGGTGAGCGCGACGATGATGTCGGCTTCAGCGGCGCCCGCCGTCTCGAGCACCGTGGGGTGGGCGGCGTTGCCGGCGACGGTACGCACATCCAGCCGGTCCTGCAGATCGCGCAGCACGTCCTCGTTCAGGTCGACCACCGTGACCTCGTTGGCCTCCTCGCGCGACAGGTGGTCGGCGGCGGTGCGACCCACCTGACCCGCACCCAGGATGAGGATTTTCATGGTGACCTACAGCGGCTCGAGATTCGCGTACTGCACCATCAGCCATTTCGTGCCCTGGCGTTCGAAGCTCACCTGCACGCGCGCGTGCGCGCCGTTGCCCTCGACGTTGAGGATCACGCCCTCGCCGAACTTGCCGTGCCGTACGCGCGCCCCAAGCCGCACGCCGTCCGCCGCCGGCTCCTCGAAGCGAAAGCGTCCCACCGCCTTGGGTAACGACACACCCACGCGCGGGCGCACCTCCTCGAGCAGCTCCTCCGGGATCTCCCGCACGAAGCGCGACGCCTGGCCGTAGCTGTCCACGCCGTGCAGACGCCGCTGCTCGGCCCAGGTCAGATACAGCTGCTGCATGGCGCGCGTCATGCCGACATAACACAGCCGTCGCTCCTCCTCCAGGCCGTCCAGGTCGGTGAGCGAGCGCTGATGCGGGAACAGCCCTTCTTCCATGCCGCACAGGAACACCACCGGGAACTCCAGCCCCTTGGCGGTGTGCAACGTCATCATCTGCACGCAGTCCTCCCACTCGTCCGCCTGGCCTTCGCCGGACTCGAGCGCGGCGTGCGCCAGGAACGCCTCGAGCGGCGGCAGCTCCGCGCCCTCGGGCGTGAAGCCGCGCGCGGCGCTCACCAGCTCATCGAGGTTCTCGGCGCGCGCTTCGCCGCGCTCGGCCTTTTCGCGGCGGTAATGCTCGATGAGACCGCTCGCCTTCAACACCTGGTCCACCTGCTCGTGCAGCACCAGGGTGCGGGTCTGTCCGGCGAGGCGTTCGATGAGCGCCAGGAAGCCGTGGATGGCGCTGCCCGCCTTCGCGCCCAGGGCCCCGCCCGCGCCACTGCAGGCCGCGGCCGCCTCCCACAGCGAGCAGCCGGCTCCCCTGGCGTACTCGCGCAGCACATCGAGGCTCTTCGCCCCCACGCCGCGCGTCGGCAGGTTCACCACGCGCTCGAAGGAGGCATCGTCGTTGCGATTGGAAATGAGCCGCAGGTAGGCGAGCGCGTCCTTGATTTCCGCGCGCTCGAAGAACCGCAGGCCCCCATACACGCGGTACGGCACGCGCGCCGACAGAAACGCCTCTTCGAAGACGCGCGACTGTGCATTGGAGCGGTAGAGGATGGCGATCTCGCGCCGCAGTCCGCCGCTCGCCGCCCGCTCACGGATGCGATGCGTGACGAACTCCGCCTCGTCGCGCTCGTTGAAGGCGGTGTAGAGGCGGATCGGCTCGCCGCGCGCGCCGCTGGTCCAGAGTTTCTTGCCGAGGCGGCTGGCGTTGTGGGCGATCAGGCCGTTGGCGGCTTCCAGAATGGTCGCGGTGGAGCGGTAGTTCTGCTCGAGCCTGAAGAGCTTCGCCTGCGGGTAATCGCGGCGGAAGTGCTGCAGGTTCTCGACCTGTGCGCCTCGCCAGCGGTATATGGACTGATCGTCGTCCCCTACCACGAACGGGTGACTCGCCGCCGAGGGTGGCGCCGCGTCCGCCGGGGCGAGCAGGCGCATCCAGGCGTACTGGATGGCGTTGGTGTCCTGGAACTCGTCGACCAGCACGTGCTGGAAGCGCCGCCGGTAGTGCTCCAGCAGCCCGGCGTTGTCGCGCCATAATTCGAATGCGCGCAGCAGCAGCTCTGCGAAATCTACCACCCCGGCGCGGGCGCAGGCGAGCTCGTAGGCCGCGTACAGCTTGATGAGCTGGCTGCGGGTGGGGTCGGTGGCATCCTTCAGGTGCTGCGGGCGGCGGCCCTCGTCCTTGTTGGAGTTGATGAACCACTGCACTTCGCGCGGCACCCAGCGCGTCTCATCCAGATCGGACGCCTTGAGGAGCTTGCGGATGAGACGCTGCTGATCCTCGGCATCGAGGATCTGAAATCCCTGCACCAGGTTCGCCTCGCGCCAGTGCAGCCGCAGCAGCCGGTGCGCGATGCCGTGAAAGGTGCCGATCCACAGTCCGCCGCCCGGCACGCCCAGCAGCTGCTCGACGCGCGCGCGCATCTCGCCCGCGGCCTTGTTGGTGAAGGTCACGGCCAGGATGCCGTGCGCGGAGGCGCCCTCGGCCTGGATCACCCAGGCGATCCGGTGCGTCAGCACGCGGGTCTTGCCGCTGCCCGCCCCCGCCAGCACCAGCACCGGCCCGAGCGGCGCCGTGACCGCTGCGCGCTGCGCCTCGTTCAGGGGATTGAGGATCGGGGAGACATCCATGGCGGGCGCATTCTACCGGCCCCTCAGCGCGCCTGCGCGAAGCGCACCAGCGCCACGACGAAGCTCAGCAACACCGGCCCGATCACCAGGCCCAGGATCCCGAAGGCGGCGGCGCCGCCGATGGCGCCCACGAAAATCGCCAGCGTCGACACCTCGGCCTGGTGCGCGGTCAGCAGCGGGCGCAGGACGTTCTCCGCGATCCACAGTGCCGCGCTCCAGCAGGCGAGGAAAATCGCCGCGCCCCAGTGCCCGCTGAAGGCGAGATACAGCACCGCCGGAATCAGCACCACGCCGGCGCCGGCCGGCAGGAAGGCGGCCACCGTGGCGAGCACGCCGAACACCACCGGTGAGGGCAGCCCCACGATGGCAAAACCCACGCCGACGAAGATTCCCTGGATGAGCGCAGTCACGGTGGAACCGAACACCACGGCGCGCGTCACATCGGCCAGGTAATTCAGCAGACGCGCGCGCCGCCCGTGTTCCACCGGGATGAGGCGTGTCAGGCCATCGAGCATCGCGCGTCCGTCGCGGAGCAGGAAGAACAGCATGAACAGCATCATGAAGAAGCCGACCACGGTGCCGATGGCACCGAGCGCCACGCTCCCGCCCATCGAGGCGGCGGATCTGAGCAGCGTTTGCAGGCCGTCGTTCATCCAGCCCTGCAGCTGCGCGGCGCTGACCACCGCGTTCTCGCGCACCCAGCCGACCGCGCCGCCGATGAGCGGATAGCCCGACAGGCGCTCGACCAGCTCGGGGAAGGAGAGGAAGCTGTGGCCGCGAAGATACTCGATGAGCCGCGTCACCTGTCCGACGAACGCGCCCGTCAGCACCGACAGCGGCGCCAGCACCAGGAAGGGCGTCAGCGTGGTGAGGATGCCGGCGGACAGCGCGCGCCGGCCCTTGAGGCGGCGCGTGAGCCGCTCGTGCAGGGGATGCAGGATGAACGCCAGTACCACCGCCCAGCCGAGCATGCCGCTCAGGGGGTCGAGGATCCTGAACAGCAGGTAGCCCAGGATCGCCGCGGTCGCGAGCTGGAAGGTGCGCAGGTAAAAGGCGGGGGCGGAGTCCAAGACGCTACTCGGAGTTGGT
>Ga0137410_10003319_pt1 | contig 10901 bp, 10 predicted proteins | sample CZODoug1_16funga_FD_108878 | JGI IMG/M metagenome (GOLD analysis project Ga0137410, IMG submission 108878) | Vadose zone soil fungal communities from Angelo Coast Range Reserve, California, USA - CZODoug1_16fungal (Illumina Assembly) | ecosystem: Environmental > Terrestrial > Soil > Vadose zone... | reverse complement strand
TACACCGGCAATGACGACAACATCGTTATGGACCTGCTCACGCCTTTTGTGTTTCAAGCGAACGGCCAAAATGCAACACTCCGTATTGTCGGTGGCCTCCTCGGCCATTGGTCCGTGTGGACGCGACACGCAGTTGAACTGCAGAAGGAATGCGGTGCAGTTCGCTCCGGCGATCCGATTCCCGCAGAATTGATTCAGAAAAGTGTCGAAGTCACGGATTCAAACGCAGCATTTTTTGACGTGGCAAATCATTTTTCCGGCTGCATTGCAGGCCTGCACGAAGTTCTACGCCGCCAAGGTTTGCTAGAAGGGATTTGGTGCCTCGATCCCAAAGAAGCGCTCAGTCCCGGCCAGTCCGAAGAAATTTCTCGTGTCTGCGCGGCCTATCCTCATCTCAACGACGACGATTTTGTTCGCGAGCACCTCGATTCTTGGCTCGCCCCCTGATGATCCTTCCCGTCGAGTGCTCCACCGCACACGTCATTTCGAGTGGGGAAGGAGAAATCTCTCTTCGATTGCAGATGGGAGTTGGCCTCTTGCGCATTGCCATTTGCCCTTATTTAAATCGAATGAATAATGCTAAGATTCGCCTCGATTGGGAGTCGCCATGCTCAACATTAGATCTTCTGCGCTGTTTTTCTGCCCTTTTCTAAATGCAGGAATTCTTCTTGCCCAAACCTCTACAGACTCCTCCTCCCCTGTCGTCGTTCACGTCGACATCACCCCCGGCCACGCCATCAACTCCTTTGATCCGGATTCCGCCCTCGGCACCTCACTCGACGTTCTGTCCCGTCGCGACATTGACCGCGTCCACACCCCACACATAGTTCAGGAATCTCTTTCCGCTGGCTGGGGTCCCATCACCTATCGCAACAACAGTGAACTCCGTATGGCCGCCTGGCACTGGAACGCCGAAGGCACCTGGAGCGACGTCTCCCACCAAAGCGGCTACTTCACCGCCAGCACCGAGCTCAAGGCGCCGATTCGCTATATTCTTTCTTACGCTCTTCCGCACCGAGGCTTGGCCACCAGCGGCGATCGCCCTGTCCAAGGACCAAATCTTCTCTACTGGAAAAGCAATCCATATCTCACGAGTAAGTTCACGGGAGAGTCAGACGCCCTTCATCCACAATGGATCATCGTGGATCTGCAATCCGAGAAACAAATCAGCGCCGCGCGCATCCAATGGGTCTCTCCCTACGCAAGAGCTTATCAACTCGAATATTGGGTCGGCACCAATGCGCTCGATTTCGACGGCGGTCCCAAAGGCGAATGGAAGACTTTCGATTCAGGAAAAATCGCAAACGCTCGAGGTGGAACGGTTACGCACGCTCTGGCCAACGCACCTGTTTCTTCGCGTTACATCCGGGTCTCGATGTCCGAATCCTCAAACACCTGCGACGAGCACGATCCGAGTGACGTTCGCAATTGCGTCGGCTACGCCATTCAGCAAATCGAACTCGGAACTACCGGCGCCAGCGGCAAGTTCGTTGCGTTAACAAAAGAAGCGGTCGAACGCGCCACGACCTACACCGCTTCTTCGATTGATCCCTGGCACTCGTCAGAAGATGTCCGCGACGGCGGCGATTATCAGCACACCGGATTCGATCTCTTTTTCACTAGCGGCCTTACCAACAATTTGCCTGCGATGATTCCCGTCACCATGCTGTACGGAACGCCCGACGACGCGGCCGCGCAAATCGCCTACATCGAAAAACGCGGCTATCCCATCAGCTACGTCGAAATGGGAGAAGAACCCGACGGCAAGCACGCTATGCCCGAAGATTACGCCGCGCTCTACATTCAATGGGCCAACGCGATTCACAAAGTAGATCCAAAGCTAAAACTCGGCGGACCTATCTTCGAAGGCGTCAACAAAGACATCACCCTCTGGCCGGATGCGAAAGGCCGCATCTCCTGGATGGGCCGCTTCGTGACGTACCTGAAGGACCACAATCACATTTCCGATCTCGCGTTCGTATCCTTCGAGCACTATCCCTTCGAGCCCTGCACAATCACTTGGAAAGACCTTTATCGTGAACCGCAACTCATGAAAGGCATCATGCAAATCTGGCGCGACGATGGCGTTCCCAAAGATGTTCCGCTGATGGTCACAGAAAATCATCTTTCCTGGTCGCTAACCGGCCCAATGACCACGATTTTCGCCGCACTCTGGCTCGCCGATAATGTCGGCTCTTTCCTTGAAGGAGGCGGCGCGGCGTTTTATCACTCGCCCATTCAGCCGCAGGGAGTGCAAAACACCTGTCTAGGTTGGTCCTCCTGGTCCAATTTCGTCTCCAACGAAAATTACGAAATCAAAGGTTACACTTCCCCCTACTACGCGGCCCGCATCATCAATCTCGAATGGGTCCAGCATCGCTCCGGCACTCACCAAATGTTTCCCTCATCAACCGACATAAAAGACGCCGACGGAAATCTTCTCGTCACCACTTACGCCGTCCATCGCCCCGATGGAAACTGGTCGCTAATGCTAGTCAATCGCGACGAGAACAGTCCGCACTCTATCCGCGTCGTTTTTGAGAACGCAAAAGAAAAACGCCCCGCCTCTTTTTCAGGAAATGTTTCCTGGATCAGTTTCGGCAGCGAACAATACGTCTGGCAAAGTGACGGCCCCAACAGTCACCCCGACCCCAATCGCCCTCCCGTGGCCACAACAATCGACGCCACAGCCCAGGCCGTTTTCACTCTACCCAAAGCCTCCCTTACCGTCCTCCGCGGACGAGTGGATAAATAGACAAAAGAATGTTCGTCCTGACTTTCTGTGGCGAGTCCAACGTCAGTTCCTGACTCCGTCGCCTCGCTTTGTTGCGGATTTTGCACTTTGATCCGCGAAAGCCGATTGCATTGATTTCGCCTCTTCGTTGACGCTTCCGTGAGCCGATGTTACGCTCCTTTTCGCTCACCCACGCATGCGCGCCGTTGACCTGATCCGAAAAAAACGCGACTCCGGGGAACACTCGCGAGAGGAGATTAATTTCCTCATCTCTGGCTACACGCGCGGAGAAATTCCCGATTACCAAATGTCCGCATGGCTCATGGCCGCGTGGATTCGCGGACTCAATCCCTCCGAACTCGCTTCACTCACCGAAGCGATGCTTTATTCCGGCGAAGTTGTGAATCTCTCCGATCTCCCCGGAAAAAAAGTGGATAAACATTCCACCGGTGGCGTCGGCGACAAAACTTCTTTAATTCTTGCGCCCATTGTTGCCGCGGGAGGGCTCACCGTGCCGATGATCAGCGGCCGCGGGCTCGGCCACACCGGCGGCACACTGGATAAACTCGAATCCATTCCAGGGTTCAATACCGCGTTGTCGCTGAAGGAATTTCGCCGAGTGCTTCGCGAATGCGGAATGGGTTTGATCGGCCAAACCGCGGAAATTGCGCCGGCGGATAAAAAGATTTATGCGCTGCGCGACGCCACCTCCACCGTGGAAAACATTGGCCTGATTTGCGCATCCATCATGAGCAAGAAGCTCGCGGAAGGAATTGACGCGCTGGTGCTCGACGTGAAGACCGGGTCGGGCGCATTCATGAAGAGGGAAGAAGATTCGGTGATGCTCGCCGAGGTGATGGTGGAAACCGCGAAGCGCATGGGAAAAAAAGCGGTGGCGCTGATTACCGATATGGACCAGCCGCTGGGGCGTATGGCGGGGCATTCCAATGAAGTTATAGAAAGTATCGAGGTGCTGAAAGGGAGAGGGCCAAAGGATTTGCGCGATTTAAGTTTGGAACTTTCGGCGTGGATGTTTTATTTGGGAGAACGCACCGAGTCGGTGGAGGAAGGCCAGCGGTTGGCGGAGACGATGGTGGTGAGCGGACAGGCGCTGGAGAAATTCAAACAAGGAATTCGTTTACAGGGCGGCGACGAACTCGTTGTGAACGATTACAGTATCTTGCCCGGGGCGCATTCAAGAATTGATGTGGTGAGTTCGACCTCCGGTTTTCTTGGGGCGATGGACACCACAGAATTCGGAATTGCGCTGGCGACGCTTGGCGGCGGGCGGGAAACCAAGGAAGACAAGATTGACCACGGCGTCGGGCTGGAATTTCACAAGCGCGTCGGCGACCACGTGGAAAAAGGCGAACCGCTAGTCACAATCCATTACAATGCGGACGCAAAGCTAGCGGAAGCGAAATCGAGGATTGAAGGGGCTTTTGTTTTTAGCGAAACGAAGCCGCAGGAAAAGCCGTTGGTTCGTCGTTTAATTGGGGTCTGATCGGCACTTAATTTTTTCTTTGAAGGAGCCTGCATGGGCAAATACGTTGGAGTGCTTGGGCTACTCACCATGCTGGGCCTCGCGTATCTCTTCTCGACGGATCGAAAAGCAATCAAATTGAAAACGATATTATGGGGCGTCGGCCTGCAACTGACGTTCGCCTTTTTCGTGCTGAAATTTGAAAAGGGAAGGATACTGTTTGCTTTTCTCGGCGCGAAGGTGAATCGTCTGCTCGATTTCTCCTACCTCGGTTCGCAATTTATTTTTGGCGAACTCGGCAAGAAATCGTCCAACTATGGCGTGATTTTTGCGTTCCAGATTTTGCCGACAATTATTTTCATCGCGGCGTTGTTCGCGCTGCTCTATCACATCGGCGTCATGCAAATCATCATTCGAGGAGCGGCGTGGTTGATGCAGCGCGTGATGGGCGCGAGCGGCGCGGAATCGCTGAACGTTGCCGCCAGTATCTTTATGGGGCAAACGGAAGCTCCTCTGACGATTCGCCCTTTTCTCCCGAAGATGACGAAATCCGAATTGATGACCGTGATGACGAGTGGGATGGCGCACGTTTCCGGCGGTATCATGGCCATTTATATCGCTTATGGAATTGAGGCGAAACATTTGCTTACGGCGGTGATTATGACGGCGCCCGGGACGCTGCTGATGGCCAAGATGCTCGTGCCGGAAACCGAGCAGCCGCTCACGGGGGGAAAAGTGGAAATGCCGCCGATGGAGAAAGAGGCGAATTTTCTTGGCGCAATTTCGCGCGGCACGGTCGAAGGGTTGCATCTCGCGCTCAACGTCGGAGCGATGCTTATCACGTTCATTGCGTTGCTAGGCCTGGCGAACGCCATCATGGGCGGCACGCATGATTGGCTCTCCGTGCATCCGCGCTTGCACATGGCGTGGTTTCCCTCGAGCTTGCAACAAATTTTTGGCTGGGTTTTTGCGCCCATTGCGTGGGTTATTGGCGTTCCGTGGCAGGACTGCGCAGCGATGGGGAATTTGCTTGGGACACGCATGGTTGTCAACGAAGTAGTTGCGTTTCAGCAGCTAGGAGCATGGAAAGCTCAGCTTGATCCACGCACGTTTACGATTGCAACGTTTGCGCTTTGCGGATTTGCGAATTTCAGTTCCATCGGAATTCAGATTGGCGGCATCGGCGCGCTGGCTCCGGAGCGTCGAGGAGATCTGGCCCGGCTTGGAATTCGCGCGATGATGGCAGGAACGATGGCGAATTTGATGTCCGCTTCGATCGTGGGACTTTTGACGTGAGCGCAAGAAAAGTTAAGACATCCGGTGAATTTGAGCGCGCTGAAGCTGCGGCGAAATTCATTCACAAGCAGACGAAGCTGCGGCCCAAGATCGCGCTAGTGCTTGGGTCGGGGCTTGGCGCCTTTGCCGATGAATTTTCCGGTGCGAAGAAAATTCCTTATGCCAAGATTCCGCATTTTCCGCGGTCCACGGCCATCGGGCACGCAGGGCAACTGGTGCTGGGCAAAGTGGACGGCGTGGAAGTTGCGGGGATGCAAGGGCGCGTTCACCTTTATGAAGGATATTCCGCAAAGGAAGTGGCGTTTCCGATTCGCGTATTTACCCGAATGGGTGTGAAAGCGGTCATCCTTACAAACGCCGCAGGCGGCATCAATCTCCATTTCTCAGAAGGTGCGTTGGTCGCAATTCGGGATCACATCAACCTTCAAGGAGCGAATCCTTTAAGCGGGCCGAATGACGAGCGGTTCGTCGCAAGCGGCGCGGATCGCGAACGCTTCGGAAAGCGGTTTCCGGACATGACGCAGGCGTATGATCCCGAATTCCGGCGGTTTGTTTCGGACGCAGGAAAGAAGCTGAAACTCGCACTGCACGAAGGTGTATATCTGGCGCTGTCCGGGCCGAATTACGAAACGGCAGCGGAAATTCATTCGTTCCGCACGCTAGGAGCGGACCTCGTGGGAATGTCCACGGTGCCGGAAGTTCTGGCGGCGCGGCACGCGGGGATTCGTGTGCTGGGGATTTCCTGCGTGACGAACATGGCGGCCGGAGTTACCGGAGAAGCGCTCACGGCCGAAGAAGTGTTTGAAACCGGAGCGCGCGTGAAGAACGATTTCATCGCGTTGCTGAAAGCGGTGATACCCAGAATTGCGGAGGCGATTGCGTGAGCGAATATGATGCGTTGATTGCCGCAGCGAAACAGTCGCGGGAGAACGCGCATGCGGCGTACTCCAATTTTCGCGTGGGAGCGGCGCTGCGCGCGACATCCGGCAGAATTTTTGGCGGCTGCAACGTGGAGAATGCGACGTATGGGCTGACTGTCTGCGCCGAGCGCGTTGCGATTTTCAAGGCGATCAGTGAAGGCGAACGCGGGTTTGACGCCATCGCAGTCGTGACGGATACGGATTCGCTGACGTCACCGTGTGGCGCGTGCCGGCAATTGATTTGGGAGTTTTGCGGCGATGTGCCGGTGATTCTTTCTAACCTGAAAGGGAAGACGGAAATCATTCCGATGAAGGCGCTGTTCCCGAAGCCATTTGATTCGTCGAATTTATAGATTGGTTACTCCCTCCCCCCTATTTCTTGTAAGTGTGAAAATGAGGGGGACTTTAAGTCCTATGTCCATAAGTGTTCATTCTAAAGGAGGTTACGGGCGGGCACTTTGTGAGTGTTCATTCTTAGGACAGTTAGCAAATGGAATGCCTATGGGTGGCCAACGAGATTATTCGGAACTAGAATCGCTAATTTCGCCCATGGCTCCCAATTTTTCCGGAGAGATGCGGCCGGCGACGGCATGTTTGGCAACGCGGGTGAAGTAGGCGTTCAGGTCTGCGTAGATACGGAGTTCACCATTGACGCCGAAGCGATCGGAGAGGTCGTTGGCGTCTAGAGCTTGCTGGTCGAGGAGGTGGCGTTCGCGATCGGCGTGGAAGACACAGAGGTAGTCGTGAGCGTCGGAGCGAGGCATGCGGCACGAACCGCCGTCGGCGAAGGGGAATTGACAGAGGACAGCAAGAGCTTTGCTGGATTTCACAAAAGTGTCCTAATTTCAGAGTTCTACACCCAAGGCGCCTAGAGGCAGGAGTGCCCAGAGGGTAAAATAACATAGGCGTTACTAGAAGCCAAGAGTCAATTGCCGCCGGAGGAGGCTATGAGAGCAGGCGCGTCCGCGCGCGATTGCTGGAGTAAGGAAAAGTCCGAGCGGATGAGGCGGTCGGAGGCTTTTTTGGTGCGGCCGCCGCGCAGTTCTTCATGAAGACGAGCGACGAGGAGCAGGCGGGCCTGCTGCTGAGAATCCGCCGAGGCGAGAATATTTGAGCGGGTTGCGCCAAGGTTCTTGGTCGTATCGCCCGAGGTCAATTGCAGGACGGCGTGACCTTGTGCGTCCACGTGAAATTCCGAGGCAGCTTCAAGCGGTTTCCAGCCCGCGCGTTCGATCCCTAGTTTGAGCGAGGGATCAGACTTCACGACCGCCTGCAATTCACGCTGCCACGCGCGCTGCTCGTCCCTGCTCAAAGGTTGTTCGAGAAGGCCCTCAGGAGTCCAGAGAGCGGCGCCGTGCGCGGGGTCGAAACGTCCGCCGAAATAGTAGGTTGTTGCAACTCCAGCAGCGACGAACGGCTGGAAAACGGCCAGCGGCACAAAATATTTTTTCGCGTGGAAGACGCCGTCCACGAGTCCATGAACGGGTTTGCTGCGTTTGATGGCGCCTGGAACCTGCGGGACGAAGAAGCGAGTCATTTGAATCTGCGGATCCTGTTTGCTGATTCGTTTGCTGAATTGCGTGAGCGATTTCGCCGCTTGCTTGGGGGTCATTATGGCCAGATCGCCGAGCTTACTGCGCCAGATGGAGTCAGGATAGTAGAAGGTGACGACGTCGTGAACGAAGTCGGCGCAGTTATCGGTGACGAGTTTGTAGGCTTGACGATTTTTGCCGGAATTGAATTTCGCGATGAAGCGGTCATCGTCATCGGGCGACGTGGGCAACTGAAAACCGTAGAGCGTGCGGTCGTAGGCGGAGCCGGCGAGCTGATACCAGTCTCCGGAATCGGGATCGGAGGAAGGCGGATCGGGAACCAGGGTTGCAAAATGCTGGCGGCGATACTGATTGCGCAAAAACCAGACGAGCTTGTAGTCCGCAAATAGAGGGATTTCTTCCGGCTTTTCGACAGCGTAAAGATAGGCGAGGACGGGGACAGCAACCCAGTCATATCCGGCGATATGGTGGTAGCGCGAAAGAACAACGCCGAGTTCACCAGGATTGCAGCGGCGGAGCGAAGTGGGAGAAGCAGCGCAAACGTTTGAGAGATAGACGGCGGAATGGCCCGTGCCTGCAAAGGAGCCATCCAAACTGTAAGGTTCTTCGAGCAGGATGGCTACGTCCGCGCGCGCAGCTGGGGCCCACGCGGCCAGCGCGAAGAACAAGAGACACGCACAGATTTCGAGAGCGGCACGCACGTATTCCAGCCCTTTCCAACACACTTATTTAAACCCGAAATGGGGCCAAAAGTTGCGTTGCGAAGTACAGGAAGAAGTAAAAGAAACCTGTACGAACGAACAGGGCACGTAGCCTCTGTAACGATAAAGCGACGCGCCCTAGGCGCAAGAATTTCTGCATTAGAAAGGTTCAGAACCGGATATATGGGCCGAACGCGATACGCAAATTGTGGTGCGTGCCGCCCGCGAAATAGATTTCGTCGCCACGGCAATGAGTACGAAGAACACAACGCGCTTCATACAAGACTCCTGAGGTGGAATGGAATACTGAGAAAGCAAGGAGGCTGAAGATTGGGCGGGGTTGCTGCTTGGTTCGCTTTCCAGGGAGTTGGATGCGATTTTGGCGGAGCGGGTTTATCAAGATCTGGCTGTAAGAGAGGGCGCAAAAGGCTGTATTTGGGCTCTAAGGTGGCCTTTAGTGTGGATGGAGAAAATTCCCGATTGACGAACCTGTCCCAAAGTACTAGGTTACTTCCTCGCGTAGTTGGGGTTTCCCTGGTACGGTCATGCTATTGCCCAGCCCACGGGCAGCAGTGAGAATCGTAACTGTGCAGGAGCAAGGCGCTTCTGCAGGGCAGTCTTGGGTGAACGTCCGGCTGGCATCGGCCAGCAACTCACCAAACGCAGCGTGGCCCCGCTGAAGTGGTCTCTCCCGGCAGTGAAGAATCTAGTTCGGAGTGTTGACGGTCCCATGTCTCTACTTCACTTTCGTTGCAAAGAGCGCCGGCGCACAATACGCGTGAATTTGTCGGTCCCTCTGTCGGTTCACGGAGAAACAGACGAAGGCGCGAAGTTCTGCACTCATACACTTTCGCAATCAATCAACCAACATGGCGCGATGATGGAAATGACCGAGGTCGTGCTGGTCGGACAAGTGCTGCACCTTGTGAATGAAAACAGCAATCGCAAGGTGGATTGCCGCGTGGTTTCGGTGCAGAGAAAGCGTGATGGGAAGACGTACATCGGAGTAGAGTTTCTGACGGCGGAAACGAATTTCTGGCACATGACTTTCCCGATGCCTGGGCAGAAGCCGCTGCGGAAGACTGTGTCGGCTGCAAAAGTGACCGCGTAAGACAATTTTAAGATTAAGGATTTTGAAAGCCGGTTCGAAACATCGAGCCGGCTTTTTTATTTTCGGCTCCTAGGTTTGGCCCGGCCGCTGGTTTTGGCACGCTTCTTTTTTGCAGAAGCGAGAGATTGCTGCGTTTTCTTGGGCAACTTGGCGAGGACGAGATCGTAGGAGGTACGCAGGAATTCGGCGAGCTCCTGCGGGGAGAGGGCGTCACTCTTTTCGAGAGCGACCCATTTGGCGCGAGCGAGGTACGGTGCGGGGATGATGCCTGGTCGTTCGGTGAGTTCGGCGAAGGATTCATCCGTTGCTTTAAAGGTCAGGAAGACGGGTGCCGGTTCGAGCGGCGTGATGGCGAACATTTTTCCGCCGATTTTGAAGACGAGATCGTGGCCCCATTGAACTTGCTCGGTTGCGTGAGGGAAGCCGAGGCAGAGTTTGCGGATGGATTCGACAGTGTTCATGGCAGTGAATGGGGGAAATCAGTTGTTTGCGTAGCGACGGAAGAAAGAGTCGTGTTTCCACTCCGGACGAGCCGGATTGTTCGCAGAGTCTACCAGCAAACGGCGGATGATTTCTTCGTAGAGCGCGGCGGCGGAAAGATCGACAGGCTGATTTAGATCGTCGGATGGCGCGTGATAACGGTTGGTGAGCCAATCTTTGAAGATTTTCTGTTCGGGTGAACCGAGAAGAAAGCCTACGTCCATTTTTACGGCAGGAATGCCGCGGACGATGAAGCTGTATTGGTCGCTGCGAATGAAGCGATTGCGCAGGGGTTCCTGATCGGGAATAGCTTTTACACTGAAGGATGCAGCTACGGCCGCGGCTCGGTCGCCCAAGTCGGATTCTTCGAGGCCTTTCACTTCGAGAAATTTGAGAGGAACAATGGGGAGAAACATGTCTATGTTGATGTCCGCGACGATGGATTTTGCGGGCAGAGTGGGATGCGTGGCGAAATAGCGCGAGCCGAGCAGGCCTTTTTCTTCGGCAGTGACAAACAGGAAGACAATTGAGCGTTTCAATTTGTCGGGATGCGCCTTAAGGTTTGCGGCTACGTCTAGCAACGCGGCGCTGCCGGAACCGTCGTCCATGGCGCCGTTATAAAT
>Ga0137410_10003318_pt1 | contig 10902 bp, 9 predicted proteins | sample CZODoug1_16funga_FD_108878 | JGI IMG/M metagenome (GOLD analysis project Ga0137410, IMG submission 108878) | Vadose zone soil fungal communities from Angelo Coast Range Reserve, California, USA - CZODoug1_16fungal (Illumina Assembly) | ecosystem: Environmental > Terrestrial > Soil > Vadose zone... | reverse complement strand
GCGCTCGAGGGAGACACCAAGGCCTGGTTTCTGGCCGGCCTCTTCGGCCTGAGCGCCGCGGCGCTCCAGATCCGGCCGCTCCTCGTTCCGAACCCGGGGCGCGGAAGCAACGTATACAGTCCTGCGCTCGCGTTCTTCATCGCGGGCCTGTACCTCATTCCCGCCGGCCCTCTCGTGTCCTGCATCGCGTTCGCGATCGCGCTCGCGGGAATCGTGAACGGAACGCGTCCCCACAAGATCCTCCTCCAGCTCTCCGCCACGGTCATCTCGTTCGGCGCATGTTCCTATTTCATGAAGCTGGGGCCGAGGAGCGGCGATCCCCTGGTGCCGCCTCCCGAGCTCATCGCGGTGGAGATCTTTCTCGGCGCGGTCGTGCTCTTCGCCCAGCTGGTGTTGCGGAGCGTCGCGATCCGGCTGGAGCGTGGCCACGACGCGCCGCACTGGGGCGCCTTCCAGCCGAACGTGATCCTCGAGGGTGCGTACTGTCTTGCGCTCGCGGTTCCGATCTCGGTCCTCACGAGAATCCACCTCGCGCTCCTGGGCGTGGTCTACCTGTACGTGGGGTTCACCTGGTGGGTGATGGACCGCTATCGTCAGCACCTGCGCATCCTGAGTGAGGCGGCGCCAAAGCCGGAGGAGACGCGCCGCCGCCGCAAAGCGGCCTAGGAGATAGGCAGCTTGGATCCGTAGTGGGTGAGGACGTACTCGTCGACCAGCTTCAGGAACTCCGCCGCGATCTCCGGACCGCGCAGTGTCGTAATCTGGTGGCCGTCGATGAACACCGGCGCCTTCGGCTCCTCGGCGGTTCCCGGAAGGGAGATGCCGATGTTCGCGTGGCGCGACTCCCCGGGGCCGTTCACGACGCAGCCCATGACCGCCACGCGCATCTCCTCCACGCCCGGATAGAGCGCCTTCCAGTGGGGCATTCGCTCCCGCAAGTGTAGGTTCACGGTTTCGGCCAGCTCCTGGAAGTAGGTGCTCGTCGTGCGCCCGCACCCGGGGCAGGACGTTACTTGGGGCTGGAAATGCCGGATGTCCAGGGACTGTAGTATTTGCTGGCAGACCCAGACCTCCTCGCGGCGGTCCCCTCCCGGCGTGGGCGTGAGGCTCACGCGAATCGTGTCCCCAATTCCGTCGAGAAGCAGCGCGGAAAGTCCCGCCGTCGATGCCACGATGCCCTTCATTCCCATTCCCGCCTCGGTGAGCCCGAGGTGGAGGGCATAATCGGTCTCGAACGCGAGCCTCCGGTAGATCGCGATCAGATCGCGCACGCCCGAGACCTTGGCCGAGAGCACGATGGCGTCGTGCGACTGGCCGAATTCCTCGGCCTGCGCCGCCGAGCGCACCGCGCTCTGGAACATGGCATCGAGCGTGATCTCCCGGTCATCGAGCGGCTCCGGGCGCCGGGCGTTCTGGTCCATGAGCTCGGTCAGGAGCTCGCGATCCAGGGAGCCCCAGTTCACGCCGATCCGCACCGGCTTCCCGTTCGCCACCGCGATCTCGACGATGCGCCGGAAGTGCGCGTCATGCCGCGCTCCGGAGCCCACGTTTCCGGGATTGATCCGGTACTTGTCCAGAGCGCGCGCGCATTCGGGGTGGTCGGTCAGGAGGAGGTGTCCGCTGAAGTGGAAGTCACCGATGATGGGCGCTGTGACACCCGCGTCGCGCACGCGCCGGACGATCTCCGGCACCGCCTTGGCGGCCTCGGGTGTGTTCACGGTGACGCGCACGAGCTCCGATCCAGCCTGGGCAAGGGCGATCGTCTGATCCGCCGTGCCTTTGGCGTCGGCGGTGTCGGTGTTGGTCATGGACTGGACCGCGACCGGACGCCCGCCACCGACCGTGATCGATCCGATGCGGACCTTCGTGGAGGCGCGCGGGCCGTTGGGTCCGGAGCGGTTCTGGGACTCGTGCTGTCTCGTCATGATGGGGTCAGTCTACGCGGGGACCGGGCGAGGGTCAAACGGGCGTGGTATTCTCGCCCCCATGAGCTCCCAGGTGCGCGACATGTTCGCCTCCATCGCAAGGCGTTACGACCACGGCAACCAGGTGCTCTCGATGGGCCTCCATCACCGCTGGAGGAGGGCCGCCGTGCTCCTGAGCGGAGCGAGCGAGGGGGACCAGGTCCTCGACTGCGCCACCGGCACGGGCGACTTGGCACTCGAATTCCAGCGCGCGGTGGGGGAGAAGGGCCGCGTGATCGGAACCGACTTCTGCGCCGAGATGCTGGAGATCGCCCGGGAGAAGGCGGCGCGTAACGGACGGGGCACCCGGTTCGAGGAGGCGGACGCGCTCCGTCTTCCCTACGCGGACGGTTCCTTCGACGTCGCCTCGATCGCCTTCGGCATCCGGAACGTCGACGATCCCGTGCGAGGGCTCGAGGAGATGGCGCGCGTGGTGCGTCCGGGCGGCTCGGTGACCGTGCTCGAGTTCGGGCAGCCGGGCGGCGCGCTCTTCGGCCCGCTCTATCGCTTCTACAGCGCGAGCATCCTCCCGCAGATCGGCGGATGGCTCACCGGGGAGCGGCGAGCCTACGAATACCTCCACCGCACCTCGTCCTCGTTTCCGAGCGGCGCGGCGTTCGTCGCGATGATGCGGGGCACGGGCCGCTTCACCGACGTGCGCGCGCGAAGCCTCACCGGCGGCATCGCGTACGTGTACGTGGGCACCCTGTGAGCTTTACCATCACGTTTCCGGTTCGTTTCCAGGACGTCGACGCGGGCGGCGTGCTCTTCTTCGGCCGCATCTACGACTATTGCCATCAGGCCTACGAGGAATTCTGGGGTTCCGAAGGAGTCGATCGCGCGCACTTCTTCGCAGGTGCGGAATATCTGGTCCCGATCGCGCACTCCGAGGCCGATTACCGCCGGCCGATCCGTCACGGAGACCGCATCACGATCCGGGTGGACGTGACGCGCGTGGGGCGCGCTTCCTTCACGCTGCGCTATCACGTGACGGGCCCCGAGGAGGACGTGAGGGTCGAGGCCACCACCATTCACGCGTTCGTCGATCGGCGCTCGATGCGTCCGATCCCGATCCCGGACGCGCTACGCTCGATTCTTCTCCGTCATCTGCTCCGCGAGCCAGCCCCGAACCTCGCGACGTAGCAGCTTCCCCGTGGGGCTGCGCGGGAGCGCATCCACGAACGAGACCCAGCGCGGCAGCTTGAAGGAGGCGAGGCTTCGGCCGGCGTGCTCCCGGAGCTCTTTGAGGGTGACCTTCGCTCCGGGGCGCAGCACGATGGCCGCCGCGACTCCCTGGCCATACGAGCCCGCTGGAAACGACACCACGCCGGCATCCGCGACGGCCGGGTGGCCTTTCAGCGTCTCCTCCACCTCCGCCGGCGAGACGTTCTCTCCTCCCACCACGATCCGATCGAGGCGCCGGTCCAGCACGCTAAGCCGTCCCGACCGGTCCCAGGCTCCGAAGTCTCCCGTGCGGAACCAGCGTTTCTCGAACGCCGCCTTGTTCCCTTGCTCGTCTTCGAAGTACGCCGGCGCGACCACGGGTCCGCGAACGTAGATCTCTCCCTCCTCATCCGGAGCGAGCACGGGGCCTTGGGGGCCGCGCACCTCGACGTCGAGAAACGGAAGCGGCCTTCCCACGGTGCGCAGCCCATCGGGCCAGTCCCGAGGAGAGAGTGTCGTGACCTGCGACGCGGTCTCGGTCATTCCATAGGTAGGAAGCGCGCGCATTCCAAGCTCCGCGGCGCGCTGGAGGAGCTCCGGCGACGAGGAGCCCCCGCCGATTAGCGCGGCCCGCAAGGTGTCCGGGTACGGCCGCGCACCGCGCGCGTACAGAATTCGCTCGAGCATCGGAGGAACGAGCGAGACGAGGGTCACCCCCTCGCGGTCGATCGCCTCGTTCACGGCCTCGGGATCGAAGCGCGGGTGGATGAGCGCGGCCGTTCCGTAGTACGCGCTTCGCGTGAGGATCGAGAGCCCGCCGACGTGATGGAGCGGAAGCGTGAGGAGCCAGAGGTCGTCCGCCCGAACTCCGAGATTCCGCGCGGAGGCGAGGGCGCTCCAGAAGAAGTTCCCGTGCGTGAGCACCACCGCGCGCGGTGCGGCCTCCGTTCCGGACGTGAACAGGATCGCCGCGGGCGCATCCAGGCGGCGCGTGAAGAGGGGAGGCTTTTCGTTTCGCCCTTTCCTCCCGGAGGGAGCCGCGGGCTCGGGGGTTGCCGTGAGCGCGACGTCGACGTGTGCCCGGTTCCGGAACGCCACTCGCTCCGTCTCGGTCAGGCTCTGGCTGATGGGTACAGGTAGAAGCTCCGCGCGATGAAGGGCGTGGAAGCTGGCGGCGAAATGGAGCCCCTGCTCCGAGCCGAACTCGAGGGACACGTGCTCGCCGGACACCAGGCCCTGGTCGTAGAGCGAGACGGCTGCCTGAGTGACGGCCTCTTCCAGACGCCGGTACGTCCAGCGCTCCTCACCCATCCGGAGCGCGAGCCGGTCCGGCTGGACGCGGGCCCAGAAGGAGACCGGGTCGAAGGTCTCGGCCTCGCTCAGCCCGCCTTCGCTCACCGGGGCGCTCTCGTCCCGTCCTGCGCCCCCGATCACGTCAGCTACGTCGATCACTCCGCGTCCGTCGCTCACTCCGGCTCCAGGGTGAAGGCGTCCTGCCAGAACTCCTCCGGAGGCCGGACGCCGAGCCCGGGCGTATCCGGGACCGGGATCGAGCCGCGCTGGAGCGCCGGAGCCAGGGCGATGTCCCGGCTCAGCGCCTCACCCGTCGCGAGCCCGTGCGCGTACTTCGTCGTGCCCAGGGAAGCCGCGAAATGAATCGCGGCCGCGCGGCCGACCGCGCTCTCCATGAGGGAGGTCACGACCACGGGCACGTGACGATCATCCGCCGCGTTCAGAACCGAGCGCGACTCGCGCAGCCCTCCGAGGGCCATGGGCTTCAGGATGAGAATGTCGGCCGCGGAACGGTAGAGGAGCATCTCGGCGCTTCGGGTGTCCCGGACCGATTCGTCCGCCGCGATCCGGACCGGAGAGCCCTCGCGCACGCGGATCAGCCCATCGAGATCGTCGGCGCCGACCGGCTGCTCCGCGTATTCGAGATCGTAGGCGGCGAATCGGCACAAAGCCTCGATCGCTTCCTCGACGCTCCAGGCCTGGTTCGCGTCCACGCGCAGTCGAACCTCGGGTCCGACCGCTTGGCGCAGGGCCCGGAGGCGCGCCTCGTCGTCCTGGGGCGCGGCTCCCCCCACCTTGAGCTTCAACGTGCGGACGCCAGCCGCGACCGCTTTCTTCCCCAGCTCCGCGGCGCGCTCCGGCGGCACGCGGGGGATCGTGACGTTCGCGGGCACCTCGCGCAGCGTACCGATTCCGCCGAGGTATCGCGCCAGCGAGACGTTCGCTCCCTGCGCAATGAGGTCGTGGATCGCGCAATCGATCGCCGACCGCGCGGTCGGCGCCGCGGCGACCGGTGCCAGGAGCGGCAGGTCGACGAGTGCGGTGGGGTAGCGCTCGCGCTCCATGCCGACCAGGTGCGACATCGCGAGCCTGAGGCCCGCGCCGGCGGACGCGTGCGTCTCGAGGCCGAACCCGGGGAAGGGTGCGGCGTCTCCGAGCCCGATCCGGCCCAGCTCGTCCTCGAGCGCCAGGATCCATCCCTTGCGGTCCCGGACGTCTCCGTCCGCGCTGGGCCAGGGATCGCGCAGGGGAAGGGAGTAGGGCTTGAGGCGGGCCCGGACGATGCTCATGCGATCGCAAGCCCCGCGGCGAAGAGGAGTCCGAAGAGCACGTGAAGTCTCGCCGTGCCGAGGAGCGCCGCATTCAGGAGCACCCCCTGCTCCCGGGTGACGCGGCGGCCTTCGCGGAGTGCCAACGGCAGCGTGAGGAACGGAAGAAGGGCCCACGCGGCGGCGCGCCCCGTGAGCAGAAGCGCCAGCGGAGTGACGTAGGCTGCGACGAGGAGCAGCAGGTAGCCCGCGCGCGCAGCCCGGCGCCCCATCCGCACCGCCAGGGTGCGTTTTCCCGCGTCGCGATCCCCCTCGAGATCACGCACATTGTTCACGACCAGGATCGCGGTCGAAAGCGATCCCACGGGGACCGACGCGAGCAGCGCGTCGAGGGAGACCGCTCTCGCCTGGACGTAGTAGGTTCCGCACACGGCCACGACTCCAAAGAAGAGGAAGACGAACAATTCGCCCAATCCATGATACGCCAGCGGCCAGGGACCCGCCGTGTACCAAGCGCCCGCGAGGATCGACACGATTCCGATCGCGATCACGACCGGGCCGGCGATGCGCGCGAGAAGGAGCCCCCAGAGCGTCGCGAGCGCGAAGGAGACGACGATGCCCGTCCGGATCTCCCGCTCGGTCAGCCAGCCCATCGCGAGCGCGCGCGGAGGGCCCAGCCGCGGGCCGGTGTCGGCTCCACGGCGGAAGTCGCCGAGATCGTTCACGAGGTTGGTTCCGATCTGGATGAAGATCGCGCCCCAGAGCGCCAGGAGCGCGGGAGCGAGTCGGAAGTGGTGATCGCGCGCGGCGAGGGCCGTGCCCACGGCAACGGGAACGAACGCGGCCGCGAGCGTGGGAACGCGCACCGCGTGGAGCCACGCCTGGACGCGGCCCACGGGCCGGGTCTCCGTCATCGAATCAGGGGAGGCGGCGGAACTTCGAGAAGTTGGGTTTCCGGCGCTCCAGGTAGGCGTTTCGCCCCTCCTGGGCTTCCTCGGTCATGTAGTAGAGGAGCGTGGCGTTTCCGGCCAGCTCCTGGATTCCCGCCTCGCCGTCGAGCTCGGCGTTGAAGGACGCCTTGAGGCACCGCAGCGCGAGCGGGCTCATCTGGAGAATCTCGCGGCACCACGCCACCGTTTCCTCCTCGAGCCGCTCCACGGGAACGACCGCGTTCACGAAGCCCATCCGAAGCGCCTGATCGGCGTCGTACTGGCGGCAGAGATACCAGATCTCTCGCGCCTTCTTCTGGCCCACGATGCGCGCCAGGTACGCGGCGCCGAAGCCTCCGTCGAAGGAGCCCACTTTGGGGCCCGTCTGGCCGAAGCGCGCGTTCTCGGCGGCGATGGTGAGATCGCAGACGACGTGGAGCACGTGCCCTCCGCCGATGGCGAACCCGGCGACCATGGCGATCACCGGCTTGGGGAGCGAGCGAATCAGCTTCTGCAGATCGAGCACGTTGAGGCGCGGCACCTTGTCCTCGCCCACGTATCCCGCGCTGCCGCGAACTCTCTGATCGCCTCCCGAGCAGAAGGCCTCGGTGCCCGCGCCGGTCAGGATGGCCACGCCCACCTCGGGATCCTCGCGGACGTTCTCGAAGGCCTGGATCATCTCTCGAATGGTCAGCGGGCGGAACGCGTTGCGTACGTCCTGGCGGTTGATCGTGATCTTCGCGATCCCGTCGGCTTTCTCGTACAGGATGTCAGTGAACGTCCGCGCGGTCTTCCACGCGACGCCAACGGCCTGAGTCATGTGCGTCGTGCTCCTATGGGGAAGAGGACGAGGAGGCTTCGGCGGCCTCCGGGGCGACGTTCCAGTACGCCGCCAGGGCCCCCGCGAACGCCTCCGGAGATTCCAGGTGCACGGAATGCCCCGCCTCCGGAACGACGACGCAGCTCGAGCCGGGAATGAGGGCCGAGACACGCCGGGCGACCTCGACGTACTTGGGGTCCCGCCCGCCGGCCAGGAGCAGCACGTCGCCTCGAAGATCGCCGAGGCGGCCGCCCAGGTACTCGTGCGCGCCCTGACCCATGCCGCGAAGCGAGTCGGCCAGGCCCGCCGGGAGATTCCCGAGCCTGCGCTGGCGAAGCGCGGCCAGGGTCGCGGGAGGAAGCTCCCACTGCGTCTCGAAGAGCGGCAAGGCGCTCCAGTAGTCCGCGAACCACTCCACGCCGCGCTCCTCGATCCGTTTGGCCAGAGCGTTGTCCGCCTCGCGGCGCTTCTCCCGGGCGTGGCCGTCCTCGATGCCGGCCGAGGCGCTCTCGAGCACGAGGGACCGCACGCGGGCGGGATGGGCGAGCGCCATGTGGAGCGCGACGCGCCCCCCCATCGAGTAGCCGACCCAATCCGCCTCGGAGATTCCCACCCGCGAGGCGATCTCGTCCAGGTCCCGCACCGTTTCCGTCATCGTGTAGCGCGCGGGGTCCGGAGGGGATTCCGTCTTCCCATGTCCCACGAGGTCGATCGCCACCACCCCGCGATCCAGGGCGCGAAGCTTCGTCACGATCTCGGCCCAGTCCAGGCTCGAGCCGCTGAAGCCATGGAGCAGCACGGCCGTGCGCTCGTGGCTCGTGGTTCCCTCCGCTTCGATGTGGTAGGTGACGCCGCGGATGTCGAGGTTCATGCGAAGGCCCTCCCGATGTCACGCACCACGTCGTCCCACAGAGCCTGATGCCAGGCGCGGTTCTTTTCGCGGTCCGTGCGGATTTCGAACACCTCGGTCGTACGTGCCCGGAGGGACGCTCCGGTGCGTTGCTTCAATTCCTCCCAGGATCCCGGAAGGGAGTATGCCAGACCGTAGAGCGCCGCGGCGGATTCGAACGTGAGTCCGTGCGGCGTGCCGAACCAGCGCTCGAAATCGGCGTGGCGCGCCGCGGGAAGGAAGGAAAAGATCCCGCCCCCGTCGTTGTTGACCACCACGATGGTCGCCCGGACCCGCCCCTCACGCACCATGTGGAGGGCGTTCAGGTCCATGTGGAAGGAAAGGTCGCCGATGACGAGGAGCAATGGATCCGAGGATGCGGCGCTCGCCCCCAGGGCGCTGGAGAGCACTCCGTCGATCCCGCTCGCACCGCGATTCGTGAGGACGCGGAGATGGCGGGGATGGCCCGGGACGAAGGTGTCGAGATCGCGGATGGCCATGCTGTTTCCGACGTACAGCGTTCCCGGCTCGGGGAGGATCGACAGGAGCGCGGGGAAGACCGCCCCCTCCTCGAAGGCCTCCGCTCCCTCGAGATGCCGCGCGATCCCCTCGCGTGCCAGCCGCTCGGCGCGATCGAACTCCCCGCGCCAGCTCGGCAGGGGATCCGCCGTTCCCTCGAGCGCCGAGATCAGCGCCGCCGCGGCTTCGGCCGGATCGGCCGCGATGCGCTCCCGACCGCGCCGCGCCGGGCTTCGCCAGCCCTGCGCGGGGTCCACGATCACGTGCACCGTGGCGGGATGGCGCGCCGCGTACCCGTGGAATGCCTTCGACGTGAGCGCCGCGCCGAGCTGGATCACGATCTCGGGCCCGAATCGATCCGCGAATGCGGGGGAGCGCAGGAACGCGTCGTACGCCCCGAGGATCGGACCCCGGGCGGGGTGTCCGTAGCGAAGCTGCGATGCGGGATCGGCCAGCACGGGGTAGCCCGTGATCTCCGCGAGTCTTTGGATCCGGGGCTCGAGCTCGGGCGCGCCCTCGTCGGGTCCGCACACGATGAGCCCGCGCCGCATGGAGCGAATCAGCTTCGCCAGCCGCTCGATCTGGCGAGGCGGAGCCTGAACCGGCTCGGGCGCGACGTGCGTGTCCGGGGCTCTGGCGGGCAGGGGCGGGAGCGCGTCCGGGCTGGGAAGCAAGGGCTCGCGGAACGCGAAGTTGAGGTGCACGGGTCCCGCGGGCGCCTTCCACGCCTCCGCGGCGGCGCGGGTCCCGAGCGAGGACACGTAGTCCAGCATGGAGCGGGAGTCCTCGGGCACCCCGACCTCCACGAACCAGCGGACGAGGTCTCCGAAGAGCTTGATCTGGTCGATGGTCTGCGGCGCGCCCGTGTCGCGAAGCTCGGGCGGCCGGTCCGCGGTGACGACGATCAGGGGAACGCGCGCGGAAGACGCCTCGACCACGGCGGGAAGGAAATTCGCCGCCGCGCTGCCGGAGGTGCAGACGATCGCGACGGGGCGGCGCGCGGCCTTGGCGAGCCCGAGCGCGAAGAATCCCGCCGACCGCTCGTCCAGCGACACGCGTGTCTCGATGGGAGAGCGACCGAAGGCGATCGCGAGCGGCGCGGAGCGCGATCCGGAGCAGACGATCGCCTCGCGGACGCCGGCGGCGTGGAGTGCCAGGACGAAGCGGTCCGTCCACGTCACGTTGAGGGCGCCGCGAGCCTCGGCTCCGCGCGCTTCCTGGCCGTGGGCCTCCACGCCGGGCGCTTGCTCGCGGACTGCGGAGGGCTCAGTCACGCGCGATCGCATCCAGGATTCCCTTCATCTTGAGATCGATCTCTCTCCATTCCAGCTCGGGGTCCGAGCCTTCCACGATTCCGGCGCCCGCGAAGATCCGCGCGACCCGATCCTGGACGGTGATGGAGCGGATGCCCACCGCGAAATCACCGTTGCCCTTGGCGTCCACCCACCCTACGGGACCCGCGTACCACCCGCGATCCTCCGCTTCGGCGCGGGCAATCCAGGCCAGCGCCTCCTGCCGGGGCCAGCCTGCCACGGCGGGCGTGGGGTGGAGACGCGAGACGAGATCCAGGACATGCGCGCCGGCGCGCGGCCTTCCCAGGACCTGGGTCCTCAAGTGAAGCAGGTGCGGAAGGCGCATCACCTCGGGTGTCTGGGGCGTGTCGATCGTCTCGCAGACCGGGTTCAAGGTCTCGAGGAGATGCTCGAGCACGATCCGGTGCTCGCTGCGATTCTTCTCGCTCCCGGCAAGCTCCTGCCCCAAGACCGCGACGTCGTCCCCCGCGTCGCACCGCAGCGTTCCCGCCACCGCCTCGGTGAGGACCTGGCCTCCGCCCAGACGGACCAGCCGCTCCGGGCTCGCGCCCAGGAACGCGTTGCCCGTTCCATCGGCGATGAGGAACCGGTAGCAATGAGGGTATGCGCCGCGCAGCGAATCCAGGATCGCGAGGACGGTCGTGGATTCCCGGAGGGGAACCGCGTTCGTCCGCGCGAGCACGACCTTGGAGAATTCACCCTCACGGATCCGATCGAGGGACTCGCGCACGATCTCGCCCCAG
>Ga0137410_10003312_pt1 | contig 10908 bp, 10 predicted proteins | sample CZODoug1_16funga_FD_108878 | JGI IMG/M metagenome (GOLD analysis project Ga0137410, IMG submission 108878) | Vadose zone soil fungal communities from Angelo Coast Range Reserve, California, USA - CZODoug1_16fungal (Illumina Assembly) | ecosystem: Environmental > Terrestrial > Soil > Vadose zone... | reverse complement strand
GGTTGCGCCTGTAAGTTGGTGCCCCCGGGGTGAGTCGAACACCCGGCACGCGGTTTAGGAAACCGCTGCTCTATCCGTCTGAGCTACGGGGGCGTCGCTCGCAGTCTAGCAGTTCCGCCTGGCCCGTCACGAATGTCTGCGGCGTCGCCTATCAACGAGCAGTTCCCCAGCTCATTCCATCGCAGGTGACAGCTCCGTCGCGGTCGGACCCTTCGCCGGAGCCTTCAACAACACGATCAGAGGGAGCGAGGCCAGTGTCACCCACATCATCAAGCGGAAGTCCTGGAGGTAGGCGAGCGTAGCGGCTTGTCGGCTGACCTGGGCGTTGATCGCGGCGATGCCCGCCGGCGAGCCCAGGCTGTAGACACCGACCTGCACCGCGTGTCGAAGCGCAAGGTTTGCGGGCGTGATGTAGCCGGCGAGCGCCGCGTGGTTCGCCTGCACCCGTTGGGCGAGATAGCTGATGACGAGCGAGATGCCGATGCTGCTGCCGATGTTCCGAACCAGGCTGAACAACGCCGTCCCCTCATTCCGGTAGTGCGCGGCCAGCGTGGAGAACGAGATCGTGGTCAGCGGCACGAAGATGAATCCCAAGCCCAGCCCCTGCGTGACGCCGGTCCGGACGATGTCCCAGGCGGTGATGTCGGTCGTGAAGCGCGTCATTTCCCACAACGAGAAGCCGGTCAGCAGGAGCCCGAACGCGATCTGGTAGCGCACGTCCACCCTTCGGGACAGCCGCCCGACCGCGATCATCGCGATCATGGTGCCCACGCCGCGGGGCGCGAGAACGAGCCCGACGTCTATCACCGGATAGCCCATGAGATTCTGCATGAAGGGTGGGAGGAGCGCCATGGTCGCCAGCAGGACGACGCCGACCATGAAGATGAATACGAGGCCGATGTTGAAATTGCGGTCCTTGAATAGCCCCGGCTCGATGAACGGCTGGTCACTGGTGAACATGTGGCTCAGGAACAGGTAGAACGCAAGCGCCGCCAGCATCGCCTCGATCAGCACCTCGCGGCTCTGGAACCAGTCGAGCGATTGGCCGCGGTCCAGCATCATCTGGAAGGCGCCGAGGGCGACGCTGAGCAGCGCGAAGCCCAGCAGATCGAACCGGCGTGAGCGGTCGATCGGCGTCTCGTGGACGAACGCCGCCAGCCCGAGCCAGGCGAGAAGGCCGAATGGCAGGTTGATGTAGAACACCCAGCGCCAGTTGTAATACTCTGTCAGCCAACCACCTAGCGATGGCCCGAGGATGGGCCCCACCATGACGCCCACGCCCCAGAGCGCCATCGCCGAGCCGTGCTGCTCGCGCGGATAGGTATCGAGGAGCACGGACTGGGACAGCGGAACCAAGCACGCGCCGAACACGCCCTGGGCCAGGCGATAGAGCACGATCTGGGTCAGGCTCTGGGCCGTCCCGCAGAGCATCGAGGCCACGGTGAAGCCGACCACTGACCACATGAAGACCCGCTTGCGCCCGAAACGGCTGGTGAGAAAACCGGTGAGCGGCAAGAAGATCGCCGCCGCCACGATGTAGGACGTCAGCACCCACGAAATCTGCTCCTGGGTCGCGCCCATGGTGCCCTGCATGTGCGGCAGGGCCACGTTAGCGATGGTGGTGTCCAGCGCCTGCATGATGGTCGCCAGCATGACGGAGAGCGTGATGAGCGTGCGGTGGCGGCTCTCCGTACCCGCGACAGCTGCGAGGTTCATGCTTCTCTTCTCAGACCGCTAATCCCAGAAGTCGGCGCCGATGCCCCGTGTCGATCTTCACCTCGGCGCTGAGCCCCGACCGCAGGCGCGGGAGGTCGGGCGAGGGCTCGAGCCTGATCCGCACCGCCACGCGTTGCGCGATCTTCACCCAGTTGCCGGTGGCGTTCTGCGCGGGGATGATGGAGAACTCCGAGCCGGTGGCGGGGCTCAGGCTTTCGACGATGCCCTTCCAGGCGGCGCCGGGATAGGTGTCCACGTGGACCGTGACGGCCTGCCCCGGGTGGACGTGGGTCAGATCCTTCTCGGTGAGATTGGCCTCGACCCATTGGATCCCGCTCACGACCAGCACCATCACCATGTCGCCTGCCGCGAGATATTGGCCGGGCGTGGGCCGCCTGTTCACGGTGCCGGCCAGTGGGGCGCGCACCTCGACGTGGGTCAGGTCGAGCCTGGCCTGCTCCAGCTCCGCCACCGCCACGTGGTAGCTGGGATGTCGCTCGACCGGGTCTCCCACGCTGCCGCCCAGCGATTCGGCGATCCGCTTCAGATCCTCCTCCAAGGCCGAAATCTGTTGCGCCGTGAGCGCGACGTTCAATCTGGAGGCGTCGAGCGCCGACGCAGAGATGTAGTTCTTGGATGCGAGCTCCGCCTGGCGCCCCTCGTCCTTTAGCGCGAACGCATGCCGGGTTCGCGCCAGGGCGATTTCGACCTGCTTCTCGCGGTAGCTCGCCTTCAGCGACATGAGATTGGTCCGGATCTGTGCCAGATTGGCTTCTGCCTTGGCCACCGCCACCTGGAATGGGACCGGATCGAGCCGGAGCAGAACCTGCCCGGCCGCGACGCCTTCGTTCTCGCGGACCAGCACGTCCTTGATCGTGCCCGCGACCTGGGCGCTGATCGGCGCCTTGTCCGACTCCACGTAGGCATTGTCGGTGCCGACGTAGCGCCCTCCTCTGAGGTAGAGAAACAGAATCACCAGCGCCGCGATCAGGGGGACGACGACCAGGAGAATCAGCCGCCGCAATCGACGCGGCCTCGGGAACGGCAGTCGGATGGCGATGGCCTCGTCGGGCTGGTTGAGACTTGGTGCAGTGGTCATTGATGGCTGACTCCGGTTGGTGGTGTGGGTTCTTACTGAGACGCGAGGCTGTCGCGCATCTTCCGCAGCGCGGCGAGAGCGAGGGCGGCTTGCTTCTCGGTGAGGTCGCGGGTGGCAGCCTTGTATATCGTCCTAGCGGCCCGCTCGATCGCGGCCAGATGGGGCGCTGCAGCGTCTGTCAGGTAAACGTGATAGGCACGCCGATCCTTGGGATCGGGGCGACGCTCGATCAGGCCCACCTCTGCCAGCTGGTCCAGCAGCCGGGCGAGGGTGATCGGCTGCACCTCCAGCATCTCCGCCAGCTCGATCTGGCGGATGCCTTCGTTCCGGGAGGTGTGGACCAGCACCCGGGCTTGCGCATGCGTCAGACAGCTGTCTTTCAGCCGTTGCTTGAAGTCCCGCCGCATCAGGCGCGCGACGTCCGCCAGCATGAAGCCCAGACTGTCCTGTCGCCTCTTCATTCGGTCTCCTTGTTGGTAGTCCACCTATATTATAAGGATTGCTTATGAATCGGTCGCATCAGCAGGAAACTTGAATCCTATTGTCGATCAGGCCGTGAGAGGTGCACTCTGTTGGGATTCAACCACACCCCGCAAGCGAGCGCCTGACAAGGAGAAGCGTCATGGAGAAAGACCACGAGCTGGGATCCCAGGGAGACTACATCGTCGCCTGGAAATGCGCCTGCGGCCATCGGAACGAAGCCCACGAGCAGAGCTGCCGCGCCTGCGGCCGCCCCATGGTCGATGGGAGGGAGATCCTCCGAAGCACGCGTACCGGCGAGGAGTACCAGCTCTAGTCCGTGAGCCGCCCGCTCGCGGGCGCCCAGCCATGAGACCCTACGTCATTCCCCATAGGATGCCGTCCGTGGACGGGCGGATTCAGGCCGACCGCTGGGATTTCACCCGATGCTGCGCGCGGCCTGGGAGCGCGCCGCGGACGCTCTAATCCTCGGCGGGAGAGACGAGATGCCGCACGGTCGGCTCGCCCCGAACGTGGCTGCGTATCCGGTCCTCCAGGTCGCGATCTCCTCGGGTCAACCGCTCATGCTGGCGGAGATGCTCCGCCCAGGAGCTGACGAGAAAGACTTCGAGGTAGAGATCGGGGTGTTCGATGTCGCGGAAGATTCCCCAGCGCATCGCGCCGTCTCGACGCCGGACCCGCCCGAACCTGTGCATCGCCCGCAAGAATTCCTTAGCATTCTGTGTGTCGACGACGTACTCCATGGTCACGAGCACAGGGCCCTGTTCCAGCGCGGGTGCTGCGTCCTTGAGGATCGCCGGGATGCGCCAGTGGTTCCACGGGCTCACGTCCCCCGCTACGTCCGCCAGGCGTGCCACCAGTCCCAGTGCCGTGGTCGCGATCGTCCCGAGGCCGGCCCAGAGGAGCGCCGTTTCGAGGCTGGTCCGGCCGGCGAGGGCTCCCCACAACGCGCTGCCTGCCGCCAACCCTCCCTGCGTGACGAGCAAAAAGACCGCGAGCACGCGGGCCCTGACCCAGTCCGGCGACAGCGTTTGGGCGAGCGCGCTGACGAGGGCGATGAAGATGAGCCAAGCCGCCCCGCTCACGAGCATCACGACGATGAGCCCACCCAGGATGCGCACCAGGCCGGTCGCGATGAGCGCCGCCCCGAGAACGGCAACGGCCGTCGAAGCGACCCCTTCCGTGGACCACCGGGCCCGGGCCGCCTGCATCACCAACGCGCCCCCTACCGCGCCGGCTCCGAAGCACCCCAATAAGAGTCCGTACGCTACAGCGCTGTCGCTGACATTGTGCGCGACGGTCGGCAGCAGCGCGAAGGACGCGCTGGCGAAGAACATCACCACGCCGGACCGTACTATTAGCGCGCGGATCGCCGGCGCGTATCGGACATAGCGGATGGCTGCCACCGTCGCCCCGGCGACCCTTTCCGGCGGTGACGTTCGTCTGGAAACGGGACGCTTCCAGCGCGCAACCACAAGGATGACACCGAAGAATGACGCCACGTTGACCACGAAGGCGGCGCCGACACCGGCCGTCGCGATCAGTACGCCTGCGAGGGCGGGTCCCACCGCCCGCGCGATATTGAATTCAATACCGTTTAGGGCCGAGGCCGCAGGCAGATCCTCCCTGCGCACGACCTCCGGAAGGAGCGCCCGCCAGGTGGGCGCCTCGAAGGCATCCCCCGCGGATACCGCAAACGTCAGCGCGAGCAGCATCCACGGTGTGATGACGCCCGTCAGTGTCACGACCGCGAGCGCGACCGCGGCGCACACCATCCATGTTTCGGTGAAGAGGATCAGCTTGCGACGGTCGACGATGTCGCCGATGGCCCCCGCGGGCAGCGCGAGGAGAAAGAACGGCAGGGCCGAGGCCGTCTGGGTCAACGCGACATACATGGGGCCGGCGCCGAGCGAAACCATGAGCCATGCGGCGCCCACGCTCTGCATGAAGGTGCCGATGTCGGACACGACATCCGCGAGGATGAGCCTGCGGAAGATCGGCGTCCGCAACGGGCGCCACAGACTGGGCGCGTCCTGCCTGGATGGCATGGGCTTCGTCGCCTCCCTCAACCCCCGTCCTGGAATACCGCCGCACTGTGCGTCTGCGGCAGAAACGCGTAGACCCAGTTCGAATTGGTGTCCCGCGCGATCGTGTGGGCTCCGCGCTCGGTGGGCACCACCTCCGTCGTCTTCCACGCAGCGATATCGATGACGTCGATGACCCCGGGGTCGCCTATCGCGACATAGAGATGGCCGAGCGACTGGTTCAAGAATACGACATCCGGCGGGCCGCTCAGATCGAGCGTTCCGAGGACCTGCCCCGATCTCGCGTCCATCGATACGAGCTTACCCTCATCGCAGGCGCAGAGCAGCCGCCGGCCCGACGGATCGAGTTCGAGGCCGTGGGGTCCGCGGGCGGGGACATCGATGCTCCGGGCTACCCGGTTGGGAGCATCCGGATCGAGAACCACGATCCAAGCCGGGTCCGCGATGTTGACGAAGAAGACACGCTGCTCGGGATCGAAGATTGCCCACCGCGTGCGTCCCGGCATGGCGAGCGTGGCGAGCTGGCGCCGCGACGGAACATCAACGAGGGTCACGCTCGGAGAATTGGCGACGCCCGCCTTCCCCACGTTGGCGCAGAGCAAGACGCCACGGTCCGGATCGTAGGCCAATCCATTCGGACGAACCCCGACGGCGATCTTCGCCACAGCATCCTCCGACTGTGGTGAGAAGACCGCCACCGTGTCCTCCCCCCGGTTGGACGAGAAGACGAGATCCTGTGCTTCGTCCACGAGCGTACCCGCGACGCCGTCGAGCTCGGAGATGGAACGAACGTAGCGGCCGGCCTTGGTGTCGATCACGTCTATGGCGTCGTTGGCCGTGTGCGCCACGTACAGGCGGCTCCGGCCGTGGTGGATCGCGGCATGGTCGAAGCCTCCCTCCCCCCGGTGCGCGGGCAGCTCGATCTCCCCGAGGTGCTTCAACGCGATGGTTCGCGCTCGGACCGCGTCATCGGGTGGCGCCTTCGGGCTTCCGCTGTTCGACCATCTCCTTGCAGTAGGCGTAGAGCGCGTCGTACACGATCCACTCGGCCGCGTTCAGCTCGTGGTCATCCTTGAACCCGAGACCCCGGAAGCCTTCGGCGACCGCCTTGAGTCCCGCGGACTCCGGCTGGTTCCAGAGCGAGTTATCGGTGTCGGCTCCGTTCACGATTCTCGCGAGCAGCACCAGCGCGTGATCGGAGGTCAGTCCATGCTTCTTCACGATCGCGTCGAAGGAGCACTCCTTTCCGTGGTGCCCCAGCTCCACTCCCTTCACGTCGTACGGGATGGCCTTCTCTCTCTCCGCGACGGCCATCACCTGATCGGCGGGCACGAACAGGAACTCCGCGTTCGGATCCACGAACTTCCGGATGAGCCACGGACAGGCCACCCGGTCCACATGCACATTCTCTCGTGTCACCCATTTCATCGCATGTCCCTCCTGGGATTGGGATCATCCATCACTTGCTGCTTTCAAAAACCCGAATCTCCGCCTGCTGAGAGTCACGGTGCGGGACGGCAAGATAGAGCCGTTGCGTCTCGGCCTCGTACATCGCGGTTCGCGCGCCGGCAGACGTCACGATCCTGGCTACCTTTCCGAGTTTGCCGCGGGCTCCCGCTTCCAGCACGTCGATGAATCCTGCGCCGCAGCTTGCGAAGAGCGTCCGGGTCCTGGCTTCGTAGAAAAGGTCGTCGACATCGTGATCGATGGGAACGTTGGCAACCCTGCGTCCGGTCCTATCGTCGAAGACCAAGACGGCGCTCGGCCGCCGGCAGCCGACGTACAGGCGATGGCCGGCCTCGTCGAGGGCCATGGGGTAGTTGGCGGTAAACCTCCCGAGCGTCCACTTGCCGACGACGCGGCCTCGCGCCCTGTCCACGATCGCGACCTCACCTTCGTCCGGAACATTAACGAAGCCCCGCGGACCGCCGGTCTCGAGTTGAAATGATTCGGGGTGTGCAGGAAGAATGATGTCACCCAGGCTGTCGCCGGTCGCGGGATCGAGAACGCGGATGGCGCCGGCGCCATGGCCCACGTAGACCCGCTCAGCCATCGAGTCGACGCGGATGTTGTCCGCATCTTCGGACAGTCGGAGCTTTCGGATCCGGGCAAGCGTGCCGCCGTCGAGCAGGTCGCAGGATCCGTCGCCGCCATTCGCGACGAAGAGCCTCGGTGGTGACGTGACGAATCCAACGCCCTGCGGCTCGCGGAACCCTCCCAGACTCCGGACGCGCTTGCCCGTGCGCAGATCGATGACCTCCACCGTTCCGTTGCCGAGTGCGGCGACAAATAACCGCCGCCCATTCGGGTCGAGGGCCATATGGTCGATGCGTCCTTCGACCCCATCCAGCGCGATCGTCTGGACCAACCGGAGGGGCGGACGCCCTGATGCGAACGCTCCTCCGTTCAGGACGTAAAGGAAGAATAGGAGGGCCCATGGCGCTGCCCGCACGCTGTCCCCCACGCCGGGTGGCTTCATCCGCTTCCCCTCCGAAAGGATCGTACTGGTGATTCAGTTGCGCTATGCCACACCGGGATGAGAACGAAGCCCCCGCGGCATTGGGCTTCGCGGGGGCCTTGGTGGCGGATGAAGGCGTGTTTTGGCCTAGCGGCGGCCGGCGGGCACCTCTACTCCATAGTCGAGCGTCGCATACCAGTCCCCGCGACCCTGGGGTGTGAAGTCGAGAAGATGGTAGACGGGACTCAGGAGATCCAGGCCACGCTCCCTGACGTTTTCCGAGAGCCACGGATGCCCCGTATAGAAGTGGCGCACCGCGCCGTCTTCTCCCTTGGTAAAGACGGACATCGCGGAGTCCTGTCGCCCCTCCCGGTCTTCGCTCATGAGGTCGTACTTGAACGTATTCGTCCCGCAGCTCAGGAGGCGCAGATTGTGCCACCCCCTCGCTCGAGCGTGGCCGCGGAGAGTCTTCGGATCGGCCCCGGCGACAATGACCATGTCCACGTTCTGGGCCACGTGGTGGGCCGACCCATCGAGGCTGTCGATCAGGAGGGTGCACATCGGGCACGGTCCGGTCTGCCGCTTCCCATACATGAAGTGATACACGACGAGCGATCGGCCGGGCGCGGTGAACAGCTCGCTCAGCCGGACCGTTCGAGTCGGCGTGTCACCCGCCTCCAGATCCGCCGGCCCCTCCTCGAACATGTAATCCTGGACGACCGCACCCTTCGGGAGGCCGCGACGTAGCTCCGCGACGCGCTCGCGCTGGCGGTCCAGCTCGATTTCGGCCAGGCGGAGCTCTTCCCGCTTGGTGATGTATTGATCCGATTCGTTCTGCAATCGCGTGTGCCGCAACGTGCCGTTGATCATCTCGAATGCCATGGCTCTCCCCTATCTACCATGTCCCCGGCCGTGAGTCTTGTCCTGGTCGTCCTGGTTTTGTGCGTTTCCCTGGTCTTGGCTTTGGTCCTTGCGCTTGTCCTGACTTTTGCCTCGGTCCTGTCGCTCCTGCGTTTGACCTTGCTCCTGTCCCCGCTCGCGAGGTGGGCGCTGCCCTCTGTCCTGGACTTGATCTCGCCCCCTGCCTTCGCCTTGGTTGCGCCGCTCGTCCCCGGCGATCCGGCGCCGCTCATCGAGGGAGCGTCGCTCCTGGGTTTCACGTTCCTGCTGCGCCCGGATCTCGGCTTGCTGCCGCTGGCGCATCTCCCCGTCCTGCGCGCGATCCCGGTTCTGTTGGCCCAGCTCCCGCTGGTGCTCGCGCTGGAGAACGCCCCGCTCCTGGCGCATCCGCTGGTCGAAACGACGCTGTTCGGACTCCTGGCGCCGGATCATCGCGCGCGACGATCGCGAATCGCCTTCCGGAGCGAACCGGGCCCGCCGCTCCCTCACTCCGGAAATCATGGGCCGGTAGACCTCGACGGTCCGTCCCTGAATCGCGACGTTCCTCAGATTGGGGGAACGTGAATCCACGACTCGGTAACGCTGGAATGTGCGGCCCGTGGCGCGCTCGAGGATCTCAGGGCGCAGCCCGCGCTCCGCCGGCAGCGAGTTGTACACTTCGTAGCGGGTCACATTCCTCGTCCTCGAGAGAAGTGTCACGTTCCGGCTCGGCGGCAGCACGTAGGAGCGAATTCGCGTCGTACCGAACGTTCGCACCGGCGTGAAACACCAGCCACTGCGGTTGATCCGGCGATCGAGGACCGAGACGTTGATGGTGAGCCCCGATCCGCTCTCCCATCCCGCGTCGGGCGGCAGCGGGGCCCATCCAACATAGTCATCCCCGTAGCGCCATGCGACCCACGCGGGCGCCCATATCTCATCGTCGTCGGGCACCCAGACCCAGCCGTAGTAGCTGTCGTAGGCCCAGCGTCCATAGTGGTACGGGATCCCACCCCACGGATCTTCGCTGATCCACATCCAACCGTAATCCGTATCGACCCAGTAGCCGACCGTGTAGGGGCGCCAGCCCACGGACACGTCGAGAGGGACCCAGCAATCGCCGTATCGAGAGATATGCTCCCAGCTCCCGTAGGGGGAAAGCTCGTCGTAGAAGTCGACGCTCGCCGAAATCTGGGCGACCGCATAGGCCGGGGAGTGGGACGCGGTTTGTATTCCCGTGACCACCAATGCCGCCAGCAGCGTGAGCAGTACCCTGCGCCTGATCATGAACCGTACCTCCATGGGGGAATGTCTACTCCGGATCAGGATACCCCAGCTTAAGTCTCCTTCCCACCTCCCACAGCAACGATTCGCGGCCGGGGGCCGCGACGAGCTGTATCCCGACCGGGAGCCGGTCGACCTTCCCCACTGGCACGGAGAGCGCCGGCGCCCCAGCGGTGTTGAACGGCGCGGTCAGACGCGACAAGCGGCGTGCGAGTGTCGCGCCCTCCCCCTCGCCGATCACCGGCGCGGGCTCCGCGGCCGTCGGCGTGATGAGCACCGCACCGTCCCCGAGCACCCGGGACACGAGCGCGGTCCACTCGCGCTGCACGTCGCGTGCGCGGGCATAGTCCACGCCGCGATAGGTGAGCCCGACCGGCAGGCGGTCCGCGAGCGATTTCCCGAACCAATCAGGGTGCGTCTTCAGCCGCTCTTCGTGAAATGCCGCCGCGTCGCAGTAGAGGATCACCGTGTTCGCCCGCGAGACGGCGTTCACGTCTCCCAGGTCCACCGCCTCAGGCCTTCCAAGCCGCGCGGCCGCCGCGCGCACCAGCTCCGCGATCCGCGGATCCACGTCCTCGAAGAAGAACTGCTTCGGCAAGAGAATCCGCGGCGGGGGCGCGGGCTCGGGACGGAACCCGCACATCCCCTCGAGGAGCAGGAATGCGTCCTCGACCGTGTTCGCCATGGGGCCCGCGTGGTCGAGCGATTTCGCGAGGGGCGTCACGCCGCGGAGGCTCACGCGCCCGTACGTGGGCTTTAGTCCCACGACACCGCAGAGCGCCGCCGGAATCCGGATCGATCCACCCGTGTCCGTGCCGAGCGCCAGAACGGTCAATCCAGCCGCCAGCGCTGCGGCCGAGCCCCCCGAGGACCCTCCGGGAATGCGCGCGAGGTCGTGGGGATTCCGGGTGGGCCCGAAGTACTCGTTGTTGGTGCTGAAGCCCAGG
>Ga0137410_10003311_pt1 | contig 10908 bp, 9 predicted proteins | sample CZODoug1_16funga_FD_108878 | JGI IMG/M metagenome (GOLD analysis project Ga0137410, IMG submission 108878) | Vadose zone soil fungal communities from Angelo Coast Range Reserve, California, USA - CZODoug1_16fungal (Illumina Assembly) | ecosystem: Environmental > Terrestrial > Soil > Vadose zone... | reverse complement strand
CGGCGAGGAGGTGTAGACCGGCACGTCCAGCGCGTGCGCCTGCGCCAGGAGCGAGGTCTCCTTCTGTCCCAGCGCCTTCTCCCGCTCGAGCACGTAGCGTCCCGCGCGGTGATGGAATTCGGCGGTGCCCATCGGCTTCCGGAATTCGGGGGCCCGGAGCACTTCGCGAAAGAAGGCATCCGTGGATAGGAGCACGTCGTAGTCGAAGAAGATGTCGAAGATGCGCACGATGCCCTGCTCGCGCAGCTCCACGTCGTCCACCTGGCTCTGTCCCTGGTGCATCGTGAGCCCGATGCCGAAGTGGGTGTCGTGGTAGAGATTCGCACCCGTGGAAACGATCCAGTCCACGAACCCGTTCTTGAGGAGTGGAATCAGGCACGAGCGTCCCAGTCCGGCGGGAGTGAGCGCGCCGCTCAGCGTCAGGCCCACCGTCACGTCCGGCTCGAGCATGCGCTCGACGAACAGGCGGCAGCCCTCGCGAAGCCGCGCCGCGTTGTAGGCCAGAAACGCCGAGTCGACCATCTGCTCGACGGTCAACCCCGGCGTGATCGGATCGGGCGCGATCTTCGGCCCTTTCTTCACGACATTCTTTCGCCCGCCCAAGGTAATCCCTCCTTCGCGGATCACACCCCAGAATTCCCAGTATAGCGTGGCGCGTCGGCGACGCGCCAGAGCCCGGAGCGCTTGGCCCAGCCGATCGCATTCCCGCTCACGCGGACCTGGACCAGGTCGCCTCGCGTCGGGCCCAGCCGCACCTCATCCCCCGCTCCGAGCAGGTAGGGCAGAAGCGGGCGCTCGTCGGGGGCCGGTCCCACCTCCAGCACCGGGGCCACGACCACGGCCGTGGGGTGCACCGCCTCTTCATGCGCGCGAAGAAAGAGCGCGCCGAAGGAGAGAATACCCACGGCGAAGAAGACGCACCCGGTGATCAGGAGGCGGGTGGAGCGTGGGCGCATTGCGGCCAGCCAGGAGATCAGGGCCCCGGCCATCGCGAACGCCAGCGCCAGGTACCAGGATTCGGTCCAGGAGAGCGCGATCGGCGGCGGAGCGGGATGCGAGGCGTGATCCTCGGATCCCTGAGACTCCTCCACGCGCGCTCGGGCGATTCCGAGATTGGTGCGGATGTCACGCGCCCTCGGGTCGATGCGATAGGCCGCGAGGAGAAACGTCACGGCGGGACCGAGGTCGCGGCGCGCCAGCGCCTCGGTGCCGGCGTTGTAGAGCGCCGCGGCATCGGGGCGGTCTTGGCCTTGGGGATTCTCGGTGCCAGCCTCGGCGAGTGGAGCGATGGTCAACGCGAACGCCAATGCCAGCGCGAGCGACAGGACGACTCGTGCGCTCACGACGCAAGCTCCCGGCGGTATCGCTCGAGGCGATCCCTCACGGCCCGAATGGCCTGCCTCGCGTCCTGGACCCGGGTCTCGAGGGGCGCGTACGCGATCGCGCCGAGCGAATCGAGGAGCGATTCGACTCCGGACACCTCCGCTTCATCGGCTCCCCGCGACCGGAGCGTCTCCATCCGCTCCGCTCTCGCCACGCCCGCAAGGTCCACGTCGTAGCGAATCCCCGATCCTCGGAGGAGCGCGTGCTCGGCGATCGCGGCGGCCCGCGCCGGCTCGTTCCGCGACGCGAGCGAGTCGGCCCTGGAGAGATCCTGCGTCAGGAGGCTCTCGAGAACCCCGAGCCGCGCCATGCGAGGATCGCGAAGGCGCTTCCGCCGCGCCCCGGCCACTGCGAGGGCACCCCCGTAGGCGAGAGCGGAGAGTCCGAGGAGCGCCACGCTCGCCGGAGGAGGATCGGGGCTCAGGGTGCCGAACGGTCCCGGCTTCCTCCGGAGAGCAGCCGCCGCGGCGATGCCTTGGCCCGCGCGTCCCGCCTGCGCCGGCTCGCCCGTGCCGGGAAGAACCGTCACGCGCACGCTGTCCGATCGTTGCGACCGATAGCGGCCGCCCTCGGGATCGAACCACGCGAAGGCGACCGGCAGGACGGTGAGCGCTCCCGGCTGATCGGCGATGAACGCGACGTCGGTCTCGCGCTCTCCCTGGAGCTGATCTCCGCTCCGGTCGACCTTCGTCGAGGAGCCCACGACGTACTGGCGTGTCGCGCCGCGAGCGCGGATCCCGGGATCGCGAACCGTGGCGATGTTCCCGGTGCCCCGGATCGTCGCCCGCACCGTGACCGGATCTCCGGCACGCACTGTGAGGCTGTCGACGTGCAGCGCCATCTTGTAGTCTCCGACGGCGCCCTGGAATCCGAGCGGCGCGCCCGGGGGGAGCGGGTCCACCACGACCGTGACGGGATCGCTCGCGAGCGCCAGGTCTTGCGGCACGACTTCCGGGACGGCCAGCATGCTCCAGGGATCGGGCGGCTGGATGACGCGCGACACGCGGACCCGCACCTGCGCGGCCCCGATCGTGAGCCTTCCCGTCTTGGTGGGAAAGAGCGCGGTCGGGATCTCCATCACCTCGTACGGCACGCCGTGAACCAGGACGCGTCCGCGTCGGGGCGGGCCCAGCCCTTCCGTCCAGAAGCCGGTCGTCGGCGGAGGCTTCCAGTCCACATCGCCCAGGATATCGACGCGCGAGTAGAGCCGGAGCCGCAACAATAGTTGCTGATTCCAGAAGACGCGCGAGCGATCCACCGTGGCCTGCACGAAGACCTCCGGCTTTCCGCCGGGGGCCTTCGCGGGACCGCCGATCGCGCCCGAGGGGGCCTGACTCTGCGAGGCGGCCGTGCGTGAGACGGTGAGCGTCAGCGGCGAGGATTGCGCGGTCTCCTTCCCCATGCTGATGCGCAGCGCCGGGATGCGGATCGTCCCCTCGCTCTGCGGGAGGATGCGGTACACCGTCGTCGCGGAACGCTCGACCGCGTTGTTCATCATCGAGAAGCTCTGGGAGGTTCCCGCGCGCTCGGCCGTCACGGGCGTGCGGCGCGGTGGCTCGTTCGGGCGCTGGACGTCGACGGTGAGGGGAGGAAGCGTGACGTCCGGAAGATTCAGGCCCGCCGAGCGGACCTGCACGGTGAGGGTCGCGACGCCGCCGGGGGCGACCGCGCTTGGATCGAGCGACGCCTCGATCGAGAGCTTTCCTCCGGGCGAGGTGCCGCACGCGCCCGCGACCGGGAAAGCGGCCATCGCCACCGAGGCGAGGAGCACGCCAATCCAGCGATAGCTACCAGTCACGATTCCCGCCCTCATCGCCGGCCTTCGTCTTGCTCTCCTGCCTTCTGGCACGCCGCTCGGATTCCAGAGCCTGGAGCCATCGCTCCGCCTCCTGCTTCGTGAACTCGCCGGCGCTCCCTCGGGGCGGCGGCTCTCCCTTTCCCGGCCCCTGCTTGGGCTGGGGGTTCTGGGACCCGTCCGGCTTGGTAGGGGGCTGCCCCTTCCCCCCGGACCGCGGCTGCTGGCTCTGAGAGCGCGGCTGCCGTAGTCGCCGGAGTGCCTCCTCCAGATTGCGCTTCGCGTCCAGATCCCCGGGCGCGATCCGGAGCGCTTCCTTGTAGTACCCCGCAGCCCGCGGGTAGTCCTTGCCCCGCATGGCGATGTTGCCGAGATTGTAGGCTGCCGCCGCGCGCGCGGGATCTCCCCGGAGCCTCATCGCCTCCTGGAAGCGGACGGCGGCGGAATCGGGCGACCCCTTTCCGAAGTGGGCCAGCCCTTCGTCGTAGGGAATCGCGGCGGCCTGCGGAAGCTCCGCGCGCCCGGCTCTCAGGTCGCGCAGCGCCTCGTCGTACTTCTTCGCCTCGAGCTCGCGCACTCCCCTCCGCGCGGGACCTCCCCATTCGTACACGGCGCCGGTCGCGATCAACAACAGGCAGAGGAGCCCGAAAGGCCGAAGGAGGCGGATCACGATCGCCTCCGCCGCGGCACCAGCCGCTCCGCGAGGAGCAAGAGCCCGGCCGCGGCCGCGAACCACGGAAAGCGCTCGTCGTAGGCGCGGATGGTCCTCCCGCGCGCCTCGTACGTGCCACCGGAGCGGATGGGATCCACGAGACGGAGCCCCGCGGTTCCGGATCCGTCCCCGTGCTCGTACCTGCCACCGCCCGCCTGGGCCAGCTTGCGCAGCGTGGCCTCGTCGAGGCGGGTGTTCACCACGTTGCCTTGCGCGTCGCGCTTCGCTCCGACCACGGCGCCCGTCGAATCCACGACCGGGATCGTGCTGCCCTGCGGCGTCCCGACACCGATGGTGTAGAGCTTCGCACCCGTTCGCTTGAGCTCGCCCAGAGCCTTGTCCGGATTCCCTTCCAGGTTCTCCCCATCCGAGATCAGCACGACGGCCCGCGGGCGCTCTCCCGGACGCGACAGAAGACGCGCGGAGAGGGAGAGCGCGTTCTCGAGATCGGTGCCGGGAGGGTCCACGTCGCGCGTGGTCGCGGTCTCGACGAGAGAGGCCAGCCCCTCCCGATCCGTGGACAGAGGGCTCACGGTTCGCGCGGATCCCGCGAACTCCACGAGCCCGATCCGGGAGCCCTCGAGGCCGTTCAGGAGCGCCAGCGCTTCCCGCTTGGCGGCCGCGAGCCGGCTGGGACGCGCGTCGTGCGCATCCATGCTGCGTGAGACGTCCAGGGCGATCACCGCGTCCACGCCTTGCGACGTCGTCGTCACGAGGCGGAATCCCGCCTGGGGCCGCATCAGCCCGAGACAGAGGAGCGCCATGCCCAGGAGCACCATGACCGTACGGGCGGCGCGGACCCGGGGTCCGGCCTCGCTACTCAGCCTTCGCAGCGCGGCCGGCTCTCCCAGCAGCCGCTCCGTGCGGCGACGCGCCCGCTCCGCGTAGAGCCAGAGAAGCGCGAGCAGGAGAACGCCCCAGAGAAGATGCGCGAGCTCCGGCGAGGACCAGCGCACGTCAGGGATACCTTCTCAAAACGGTGAAGCCCAGCAAGAGCTCGATTCCCAGGAGCGCCAGGCCCGCCCCCATCGCGAGCGGGCCCATCTCGGCCCACTTCGTGTAGGAACGGGTCTCCACGCGAGAGGGTTCCAGGACGCCGATCTCGTGGTAGATCTGGCTCAGGAGCTCGGCCGAGGTCGCGCGAAAGAACCGTCCGCCGGTCTCCCGGGCCACCGCCTGCAGCGTCGCCTCGTCCACCTCGGATGCCACCCAGACGTAGTGGCGGCCGAGGATGGGATCGTCCACGGGGAAGGGCGCCGCGCCCTGCGTCCCGGCGCCCACCGTGTAGATCCGGACCCCGACCGCCTTCGCGAGCTTGGCGGCGGTGATCGGGTCCACGGCGCCGGCGTTATTGATTCCATCCGTCAGCAGGATCAGTACCCGGCTCTTCCCCGGCGCCTTGCTGAGCCGCTCCGCGGATTGCGCGATGGCCGCGCCCACCGCGGTCCCGTCGGGGAGCTGGCCGAAGTCCAGACCGTCGATGAGCGACGCCAGACCCTCGTAGTCGAGCGTCAGCGGCGAGATGAGCTCGCTCTCGCCCGCGAACGCCACGAGACCGATCCTATCTTGTTGTCTGCCGCGCACGAATTCCTTCGCCACCTCCTTCGCGACGTAGAGGCGGTTCCTGGGCCGGAAATCCTCCGAGCGCATGCTTCCGGAGATATCGATCGCGAGCATGATGTTGATTCCCTCGCTCACCACCTCCCGCACCTCGCGGCCTCCCTGCGGCCGCGCCGCGGCGAGGAGCACGAGCGCGATCGCCAGCGGACGGAGCGCGGGCAGGAGGCCGGCGGTCCGGGCGCGGAGCCCCGCGGTCGGAGGCAGCGCGCTGAGGCTCGAGAAGCCAAGCTCGGGGTCGCGCATCGTGGATCGGCGACGCGCCAGCCAGAGTGCCGCGAGGAACGGGATGAAGAGGAGCAGGTACCCGGGCTCGGCGAACCGCATGCTAGAGGAGCCTCCCGGAAACCGAGCGCGCCTGACGGAGGATCGATTTCGCCTCGGACTCCGCGTCCTCGAATTTGCCGAACTTCGCGAGGTCGGCGCGCCGGAGCGTCGTGAGAACGGCCTCCGTGCCCTCCGCGCGGACGCGCGCCTCGCGTTGGAGCTCCCGCTCGAGCTCCGTCGTGGTCAGGTCGGGCGCCTGGATCCCGGTGACCGATCGAACGTAGACGCGGAGGGCGTGCGACAGTCGGTCATAGAAGACGTCGCGTGGAAGCTTACCCAGCTCCGCCTCCAGCTCGTCGAGCGCCTCGAGGAATTTCGTCTCGGGCGGCTCGGGCGCCGGCGCCTGGATCTCCCGCGCCTTCCGCTTCCCGCGGCCGCGGATCCAGCGGATGAGGAGCACCACGGCCGCGATCGCGAGGACCGCTGCGATTGCGAGGACGGCGGCGTCCAGCGGACGCAGAGGCGGCGTGATGGGACCCCGGTCCGGGCGGAGCGCACCGTTCGAGCTCTGCGTGAGCGAATCCACGAAGAGCGTGTCGCGCGGGAACTCCAGCGTGTCGGTCTTCCCTGCCGCCGAGACGGAGAGCGCCGCGGCAGGAAGCTCGATCGGACCGAGGTCGAATCCACGCAGCAGGAGCTCGCGGGACCACACGAGTCCTCGCGGCCCGCTCCGCTCGGTCGGGGGCCTCATCGCCTCCAGCTCCATGGAAGGAGGCGAGGCCCCGAGGAGAAGGGACTCGGGCTTGGCTCCGGTTCCGGACTCGATCGACGCCGTGAGCCGCCACGTCACGCGGTCTCCCAGGGTGGCGCGCGCGGGCTTGAGCTCGCTCCGGAGCCGGACAGGGGTTTTGCCCAGGGTCTCCGCCCGCTCGACGACGCGCTGCGGCGCGCCGGAGCGCGCGCAGCCGGCGAGGGCGACGATCGCGAGAATGGCGACGAGGGAGGCTCGGTCTTGGACGAAGCGATCCGTGGGAGACACGGACTCAGCGCCGGTAGGCGCGTTGCTCGAAGTGGCGGACCAGCTCGGGAGCGACGGGAGCGTCGGTCCTCACGCGGATGCGGTCGGCCCGAGCGAGAAGGAGCGATTCGCGGAGCGCCTTGAGGCGTCGCGCGCGATGGCTCCGCCATTCCCTTCGGGCCGACGCGACACCGAAGTCCACGATGCGCGTCGCACCGGTCTCCAGATCACGCGCGAGGAGGAGGCCCCGGTCCGGGATGGATTCCTCGAGCGGATCCTCCACCTCCACCGTCACGATCTCGTGGCGGCGCGCCAGGAGCTGGAGCTCCTTGTCGAAGGAATCCGCGAACCAGTCGGAGACGAGGAACACCACGGCGCGGCGCCGGAGCACGCGGCCGAGGAACGCGAGCGCCTGGGCGAGACCGGTTCCAGTTCCCTTCGGCTCGAACGCCACCAGCTCCCGCACGATCCGGAGCGAGCGAGCGCGGCTCTTCGAGGGCGGGAGATAGAGCTCGATCTGGTCGGTGAAGAGGAGAAGGCCCACGCGATCCCGGTTCCGGCTCGCGGCCAGGGCGACGAGCGCGCCCGCCTCCGCCGCGGCCTCGCGCTTCGTCCTCGAGCGGCTGCCGAACCGGAGCGAGCCCGAGAGATCCAGCGCCACCACGACCGTGAGCTCCCGCTCCTCTTCGAAGCGCTTCACGAAGGGATGGCCGTGGCGGGCGGTGACGTTCCAGTCGATGGAGCGCACGTCGTCCCCCGGCACGTACTCGCGCACCTCGGAGAACTCGAGACCGGTTCCCCGAAAGGCGCTTCGATACGCGCCCGAGAAGACCTCCTCCACCGCCCGGCGGCTCCGGATCGTCAGCCGCCGGACCTGCGCCAGGAGCTCGGGGGTGATCACGGGACCTCGACGCGGGCGAGGATCCGGCGAACGACTTCGTCCACGGGGACCCCCTCGGCTTCGGCCTCGTAGGTGAGGAGAACGCGGTGGCGGAGCACGTCCGGGGCGATCGTCTTCACGTCGTCGGGCGTCACGTAGGCGCGCCCTTCGAGGAACGCGAGCGCGCGTGCGCCGCGCGCCAGCCCCAGCGTACCGCGCGGCGAGGCGCCGTACTGGATCAGAGGGCGCAGATCCAGGCCGAACCGCTCCGGCTCGCGCGTGGCGTGCACCAGATCCACGATGTACTTCCGGATTCGCTCGTCCAGGTAGATCGCGTTCACCGAGTGCCTCGCTTTGAGAATCGCGTCCGCCTGGAGCACGGGCTTGGGCAAGGCTGGCGGCTCCCCTCCCATGCGGTCCAGGATGAGCGCCTCCTCCTCGGGACTGGGATAGCTCACGCGAATCTTGAGGAGGAACCGGTCCATCTGGGCTTCCGGCAAGGGATAGGTCCCTTCCTGCTCGATGGGATTCTGCGTGGCGAGAACCCAGAAGAGCGCCTCGAGCGGATACGACGTATCCCCGATCGTCACCTGCCGCTCCTGCATCGCTTCGAGGAGCGCGCTCTGCACCTTCGCGGGCGCGCGGTTGATCTCGTCGGCGAGCAGGATCTGCGTGAAGATGGGGCCGAACTTGGGCGCGAAGGCTGCCTTCGTGGGATCGAAGATCAAGGTCCCGGTCAGGTCCGCGGGAAGAAGGTCGGGCGTGAACTGGATCCGATGGAAGGTCGCGTGGATCGCCTGCGCGATCGTCTTCACCGCGAGGGTCTTGGCCAGACCCGGGACTCCTTCGAGGAGAAGGTGCCCGTCGGCGAGGAGTCCGATGAGGATGCGCCGGACCATCTCCCGCTGGCCCACGATGACCGACTCCACGGACTTGAGAAGCGGCTCGACGAAGGCGCTCTCGTCGCGCACTTTGGCGTTCCGCTCCTCGATCGTTAGCTGTGCCATCGGATGGGCGGAGCGGGGGTTACAGGCTCCGATTCGTGTAGAGCGGAAACGCGCGGCAAAGCTCTTCCACCTGCGCGCGAATCTTGTGCAGGAAAGCGGCTTCGTCCCGGTGCTCGAGGGCGTCGTCGATCCATCCGGCGAGCCGATGGAACTCCGGCTCCCCCAACCCTCGCGTCGTCACCGCCGCCGAACCGATCCGGATGCCGCTGGTGACGGCCGGAGGGCGGGGATCGTTCGGGACGGCGTTCTTGTTCACGGTGATCCCGGCCGCGTGGAGGGCGTTCTCCGCGTCCGCGCCCGAGAAGCCGGCGTCGCGGAGGTCCACCAGCATCAGATGATTGTCGGTGCCGCCCGTGACCAGCTTGTAGCCTCGCTTCATCAACCCCTCCGCGAGCGCCTTCGCGTTGGCCACCACCTGCCGGGCGTACACCTTGAACTCGGGGGACGCAGCCTCCTTGAAACATACCGCCTTGGCCGCGATCACGTGCATCAACGGACCTCCCTGCATCCCCGGAAACACCGATTTATCAATCGCCTTGGCGAACTCGTTCTTGCAGAGGATGAATCCGCTCCGTGGACCGCGCAGGGTCTTGTGGGCGGTGGACGTGACCACGTCCGCGAAGGGAACGGGGTTCGGGTGCGCGCCTCCCGCGACCAGGCCCGCCACGTGGGCCATGTCGAAGACGAACCGGGCGCCCACCTCGTCCGCGATCGAGCGGAGCCTCTGGAAGTCGAAGAAGCGCGGATACGCGCTCGCCCCCGCGACGATGACTTGTGGACGCGACTCGCGCGCGAGCGTCAGCACCTGGTCGTAGTCGAGAAGCCCGGTCTCCGGGGAGAGTCCGTACTGGACCGCCTTGAAGAGGATGCCCGAGAAGGAGACCTTGTGGCCGTGCGTGAGATGCCCGCCGTGCGCGAGCGCCATCCCGAGGAGCGTGGAGCCCGGAGGCATGAGCGCCAGGTACGCGGCGAGATTCGCCTGCGCCCCGGCGTGGGGCTGCACGTTCGCGTGCTCCGCGGAAAAGAGCGCCTTCACGCGCTCGATCGCGAGCGACTCCGCCTGGTCGACGAACTCGCAGCCGCCGTAGTAGCGCTTGCCGGGATATCCCTCGGCGTACTTGTTCGTGAGCGGCGAGCCCATGGCTTCGAGCACCGCCTCGCTCACGAAATTCTCGGAGGCGATCAGCTCCAGCGTCTGCTGCTGGCGGCCGATCTCCGATCGGATGGCGCGATCGATCTCCGGATCGACGGATCGCAGGGAGGCTTCGCGCGGGTTCACGGCGGCCGCGCCGGACTTGGCGGTCATGGGGGAACCTTCCCTACCGCGCCTTCTTCGCGGCGCGCTGGACCTTCCCCCGGGCCTCCACCGGGAAGAGCCACCGATGCGTGTCGCGCGCGCGTCCCTCGATGATGTCGAAGAACGCCTTCTGCAGCTTGCGCGTCACGGGTCCCACCTTGCCCGTGCCGATCGGGATCCGGTCCACCTGGGTGATGGGCGTGATCTCGGCGGCCGTTCCGGTGAAGAAGAGCTCGTCGGAGATGTAGAGCAACTCGCGCGGAATCTGCTCCTCGCGGACCTCGAGCCCCAGCTCGCGCCCGAGCGTGAGGACGCAGTCGCGCGTGACGCCGGGAAGGATCGCGCTCGCGATCGTCGGCGTGTAGAGCGTGTCCCCGCGCACGAGGAAGATGTTCTCGCCGCTTCCTTCGGCCACGTAGCCGAAGACGTCGAGGGCGATGCCCTCTTCATAGCCGTCCGCCACCGCTTCCAGCTTGATGAGCTGGCTGTTGAGGTAGTTGGCGCCGGTCTTCGCCATCGCGGGAAAGGTGTTCGGGGCCTGGCGATTCCAGGAGGCGACGCGCACCGAGATGCCGTGATCCAGCGCGTCCTTCCCGAGGTACTTGCCCCAGTTCAGGGTGGCGATCGCGACGTCGATCGGAACGCCGGTCGGATTGACGCCCAGGCTCTTGAAGCCGCGATACACGACGGGCCGGATGTAGCAGGCCGCGCCCCCGTTCTTTCGCACCGTCTCGCGGATGGCCTCCATCAGCTCGTCGTACCCGTACGGACACGCGATGCGGGCGATCTTGCAGGAATCGAGCATGCGCTGCACGTGACGGTCCAGGCGGAAGATCGCCGTGCCGGTCGGTGTGGCGTAGGCCCGAATCCCTTCGAACACGCTCGATCCGTAGTGCACCACGTGCGAGAGGACGTGGATCTTCGCGTCTTCG
>Ga0137410_10003308_pt1 | contig 10909 bp, 10 predicted proteins | sample CZODoug1_16funga_FD_108878 | JGI IMG/M metagenome (GOLD analysis project Ga0137410, IMG submission 108878) | Vadose zone soil fungal communities from Angelo Coast Range Reserve, California, USA - CZODoug1_16fungal (Illumina Assembly) | ecosystem: Environmental > Terrestrial > Soil > Vadose zone... | reverse complement strand
GGGCGTGAAGCTCGAGGTGCAGATCGGCGTCAGCGCGGAATTGATCGAGCAACTCAATGCGGGGCGGCTTGACGTCGTGTTCGCAAAGCGCCCGCTCGGAACCTCAAAAGGGCGCCTGGTGTGGCGTGAGCCGCTGGTCTGGGCCGCGGCCGACACGTTCGATCTTGTTCCGGGTGCGGCGCTGCCGCTGGCGCTGTATCGCGAGCGATCCGTTTCTCGCGAGGCTGCACTCGCCGCGCTCAACGACAACGAACTGACCTGGGAGATCGTCTATACCAGCCCTAGTTTGACCGGCGTGCGCGCGGCGGCGCTCGCGGGCCTCGCCATCACCCCGCTTCCTGCCAGCGCGCTGATCGCGGGCTTGCGTATTCTCGGTGTGGAAGAGGGGCTGCCGCCTCTTCCTGTCCTTGAGTTCGCGATCTACGAGAAGGCGCGGCCCGACAAGGCCGCCGCGGCACTGGCTGCGGTACTGCCGATGCATTGCACAGGGACCATCACGTCCGGCGATCTGAGATGAACCCTCACTTCAATCGTCGAGAGTCGGCTGTACGTCAATCGCGTCGTTGTGGGGACGTCCGGTGTTGCGCAAAGCGGACAAAACCTCAGTCGCTTCAATTCGGCTCGCCGGCGGGCGTGAAGGTTCGCACGACCTCGTAGACGCCGGGTTCAAACTTGGCGATCATGAGCGCTTCCTGAAGAAACGGAAGTGGGTCCGGGTCCTGACGCATCGCCTGATAGTCATCGATGTTTCGCCATTGTGCATACACCGTGACCTTCGTCCCGTCAGTGCTGCGATGGAGGCTGGCGGAAACAAAGCCCGGCGCCGTACGCTGTGAAACCTCCGTGGCCTCGGTTAAAAGTTCAACCAGCCGTCGCTGATTTGCCGGTTCAACCGTGAACACATTGATCAGGGTCATTACATCGCTTTTCGCAGAAATCGTGGTCATAGTGTCGCTTCCCTTCAGAGAGGTCGAGATAAGGCCGGAGCTACGCTGCTGCCGTACTCCTGCGATACCGGCGGATGTCGGATACGGCCTCAGCGCGCCATTTCGACAGGGCTCACGACACGCTGATTTGCCTGGGCCGTTGGTATCCATCGTCACCTCACGGTGTACCTGGTCACCCCGATCGCGAACGTGCGGCTTTGGCTTGGGCTCAAGGCAGCGACCAGTCGGAGATGCATTCCAACTGGTCCTCCAGTAAGGACGTTGATGACCGAACTGGTATCGATATCGTGAATTCGTGCTTCACTGGAGGGACCAAGCCGTTTCTTCCACGCGCAACGGCTAGGGGCGAGAATTTCTCTACATAGCAGACGTCGGGCAGGCATCTAATATTTGCTGACGCTGTCACGCCACAGGGGCTTATCGGTTCGTGCCCAGCGTGCCCTTCGCTCGTCCGCGCTTTGGTACGAATGCATAGGCGCTGCGCACATCGCCGAGCTAGGGATCGCGCCGGCAATCGCCGCCACGGCCTGAGCACATCGCCTGACATTGCGCCAGGGTATCGAAGCCACAGGAAAGTGTGTAGCCAATGATGTCCCTGCGACAATACTCATAGGTGTGGGCGGACGCCGGGGTCGCGAAGGCGACGAAAGTCCACGCGCTCAGCGCGGCGATGGACGTGGTGCTCAAAATAGAAAATCGTCTCATGTCTGTTTCCGTTCCTAGGTTTGATCCGGCCTTTGACGCAACATTTGATTGATTGCGTCTCCACGCAAGCTAGTCGAAGTGGGAGAACGCCGGAATTTCCGTCGTGCTCATATGGCTTGTTACGGTTGGTATGAGTCAAAGCGGCGCGGCGGGCGCCCCTGCAGCGCCCGATCCTGATGCAGTCACGCCATGTCAGCGGACGTCAGGCAGCTGCGCTGCGCGACTGGTTCCAGTTCAACGGTTTTGATTTTTGCGCGATTAAGTCGGCGGAGACGGTACATGGATGTTCCGTGCACCGCCATCAACGCGGCGAGAATTTCGCATCTACGCCGAGACAGTGTCTATCGTCACTTGTCACGCGGCCGACCGCGCGCGACTGAATTCAGCGAATTTGTCGAGCGTCCCGGTCAGGGCCGCGCCGATGCCGCGAACCGCAGTCTCCGCGTTGGCGTCTCTCAGGCTACCTTCTGCGCCGAAGGCCTGGTGGGCAGCACCGAGCGCGAAAGAGTCAGGAATCACATGCACACCAAGCTTGGTGAGCACAATTTGCAAGGAGAGCTGGGATTTCACGCCGCCGAGTAGTCCGGGAGAGGCTGAGATCAACGCTGCGACCTTGCCAGAAGGGAAACCGTTGGGACGGCTCATCCAGTCCAGCGCATTCTTGAGCAACGCGGTGTAACCGCCATTGTGCTCCGGCGTAGCAATCAGCAAGCCCCGGTGGCCGGCGAGCAAGGCCTTAAGCCGCTCCGCGTCTTCCGGGACGCCGTGCTCAGCTTCCCAATCTGCATCGTAAATCGGCAGCGCGAAATCCGACAGGCGAATGGGTGTCACTTCGGCGCCCGCCTCGCGCGCGCCAAGCACAGCGCGGTCGAGCAGCTTCTGGTTCAGCGAGTCGCGGCGTGAGCTGCCGGAAAGCGCAAGAATCTTGATCATGTCATGCTCGCAGGAGATCCGAGAAACGGGGGCCAACTCGTCCGGAGAAAGCTGTGCGTGGCAAAGCCATCTCGATCGGTCGTGTGGTGAATTCCTGCAGGGGGCAGGAGGCTGAGAGTAGTGTTCAACATGGTCGCTTTCCTTGTCTCACTTGTCGTATAAATGTCGGAAGAGGCGTAGTCTGAGGTTTTTGTCGTCCTGAAATTAGCGTCCAACGGGCGGCGGCGAAGCCGTGATGGCCTTATAACGCTTGATACCTCGGGTATGAGCCGTGGATCTGATTGCTGTACTCCGCACCTTCCTTCGTGTCGCCGAGGTCGGTTCGTTCTCGGCCGTGGCGGAGGAGCGGGGCGTCACGCAGCCAGCAATCTCGCGACAGGTGAGCGCGCTTGAAGAGCATTTTGGAACGCGTCTGGTCCAACGCAGCACGCATGCCGTCACACTCACGGAAGAGGGACGCGACCTTGTACCCGCGGCGCAGCAACTCGTCGATTCAGCGGACGCGTTGCAGGAACGGACAGGGCGGCGTCGCACCAAACCGGTGGGACGCGTCCGCCTGAGCGTTCCGGTTCCGCTCGGACTTTACTTCAGCAGTAAACTCAATTCTCTGTTGAAGAAGCACGACGAATTGTCGATCGACCTCATCCTGCACGACAGGCTACGCGATCTGATCGAAGAGGGAATCGATCTTCAGGTTTGTGTCGGCGAGGTCAACGATTCCGCGCTGATCTCCCGCCGGATCGGCGCCACTACCGCATTCCTCGTCGCGGCGCCGGATTATCTCAAGGGCCGCGCGGCACCAAAAGAGCCCGCGGATCTGCAACAACACGACTGCATCGTCTATCACCGATGGGGGCGGGACGATGTCTGGTGGTTCGCAGGTCCCGAGGGCGCTGTGTCGGCGTCCGTGCGCGGCCGATTTCGTGCCAACAACTCCGACGCCGTTCGCCGCGCTGCGCTGAATGGCCATGGAATCGCGCTGCTGTCGCATCTGCTTGTCGCTGAAGACATCAGCGCGGGCCGGTTGCGTGTCCTGATGCCAGCGTTTCCGCCGGCGCGCTTTCCGCTGACCGTCGTTTACCCTTCACGCCGCAACCTGCCGCCACGCGTCCGTGCCGTAATTGAATATCTAAGTGAGATCGTTCACGCCGATCCCGCACAGAGGGATGACAGTGCAGTGCCGGCCGTGCCGCATAGCGAAGTATCCGGACCAGATTGATCACCGCGCTCGGTCGCAGAACAGCTACTCGCGCCTCGCGGCGCAATCTTGCCCCGCGCGCGCATCGTGATCGAATTCCTGGCCGAACTCATTCGCGCGGATTCGCAATGAATGAGTTTTCGCGCCCTACCGACCCGCTACGTGTCCCCTTGGTTCATATGAAAAGTACGGGCCGATATGAGCCCGGGCCTCGTTCAACCGCTCATCACCCCTCCCCATAACAGCACATCCAGCTGAAGGCGGGGCGCGCCTGGATTGGTTCCTAGCGGTCCCTGCCGCGAATTGGAGGATAGACAGATGAGCGACTACAAGCTTTTGATCGATGGAAAGTTGGTGTCCGGCGCGATGGCGCTGAATGTGGTCAACCCGGCGACGGAGGAAGTGGTTGCCGTGGCGCCCAGGGCAGACCGTGCGCAACTCGAACAGGCGGTCGCCGCGGCCAAAGCGGCCTTTCCGCAGTGGTCGAAGACGCCCGTGCGGGACCGCGGCGCGCTGCTGGCCAGGCTGGCCGATGCGGTCGAAGTGCGTCAGACCGAGTTTGCGGAAATCCTGACGGCGGAAAATGGCAAGCCGATCACACAGGCGGTGTCCGAAATGGCGGCCGTCGTAGCCGCGCTGCGCTATTATGCGGGTGTCGACCTGGCGCCCCGGATCCTGAAGGAGGATGCGTCCCAGAAGATCATCGAACAACCCATGCCGCTTGGCGTGATCGGAGCGATATCGGCGTGGAACGTGCCGATGATCCTTCTAGCCGCGAAGATCGCGCCGGCGCTGCTTGCCGGCAACACCGTCGTCGCCAAGCCGGCGGCGACGACCCCGCTGGCGGCGCTTAAACTGGGTGAGCTGTGCGCTGATATTCTGCCCCCTGGGGTGATCAACGTCATTGTCGACGCCAACGATCTTGGCGAAGCGCTCACCTGCCATCCGGACGTCGCCAAAATCGCATTCACGGGCTCGACTGCGACCGGCAGGAAAGTCATGGAAAGCGCGGCCGCCACGCTGAAGCGCCTCACACTGGAACTCGGCGGCAATGACGCCGCCATTGTGCTCGACGATGTCAATCCAAAGGAAATAGCGTCCGAGCTGTTCGCCGGCGCGACCTTCAATTCCGGCCAGGGCTGCGTCGTGATCAAGCGCCTCTATGTTCATGATTCGCAATATGACGAATTCTGCGAGGAACTCGGGCGGCTTGCCCGCGAGGCTGTCGTCGATGACGGCGCCAAGCCGAGAGCCCAGATAGGGCCGCTGCAGAATAAGGCGCATTTCGAGAGGGTGAAGGGCTTCCTGGAGGATGCCAAACAGGACGGCGTTATCGTTGCGGGCGGCAATGTTCTGCAGCGCAAGGGCTATTTCGTCGAACCAACGATTGTTCGCGACATCGGAGACGATACGCGATTGGTCAGGGAGGAGCAGTTCGGCCCAATTCTGCCGGTGCTGCGCTATGCCAAGGTCGAAGACGCCGTCGCGCGCGCGAACGATACGGAGTTCGGGCTCGGCGGCAGCGTCTGGTCGAAGAATCTCGAGCGGGCCTTCGCCGTGGCCTCGCAAATCAATTCGGGCACGGTCTGGATCAACAGGCATCTCAACCTGCAGCCCGACATTCCCTTCAGGGGCGACAAGCAGTCCGGCATCGGAGCCGAACTGGGCCGCGCTGGCCTGGAGGAATATACTCAGCTCAGGATCATCAATATGGCCAAGCAGCAGGCCTGATGCGCAATCCCGCCGTCTTCGCGACGGCGGGGCAAGCATTCCTGAGTTTCGCTCAGCAGAGAATGCAATAGACGCAGGATTGTTGTTTGCACCCTCTGGCGTAGCTCTGGGGCATGGCGTTGTGCGCCCCGCGTCCATCCGGCAGCAGTGTCGTGCTGGAACCCTGAGGCCGTTACGGCCAAAGCTAAATGGAACAAACGAGTCCATGAAGCGGAGGGAACACCAAATGAGCTTATGCCTCGCGCTGCTTCTCGCCGTCGTCGCGATCAACTGGTGGTGCGGCTGGAAACCCTTCACACATCCATTCCAAATGCCGGGGAACCAATGGCTAAAGCGCCTTTCAACCCCTCACAGCTAGCGCCGGCGATCGAGCCGCCGATCGGTCGTCGATGCGCGAGAGCCGCCGAGCACCCCCTCGGCGGCTCTCACCAACAGCCGGGATGGACTTCAGGCCGCGTCCGCGAAGGTGTGTCCACCTTCGATCTCGCTGATGACGGCCGTAAATAGGGAAGGCATGGTCGATACTTCCGCCGCAAACCGTCACATGCGCCGAGAAGATCATGCGGGCAACAATCGACACCTGCTTTGCACCCGGTAAGACGATTCGCGAATTCCGTGAATTGGTGCAGAGCGGATCTGGGATCGATCTGCTCAAGGACTTCAGCGAAGTCGCGCGCGAGGAGTCGCGGGCATTCACAACGCTGTAACGGTGTACCGGGCCGAACTTTCCACGTCCATTGAAGCGCTCACAATTTCGTAAATGGATTCTTGAGTAAGCTCTTGCCCGGCTTCGAGCGGGCGGTGCGGATCATGTCGATGAGGGCGCGTAACGTGGCCGGAACCTGCCGGTGCCCGGGATAATACAGAAACAATCCTTCGAAGGTCGGCGACCAGTCTTCCAGCACCCGGACCAGCTGCCCCGAGCGCAGGAACGGTTCGGCGAGAGCTTCGATGGTATATGCGATGCCCAGCCCGTCAACCGCCGCGCGAACTGTCAGGTCGGCGTCGTTGACCATTACTCGTCCATCCACCGAAATCCGGCGCGACTGGCGATTGCGCTCGAACGGCCATACGAAAACGGCGCCGTCGCCCGCCCTGCGAAATTGAATGCAGCTGTGCTGGACGAGATCATCAGGCGCGCGCGGCGGTCGCCGCCGCGCAAAGTAAGTCGGCGCACCAACGACCGCCACCTTCATTGGCGCCATCACCCGAACGGCAATCATGTCAGCCGGCGCCCGCTCGCGCGGTCCAATCCCGGCGTCGAACCCCTTCGCCACGAGGTCGATCGGCGCCTCGCCCACCGCAAGCTCCAGATGGACTTCCGGGTACGTCGACAAGAAGCGTTCCCAGATCGGTGCGATGACCGCCGCCGCGGCCAAGGGCAGCGCATAAATCCGCAGCCGCCCCATCGGCCGCTGCCGCGCTTCGTTCAATTCCTCGAGGGCGCCAGTGATCTGATCGATTGCCGGCCGCAGCTGCTCAAGCAATCGCAAGCCGGCGTCGGTCACCGATACGCTGCGCGTCGTGCGATTGAGTAACCGCACCCCGAGACGGTCTTCCAATTGCCGCATCGAATGACTGAGCGCCGATGGCGTAACACCGAGCTGCGACGCCGCGGCTCGAAAGCTTAGGCAGTCGGCGACAGCGACGAACGCTGTCAGGTCGGCCATGTTGCCGCGATCCATTGCTGAATTCCTCTCAACACCGAATGCAATAAATATAGGATTTTCATTTGCAGCATTCGCCAACATTCTAAGCACCGCTGAAACCGGATCACTCCGCTCGGCAAATTACAGACCTTCCCAAATGCGTGATGACGAGCTTGCAGCGCTTGAAGGATACGATGGCAAGCTTATCATAAGCTAGCTTATGAATGGAGCCACCGTGGAATCGAACGCGCCTACACTTGGATTTTTGCTGCATGACGTCGCGCGATTGCTCAGGAGACGCTTTGAGCAGAACGCGCGCGGCTCCGGCCTGACGCGGTCGCAATGGCAGGTGCTGGCCTATTTGGCGAACAACGAGGGCATCAACCAAAGCGGCTTGGCTGACCTGTTGGAAATCGAGCCGATCACGCTTTGCCGCATCGTCGACAGACTCCAGACGCTGCGCTTGATCGAGCGGCATCCGGATCCGTCCGACCGGCGGGTCTGGCTCCTTCATTTAACGCCCGCCGCCCATCCAAAGCTGTCGCTGCTACGCAGGTTCGGTGAGGTCACCCGCGGCGAAGCGCTGGCCGAAATTCCGGAAGCCGACACCGAGCGCTTGTTGAAGACACTGCAGACACTGAAGGCAAATCTGACGGACGCATGCGATTCGCCAGTTGCGGGACAAAAGAGAGCGAACCATGGCTAATCTGAAAGGGATCAATCCCGCCAATTCCGGGGATGCAAACGCGCGCGCCGTCGAGGCGAATGTTCATCGGCTCGACCTCAATCCGTCGATTGCAAATGAACGGCCTGGCACGGCGGAAGCGGAGATGCCGCGCCCGGAAGATCGCAAGCCCGAAGCCTTGCCGCCCGGAGAACCGCCCGGCCGCCAGGTCGCGGCGAACGCCCCGGCGCCCAGGAAATCAATGCGACGCCCGCTGATGTTTGCTCTGCTGCCGGTGGCGCTTGTCGTGGGTGGCTACTTTTATGTGACCGGCGGCGCCGTGATGTCGACGGATAATGCGTATGTCCAGGCCGATATGGTCGGGTTGTCGACCGACGTCGCCGGCATCGTCACGCAGGTCCTGGTTCACGACAACCAAAAGGTAGCCAAGGGCGACATCCTGTTCAAGCTGGACCCCTTGCAGTTTCAACTGGCGCTGGATCGCGCCGAGGCTCAGATCGGAAATACGCGAAATGATCTCGTTGCGCTGCAGGCCAGCTACCGCAACATGCAGGCCCAGGTCGAACAGGCACAGAAAGATGTCGACTTCAACATGGTCAACTTCAAGCGGCAGGAGCAATTGCTCGCCAACAATTTTACTCCAAAGGCCACCTTCGATGCCGTCCGCAACACCCTGCAAGGGTCGCAGCAAAAGCTCGCCTCGCTGCAACAACAGCAGACCGGCATCGCCGCCAACTTGAATGGCGACCCCGATGCGCCGATCGAAGACCATCCCAGATATAAGGATGCGGTGGCCGCGCGAGACGAAGCGGCGCGCCAGCTTGCGCACACGGTGGTCCACGCGCCTTTTGCGGGGATTGTGACCAACGTGCCATCGTTACAGCCCGGCCAATACCTTGCCGCCGCCGCGACCGCGTTCAACATTGTCTCGGCCGATCGCGTCTGGGTTCAGGCCAGCCCGAAGGAAACCGAACTAACCTACGTCAAGCCTGGGCAGAAGGCGTTGGTCGCGGTCGATAGCTATCCGGACCAGCAATGGACCGGCACCGTCGACAGCATCAGCCCAGCATCGGCGTCGAGCTTTTCGTTGCTGCCCGCCGAAAATACCAGCGGCAACTGGGTCAAGGTCGTGCAGCGTATACCGATGCGCGTCAGCGTCACCAATGCACCCGGCAAGCCACCGCTGCGCGTCGGCATGAGCGTGGAGGTGAACGTCGACACCGGGCATGCTCGCGGATTTCCCAGTTTCATAACCGGTCTCTTTGGATCTGGGGGCTGAACATGGCTGATGCCGCTGCAAATGCGCAGCCGATCAACCGGCCCGCGGTTACGCTGTGTGTCATCCTCGCCGTCATCATGCAGGCGCTGGATACGACGATCGCCAACGTCGCGCTTCCCTATATGCAGGGCAGTGTGTCGGCGAGCGCCGATCAGATCAACTGGGTGCTGACCTCCTATATCGTGGCCGCGGCCATCATGACCCCGCCATCGGGGTTTCTTGCCAACCGGTTCGGCCGCAAGCGCATCCTGATGGTGGCCGTCGTCGGCTTCGTGATAGCATCCGTGCTGTGCGGCCTTGCGCAATCGCTGGTCCAGATTGTGGCCTTCCGATTGATGCAGGGATTCTTCGGCGCAGCGCTCGTTCCGCTTGGCCAGTCCGTTCTCCTCGACATCTATACGGTGGAGGAACGCGGTTCTGCGATGGCCGTATTCGGCGTATCGGTGATGGTGGGACCTGTGCTCGGGCCGGTGATCGGTGGCTGGCTGACCGACCACTACAGCTGGCGATGGGTATTCTATATTAACGTGCCCCTCGGCGTGCTCGCATTCGCCGGCATATCGTTCTTCCTCAGGGAGACCAAGACCAGCGCCGCGGCGAAGCTTGACTGGCTCGGATTTGGCAGCCTGAGCATCGCCATTGCCGCAATGCAGGTGTTTCTGGACCGGGGTGCGCAACTCGACTGGTTCTCTTCCTTCGAAATTCTGATCGAAGCGGTCGTCTGCGCATCGGCACTTTACGTCTTCCTTGTCCACACCTTTACCGCGAAAAACTCCTTCGTAGATCCCAAACTGTTTCTCGATCGAAATTTCTCGGTCGGGGTGCTGTTTATTTTCATCGTCGGGATAACCTATCTGGCGTCCCTGGCGTTGTTGACACCCTATCTGCAAACGCTGATGGGTTATCCGGTGGTAACTGCAGGGATCGTCATGGGCCCGCGCGGTCTCGGCACGATGGCTTGCATGTTCCTGGTTGGCCGTCTGACCGGACGGATCGATATCAGGCTGCTGCTCATGACCGGACTGCTGCTGACCGCCTGGGCCATGTACGACATGACCGGATGGAACCCGAATGTCTCGCAGTGGACGATCGCGGTAACCGGATTCATCCAGGGAGCAGGGCTTGGATTCCTGTTCGTTCCACTAACGACCGTCACGTTCGCCACGCTCCCACCCGAACAGCGCGCCGATGGTACCGGTCTCTACAACCTTTCGCGAAACGTCGGCTCCAGCGTGGGAATATCGGTGGTCTCGTACCTGCTGACAAGAAACAATCAGGTCAATCACGCGACCATTGCAAGCCACGTCACGGCATTCAATCATGCGTTTGACAACAGCATCGTGCGGCACACCCTCAGTCCTTGGACCGCGAGCGGACGCGCGGCGCTCGATCAGGTCATACAAACGCAGGCTTCGATCATCAGCTACATCGACGATTTCAAACTGATGATGATCCTTTCGCTTGCCGCCATCCCCCTTGTCCTGCTGCTGCGGAGCGCCCCGACCGCTGGCGAGAGCGATCATGCGATAGTGATGGAATGAACGGAGTTTACCCGCCGCGCGGTCAACGGAGTGTCTGTCTGAAGGAAGGAACACAATGCACAAACTGTTTTTGGCGCTCATCTTGCTTTCCATCCCGGTTTCGCCCGGCGCCCTTGCGCATAGCGGCACAGACCAAGAAGAGAAAGCTTGCGCACCCGATGTGCAGCGCTTCTGCCGCAAGCTGATGGATCAGGGCGATTTTACCATTCTGGCTTGCCTCAAGGAAAATCGTCCAAAGCTC
>Ga0137410_10003307_pt1 | contig 10910 bp, 4 predicted proteins | sample CZODoug1_16funga_FD_108878 | JGI IMG/M metagenome (GOLD analysis project Ga0137410, IMG submission 108878) | Vadose zone soil fungal communities from Angelo Coast Range Reserve, California, USA - CZODoug1_16fungal (Illumina Assembly) | ecosystem: Environmental > Terrestrial > Soil > Vadose zone... | reverse complement strand
GGCCATCGCCTCGCGGCCGGCCGTGAAGTTGAGGTTCACCGGAACCTTGTCCGCCAGCGAAGCCGCAACGTTCGCCAGCGCGCCGCCGACCGACGCCGGCAATAGCAAGCCGATGTGTTTCTCGTTCGGCGAGCGCCGGCGGATCCAGCGCGACAGCAGGAGAGCGGCCACCAGCGCACGCCCGAACGTCAGGCGCTGCCGGCTGGAGTCGGCCATGCAGAACGACCGCCAGTGGTGCTTCGCGGTCCGGACGAACTGGCGCCCGAGCACTTCGTCCTTCGGCCGCCGCTCAATCGCGACGCGGGACCCCAGCTCCATCAGCGCCAGCCGCGCGTGGGCCGCGTCGGTCGTCGAGGGAAGCGGCGCACCGAAGGCGACCGTCACCGGGTACGGCACGCGCACCGGCCATTTCCAGAAGAATCGCCCGCCCTTGAAGCTGAAGATGCTGCCCCAGACGCGATCCAGATAGACCGGCACGATCGGGACATCGAGCCCTTCCGCCATCCGCTCGAAGCCGCGCTTGAACGGCAGCATGTTGCCGGTGCGGCTGATCGCTCCTTCGGCGAACACACAGACGACGTGACCGCTCTGGAGCTCCTGCCGCGCCTGTTCGAGCGATGCCATCACGTCACGGCTGCCGGCGGCAATCGGGATCACCTTCATGAGCTTCATCAACCGATGGAAGGCCCAGTGCTCGTAATACGGCTTGTAGACGAGGAAGCGGACGAAACGCTGCACGCAGGAGCCGACCAGAAGGCCGTCCACATGCGACAGATGGTTGCACACGAGCAGGGCCGGGCCGCGAAACGGCACGTGCTCCTGCCCGACGATGCGGATGCGGTACACCGTGTGTGTCAGCAGCCAGAGACAGAAGCGGATCAGGAATTCGGGGACGACCGACAGGACGTAGACGCTCGAGATCAACGTGAGGATGCCGAAGGTCAGGATCACGCGATCGGCGGACATGCCGAAGCCGGTCGTGCACACCCACAACGCGCCGGCCGACAGGAGGATCCCGGCCATGTTCAGGAAGTTGTTGGTCGCCATGAGGCGCCCTTTTTCCTGATCGCCGCTCCGCTGCTGGAGCAGCGCGTTCAGCGGCACGGCGAAGAGGCCGCCGAAGAAGCCCACGAGCATGAGGTTCGTCGCCGCGAACGCGAAGGAGTGGCCGGAGCGCGAGAGCAGAATCGCGAACACGCCCATGCCGATCGATCCGATGGGCGCGAGGCCGAGCTCCACCTTGTCGCCGGACAGCCGGCCGGCCGCCATGCTGCCGATGCCGATGCCGATGGCGGCGAACGTCGTGAGGATGCCGACCCAGCGGTCGCTCAACGCCATCACCTGCGTGCCGAAGAGAATCATCACCGTCTGCAGGAGCGAGCCCAGGAACCAGAAGTACGAGATGCCGAGCACGGTGAGCCACAGCACGCGGTCGCCGCGCAGCCGCGCGAGACCGAGCGCGATCTCGCGCCAGGGGTTGAGATCGATCTTCGCCGCGGGCGCCGCGGCCGGCACGCGCGGGATGCGGAAGCTCAGCGCAGTGCCGAGCAGCGCGACGGCCACGACGATGACGCCAATCAACCACAACCGATCTTTCCACGCGTCGAACATGAAGCTGCCGCACGCGACGCCGACGACGATCGCCACGAACGTGCTCATTTCGAGGACACCGTTGGCGCGCGACAGGTCGCGATCGGGGAGCACCTCCGGCAGGATTCCGTATTTCGCGGGGCTGAAGAACGTCGCCTGCAGCGCGATCAGGAAGAGCACCGCATAGGTGATCTCGAGGCGTCCGAGCAGGAACGCGACCAGGCCGAGGCTCGCCGCGACGATTTCGAGCGACTTGGTGACGATGAGGACCGTGCGTTTGCTGTAGACATCGGCGACCTGGCCCGCATAGCCGGAGAACAGCAGGAAGGGCAGGATGAAGATCGCGCTGATGATCGACAGCTCGCGGTCGCCGCCGCCGCGCGTCGCCAGATGGACGGCGAGCAGCGACACGACGATCTTGAACAGGTTGTCGTTGAACGCCCCGAGGAACTGCGTCCACAGAAAGGGCTGCAGGCCTTTGCGCGAGAGCGTCTGGCGATAGCTTCCGTTCGTCATGTAGACACGATAGGCCGTCCCCCGACGGGATGTCCTGAGCGGCTCCTGAGAAACGCTGAGAAACGCTGTCGCGGCTGTCGATCCGTGCGTCCGCCCCTACGTGTCGGGCGCCGTCGTGGGGGCCGACCGGTGTGTCGGCCCTACGCACGGGAGGACAGTCCGCCCATAACCTTATCGGGCGCGCGCAGCCAGCTGCCCAAGGACGCCCGTAAACCCTGATGATGCATGGAGTTGCCTGAGGAGCGGATCGACGGGCATCGTCCATGCGGCGAATCCAGGCGGCGCGTCCCGCACCAGACGTCCCAGGGCACTGACGGCCCCATCCACATCGCCCTGAACCGCGAGCGTCTGGCCGCGGACGGTGGCCGCTTCGATCGGCCGCGTGCGGACGAGCGTGGCAAAGGCGGCGTCCGCGCGAGCCATCGCCGCGTCGGCGGCTGCCGCGGATCCTGACGCGCGATGCGCCAGCGCGAGGCCCAGATGCGTGGGCGCGTAGTGCGGATACAAGTCGAGCGCGCGCTCGAACGCTCCGGCCGCGTCGGGTGTGCGGCCCGCGCGAAGCAGCGCCGCGCCGCAGCCGTGGAGGGCATGCATCGCGTACTCGCGCCCATAAAGACGATGAGGCTCGGCCAGCGTGCGTTCGCGATCCAGCTCGCGGATCGCTTCGTCGATGTCATCCTGCGCGAGCCGCACGAGGCCGAGCAGCCAGTGCAGCCCCAGCGCGGGGAAGCGTCCGCCCTTCGCGAGCTGTCGATCCTGGACGGCGGCGCCCTGACGAAGCACGGTCTCGGCCTCCACCAGGCGGCCGCGCGCGACGTGGACCATCGCGATTTGAAAGTGCGCGAACGCGAAGTCCGGATACAGCGCCAGTGTGTTCGCCGCCGCGCGCAGCCGTCGATCGCCCCACGAGGCGTGCCCGAGGCGGAAGAGGTGCCGCCAGTTCGACGGCTCGAGCGCCACGGCGCGACGCGCGGCGTCGGACGCCGCGCCGGTCTCCCACGCACTGACCAGCACGAGCGCAAGCGTCGCATGCGCTTCGGCCAACCCCTCGTCGAGCGCCACCGCATGGCGCGCGTGTCCGACGGCGCGCTCGAGCGTGTCATGGGCCGGCTCGTTCTCCGATCGCGTCGTTTCGTAGAAGGCGAACTCCGCGTTGGCGAGGCCGGTATAGGCGAGCGCGTAGCGCGGGTCGGCGGCGGCGGCGCGCTCGAAGTCGGTGATCGCCTGCGGTATCTGCCGCACGTCGAGGGATTCCAGTCGCATCCAGCCCTCGTTGAAGGCGCGATAGGCATCCAGGCTCGGCGTTTCGCGGCCCGAGCCCGCGCGTTCGGTCCGCGCGTCCGGCACGCCGAGCTCGGTGGAGAATTGCGCGACGACCTGATCCTGCAGCGCGAAGATGCCGGCCAGCGGGCCATCGACCTTTGCATCCGCCAGCGCCTCACCGCTCACGACATCGACGACACGGGCGGTGATCCGCAGCTGATCGCCGTGCCGCTGGTAGCTGCCGACGACCGCCAGCCGCGCGCCGAGATCGGCAGCAACCTCCTCGAGCGACCCGCTCGTGCGCCGCACGGCCTCCATGACGCGCCACCGATCGACGACGCGGAAATGGCCGAGCGCGCGGAGGTCGCCGGTGACCGTCTCGGCGATGCCGGCCGCGAGCCACGCCGAATCGGCGTCGCCGGTGACGTTGGCGAAATCCATCACCGCGATCGTGGGCACGTCGGCGTCGGCAGCGTCGGGCGCCGGTGTCCGCGCGCGCGCGATCTCCACGGCGTCAACCCGTGTGACCGACGCGATGAACCGGTACCCGCGGCGCGCGACCGTCTTGATGAACTGCGGCGCGCCCGGGTCGTCGCCGAGCGCCTGACGCAGCTCGGACATGGCCTGCGCGAGCGCGTTGTCGGTGACGTTCGCATCGGGCCACAGCGATGCCAGCAGCGCCTCCTTCGTGACGAGCGCGGCCGAATGATCGAGGAGATGAAAGAGTAAGTCGAGGAGCTTCGGCGTCAGATCCAGCGGGTCGCCGTCGCGCAACACCCGGTAGCCGGTGCGATCGGCGATGAACGGGCCGAAGCGGTACGACGCGTCAGGCATGGACGCCGGTGATTGTAGTGCAGCCTACTTCGCCGGCACGCGCGCGTTCAATTCCTCCAGCGAGTTGAGGACGACAAGAATCTGCGGTTGCGTCTCGGCGATCTCGTACGGACCGAGGCGAGTTCCGGCGGCAAGGGCCACGGAGTGAAGGCTCAGCTCGCGGAGAGCTGGCGGGCCTATTGTAGTTTTGAAGGTCGTGCCGGCCAGGGCCGACAACATCTTCCACGAGCGACGTCACCAGTGGGTGTTCCAGCCCGCGCGCTGCAGATCGCGGAGCTGGTCGTCGGCGTGCGTGAGCGCCGCTTCGCGCGATGGCCACCGCCGCGCGAAGACCAGCGCCCCATCATAGAAGAACTGCAGCTCGACATCGTCCGACTCGACGCAGTCGCGGATCTGCGCGTCGATCCACGTGTGGTTCTTGCGAAGCCGCCACACGCGGACCGGCGGGACCGGCGGCATCGTTACCTGATGAACGTGGCCGGCGTCGGCGGCGTCGCGCCGGACGCGGCGGACACGCCCGTCGCAGACGAGGGTCCAGCTGCGGGGGCCGAAGAGGTCGAGGACGCCGAGGCGGCGCCGCCTCCCGACGTCTGCCCGGCGGGGCCCGCCTGCTGGAGCGCCTCGAAGTCGACCAGCGACAGGTCGTAGGCGAGCACTGCGCCGAGCTCGCCCGTCTTCGCCTGCGCGAGATCGCGCTGCGCTTGAATCACGAGGAAGCTGGTCGACATGCCGACCTCGAAGCGCTTGCGCTCGGCGTCGAGCCGCTGTTCCGCGAGATCGCGCGCGGCGCGGGTCGTCTCGATCCGCTTGCCGTTCATCTCGATCTTCCACGCGGCGTCGCGCACCTGCTGGATGGCGCGCGCCTCGGCGCCCTTCAGGCGCTGATCGGCCTGCGCGCGCTCCAGCTTCGAGCGCACGAAGTTCGCCTGGTCGGTGCTCCCGCCGATCGGATACGACACGCTGAGGCCCACCGCCCAGGTCGGGTAGTCGCGTCCGAACAGCTGCGACACGACGGTACCGAACGGCGTGATCTCGCCGGGACCGACGATGGTGCCGGGAAAACCGCCGGTGCGGAGCACCTGCGTGCCGCCGAGCCCGCTCGCCTGGTAGCTCGCATTCAGCCGCACGTCGGGCAGCCGCTGATTGTCGGCGTACTTGACGCCGATCTGCGAGTTGTCGATGTCCTTGCGCGCGCGCTGGAGATCGGCCCGTTCGGCGAGCGCGCGCGTTACGGCGGCCTCGACGTCTGGCGTGGAGGTGGCGATCGGCGGCGAATCGACCGTGTCGATCACCACGTTCCAGTTTTCCCGCCGGGTCGGATCGAAGATCAGCAGCCGCAGCCGGTCCTCGGACTGCTTCACGGCGGTCTCCGCGATGATCAACTGCTCCTGATCGGCGGCGACCTCCGCCTGCGCCGACAGCAGATCGAGCGGCGGCGACGTGCCGACGTCGACCTTCGCCTTGTTGACCCGCGCCAGCTCCTGCGCGAGATCGAGCGCCGAGCGCCGCGCCTCGACGCTCGCGCGCGCCGACACCAGGTTCCAATACGCGCTCTTCACGCCGGCCTCAGTGTGCACCAGGCTTTCGCGCAGCCGCGTGTCGGCGATGTCGCGGTTCGTCCGGCTGATAGCCAGCTGCTGGCGGGCGGGATCGATGATCAGATCGCGGATGAGCGGCTGCGAGACGTTGACCGACAATCCCGACTGCAGGAGTGGGTTGTAGCTGTTCAAAAAACTGTTGCTGTTGGTGTGCGCCGTCGACCACGACAGGTTGTACGTCGTGCCGAACCACGGCAGCCGCTGACTCACGCCCGCGTTGGTGGTCATCGCATCGGTGCGGGTCGCGGTCGGCACCAGGAAGCTCGACGGCGGCTGCAGCTGGTTGTTCGACTGCACGCTCGTGTTCACCGTCGGCCGAAACGCGCCGGCGGCCGCCGCGACGCGCGTGTCGCTGATCTGCGGATCGAGCCGGTCCGCGTTCAGATCCACGTTGTGGTCGAGCGCCATCTTCACGGCTTCGTCGACCGTCAGGCGAAGCGTTGCCGGCGTTCTCGCGGCCGTCTGCGCAGAGGCGGTCGCCGCGAGCCCGATCGCGAGCAACGCGACGAGCGAGGTGCGGCCCAGCGCGGCGCCAGACGCCGCTGCCGGTGCCTGCGCTGGCACGGTCGCCGGGACGGACCTCGTCCGCCGCGCGCCGAACAGCCGGAGCTTCGACGCATCGTCGAAGAGCGAATAGGCGACCGGGGTCACGACGAGCGTCAAGAGCAGCGCCATCGACTGGCCGCCGAAGATCACGAACCCGATCGCGTGGTTCGTGCCCGCGCCGATGCCGCGAGAGACGATCAGCGGGAGCATGCCGGCGACGAACGCGAAGGTGGTCATCAGGATCGGGCGCAGCCGATCGCGGCTGGCCTGGATGACCGCGTCGCGGGTCGAGAGTCCGGTCTCCTTCAGCTGGTTGGCGTGGTCGATCTGCAGAATCGAGTTCTTCTTGACGACGCCGAACAGCACGAGCAGGCCGAGCGCCGAGAAGATGTTCAGCGACTGCTGGAAGAGGATGATCGACAGCAGCGCGAAGGGCAGCGTGAGCGGGAGCGACAGCAGAATCGTGATCGGGTGCAGCCACGACTCGAACTGCGCCGCCAGGATGAGATACATGAACACGAGCGACAGCAGGAACGCCGTGACGAAGTTCTGCGCCGCGCGCCCGAGCTCCCGTGAACGGCCGACCAGCACGCCGCGGTACTCGCCGCCCATGTTCAGCTTCGCGAACTCGGCGAGCATCGTATTCTGGATGGCCGCCTGCGACGCCGTCGGCAGCAGGTTGCAGAAGACGGTCACCTGCCGCTGCCGCGCCTGGCGATTGATGTCGGTCGGCGACGTGCCCGGCTCGAAGTTCGCGACGTTCTCGAGCGACACGCTGCCAAGTCGAGACGAGGGCACCGCCAGGGCCGCAATGGCCGCCTGCGTGGTGCGATCCTGCGCGCGCGCGCGCAGGTGCACCTCGTACTGCTCGCCGCCTTCGTTGTACGTCGTGACCTGATCGCCGCCGACGAGCCACCGCAGCGCCTCGGCCGCGTCGCCAATCTGCACGCCGAGGTCCGCCGCCTTCGGGCGATCGACCTGCACGCCGAGCTCGGGCTTCCCGACGTTGAGCGACGTGTCGATGTCGACGACGCCCGGGATCGGCTTCACTTTTTCCACCAGCTGCCGGCCGATCGCCTCGAGCCTCTTCAGGTCGGGGCCGTTGATCGCGAACTGGATCGCCGCTGCCTGCGAGCCGCCGCCGCCGATGACGGCGACTTCCTGCACCGAGGTGCGGAGCCCGGCGCTGAGCGGCGGAAGAATCTGCTTGCGGACCGCGTCCATCACGGCGAACTGATCGCGCTGGCGCGTTTCGATCGGCTTCAATCGGATGTAGATGTTGCCGAGATTGCGCGTCTTCGCCGGATCGCCGCCGACAGTGACGAGCGTGTAATCGACTTCCGGCAGCCGCTCCCGGATCGTGTTGGCGACGCGGTTGGTCAGCACGGTGGTCGACTCGAGGCTCGTGCCTTCAGGCGCGCGCAGGTTGACCTCGAATTCCGACTGGTCGTCGGGCGGCATGAAGTTCTTGTTCGCCGCCATGAACAGCGGCGCGCTCGAGAGCAGCACCAGCACGGCGAAGCCCGCGACGATTGCGCGGTGGTTCATCGCCCACTCGAGGATGCGCGTGTAGAACAGGTCCACGGCGTGGAAGACCCTCGAGTCCTTCGACGAATGCGCGTCCTTGCCGTGCCGCTTCACCTTCAGCCACCGCGCCGCCAGCATCGGCGTCAGCGTGAAGCTGACGAGCAGCGAGATGAGGATGGCGAAGGCCATCGTGAGGCCGAAGCTCTTCATGAACCGGCCGACGATGCCGCCCATGAAACCGACCGGCACGAAAATCGCCACGAGCGACAGCGTCGTCGCCAGCACGGCGAGCCCGATTTCCTGGGTCGCGTCGACCGCGGCGTGGAACTGATCGTCGTGCTTTTCCTCGATGAACCGGTAGATGTTCTCGAGCACGACGATCGCATCGTCGATCACGATGCCCACCGAGAGCGTCAGCGCGAGCATCGTCATCAGGTTGAGGGTGAAGCCCATGTACCACAGCAGCCCGAACGTCGCGATGATCGACGTCGGAATCGCGATGGCCGAAATGATCGTGGACCGCAGGTTGGTCAGGAACAGCAGCACGACGAGCGCCGCCAGAATCGAGCCGACGATCAGATGCTCTTCGACGTTGTGGATCGCCGCTTCGATGAAATCCGAGGTGTCGCGCACCACGCGCATGTCGTAGCCCGCCGGCAGCCCCGCCTTCAGGCCGGCTAGCCGCTCCTTGACCGAGCGGACGACTTCGACCGTGTTCGTGCCGGACTGGCGCCGCACCTGCAGCAGCACCGTGTCGGTGCCGTTCACGTTCGCGAGCGTCTCGGGTTCGGCCTCGCCGTCCTCGACGCGCGCCACGTCCGCGATCCGGACCGGGTGGCCGTTCTTCGACCGGATGACGATGTCGTTGAACTCCGACACGCTCTGAACCCGTCCACGCGTGCGGAGGGTGAGCGACTGCGGCCCCTGGTCGACGCGGCCGCCGGGCACCTCGATGTTCTGCGCCTGCAGCGCGCGCGAGACGTCGGTGACCGTGAGCGTGTAGGCGCGAAGGCGGTCGGCGTCCAGCCAGACGTTGATCTGCCGCTGGCGGCCGCCGAGCACGATCACCTGGCCCACGCCGTTCACGCTCTCGAGCTGCCGCCGCAGCACCTTGTCCGCGTATTCGGTGATGTCGCGGACCGGCTGCTTCGCGCTGAGCGCCAGGCTCAGCACCGGCGCGGCGTCGGGATCCATCTTGTCGACCCGCGGCTGCTGGATCGTCTTCGGCAGCCGCGGCAGCACGCCGTTGACCTTGTCGCGGACTTCCTGCGCGGCGACGTCGGTGTCCTTCTCGAGGAGAAAGGCGACGATCACCTGCGAGATCCCCTCGGACGACACCGAGCGCAGATCGTCGATGCCGCTGATCGTGTTGACGGCTTCCTCGATCTTGTCGGTGATCTCGGTCTCGATCTGCTCCGGCGCGGCGCCCGGCTGCAGCGTGGTCACCGTGACGGTGGGGAAGTCGATCTTCGGAAAACGGTCCACGCCCAGCCGCGTGAACGAAAAGATACCGATGACCGTGAGCGACAGAATCAGGACGGTCGCGAAGACCGGACGTTTGACGCAGAGCGCCGCTAGCCATTGCATGAGAGCACCTGAAGAATGTGGAATCAGGAATTCGGAATTTGGAATTCGTACGGCGAAATTCTGAGTTCAGAATTCAAAATTCTTAATTGCGAGAGTCCACTTTGGTTCCATCCGCGAGCTGCGCGAGGTTCTTCGTCGCGACGCGCTCGCCGTCCTTCACGCCTTTCGTGACCTCGACCAGATCGCCGACCGTGTCGCCGACCGTCACGATTCGCTCGTCGACGTGGTCGCCGTTGACGACGTACACACGGGTGGTCCCGGACGTGGTCTGCACGGCCGCGGCCGGGACGAGCACGCCCGGCGTCTTCGCCGGCTGCTCGATGCGCGCCGTCGCGAAAAGCCCCGGTTTCAGCACGCCGGTCGCATTCGGCACGAGCGCCTCGACGGTCAGCGCGCGCTGATCGGCCTGCAGCGCCGGGGCTACGTATTTGATCCGTCCGTCGAACCGGCGCCCCGCATACGCGTCGACTTCGAAGCTCACCGGCTGTCCCACCGCGATCGCCGACACGAACTGCTCGGGCACCGTCAGCTGCACGCGCAGCGGGTTCACGCGCACGACGACGGCCACCTTCATTCCCTTGGTGACGTAGTCGCCCGACGTGACGAGACGCTCCGCGACGACGCCGCTGAACGGCGCGCGGACGACGGTGTCGCTGTTCGCCTTGCGCGCAAGCGCGACGCGCGCGCGCGCCGCCTGCAGCGACTGATACTGCTGCGCCGCGCCGTTCTTCGCCGCCTCGTACTGCTGGCGCGCCGCCTCGGCCTGCGTGCGGCGCTGGTCGTGCTCCGACTGAGACACGACGCGCTGATCGAGGAGCGATTTGATCCGGGCGAACTCGCTCTGGGCGAGCTCCGCAGACGCCTTGGCGTTCTGCACTTCGGGGACGGCGTTGATGTCGAACGCCGTGCCGGGCGTGATGCCGAGCCGCGCCTCGATTTGCGCCGCGTTCGCTTCGGCCTCCTTGAGCTGTGCGTCCGTTTCGGTCGACGACACGCGCACCAGTTCGGCGCCCTGCGACACCGGCATCCCGCGCTCGACCGGCGCGGAGACAACGCGTCCCGCGGTCTCCGCGGCGACGTCGGCCTGCTCTTCGGCCATCAGCGTGCCGGTCGCCCGGATGAAACGCGCGATCGGACGCTCGACGGCGGCGACCGCCGAGACGGAAATCGCGACGGCCGCGGCGGGTTGATCTTTGCCCTTGGCGTCGCCCGAGCTGCACGCAACCGACGCGAGCGGCGCGGCGGCGAGCAGCGCGGCCAGCAGATACGGTGTGTTCACGCGATTCATCACGACTCCTCGAGGAAGCAGCTCTGACGGCCTGCGCTACCTGAGTGGCGGCAGCGCAGCCCGCGGGCTGCTGTTATGACGCTTGTGCGTCCGCAACAGGGTCGACCCGATCGAGCGGACAGGCAGTCTCGTTCGCCGATTGCAGCGGCACGCCGGCGCGC
>Ga0137410_10003306_pt1 | contig 10915 bp, 8 predicted proteins | sample CZODoug1_16funga_FD_108878 | JGI IMG/M metagenome (GOLD analysis project Ga0137410, IMG submission 108878) | Vadose zone soil fungal communities from Angelo Coast Range Reserve, California, USA - CZODoug1_16fungal (Illumina Assembly) | ecosystem: Environmental > Terrestrial > Soil > Vadose zone... | reverse complement strand
GGGCCCGCGGCATAACCGCCAACGCCGAACGCAGCAACGGGCTTGTGTTTGCGCGCGATGGAGAAGGCGTCGGCCATGCCGGGAAATAGCGTGGCGAAATTTTTGATGAGCGTAAGCCCACCTTTACCTTTTAGACCGGCGGCGCGCAGCGTTTCCAGCGGCAGCCCAGCCTGAGGCACAAGCTTCATTTCGAGTCCGCGTTGAGTCCCGACGAGCACGACTTCTCTTTCCGCTCCGCGTGAAAGCCATTCGCGTGCGATGGCGATGGCCGGAAAAACATGGCCGCCGGTGCCTCCGCCTGCGATCAGTAACTTCACAGACCTTGCCGCCCGATCGAGCGGGCACGATATTCGGGCTGCTGCCCGAAATCTTTCGATATCGTGCCTCTACTTGAAGGGCTTCCGATTCGCGTCGGCGTTCGCAAGATCATTCCGTCCGCGCCTGCTGCGAGATATTGAGGAGCACGCCCGTAGCCAACAGCATGACGAGCAAACTCGAGCCACCGTAGCTGACAAACGGCAGCGGAATTCCCTTAGTGGGCACCATGCCGAGGACGACGGCGAAATTGATGAGCGCCTGGCATAGAACCATCGCAGTGATGCCGAGCGCGAGTAGACGGCCAAAACTGTCCGGCGCAGAAAATGCTGCGCGCAGTCCGCGCCAGCCGTAAACAGCGAAGAGCGCGATGACGATAATGGCTCCGATGAAGCCGAGCTCTTCCGAGATGACGGCGAAAATAAAATCGGTGTGCGCTTCAGGGAGATAGAAAAGTTTTTGTTTGCTTTCCATGAGGCCGACGCCGGTGAAGCCGCCGGAACCGACAGCGATGAGCGACTGCGTGAGTTGAAAGCCCGCGCCTTGCGGGTCCATGTCCGGATGAAGGAAGGCCAGCAGGCGGGCCTGGCGGTAACTGGCGCTCATAATGAGAAGAAAGAGCGCGGGGACCGCGGCGGCAAAACCGGTGGCGAGCCACTTCCAGGAAAGTCCGGCAACAAAAAGTATCGCGGTGGCGATGAGAACGATGTCCACGGATGTGCCGAGGTCCGGCTGGAGCAAAATCAGCGCGATGCAAACGAAGATGGGGCCGATGGCGGGGAGAATGTGGTGAATGAAATCGTCCTTGGTAAATTCCAGGCGCGTGGCGCTTTTGCGTTTGAGATCCAGAAACCAGGCGAGATAGAGAATCACGGCGAGCTTGGCAATTTCGGAAGGCTGAATGCCGACGGGACCGAAGCGAATCCAGCGGTGCGTGGCGTGGGACTTATCGAGGAAGAACGCGCCGACAAGCATGAACACGACAAGACAGAGCACACTGTAGACGACAACGGGCTCGCGCAGCTTGCGGTAATCCATGCGCATCAGAGCGAACATTCCCGCGATGCCGAGAACGAGCCAGACGGATTGGCGCAAAATAAAATAGTAGGAGTGACCGTAATCGTGCTCGGCGGTGACGGCGGAGGCGCTGTAAATCATCACGGCGCCAAGCAGGCAAAGGCCCAGCGTGACTCCAAACAGCCAGCGGTCGCTTTCAGTACGTCTTGGCATTCGTTCACCTTTTTCCAGAAGCCGAGTGGGCCGTTTGTTCCGTCAGCTGCTGGACGAGCTGCTTGAACACGCGGCCACGATGTTCGTAATTTTCAAATTGGTCGAAGCTGGCGCAGGCGGGCGCGAGCAGGACGATATCGCCGGGCTGCGCGATGCGGGAGGCGACTTCGACGGCCCGGCGAAGCGTTCCGGCACGTTCGATGGCCACGCTGCCGGCGATTTGGCTTTCGATTTTTTGTGCGGCGGCACCGATTAATAGCGCCAGGATTGCTTTTTCGCGTAGCGGCGTTTGGAGAACTGTGTAGTCGCTGCCTTTGTCTTTTCCGCCGAGAATGATGAGGATGCGGCCTGGAAAAGCGTCGAGCGCCTTGAGCGTGGCGTCGACGTTCGTGGCTTTCGAATCGTTGTAATAGCGGACGCCGTTGCGTTCGGCGACAAATTCGAGGCGATGTTCAACTCCGGAAAAGGAGCGGATGGCTTTTGCAATGCCATTCGGCTGCGCGCCGGCGAGCCGCGTTGCAACAACGGCGGCGAGAACATTCTCTAGATTGTGCGCGCCGGGAAGCGGAATTTCCGATTGCTTGAGAATGATTTCTTCCTCGCCGTGATGGCGAAAAATGATTTCTTCGCCGAGAAGGAATGCGCCTTGCGCGACGCGCTGTTTGCGGCTGAACCAGAAAACTTTCGGCTTCGTTGGCGCGTACGGCGTGCTGGCGGGATCGTCAGCGTTGAGAATGGCGAAATCGTCGGCAGTTTGTTTTTCGAAAATGCGGGCCTTGGCCGCGGCGTAAGCTTCCATGGAGCCGTGGCGATCGAGATGATCGGGCGTGAGATTCAGCAAGACGCTGATGTTCGAACGGAAGGTTTCGATCAATTCGAGCTGGAAGCTGCTAAGTTCCGCGACGGTAATGGTTTGATCGGTGGTTTGCTCGACGACGTCGATCAGCGGAGTTCCGATATTCCCGGCGAGCAGTGTGGAGAAGCCGGAATTTTTCAAAATGTGTTCGATGAGAGAAGTGGTTGTGGTTTTTCCGTTGGAGCCGGTGATGCCAACGAGGCGGCCGTGGAGAAAGCGGTCGGCAAGTTCGATCTCGCTCCAGACCAGAATGTTGTTGGCGCGCGCAGCTTTTAGAATTGCGGAATCGGCGGGGACGCCGGGGCTAGGGATGACAAGATCCTGGCCGTCGAGAATTTTCTCAGTGTACCCGCCGAGTTGAAGAGAAATCTTCGCAGCGCGAAGTTTGGCTGCGATTTCGGCGAGCTCGGATTCGGGGCGTGTGTCCACGGCAGTGACGATCGCTTCATGGCGCGCACAAAAGAGGGACGTCGCAACGCCAGTGCGGGCGAGGCCGATGACCAATACCTTTTTGCCGTTCAGATCGAACATTCTCGTTATTTTCCAGCTCTCGCTTTTCAGGCGCAGCAAGCTGCGCCACTACAAAGAACTACCTACCGCAATTTCAACGTCGTCAACGCAAACAGCGCAAAAACGAGCGCCGCGATCCAAAAACGCACGATGACTTTGGATTCGCTCCAACCCATTAATTCGAAATGATGATGGATCGGCGCCATGCGAAAGATTCGCTTACCGCGCAATTTGAAGGAGCCGACTTGCAGAATTACGCTGAGCGCTTCGATGACGAAGACGCCACCGACGAAAAACAGCAGAACTTCCTGCTTGATAATGACCGCGATAACGCCGACCGTGCCGCCGAGGGAGAGCGAACCGACATCGCCCATGAACACTTCGGCGGGATGCGCGTTGTACCAAAGAAAGCCGAGCGAAGCGCCGACAAGCGCGCCGCAAAAAACGGTAAGTTCACCGACGCGCGGGATGTATTGAATTTCGAGATAGTTCGCCCAGCGGTAGTTGCTGCTGACGTAAGTGAGCACGGTGAGCGCGCCGGCAGCGATGACGGTGCAGCCGATGGCGAGGCCATCGAGGCCATCCGTGAGATTGACGGCATTGGAAGAGCCTGCGATGACGATCGCGACAAATACCAGAAACGGAAGAAATGCGAACGGCCAGAAGTGTTTGGAATTGATGAGCGAATGGATGACGAGATCCGGATGCAAGCGCTTAAAAAATGGGAGGACGAGTTGCGTGGAGTAAGCGCTGTAGGTTGCGAGCACGAGAAGCGACGCGCCAACGATGAGGCTGATAAGGATTTGCAGAGAGAATTTGCGCTTGGCGGTCAGGCCGAGGTTTTGCTGTTTGGAAACTTTGGCGTAGTCGTCAATAAATCCAATCGCGGCGAAACCAAGCAGCGCGAAGAGTGCGATCAATACAAACGCGTTTTGGAGGTCGGCCCAAAGTAAAACGGGAACGGCGGTCGACAGAACGATGAGCACGCCGCCCATGGTCGGAGTGCCAGCTTTTTTCTTGTGCTCCTGCGGGCCTTCTTCGCGAATGTACTGGCCGATCTGCAATTCGCGCAGCTTTCGAATGAGCCAGGGGCCGAAGACGAGCGCGAGAAACATTGCCGTCAGACTTGCGTAGACGGTGCGAACCGTGATGTAGCGAAAAACGTTGAGCGGGCTGAAGTAGCGCTGAAAAACGTGGTAGAGGAGGTAGTAGAGCATCTTAGTGCCGAACCTCCTCACGAGGAGCGTCCACGGCGGCGTGAGCGGAGATGAGCGCTTCGACGATGCGTTCCATTTTTACGCCGCGGGAACCTTTGACGAGCAGCAGATCGCCGGGTTGAAAAAATTGTTGAACGAATGCGCCCGCTTCTTCGGATGAGGCAAAAAATTTGGTATGAGCACGGTTGAAGCCGGCGGCGATGGCGCCTTCAATAATTTCCGCTGCATCGCCCGCAACGCCGACAATCCAATCGACTTTGCCGGATTTTGCGGCGGCAGCGCCGGCTTCGCGATGAAGTTCACCGCTCGTCGTGCCCAGTTCGCGCATTTCTCCAGCGGCAAGAATGCGGCGTTGAAAACCGGGCGTCGCGGCAAGCAGCGCGGTCATCGCGTGCAGCGCCGCGGGGCTTGAGTTGTAGCTATCGTTGATCAGAGCTGCTCCGTTCGAAAAACGCAAAAGTTCGCCGCGCATGGACGGCGCGCGCGTGGTGCGCAAAACCGATTGCGCTTCCGCCGCGCCGATGCCCCAGACGCTGGCAGCGGCGAGCGAGGCGAGCGCGTTGGCAATCACATGCCGGCCCGGTAAAGCCAATTCCAGGCGCACTCGCCCTTCCGGGCTGACGTAGTCAAACGCCGAGCCGAGCGCGCCGCGATCTTCGATTGCTTCCGCGGTAAAGAACGCCGGCTTTTCAATCCCGTACGTCAGCACGCGGCCCGGTGCGAACGTGCCAAATGCGGCGACGCGAGGATCGTCCGCATTCAGCACCGCGGTCGATTCACGGCCATTCAAACCTTCAATCAACTCGCGCTTGGCGAGCGCAATTTCGTCCACCGAGGAAAAAAATTCCAAATGCGCGGGCGAAACGCGCGTGACGATTCCCACGTCCGGCCGCGCGATTTCCGCCAGCCGCGACAGTTCACCGCGCCGCGACATGCCCATTTCGAGCACGGCCGCTTCATGCGTTTCGTCGAGCTTGAAGAGTGTGAGCGGCAGCCCGTACTCGTTATTAAAATTTCCTTCCGACTTCAAAATGCAGAGCCGCGTGCCAAGCAGTGCCGCCAGGATCTCTTTGGTCGTGGTCTTACCCACAGAGCCCGTGATACCGGCAATTTTGCCGCCCCATGCGTCGCGTACTTTGCGGGCGAGCTGCTTGAGCGCGACAAACGTGTCGGCGACGACGATGCAGCGAGCGCGGGCAGGCTCTGGAATTTGCGCGAGCTGCTCCTGCGCCACAACGGCCGCCAGAGCGCCGCTCTCCAAGACGTCCGCGACGAAAGTGTGTCCGTCGTGACGCGGTCCGTGAATGGCGATGAACAGTTCTCCAGGACGAATCGCGCGAGAATCAATCGAGACGCTGGCCACCCGGGCCACGGGGTCGAGCCCCGCTCCCGGCCGGGTATCCAAAGCGCCAGCCACCTGTGCAATCGTCCACCGCATAAGTGCCTCAAAGGGTTCGACTTAAACCAACTGCCACGGGTTCGGTTGTGTTTCACCGGATTGAGGGTTCCTCCTTTTGGGAAGCTACTTCTGGCGTGTCCTGCAGCCGCCAGGACCCCAGCGCCCTCAACCCAGATTCAACCTTACCACTGGGCAAAGCGCGCTAGGTGCCAAACCCCGTGCCCGGGCCGCCTCCAGATGGAGGCTCTTCTCCGTAGCCGCGGTCGCGCAAGGCTCTGCGCGCTTGCTCGCGGTCGTCCCAAGGCAAAGTCGCTTCGGCCAAGACTTGATAGTCCTCGTGGCCTTTTCCGGCCAGAAGCACGATGTCGCCTTCCCGTGCTTCGTCAATGGCCATGCTGATCGCTTTCTCGCGATCAGGCTCGATCAAATATTTTCCGTTCGTTTTTTGCAGGCCGACCACAACGTCGCTGATAATTTTCAGTGGATCTTCCTGGCGCGGATTGTCGTTGGTGAGAATGGTTAGATCACTCAGACGGCCCGCGACTTCACCCATCACGGGGCGTTTGGTGCGGTCTTTGCCGCCGCCGCAACCGAAAACCGTGACAACGCGGCCCTTGGAATTCAGTTCGTGCGCGGTCTTGATGAGATTTTGGAGCGCATCGTCCGTGTGGGCGTAATCCACAATCACGAGAAACGGTTGTCCCAGCGCAACTTGCTGGAAGCGGCCGGAAACGCTGGCGAGATTTCTTATGCCGGTTTCGATGGCTTCATTTGAAAGGCCGAGCGCCTGGGCGGCGCCGACGGCGGCAAGAATGTTGTAGACATTGATTCGGCCGACGAGTGAGCTGGAGATTTGCAGCTTGCCGTTGGGAGTGTTCGCGGAAAACGACAGGCCAGAGAAATTCAATTGGAATTTCTTTGCGCTGATGTCAGCGTCATTTTCAATGCCGTAGGTCAGACTTGATTTTGCGATTCCCTTGAGGCGCGGCCCGTATTCGTCGTCCGCGTTAAGGACCGCGACTTCGGCTGTGCCGGCGCCGGTGCCTTCGAAAAGGTGGCGCTTCGCGGCAAAGTATTCTTCGAACGTTTTGTGAAAATCCATGTGCTCGTGTGTCAAGTTCGTAAAAACAGCAGCCTGAAAGTGGCAGCCCCACAGGCGATCCATCATCAATGAATGCGAGCTGGCTTCGAGCACGGCGTATTTGCCGCCAGCATCGCGAATTTCCGCGAAGAAGCCTTGCAGGTCAACGGATTCGGGCGTGGTATTAGGCGCGGGATAGTCACCAAGCGGCGTGTGATAAGCGATTGTGCCGAAGAGGCCGGTCTTTGCGCCGGAGGCTTTGACGATGGCGTCGATCAACGAAGTCGTGGTTGTTTTGCCATTGGTGCCCGTCACGGCAGCGAGTCGCAGCGCGCTTGCGGGATGTCCGTAGAAATTCGCCGCAGCAATCGCGAGCGCTTTGCGCGCCGCCGGAACTTGAATCCACGCGATGCTATCCGGCAGCAAGGAAGGCGCGGCAGCTTCGCTGACGACTGCTGCGGCGCCGCGTGAGACGGCGTCCCGGGCAAATTTAGCGCCATCCTCTTTGGCGCCCTGCAGCGCGAAGAAGAGTCCTTGCGGTTGCGCTTTGCGCGAATCGCAAGCCACGTTGCGAATCAAAATTCCGGATTGTGCGTCGTTTAAAGTCGCACCGGTTCCCATGAGCAGCGCGTCGAGCCGCTGCGCCGCACGCTGCGGCTTTCCACCCACATCGCTCTGCGAATCTGACTCGGTCACCAGTTTGGTTTCTTTCTCTGCGAGCGCAATCCTCATTCTAATTCCTGTTTTTACCGCGGCTTGCCGCCAATTTTTTGTTTGGTGTCGTGGCATCAAACCGCACGGTAATCTTGGCCCCGCGCCGGACTTTCGTTCCTGCTGCGGGCGATTGATCTTGAGCAAGGCTGCTGCCAATCAAAACGGGGTTCAACCCAAGCCGTAGACAAGCTTCCGTTACGTCGCGGACGGTCTTTCCGTGAAAATCGGGCACGGCAATGTCACCACCTTCGTCGAGCGCGACAGTTACATTCGGCGGCGCGGGCTCCGGCTTCGCTGAAGGCTTGGGGCTGTGCACCTCAGGCTGTGCGCTGAAATCGGCTGGATTGAAGTCATCGAGCGACGTATCCGACGTTTCGGAAAGGTCCTCTCTTCTATACGACGCCTGGATCAGCTTTGCGGTGATCGGGACGTCGCGCGGCACGTCGAGGTAAGGCAGAACCAGCTCCGCGACACGCTTGAATATCGGCGCAGCCACTTGTCCGCCTTCGTGTTCTCCCACGGGCGAATCGAGGGAAACAAGAATCGTAACCGCGGGATTGTTGATCGGCGCGAACCCCGTGAAGGACGCGATATATTGCGAATGAGAATAGCGGCCGGTGTTCGGATCGATTTTCTGCGCGGTTCCTGTTTTCCCCGCCGCGGTCCAACCGTCGAGTCGAGCGGGTTTTCCTGTGCCGTGAGGACTCAGAATAACGCCTTCCATCAATCTCCGAATGGTAGCCGAAGTTTCCGGCCGCAACACTTGCCGTGGTTCCGGCTGTTGCGCATCGCTGGAAAGCAGAAGCTGATCCCCTTTGCGGACTTCGGCGATGATGTACGGCTTGTGCAAATAACCGCCATTGGCGATGGCCGATACGGCCGTGACAAGTTGGATCGGCGTCACGCCAATTTCCTGTCCCATCGAAATCGCGCCAATAGAAATCCCGGACCAAGTGTTCAATTTCCCGAGCATGCCTTTACTTTCCCAGGGCAGTTCGACGCCGGTTTGCTGGCCAAATCCGAAGGCGCGAATGTATTCGTAGAATTTTGGGGCCCCGAGGCGGAGCGCTATTTTGATGGAGCCAACGTCACTCGATTGCGCGAGGATGTCGGACACGGCGAGCATGCCGAATCTCTTGTGGTCGTGAATCCTGTGACCAGCGAGCAGGACGGAACCATTTTCGCAGTCGAAAACTTCACCGGGGCGCGTGAGATTTTGATCGAGAGCGGCTGCCAGCGTAATCAATTTGAACGTCGAGCCCGGCTCGTAGATTGCGCTGACGGCCCGGTTCATGCGTGCCTCAGGCTTCACTTCACCCGGCGAATTTGGATTGAACTTCGGCCAGTTCGCCAGCGCAAGAATTTCGCCGGTATTCGGATTTTGGATGATGACGGTGCCGGCGATGGCGTGCGTTCGCGCGATTCCGGCCTGGAGTTCGCGTTCGGCAACATATTGAATCTTTTCGTCGATGGTCAGAACGACATTCGCGCCTTCGTCGCGATGCGCCTGACCACCGTCGAACCAACGCTGCTTGGCGTCAGCCATGACGAGAATTTTTTCGCCCTTGCCGCCGATTTGCTTGTCCAACTGATGCTCGATGCCACCCTGGCCTTTTTCGTCGAGATCGACGTAGCCGAGAACGTGCGCGGCCATGTCGCGCTTCGGATAAAAGCGCTCGTTTTCCTTCATGGTGTAGACGCCCTTAAGATTCAGCGCCTTCACCGCATCCGATTTGTCCGGCGGCAATTTGCGCGAGACCCACACAAAGGTCGCACCGGAATTGAATTTCGTTTCGAGAACGTCGCTCGGAACATTTAAAACGCCGGAGAGCAAATGCGCCGCGAGCGCTTTGTTTTCGCCAAGCTCGGTTGGAATCGCGAACGCCGACTCCACTTCCGTGCTCATCGCCAGCGGATGCATGTTGCGGTCGTAAATGGCGCCGCGCTTGGGAGTAATTTCGATTGTGCGTTGCTGCTGACGATGCGCGCGGGCCAGATAATCGCCGTGCTCAATCAGTTGCAGAAAACCAAGGCGAGCAAAAACCGCGCCCATCCAGAGCGTCACGAAGCCGGCGATGATCAACAGTCGAAGCTGAACGCGATTTTGCTGCATTTATGTTCCAGGTCGGACGCTGTTCCCGCCAAACTTAATTTCATCCCGTCTCCCACCTGGAGCGTCGTCGAGAGAGAAGCGGCTACTGTGCGCGATTCCTGCGCGTAAACCGCACGGCAGCCACCTGTGCGCCGCTCGGCACGTCGTATTCACGAACCTGATCGGGCAAGGGTTGGGTCAATCCCAATCGGAGGCGCGCGATTTGATCGATGCGGCTCGGCCGGCTGAGCGTCGCAATATTCAATTTCAATTCCGAATTAAGCGCCGCGGCCTGCGTCTGCTTCTGCTTCAGCTCTTCGAGCTGAAAGCTCAGATCAATGCACTTGAAGTGCTGAAAAATGTAAAGCATGCAGCAAAGCGCGATTACGCCGCCGAGCGCAGCCGTCTTGTAGAAATTCTTCAGCTTCACCGGCTCCACGTGCCGCACCAGTCGCGAATTATCGATTCGCTTCACGGTGCGGAACTCCGTCGTCGCCACTCTCTTTTTTTTCCTCATAGCTCAGACTCTTTCCGCGCACCGCAACTTCGCACTTCGCGATCTTGGGTTCGCCCGCTCTTCTTCTTCGCTGGGACGAATAACGTGTTTCGTTAAAATTTTCAGCGTTCCTTGACGCTCGCCTTCCTTGAAGGCTTCCTTCACCATACGGTCTTCGCCCGAGTGATACGTCAGCAGGACGAACCGCGCTCCTGAATTCATTGTGGCGGGGGTCCGAAAAAGAAACTGCCCGAGTGCCTCCAACTCTCGATTCACCGCTATCCGCAGCGCCAGAAACGTTTTTGTTGCGGGATGCAGTTTCTGCCTTCCCCATTGCTTCCGGGCCCCTGCCACAACCGTTGCCAGGTGCGCGGTGTCGCGAATCGGTCGCGCGCGCAGTATTGCCATGGCGATCCTTCTGGAATCGTGCTCATCCGCACCGCGGTAGAGCAAATCGGCCAAATCCTTCTCCGGCCAGCGATTCACAATTTCGTCCGCCGTCAGTTCCTCGGCGTCACTCATCCGCATGTCCAGCGGACCCGCCTCGCGGAATGAAAAGCCCCGCTCTGGCCGGTCAAGCTGCATGCTCGAAACCCCCAAGTCGGCCAAGACCCCGTCCACCTTCGGAATCCCCAACTCGTGTACGACCTCCGCAATCCTTGAGAACGGAGATAAAACGCAATTCACTTTCGAGCCGAACTTCGCCAGCCTCTCCTGCCCGATCTGCAGCGCCAGTGCGTCCTGGTCCAGGCTGATCAACCGGCCCGAATCCAGCCTCGCGGCGATGGCTTCCGAATGACCCGCCGCTCCGAGCGTGGCGTCCACGTAGATTCCGTCCGGTCTTATTCGCAGCCATTCGAGCACCTCTTCCAGTAGCACCGGCGTGTGCGGCGCGTTCACGCTCACACAGCCCTAAATCCCAAGATCTTCCAACGCCTTGAAATCCGCCTCGGTAAACTTGTTCTTCTCCATGTCTTCCATGACCTTGGAGTGGTTCATCACTTC
>Ga0137410_10003305_pt1 | contig 10917 bp, 6 predicted proteins | sample CZODoug1_16funga_FD_108878 | JGI IMG/M metagenome (GOLD analysis project Ga0137410, IMG submission 108878) | Vadose zone soil fungal communities from Angelo Coast Range Reserve, California, USA - CZODoug1_16fungal (Illumina Assembly) | ecosystem: Environmental > Terrestrial > Soil > Vadose zone... | reverse complement strand
TGAGATAGGGGTTTACGTCAGCAATCTGCCCGGTGTCCGCGTCGAGAATAAGAATGCCGTCTTTCGCGGATTCAAAGAGCCGCCGATAGCGAAGCTCGGAAGCCTGTAGTGCTTCCTGCGCAAGAGTCTTCTCAGTAATGTCGTGTTTTATAGCAACAAAATGAGTGAGCTTTCCAGAGTTGTCATGAATCGGCGTGATGGTCATATCTTCATGATTGAAGGTGCCGTCCTTGCGACGGTTAATCAGGGTGTTATGCCAGATTTTGCCGGCAAGTATTGTGTTCCACATGTCTTGATAAAAGGCCTGGTCCTGTTTCTCCGAATTGAGAAATCTGGGGTTCCTGCCCAGGACCTCGTCTTTGGAGTGACCGCTGGTTTCAGTAAAAGCATAGTTGACCCATATGATCGCGCCTTTTTCATCCGTGATCATGATAGCGTTCGCGGCAGATTCCATGGCCACACTTTGCAGATGCAACTGCTTTTCGGCTTCTCGGCGCGCGCGACGGTTTTCCGCCTCCTGCAGTTCTCGTTCGATGGTTGGGACCAGGCGCACCAGATTATTTTTCATCAGATAATCGTGCGCTCCAGCGCGCATGGCCTCGACCGCCACTGATTCTCCGATTGTGCCTGAAATGATGATGAACGGAATATCCAGTCCCATTTCTCTCACCACCGCCAAAGCTCCCAACGCGTTGAATTGAGGCATCGAGTAATCACAAAGAATGACGTTCCACTGATCCGTTTCGAGCGCGGCCTTCATCGCCTCAGCTGTCTCCACACGTTCTGAGGCGAGGTCATAGTCGGCCAGCGACAGATGGCGCGTGAGCAACTGCGCGTCCTGTTCTGAATCTTCGACGTGTAAGACCCTTAGAGCTCTATTCATGATCAGATTTGCTTAGTTGCCGTAACTGGTTATCAGGCGCAAAAAAGCAGCCGAAGGCCGGCATGCCGCTAAGCTTCATCGATAACCACACGACGGACCGTAATTATTCTTTGCCTCCTACTTTAACAAGGCGCGCTGAATCGCTCTCATTAGCTCCTGGTTATCAACCGGCTTTTGGAAAAACGCTTCGGCGCCGGCGTCCAACGCCCGTTGTTCGTTGGTCTTCGGATCGCTGGCGCTAACTACAATTACTGGTGTACAAGCCAGCGAAGCGATGTTCTTCATCCGTTCGAGGACCACGAATCCGCCGCCGCCAGGCAGGCCGAGATCGAGCAAGATCAAATCCGGCGCTTCTTTCTTCGCGATACTCAGGGCCATGATGGCGTCTGAAGCAAACGCCGTTTCGTATTCGCTCGCCCTCAGGCGCACGTTGAGGCCACGTCGGAGGTCCGCGTCGTCCTCAATGATTAAGATTTTGTTCCCCTTCAAAATTTGTGGTTCCTTTCTGGATAGTTCTGATGGGCACTGTGAAGAAGACCGTGGCGCCTTCGCCTTCTTTGCTTTCGACCCAAATCCTGCCGCCATGCAATTCGACCAAATGCTGGCAAATGTGCAGCCCCAGGCCTAAACCTTTCCGGCTCGATTCCAAAGTGTTTGGTGATTGATACAGTCGATCAAAAATCTTCGGCAACGAGTCCGCGCTAATTCCACATCCGGTGTCGGCCACGGCGATGCGCACAAATTCGTCGTCCTCATCTCTGCGGCTGCTAACGGAAATTGCGCCGCGGGTGGTGAATTTCAGCGCATTGTCGAGCAGATTTGAAAAAACTTGCCCCATGCGATTTGGGTCGGCCAGAACCAGCGGCAGCTCAGACGGACAAGTGATCCGAAAATCAATTCCTTTCTCTGCCGCGCGCCGTTCGTATGTTTTAGTCAAGGGATCGAAGAGATCGCAGAGCGAAGTCGGCTGCGGCTCAATCGTGAGCTTCCCGGCTTGCGCGCGCGTTACTTCCAACAGGTCGCCAATCATCTCGCGAAGCTGCAGCGAGTTTCTCAAGACTATTTCCAGGTATTCCCGCGGTTCGCTACCAAGCTCTCCCGCCAGTCCGTCCAGCAGGATAGTAGTGAATTGATGGATCGCAGAGAGCGGCGATCGCAGTTCGTGTGATACGTGCGAGATGAACTGATCTTTCATCTCGAGTTGCTCGCGGCCAGTTCTATCCAACTCTGCCGCGTTCCGCAGCAAACGCTCAGAGAGCTCCGCATTCTCGTAGGCAATGGCCGCCTGGGCGGCGAGCGTGCTGGCCATTCGCTCATCTTCTTCGGTGAAATCGCCGCCGTCTTCCTTTTCCAACAGCACCAGCCAGCCGTAAACTTCGGTGGCGGACATCAACGGCGCGCCCAGGAACGATCTAATGGACGAGTTATCCGGAGAGAGTCTTTCGAGGTCCAGCTTCTCCGCTTGATTGATTCGCACAACCTTCCGATCGTTGATGATGGTCTCGAGCACTGAATGATGAACGGGCGGGCGGTCATGCACGATTGGTTTAGCGTCCTTGATACCGTTAATCAGAACATGCTTCAGCTCATCGCCATTGTACGAAAGAATTCCCAGCATGGATTTGCGCGCGCCGATGATGCGTCGGGCTGTCGAACAAAACCGGCTGAGAAGTTGTTTGGCATCGCGCTCAGAGCCCAGTTCCATTCCCAGCTCGACCAGCGCCGTAAGTGTCAACCCAGTCGCCTGCAATGCCTCTTGGCGGGCTTCCCCAGCCTGGTTCGCGTTCTCGAGTTGGAGGTTTTTTTCCTGCAGTTCCTGTTCGAAGCGCTTGCGCTCAGTCACATCGCGCGCGGCTCCGAAAACTCCCTGAAGCTGGCCCGATTGATCGTTGAAGGTAGTCGCGTTATAGCTGACGACGGTTTCGTCGCCGTCCTTTGAACGCACGATCAGTTCGTAGTTGGCTACTCGCCCGTCGCGCAAAACCAAACTAATGCCATCTTCGGCTCGTGCAGGATGCGTGAAGTGCTGTTTGAATGGCGTGCCGATCAGTTCTTCTCGCGAGTGGCCGCTGAGGCTTTCCATCTGCTGGTTTACGTCCGTGATTATCCCCAGTGGATCGGTGGTCATCAGCGCATCAATGTTCGATTCCATCAACAAACGCGTGTAAAGCCGTGAACCGCGCAACTGCTCCTCGGCCTGTCGTCGCGCGCGACGGTTTTCCGCCTCGTGCAGCTCACGCTCGATGGTTGGGACCAGCCGCACGAGATTATCTTTCATCAAGTAATCATGAGCGCCCGCACGCATCGCTTCGACCGCCGCCTCCTCGCCGACCGTGCCAGAAATAATGATGAACGGAAGGTCTACCTTCATCTCTTTCACCAGCGCCAGCGCTGAGAGCGCGTTGAAGTGAGGCATCGAGTAGTCGCAGAGAATGACATCGCACGCCTTTGCCTCTAGGGCGGCCCTCATTGCTTCCGGCCTTTCGACACGTTCGGAGATCAATTCATAGCCGGCGCGCGACAGGTGGCGCGTGAGCAACGCCGCGTCCCGCTCCGAGTCTTCGACGTGTAATACTCGCAAGGTCTTATTCATCCGCGAATGTTCTCAGTCAGGCACAATCTCATTCAGCACCAGCCAGTACAAGCCCAACTGTTTGGTGGCTTCGAGGAACTGCTCGAACTCAACGGGCTTGCGCACGTAGCTGTTGGCGCCCAGTTCGTAACTCTTAAGCATGTCTTCCTCTTCACTTGAGGAAGTGAAGACCACGACCGGAAGGCGCCTGGTGCTTTCAGTGGCGCGCAAGCGGCGTAAGACCTCAAGGCCGTTCAACTTGGGCAGCTTCAAGTCCAGCAGCACGAGCTGGGGCATCACCTTCTCCGACTCGCCTGAAGCCGCTTCGCGGAAGAAATAGTCAAGCGCCTCAACTCCATCGTGCGCGACAATTACGTCGTTGACGATGTTGCTCTTTTTTAGGGCCCGGAGCGTTAAGGCTTCATCTCTCGGATTGTCTTCAACCAGTAGTATCACTTTGTTATGCATCTCCTATCTCCTTGAAATTCGGCAGAGCAAAATAAAACGTGGCGCCCGTGTTCACCGTTCCTTCGGCCCAGACGCGTCCTCCGTGACGATTAATGATCCTCTGAACGGTCGCCAACCCAATGCCGGTGCCCTCGAACTCAGCGGCGGTATGGAGTCGTTGGAATGCGCCGAATAACTTATTGACGTAAGTCATATCGAATCCTGCGCCGTTGTCGCGGACGAAATAGAAGATCTCGCCATTGCTTTGTTCACTGCCGAACGTGATTTCCGCCTTGTTCTGCTTCGAGGTAAATTTCCAGGCATTGCCCAGGAGGTTGGTGAGCACGATTCGCAACAGGCGCTTGTCGCCGCGGGTCGAAAGTCCTTCATCGAGATTGACGGTCGCTGTACGCTCTGGCTCTCGATTTTGTAGTTCGCGCACCACCGTCTGGGCCACTTCGCTCAAGTTGACGACCTCTTGTCGCATCTCGCTGCGCGTCACGCGCGCGAGCTCCAAAACGTCGTCGATCAGTTGCGCCATCTCCTGGCTCGCGCTGCGCACCTCTTGCAAATAACCTTTGCCCGTCTCGTCCAGTTTGTCGTCGTAATCCTCCAGCAAGGCCTGACTAAAGCCGTTGATGTGGCGTAAAGGAGCCCGGAGATCGTGTGAAACGGAGTAGGAAAAGGCCTCGAGTTCTTTGTTTACGGCTTGAAGTTGGGCAGTGCGATCGGCGACTCGTTGCTCAAGTTCTTCGTTGAGCCGGCGAATCTCTCCTTCGGCCAGCTTGCGCTCGGTAATATCGCGGATGTTGCATTGGATCACGCGGCTGTTCCCCGCCAGATAGCTGTTGCTTACAAATTCCACCTGCCTTACGAGTCCCTCGCGACTCTTGAGCGGCAGGTTTTCGTAACGTATGTATCCCTGCTGCTGCAATTTATCGAACGCGATCTTTGAAGCGACAATATCTTTGAAAGCGCCTATCTCCCAGAGTTCCTTGCCCGCAAGTTCCTCTTTGGAAAAGCCAAGGATCTCGATGAGATAAGGGTTTACATCCACAATCTGCCCGCTCTCTTCGTCGAGAATAAGAATCCCGTCCTTCGCAGATTCAAAGAGCCGCCGGTAGCGAAGCTCGGAAGCCTGCCGATCTGCCTCAGCGCGCTTGCGATCGGTGATGTCGCTCATCGTGACAACTGCCCCCAACCTGCCGCTCGCTTCGCGCACGATCGAGCCCCCGTAGTTGAAAACACGATTCCAGTCCGAATCCAGTCGCCGGATTCGCACTTCAAGGTTGCGCAAACGCTCGCCACGAATGATTCGCGGCAACGGCCACTGGTCAAGATCCAACACGGAGCCGTCCAGACGTGATAGCTCGAAGATGTTGGCGAACTCAGGCAGTTTGAGGAGGCATTCGTCTAAGCTGGCAAAGCCATGGATCTCCAGCGCAGCCTGGTTCCAACTCAATAATTGTCCATTCAGATCGGAAACGACCAACCCTTCGCTCAGGTTTTCGATTACCGTCTGGAGCCGCTGCTCACTCTCGCCCAGCGCCTGAATGTTCTCTTCAAGCTCGCTCTGGGAGGTGCGCACCTTGTCGGTCATCGAGTTGAAGCCGGCGGCGAGCAAGCCCAGTTCATCACGGCGTTGGACATCAACCGCTTGCGAATAATCGCCACCGGTGATTGCGGCCGCGGCTTTGGTAAGCGAATGAAGTGGTTGCGTGATGCCTCTACTAAGGACGAAGGCGCCCGCCATGCCAATGATGAACACGACGAGATCAGCCAATAGAATGCGCCGCAGGAATCGGTGGGCCGGAGTCAGGAGCGGCTGTTCAGGAAACTCAATTGCCACGAACCAGGGAGTTCCGTTGATTGGCCGGCCTAGAGCAAGAACTCTATTTCCGTCTCGCGAATATTGCATGACCTCGCCGCTTGACCCCAAGTCTGCCCGAGGCTTGGACGTGATTCGCTCCAGGTTGGTTAAGAGATCTCCGTGAATGTTGCCAAAGTACAGCGCGGCCCCGCTGCCGAGCAGATCCGTTAACTGTTTTGGCGGCGGACTGATTGCCATTCGCCGCCACCTGACGAGATAACCGATCGGCTTTCCCGAATCGTCGTTCACCGCGACTACCCCGGGAGCTGTGATGACATCTTTAACCACGCGCATCGGACCGGTCGTCTTGAAAGGACCGACATCAGCGGCCTTGAACTCGGCCTCCAGATCAAGCGACTCTGGCGAAGCGCCGTCAGGTACGCTCAAAACGAGCGAGTGGTTTGCATTCCATAGTTCGATTTGCAAACTATTCTGATCTTGCGGCCCTTCGAGTTGCTGAAGAATTGCTGAGGCGCCGGATCGCGTCGTCAGGGAAGGAGATTGAAGGAAGGCCTTAACCGCGGGGTCGTTGGCGGCGGTGAGAGTCTTAGTAAGAAAGAGACTATTCGACTGCTGCAACAAGATCGCCAACTGCTTGGTGAGGTTTTGCAGCCGCTCGCGGCCGACGTCAAGCGCCGATTCCTTTACTCCGGTATACGATGTCCACGTCGAGGCCGCGATAATGCCAAGCAGCAGGGCGCCGATCAGCAACGGCAAGCGATGCTTTATGGAAATAACCGGTATCGAAAAACGTCTTGGTTGCATCTGTTCCTTTGAGGCGAAATGGAGTTCCTTGGATCTGGGCATTAGAAATCGATTCGTATTCCCACCTGTCCTTCGCGTCCCGGCAGACTTTGGAGCGGCTTGCCAACTGGGATAGACAGGTTTTGAAATTGCTGCACCGCAGCCGGGTTTGCTCGATTGAGCACATTGAAAAATTCGATCAGGACTTCTGCCCGCACGCGATCGGTAATGGAAAAGCGCCTGGAGAAACGCATGTCGAGATTGATATAGGGCGAAGCCTGAAAATGATTACGTCCGGTAATAAAGTCCACGCCGTTCAGCAACCCATCTCCATCAACGTCGACCGGTGTCAAAGCAGCGGTTGAAAAGTGAAAACCGCTCTGCGCCCGAAAGATTCCACTCACTTGCAATTGCCAGGGGAGACTCACTGCTCCGTGGATGAGCAGAGTGTGATTGAAAGCCAGGTCAGATGGGCCACGATCAAGATCTGGACCATCGTAGAATTTCCCAGCCTGCGGAACGGGGTTTCCGTTGCTCGCGATGAACGATCCATTTGCGTTTGTTCTTCCGCTCACCGGATCAGTGACGACTGGTGGCGTGCCCACGAAGCTATCGGTAGCTCCATATGAGCCGAGGGATCCGGCGCCACGGCCGGTTTGCACGTTACTGACAAAGCTCGAATTCAAAGCGTTATCGACCGAGTTGGCCCAGGTGTAGGAGGTCTCGAGAGTAAATCGCCTGCTTAGCCGCTTGCGCATGCCGACGGTGATGCCGTCATACCTGCCCTGATACCAGGGGCCATAACTTAGGATAGGTCTGCTTCCCGTGCCGGGTTGTAGTTGGCCGCTATGGCCCGGCAGGCGCGCTTCAAACGCCAGGTTCGAGGTCCTGACGCCAAGCATGTCGCGGATGTCGCGATGGTAATAGTCCACCTGAATTACGAGGTCGCGCGTCATCTCTCTTTGCACGCCCAGATGAAAGTTGCGAGTGTGCGGCGTACTCAGCCCGGGGTCGACGGTAATCGGAAGCAAGAAGATCTGGGGGACCGGAAAATTCATGGTGAGATGGCCGAAGCCTCCCCAAAAGAAAAACCCTGGCTGACGGCCAACCGATGCGCTGGTGGCATCAGCGAACTGCTGCGCATTCAATCCCGTCAAGGCTTGCACGTTATCCAGAGTCACAACGCTGTTCGATGGAATTGGGGCATGGCCTGGAGCGACCACCCCGTTCAGATGATCGATTCCAAAAAGAGGCAGACCAGCAACGGAACAGATAGCTCCCGACGCTTGGATCTGTGCGTCGGTTAAGTTGCTTGAAGGACACAATCCAAAAAGGCGCGCGAGCGTACTGGGATTGCCATAGAACAAACGTGGGTATGAGATGGTCTGGTTCCGGAAGAGATTTGCGCCGCCAAGGCCGGGTATGTCGCGAGCAAGTCCCAGCCGGAATCTGTCGTAGAACATTCCCCAACTGGCAGTGATCACGGTCTTAGAGGTTGGTGACCAAGCCAAACCAAGCCGCGGAGAAAAGTTGCCGCCATTTGGAAAGCGGGAGTCGTAATCCCATCGCAGCCCCAGATTCAGGGTTAGGCCTCGCGCAATCTTCCAATCATCCTGTGCAAAGACCCCATTATAAGAATTGCGAAGTCGAATAAGGTTATCCGCCGGGGTTGGGCCACCCACTCTTGACAGAACGTAGACGCCTGAGTTGACTGATCCGAATTGGGTAAAGTCCGACACTGTAGCGAACAGTTGATTCAACTGGTTCTTGGCTTCGACACCGTCCACGCGAGTGTGCTGAAAGTCCCATCCAAACCTGATGTCGTGTGCTCCTAAAAGTTTTTCGAGGGCAGCGCCGGTGGAGACATATTTCTGCTTGATAAGTAACGGACTGAAGCCTGCTCCGAAGCGTACCTGCCCAAGATCGCCCGTCAAGCGGTTAGTGGTCAGACTGCTGAACAAATTGAACAATGTGGTGGCATCAGACTCGACATTGGTGGGTCGCTGAAGGGCCGGCTCGCCCCGAAACTGGACGTATGCATGAAAGACAAAAGGATTGTGCTTACCAAGGGTCGCGGTATCCTGGGCACCCAACATAAGTTGCCGCGAGTCAGAATCGGTTCTGGTCGAGGGCAGACTAGTCGCCTGTGAGAGCGGCAGGAAGCCCCTCACGTGACTGTTGCTCAGGCTCATCTGCTCGGTAAGGCGATGTTGGCCGAGGTGTTCATCGAGCTTGAAAAAACTTCGGGTCTGAAAGAGCTGGCTATGCTTGTCGAACGCCGCTTCCCTTACCTGCAGGAAATCCGGCGTGCCTGGAGGGAAACTGAAGTTGAGTTGGCGAGTCTCTCTGATGCGCTCCACCGATCCGAAAAAGAAGACACGGTCTTTGAGAAGTGGTCCGGCCAGGTTCGCGCTCGGATCCCATCGCCGTAAGAAGGGAGCAGTCTTTCCCGGAACATCAGAGGAATCGAGCGCACTATTTCGATGGAATAACGAGAATCGTCCGTGCCAGCGATCTGTCCCGCTCCTGGTAACGACGTTGACTACCCCACCGGATCCATGTCCGAACTCTGCTTTGTAACCCGCGCTTAGCACTTGAAACTCCAGGATTGAATCCTGATCAAAAGGCGCGGCGGGTCCACCGTCGACGGCGTTACTGTTTGGCATACCGTCAATGAGGAAAATGGCATTTCCGCCTCGCTCACCCAGAATCGGCACAGCGCTGTCGGACCTCTCGTCGACACGCCGATTGATCGCAACTCCGGGGACCAATTGCAGCAGGTCGAGGTAGTTACGTCCATTGATCGGCATCTGCTCGATCTGTTGCGGCAGGATGGTAGCGCCGGAAGAAGAATTCGCAGTTTCCAGCAGCGGTCCATTCGCTGAAACGGTGACCTCGGCTTCCACCGCGCTGACGACCAGAACGATATCGAATGTCAGAACATGGTTCACAGTCACCGCCAGTCCCTGGTAAACCTGGACTGCAAATCCGGGACTAGTCGCACGCAATTGGTAGACTCCGGGTTGCACACCCGGAAGGCGGTACGAGCCGGTCATGTCGCTCGGGGTTTTGACCTCGCGAGCAAGCACAGGCCCACTCAGCGTAATCTGAGCACCAACGATCGCCCGCTTCTGCGTGTCGAGAACGGTCCCTTCGATGATGGACGTCGTCTGCGCACTGAGGCTCATCGGCCAGGCAACGAAGATCGCGCAGATCAATAACACGAGTGGCCATCGGGTATGGGTGATGAAATTCTGTGAGCCCCGGGTGCTCACGAGAATCGAATTATCGAATAGCTTGTTGGACATTTCTTTACTCCCTCAGAGACACGTGCCCTGCTGTCGGGCTGATTGGACCGGTTTAAGGGAAAAGTGGTCGGGCGTTTTGCCACAGGGTTCTCGGAGGCGAAGGCCCGAAATTTCCATTCGCTAGCTTCTGCGGCCGCGAACGGCTTCCCAAAGATTGAGATTTCCGGGGCAGAAAGAATAAAGCGCGGCGGATCGCCCAGATTCTCCGCGGACAGCCAGAGCAAAGACCATGCCCGATGTTCGGTGCGCCCGGCAGGATGCTGTCCTTGCTGCTCAAATCGACTGGGGTTTTCGCTTCACCCCCTCTCTCATGGCACTCCTTAGACAGAGACAACCAGCCTTTTCGCCGGCGTCGAAAGAGCGCCTTCGGATAAATTCGATCAGCATCTTCATAAATCCAAGAGTTTGTAGAAGGCCTTTGCCTTAACCCGATTCAGAAATTAGAAGAAGGACGCCGCGCTCGCCCCCGATACGGCGTCCTTCTTCGTCCGCGACCAAACCCAAAAGTCGGGTCGCCGGATCGTCTGGTGCATCCGCAAGGCCACCCCGGCATCATTTAGGTGTCTTTCTCATTCAATCGGCGCGAATTCTCCTGCAGCTTCTTTTCCGCCACCCGCAGGGCCCATTGCCTGGCCTGCTCGAGTTCATGTTCCAGGCGACCAGGGTTTCGCTTCAATTCCCGCCCGCGTCGCTTGCGATAGTCTGACCCGGCCGCCCAGTCTTTGAGCCGGCGCCTCAATAATCTCCACATGGCTTTCCATTTCTAAAATTGAAGAAGGACCCCGCGCTCGCCCCCGATACGGCGTCCTCCTTCGTCGCGGCTATGCCCCCCACGTGGGCTCGCCACGTTCTCAAACGGGACCTGGTCGATTCTCCGACTCAGGGAACCCCGCCGATCCCACCGCGGCGGTAAACGAGCGCCGCGCCGGTCTCTGAATCAAGTTCAAGACATCAATCGCCAGAAACGGTTTGAATAGAATTGGAATCTCGCGCTCGTGACACACGCTCAGTTCGTCGTCAGACAAGCCCCCTCCGGTCATCAAAACGATTTGAGTCGCCGGCGCTCGCGTCTGAAATTCCAGCCCCAGCTTCA
>Ga0137410_10003304_pt1 | contig 10917 bp, 9 predicted proteins | sample CZODoug1_16funga_FD_108878 | JGI IMG/M metagenome (GOLD analysis project Ga0137410, IMG submission 108878) | Vadose zone soil fungal communities from Angelo Coast Range Reserve, California, USA - CZODoug1_16fungal (Illumina Assembly) | ecosystem: Environmental > Terrestrial > Soil > Vadose zone... | reverse complement strand
TTGACCGCGAACCGCCAGGTCGACGAGTTGGCGGAATTGTGCCGATGCCATCGTCCCGATTATGTCTGCGTCGCGGACGCTTCCCAGGGGCCGCGTCTGCGCGAGCGCTTGGCATGGGCCGGGGTGAGCTGCAAGGTTCTCACCGGGGAGGAAGGTCTGATTGAAATAGCTTCCCTGCGCGATGTGGACTGCGTCATGGCGGCGATCGTCGGAGCTGCCGGCCTGCGCGCCACTCTCGCGGCGGCGAAAGCGGGCAAGAAGCTGCTTCTCGCGAACAAGGAGGCGCTGGTTGTCGCTGGGCCGGTGTTCATGGAGACCGTGCGCGCAAGCGGCGCGACGCTCCTGCCGATCGACAGCGAGCACAACGCGATCTTCCAGTGTCTCCCGGCGTTTGCGGCGGGCGAGCTGGCGGCAAAGGGCATCCGCCGGATTCTGCTCACCGGCTCGGGTGGCCCGTTCCGCGCGCGCGCGCGCAAGGAGCTGCACCGCGTGACGCCCGAGGAAGCGTGCGCCCATCCGAATTGGGTGATGGGGCGCAAGATCTCCGTGGACTCGGCGACGATGATGAACAAGGGGTTGGAAATCATCGAAGCCCACTGGCTTTTCGGGGCGAAGCCCGAGCAAATCCAGGTGGTCGTGCATCCGCAGAGCGTGGTGCACTCGATGGTCGAGTATGCGGACGGCTCGGTGATCGCGCAACTGGGGCACCCGGACATGCGCACGCCGATCGCCCAGGCGCTGGCCTATCCCGAGCGCATCGATTCCGGAGTGCCCTCGCTCGATCTGTTCCGCATCGGTTCGCTGAGCTTCGAACGACCCGACTTCGAGCGGTTTCCTGCCTTGGGCCTCGCCTATTCCGCCCTGAAGGGCGGAGGTGCCGCGCCGGTTACGCTCAACGCGGCCAACGAAGTCGCGGTCGCCGCGTTCCTCGAAGGAAGATTGCCTTTCCTGCAGATCACTGCGGTGATCGAGGAAGCCCTGAATAGTCTCGGTTCAGGTCCCGCGGGCACGCTCGAGGAAGTGCTCGCCGCAGACGCAGCGGCACGCACGAGGGCGAGCCAGCTTGTCGCCCGGTTCGATTCCAACGCCGCATGAACATCGCCGTCACCATCGCCGCTTTCGTCGTCGCGCTGGGCGTGCTCATCCTGTTCCATGAGCTAGGCCATTACTTTGTGGCGCGCTTGTTCGGCGTGAAGGTGCTGCGCTTCTCGATCGGGTTCGGCAGAGCCTTGTGGCGGTTTCGGCGCGGTCGGGACCACACGGAATGGGTGATCGCGGTGCTGCCGCTCGGCGGTTACGTGAAAATGCTCGACGAGCACGAAGGGCCCGTCGCGGCGGAGGAAGCGCACCGAGCGTTCAACCGCCAGAGCGTGTGGCGGCGCATCGCGATTGTCGCGGCCGGGCCGGTGGCGAACTTCCTGCTCGCGATCGCGTTCTATTGGATGCTTTTCGTCGGCGGCGTGCAGGAAGCCAAGCCGATCGTCGGTGCCCCGGAACCCGGGACCGCCGCGGAAGCCGCCGGGCTCGCAAGAGGCGAAACGATACTGAAGATAAACGGCGAACCGATGGCCAGCTGGCAGCAGGTTCGCTGGCGGCTGCTGCAGCTCGCGGTCGGGAAGCAGCCGGCGCGGCTCGAAGTGATCGACGCCAGGCAGCGGCTCGCCTGGCGCACTCTGGATCTGTCCGCGTTCGACCTCGAGGGCTTCGACAGCGATCCGCTCGCCCGTCTGGGGCTCAGGCTCGATCGCCCCGATGTGGCGCCGGTCGTCGGCAAGCTGGTGGCCGGAGGCATTGCGGATCAAGGGGGAATGCGCATAGGCGACCGCATCGTCTCGATCGACGGCGAAGAGATGGGTGTTTGGACAGACGTCGTGAACGCCGTCAGGCGCCGGCCCGGGGAGCTCGTCCGGTTCGGTATCGAGCGCGGCGGGGATAAGATCGACCTCAGGCTGCGTCCCGAAACGTTCCAGGAGAACGGACGGAACATCGGCCGCATCGGTGCCGCTCCGAAGGTCGATCCCGAATCGATGAAGAACCTCGTTACGCTCGTTCGCTACGCCCCGGTCGCGGCACTCGGGATGGCGCTCGAGCGAACCTGGGAGACCTCGGCTTTCAGCCTGAAGATGCTCGGTAAGATGGTGATCGGCGAGGTGTCGTGGAAAAACTTGAGCGGCCCGGTGACGATCGCCGATTACGCCGGCCAGTCCGCGCAGCTCGGGATCGGCGCTTACGTGGCCTTTCTCGCGCTGATCAGCATCAGCCTGGGCGTGCTCAATTTGCTGCCGATCCCGTTATTGGACGGCGGACACTTATTGTATTATGTGATCGAGATTTTCAAAGGCAGCCCGGTTTCCGAACGCGTGATGGAACTGGGGCAGCGCGTGGGACTCACGGTGCTTCTGTTTCTGATGGCGTTCGCGATCTACAACGACTTCAACCGTCTGTTGACGGGGTAATCCTTCCTAAGTGAAAAACGCGTTGCGGGCGGCGATTCTCGTGCTCATGCTCGCCGAGTCGGCGTGGGCGTTCGATCCCTTCGTGGTGAAGGATATCCGGGTCGAAGGGATCCAGCGCATCGAACCCGGAACGGTATTCAGCTACCTGCCGGTCAAGGTCGGCGACAGGATGACCGATGAAAAGGCCTCCGCGGCGATCCGCGCGCTGTTCGGCACGGGTTTTTTCCGGGACGTGCGCCTGGAGGTGCAGGGCAATGTCCTGATCGTGAATCTCGAGGAGCGGCCCGCCATCGCGTCGATCGATTTCGTCGGGATGAAGGAATTCGAGAAGGACAAAGTCAAGCAGGGATTGCGTGACGTTGGATTCCAGGAAGGCCGCATCTTCGATCGCGCTCTTCTCGATCAGGCGGAACAGGAGCTGAAGCGCCAGTATCTCACCCGGGCCCTGTACGGCGTGGAGGTCACGACGACGGTTACGCCGCTCGAGCGCAACCGCGTGGCGATCAATTTCAACATCATCGAGGGAGAAGCGGCGAAGATCAAGCGGATCAATATCGTGGGCAATAGCGCGTTTCCGGAGGGCGAGCTGCTCGACGCGATGCAGCTGCGCACCTCGGGTCTGTTCACGGCGTTTTCGAAGAACGACCAGTACTCCCGGCAGAAGCTGCAGGGCGATCTCGAAGCGCTGCGCTCGTACTACCTGAACAGCGGCTACATGGAGTTCAACATCGATTCGACGCAGGTCTCCATCACGCCCGATCGCCGTGACATCTACATCACCGTAAACATCACCGAAGGCGAGAAGTACCAGGTGACCGAGGTGAAATTCGGCGGAGACCTGCTCGTTCCCGAGAGCGAGCTGCGCTCCCTGGTCACGATCAGGGCCGGGGAAACGTTCTCCAGGGAGAAGCTCACCGATTCGAGCAAGGCGATCACCGAGCGGCTGGGCAGGGACGGCTATGCCTTTGCGAACGTCAACGCGAATCCGGAGATCGACAAGGAAAAGCGCACGGTCAAGTTCACCTTTCTGATTGATCCCGGCCGCCGCGTGTACGTCCGGCGTATCAACGTCACGGGCAATTCGCGTACCCGCGACGAAGTCGTTCGGCGCGAGATGCGGCAGCTCGAAGGGAGTTTCTTCGACAGTCAGAAGCTCCAGCTCTCCAAGCAGCGCATCGACAAGACCGGCTACTTCAGCGAGGTCGAGGTCGAGACGCCGGCCGTACAGGGCACGACCGACCAGGTCGACGTCAACGTACGGGTAAAGGAGAAGCCAACCGGGGCGTTCCTGGTGGGTGTGGGCTTCTCGAGCGTGGACCGGCTGATTCTTCAGGCCTCGGTGCAACAGGCGAACTTCTTCGGCACCGGCAATACCCTGGGCTTTCAAATAGCATCGGGAACGGTCAACAAGGTCGCCTCGTTTTCCTTCACCGACCCCTACTACACGGTCGACGGGGTGAGCCGCGGCTTCGACTTTTACCGCCGCGACGTCAATTCCTCCACGCTGGGAGTCGGAAACTATAAAACGAGCACGCTTGGAACGGCGGTGCGCTTCGGGGTGCCTTTTACCGAATCCGACACCCTGTTCTTCGGTCTCGGAATAGAGTACGTCAAGCTGGCTCTCGAGGACAACAGCCCGCAGCGCTATCTAGGCTTCGAAAACCAGTTTGGCAGCCGATACTCGACGCTGATCGACACCTCGGGCTGGGTTCGCGATACGCGGGACAGCGCAATATGGCCGACCCGAGGTCACGTGCAGCGCGCTAACCTGGAATTGGGACTGCCGCCCGGAGACCTGGAGTACTGGAAGGCAACCTATACCCATCAGTACTTCTACCCGGCGTCGCGCCTTGTCACCCTGGTGCTGACCGGGGAGGCGGACACCGCCGACGGGTTCGGCAGCAAGCCATTGCCGTTTTTCAAGAACTACTACTCCGGCGGAATCGGCAGCGTGCGCGGGTACCGCACCGCCTCGTTGGGGCCGCGCGATGCGGATGGGATCTTCCTCGGGGGAAACCGCAAACTCAACGCAACCAGCGAGCTCCTGTTTCCGGTGCCCGGGAACACGCTCGACCGCTCGATGCGGCTCGGGGCCTTCATCGACGCAGGGCAAGTGTACGCCGCGAACGAGAGAGTGGCTCTGTCGCAAATGCGCGCGGCGTGGGGGGTAAGCTTCGCCTGGAACTCGCCCGTCGGACCCTTGAAATTCAGCATCGCGAGGCCGTTCAACGAGAGGCCCGGAGACTCGCTGCAGCCCTTCCAGTTTACGCTTGGCAACGTATTCTGATGCCCCGGTATAATCCTCTCCCATGTCAGGCCTGACGGCAAAAGCGAAACGGCTCGCGCGCACCGGCTGCGTCGTCGCAGCACTCCTGGTGGCAGCCGCTCCGGCGCTGGGCCAGGCGGGCATCGGCTTCGTCAGTCTGGACCGGATCCTCCGCGAGTCGCCTCCCGCGAAGAAGGCGCAGCAGAAGCTGGAGCAGGACTTCTCCCAACGCGCGCAGGAGCTCTCCAAACAGGCCGAGCAATTGAAGAAGATGCAGGAAAACCTGGAGAGGAACGCCGTGACCATGCCGGAGTCCGAGCGCCAGAAGCGCGAGCGCGAGTTCGGCGACGCCAACCGGGAGTTCCAGCGCAAGCAGAGGGAATTCAACGAGGACCTGGCCCAGGAGCGCAAGAAGGAATTCGAGGGCGTCATCGAGCGCGCCAACCGGGCCGTGAAACAGGTCGCCGAAGCCGAGAAGCTCGACTTGGTGCTTCAGAACGAGCAAGTCGTCTGGGCGAGCAGTCGCATCGACATCACCGACAAAGTCATCAAGGTGCTGAGCGAGCCACGCTCGGGCAGCAAGTAGTCCGCGGGCGGCGGCCGCGCCGGAAAAATCACCCGTGACGCAATCCAACTCCCGTATCCATCGGCTCGGTGAAATCGTGGCGAAGCTGGGCGGGGAACTGATCGGTGCCCCGGACATCGAGATCCGGCGGATAGCCACGCTGGAAAGCGCAGTCCCGGGAGACCTGTCCTTTGTCTCAGTCGCGAAATACCTGCCGCAACTGCGTGATACGCGTGCTTCTGCAGTGATCCTCGCGAGGGGGCAAAAGGGAGCCACCAAGCTGCCGAGGATCCTGTGCGATGACCCCTACGTTTACTACGCTCGGGCGGCGCAGCTGCTGAACCCGGAGAACCGGCCCGCCCCTGGCATTCATCCGCAAGCGATAGTCGAGGCGGGTGCCGAGCTTCCGGCATCGGCCACCGTGGGACCTTTCTGCCACGTGGGCCGCGGCGCCCGGCTGGGAGAGCGGGTGGTGGTCGGGCCCGGATGCATGATCGGGGAAGACGTGCAGATAGGGGAGGACGGGCGCCTGGGTCCCTCGGTCACGATCTATCCGCGTTGCGCGATCGGCAAGCGCGTCCTGATCCACGCTGGAGCCGTGATCGGCGCTGACGGTTTCGGCCTGGCGCCCCAGGCGGGGCGCTGGATCAAGATTCCGCAGACCGGGCGTGTCGTCATAGGCGACGACGTCGAGATCGGCGCCAACACGACGATCGACCGCGGCGCCCTGGACGATACCGTGATCGAGGACGGGGTCAAGCTCGACAATCAGATCCAGATCGGCCACAACGTTCGCGTCGGCGCGCACACCGCCATGGCTGCCTGTGCGGGTGTCGCGGGCAGCACTCGAATCGGAAAACACTGCGCCATCGGCGGCGCGGCCCGCATCATGGGCCATATCGAAATCGCCGACCACGTCACGATCACCGCGACTACTTTCGTCACGAAGTCGATCAGAAGCGCGGGCACTTATACTGCCGTGCTGCCCGCCGAGTCCGGCAAGGAATGGGCAAGAACGCTTGCGCATCTGCGAGGCCTGGAGCGACTGTCGAAGCGGGTCCGCGACCTTGAAACTCGCCCCAAGCCGGCAACAAGAAGGAAGAAGAGGTAGAGAATGATGGACATCCGCGCGATCCTGGATACGCTGCCGCACCGCTATCCCATGCTCTTGGTGGACCGAGTCCTCGAGTGCGAACCGGGCAAGCGCATCCTCGCGCTCAAGAACGTCACCATCAATGAACCCTTTTTCAACGGGCATTTTCCCCGCCTTCCCGTGATGCCCGGGGTGCTCGTGGTGGAGGCGCTTGCCCAGGCCGCCGCAGTACTGGCGTTCCGCACCGCCGAAAAAAAATCCGACGAGAAGTCGATCTACTATCTCGTGGGGATCGACGATGCGCGATTCAAGCGTCCGGTGGTCCCGGGGGACCAGCTTCTGCTCGAAGTGGTCGCCGAACGCATCGGTCGAGAGCTGATGAAATTCTCCGCGGAAGCGCGAGTCGGGGACGCGCTCGCCGCCGAGGCAACGCTGCTGTGCACGCTGCGACCTGCATGATTCACCCGAGCGCGATCGTTCACCCGGGGGCGAAGCTCGCCGCAGATGTATCGGTCGGGCCCTACAGCATCGTCGGGGAGCACGTCGAGATCGGCGAAGGGACCACAATCGGCCCGCACGTCCTGATCGAGGGACGGACCCGCATCGGGACGCGTAACCGCATCTTCGCGTTCAGCGCGCTCGGTGGAACGCCCCAGGACAAGAAATATGCCGGCGAAGCGACGGGACTGGAGATCGGCGACCGCAACACCATCCGCGAATACTGCACTTTCAACTGCGGCACCGCCCAGGACGCAGCCGTCACGCGTATCGGCAACGACAACTGGATCATGGCCTACGCGCACGTCGCTCACGACTGTCAGGTGGGGAACCACACGACCTTCGCCAACGCCGCCTCGATCGCGGGACATGTCCACGTCGGCGACTACGCCGTGCTCGGTGGCTTCACGGGCGTGCACCAGTTTGTCATGATCGGAGCGCATTCCATGACCGGGGGCGCTACGCTTCTGCTCCAGGATTTGCCTCCTTACGTCATGGCGGCGGGCAACGGCGCGAAGCCGTTCGGGATCAACGCGGAAGGGCTGAAACGGCGCGGCTTCGACGAAGACCAGATCACCGAGATCCGGCGCGCCTACAAGACTCTCTACCGGTCCGGCCTTACGCACGAGGAGGCGCGAAGCGCGATTACGTTACAGGCGGAGAAGGTGCCGGCACTGAAGATACTGGCCGATTTCCTCGAGCGCGCGCGGCGGGGCATCGTGCGTTGAGCGCGGTGGAAGGCGATCCCATCCTGGTGGGCATGGTGGCAGGGGAGGCCTCGGGGGATTTCCTGGGCGCTCACCTCATCGCGGCGTTGCGCGAACGCGCTCCCCGCCTGCGCTTCGCCGGCATCGGCGGACCGAAGATGGAAGGGCAGGGCTTCGAATCGTGGTTCCCCATGGAGAAGCTAGCCGTGCGGGGCTACGTCGAGGTTCTCCGGCATTTCCTCGAGATCCTCGCGATTCGCCGCAAGCTCCAGCGGCGGCTGATCGACGCCAGGCCAAGGCTCTTCATCGGCGTGGATGCGCCGGATTTCAACCTGTCTCTCGAGCGCAAGCTGAAGCGCTCGGGTATCCCCGCCGTGCACTATGTGAGCCCTTCGCTGTGGGGCTGGCGCGGCGGGCGCATGTCGTCGATCGCCGCCTCGGTCGACAAGATGCTCGTGCTGTTTCCCTTCGAAGAGCCTCTTTACCGCGACGCCGGCGTCCCGGTCGCTTACGTCGGCCACCCGCTCGCCGACTTGACCTCCGACGATAACGGGACCGCAGACGCGCGCGAGCAGCTGAAACTCTCCGCGGCGCGCAAGATCATCGCGCTGCTCCCGGGCAGCCGGCAATCGGAGCTGCACTACATGGCGGGCTGTTTCGTTCAGACCGCCAAGCTGATTGCGGCCCGCCAGCCGGCGGTGCATTTTCTCGTGCCGCTCATCAGTCGCGAAACGCGCGCCATTTTCGAAGAAGCGGTCTACGCCGCCGGCGCGTCGGACTTGCAGCTCACTGTTCTGTTCGGGCACGCGCGCGAGGCGCTCGCCGCGTGCGACGTCGCGCTGGTCGCGAGCGGAACCGCAACGCTCGAAACGGCGCTGGCGCGCAAGCCCATGGTCATTACCTACAAGATGGCCGGCCTTACCGCCCACATGATGAGGAAGATGGCCACCGTGCCTTACGCGGGCTTGCCGAACATCATCGCCGGAGAATTCGTCGTCCCCGAGATCCTGCAGGGCGACGCGACGCCCGAGAACCTGGCCCAGGCGGTGCTGAATTCGCTGAACGACCCGGTCGTCAGCCGCAAGCTTCCCGAGCGCCTGGACCGGATGCGCCTTCTCCTGCGCAAGGACACGGCGGCGCGGGCGAGCGAAGCGCTGCTCCCGTGGTTACGACCCGGCTGATCTGCGGCGTCGACGAGGCCGGCCGGGGACCGCTCGCCGGACCGGTCTTCGCCGCGGCGGTCGTTTTTCCTCCTGGGCGGCGCGCACCTAACGGCATCGCCGATTCAAAGCTCCTCAGCCCGCGGCGTCGTGAGCGGCTCGCCGCGGTCATCAAGGAGAGGGCCCTCGTCTGGGCGGTCGCTTGGGCGAGCGTCGAGGAGATCGACAGCTTGAATATCCTCCAGGCGAGCCTCCTCGCCATGCGGCGCGCGGTGGAGTCGCTGAATCTCGAACCCGACGAAGTCCTGCTCGACGGGGCGCATTGTCCCGTGCTCTCCGTTCCGTCGCGCGCGGTGATCGACGGGGACGCGAGGGTCAAGGTGATCGCCGCCGCATCGATCCTGGCGAAAACCGCGCGCGACGCGGAGATGTGCCGTCTTCACCAGCGTTTCCCCCAGTACGGCTTCGACGAACACAAGGGATATCCGACACCGCGGCACCTTGAGGCTTTGCGCCGCTACGGCGTCTGCGAAGTCTATCGCCGCAGCTTCGCCCCGGTGCGAAACGCGCTCGAGCGCGGCGGCTGATCGCGCGTGAGCTCGGCGAGGAGCTTGCGCAAGCCCTCGCGTTCCGCGGCCGGCCGAAACAGCGGGCGGCGCGCCGCCGTGAGCCGTTTCAGGCGCGCGTAATACTCGGAATCGCGAATCGCGCGACGAATCTGGTGCGCGAGAGCGCGCTCGTTGCCCGGCCGGTAGTAGCCGGGATAGCCTCGGCCGAGCATGCCGACGTTGCCCGAGATCCGCGATGCGATCACGGGCACGCCCGCCGCAGCGGCCTCGCAGATTACATTGGCGCCGCCTTCCATCCTGGAACTGAGGACGAGCAGGCTGCTTCGGGCGAGCCATCGGAGAGCAGCCGCGTGCGGTACGTTCCCCAGCCAGCGATAGCGAACATCGACCCGCATCAAACGCCGCGCCTCGCGTTCCATGTCCGGGGATAGGGCCGCACCCAGATGCGCCACCTCGAGCCCCGGCAGGTCTTTCAGATACCCCAGCGCGAGCGCGGCGCGGAAGGGATCTTTTTCCTCGCGCAGATGACCGAGCACCGCCACCCGGAAGCGGCGCGAAGGCCTCGAGGTGGATGAAATGCCCTGTGCCGACTGGTAGATGACCCGGGTCTTGCGCCGCAGCCGCGGCGCCAGTTCCGCCTTCCCCATGTCCTGCAGCACGACCAGGCGATCGGCCAGCTCGAGCGAGGCCCGCGCACTGCGATCCGTGCGGATATCGCGGTACAGATCGGTGCCCGTAAGAACGACGACCAGGGGCGCTGCGGGATGCCGCGCGCGGAAAGCGGCGATCGACGCGTGGCTGCGCCGCGCGTGCAGCGCGATCATGGCGTCGGCGGCCCGGCCGTCCCAGACGCGCGACACCCGAACGGTATGTCCGAGCGAGCGCAGCATCGCCGCCCAGCGGACGGCCGTGTGCCGATTGCCGTTTCGCGAGCGCGGCCTTGCCGGCGTGATCAGCGCAATTTTCATGTTATGTTTGGCGCTCGCACCATGTCATCCTTCTACGCAGATCCCCGCACGCTTTCGCAGCAGTTGCGCGACTCCAGGCGGCACATCCTGGCGCTCACCGGAGATCTCCATGGTCAGCAATTGTTCGGTCCCAAGCGCGCGATCGTGAATCCCGTGCTGTGGGAGCTGGGACACGTCGCCTGGTTCCAAGAACATTGGTGTCTGCGGCTGCGCCCCGATGAGTCGCTGGCGGCCAGCCTGATCGAGGGATCGGATGCGCTTTACGACTCGGCCAAGGTGGCCCACGACGCGCGCTGGGATCTGCCGCTGCCGACTTTGACCGAGACGCTCGATTTTCAGGAGCAGGTCCTCGAGCGCGTGCTGGCGCGTCTGGAGCGGGAGCCGGAGGACCCGTGGTTTCTCTATTTCGTCCAGCTCGCGATCTTTCACGAAGACATGCACGCGGAAGCGTTCCACTATACGCGCCAGACCCTCGGGTACACGGACCCGCTGCGAAGCCGGACCTCGGCGGCGGGAGGGGAGAGCGAGGCCCGGCGGGGCGATGCAGAGGTGGCCGGCGGGACCTATTCGATCGGCGCCCCACGGGACTCGGGTTTTCATTTCGACAACGAGAAGTGGGCGCATCCTGTGAAGGT
>Ga0137410_10003303_pt1 | contig 10920 bp, 8 predicted proteins | sample CZODoug1_16funga_FD_108878 | JGI IMG/M metagenome (GOLD analysis project Ga0137410, IMG submission 108878) | Vadose zone soil fungal communities from Angelo Coast Range Reserve, California, USA - CZODoug1_16fungal (Illumina Assembly) | ecosystem: Environmental > Terrestrial > Soil > Vadose zone... | reverse complement strand
CTTTTGTGCATCCGCTGTGCGGATGAAAGCAATTGCCAGCACAAGGAGCGCGACCCGAGAGCCGACTTGGTACGCTCGGAACATCATTGCCCCCCAAAAAGCTTTATTTGCGCCTTCGCCCTTGCGTGATGCAGGACGAAGCACATATGTAGCACTACCGAAAAGCACTACACATCGGAGCCTTCGGCCAACTTTTGGCCTTGCCTCTCCTCAGCTATCTGGGTATAGCGGGGAAACCAACCGAGACTAAAGAACCGACTTCAAAACTACTGCGGCTGATCCAATTAGTTGCATCCTGTGATCACTTGGTTGCAAGCGAATACTTTTTACCTTGAATTTATTTGTTTGGTCAAGCTTTTTTTTGGTCCAATGTGACCGCAGATCCACATTGGGGCAATCCGCAGAATCTCTAGGCGTCGGCTTGTAGACCAAAAACAGGCTCCAGCCAGCGCTTCAACAAGCTTCAACCCTCCGCGATATCTTGCCATTTCACCGAAATCCCATTCGGAAGACGGTGAACGATAGGTCACACACTACCATAATGAACCTCACGCGCCAAAAATATTTGAAATGGCTGCCCAGTTATAGCCCGTTTCACTTTTGACCATCTTCTCTACCAACGCTTCGTCTTTCGTCAAACTCGGGCTTGTTTTCTCCATTAGTTTTTCCTTCGCCCTCTTGTTCAGGCCGAACATCGGGGCCGTGGCAAGCCGCGCAATCTTTGGGTGTGGGCTTGTAAAACAAGACGAGTTTGCTCTGGACTTCACGTTGCAGAAAGTGGCACTTGGGGCAGCCGACGTTTGTGTGCGCGCCCGTCAGGGGGAATTGCGTGCGCTTATCGTGATCAAAGGTGGAGGGAGCCCAGTACTGGTCCGTGTGGCAATCCGCGCACAGCGTCACTCCGCCTTTGGGGGAAAACTGGTTTCCATGAGGGTCGTCATGGCACGCTTCGCAATTCTTGGGTGTTCCTTTGAATTGTGCCTGCTGCGAACCAGGCGTTGGCTTATGGCAATCGGCACACGCGACGCCGCGGTGCCCCCCCTCCAACGGAAATTTCGTTTTCGAATGGTCGAAGCTTGGGATATCGATCCAGGAGCGCGCGTTGTGGCAAGCCTCGCAGCCCAGCGATGACCCGTCGCGACGCCGCTGAGCCATGCGTTCGTTGAACTCACCCTTGTGAACATCCATGTGGCAAGCCGTACATGTACGGTCATTGAAGTGGAATGGCAGGATCTTGTCCGTTCTTCCGCCAAGGCCCAACTTGTGACAATCCGCGCAGGAGACCGCGGCATGCGCCCCTGTGAGCACGAAACGCGAATTCCGGTGCTTCGCGACCGTGAATGTCGAACGATGAAAATCCTTTACCGTGTGGCAGTCCTCGCAACGATTCTGGTAAGGCGCCGCGGCGAACTGCCTGTCGTGGGCGTCTTGGTGGCAATCCAAGCATTGCGCGAACTTCACCTTGTAAAGGGTATCCTTGCCCGCGGGCGTGTGGCATTTTTCACATGCAACGCTCGCATGCTTTCCTTCCAGCGGATAGTGAGAAGTCGCATGTGCTTTGACGTCAAATTGAGAAGGTTTCCAGCCATTTACTGTATGGCACTCCGCGCATTCACCCTTGCTGGCGCGGGCCTGGAATTGACCCTTATGGGGATCGAGAGTGTGACAGTTCACGCACTGCGCGAACGCCACAGGGCGCTTGAAATCGCCTGCAGCGTGGCATTCGCCACAGCCTACCTGAATGTGCATCCCCAGCAGCGGATATTTTGTTTTCGAATGATCGAACGGGGTTGACATGTTGACTTTTTTCCAGCCGCTTGTGGTGTGGCAGGATTCGCAGGAGCCCTTCATGGTCCCCTTATGTGGGTCTGTATGGCAGGCGGTACAGGTGTCGAACTTGATCCCGGTATACTTTACGGTGAGGTCCGGACCTGACGGGAAGTGACACTTGTCGCAGGCGACTTGTACGTGCATGCCTGTGAGGGGATATTTTGTTTTCGAATGGTCGAAGTGCTGTACCTGCTTCCAGTCGTTGAAATTGTGGCAGCTCTGGCAATCCGATCCGAGTTGGCCTTTGTGCGGATCGGTGTGACAGGAGACGCAGTCCTTCGAAAGACCCAGAAACGTGGAGGAGAGATCCTTGCGTTGAATCAGCGCTCGTTCCGTCGCTCCTATGTGCGCGGGCGTATGGCATTTCTCGCAAGCAATGCCGGCGTGTTTATCCACCAGCAGATAACCCGTCAGCTTGTGATCGAATTGCTTGAGGGACGGTTCCCAATGAACCAGCTCGAAATTTGCGCCATTGTGGTCCATGTGGCACCGCACGCAATCGGGGCCGTTGGGATTCTTCATCCCAATTTGCGCGTGGAATCCCTGATTGCTTGCCAGTCTCTGAGCGATTTCCTTGTGGCAGTCCAGACATTTGAATGTAGGCGTGCTCGTCCCGAATTGGTGGCAGGCCGTGCACTGCGTTCCACCGCTCAGCGATTGATGCGCTTTGGATAGTGGACCGGGGGAAATCTGGGCCTGCGCCCCGGCCACTGCAAGCAGGATCCACACACATACCGCGACCAGCGGCCCCGGCCCGACAAACCAGCGGGAATCATCTCTCGCGTTTGTTCCGAGTCTGTATACCATCACGCCATTTCCTCCGGCAAATGTCCTTCCACCATCGCGCGTCACTGCCTCCTCGACTTACGACCCCATTGTGCTTCCCCTTTCAAAAACATAATACGTTGGATGCACGAAATCGTGTGTCCTTTTTAAAAATTTGAAAGGCTGCACCGAAATGCACGCTCAAGCTTGCGAGTGGCGCGGCTGGCGATACTCCGCTCATCTTGCAAGGCGCTGACTGTGGGGTTGCGAATTCGATCCCCACGACTTCCACCACTGTAGACAACTGATTTCGGAATCGGCGATACTGCGGATATAAATATAAGCGGTTCGACACGTCAATGAGCCGGGGTCTTCTGAAAACGGCGCCGGTTGCTCATGAGAGTTCGCGATGGACAAGCTTTCAAACGTCGAGAACGGTCCAGTCGTATTCTTTTACGAACGCATTCCCAGTCAGAACCTACTCTGCCGGGTGCTTGGGGTTCCTCTAGCTGTGATTTTTTGCGGGCACGCCGTTGCCGTTTTCAATTTCTTGGAGGTATGTCGCATGAATGTTATCCGCGCAGTGGCAGCGACCGTATTTCTGTCACTGGTTTGCGTTTCCAATGTATCGGGACAGGACAATAGTTCGGCGAATCCGCCGGTGAATCCGGCCCACGCTCCGCCCTACCTGCTGGTCCTCGTGCACCAGGAGATCCTGTATGGGAAGGCGGCCGCCCGCCAGAAGTTACAGGTGGCTACGACGCGAATCTTCAATCGTATTGATGCCCCGAGTTCGTGGATTGACCTGCAATCGATTACGGGTCCGCGTCATGCGCTCTTCTTCGACCCCTTCGATTCCTTCGAGGAGATCGAGCAGTCTTCCGCTGCCTGGGCCCAGGTGTATATTACACATCCCGACGTCGCCCGGATGCAGGAGGAGATCGACGCGCTCTTGAAATCCGAGGATACGACCATAGCGGTGCGCCGCGACGATCTCGGCTACCTCGTGGACCACATCGATCTCTCGATGACACGCTTCATGCGCGTGGTTGAAGTCCGCCTCTTGCCGGGGCATGAGGACGACTTCGTCGAAGCGTCGAAGATCCTTGGCGAGGCGTATGAGATGATCGGAGAGGAGACACCGTGGGTTGTGTATCAGGTGAAATCCGGTATGGAGTCACCTGTTTTTTTTACGTTCATGCCCATGCCCGCTCTCAAGCAGAACGACGACCTCCTCGGATGGGAGGAAGATTTACGGAAAGCGGAAGGCGAGGAAAACACGAAGCGTCTGGATCAGATTGCCCGCGAAAGCTACGTCAGCACCAAAAGCACCCTGTATGCGGTCAACGCCGAGATGTCTCACGTGTCCAAGGAGCTTGCCGCGGGAAACCCTGCATTCTGGAGACCAAGCCCGATAGTAGCCGCGAAGCCTTCTGGGGTGAAGACAAACGCCGCCCTTGGTGGAGATCCAGTCACAACAAAGTCATCGCGTTGAAAATAGCGGAAAAGACGCGGAATCAATAAGGGTGTATTGAGCGCTTCCACTCGATTCAAGTTCTGAAGAATCGCATCGCGATTGTTAGCGGTGTCGCTGTTCGCCTCTTATATAATATAAATCGCGATTTACGAACCCGACCCGGCGCCGGACGTGTTGCGTACAAAACCTGCAATTTTAGCGTGGCCGGTTGAGCTGCGCGTGGTGGCATTGGAATCCTGGTCCGCTGAGCGGTTGCTCGGGAGGTTGGTTTGCACTCCGCGCTGGGCGTTTTTCTTGCGGTTAAAATCCCGGATGATTCTAGTAACGTAATCACGAGTCTCCCGGTAGGGCGGCACGCCTCGATACTGCTCCACACGGTCTGGCCCGGCGTTGTATGCCGCCAGGGCCAAGGAAAGGTCATTGTGGTAGCGCGTCAGCAATTGCCCCAAATATCGCGTTCCGCCCTCTACGTTGGTGGCGGGATCCAAAGCATTCTGCACGCCAAGCTGGGCGGCAGTCTCCGGCATGAGCTGCATTAACCCCTGCGCGCCCTTGGGGGAGACCGCACTCGGGTTGAATCCGCTCTCGGCACGGATCACGCTGAGGATCAGGTCCGGGTCAATGTTGTTATGGCTGCTGGCAGCGCTGACGACCTCGTCAAGCGTGTTTGCTGGGACGGGGACGGGGACGGGCGGCACGGGTGAAACGACTTCTTCTTCCTCGAAACTCAAAATTTCGGCGGTGGGTAGATCAAGGTAATTGTCAGAAGTCCCCGATAAATAGAAGCGGGTCACGCTGCCTCGAATCTCGTGACGTTCGAGCCAAATGGCAAAGCCGTTTTGAAGGGTTGCAATTTCCGCAGCGGATGCCGGGAGGCTGGCCGACCCGAGTAACGCCGTGGCGATCGCTAGTTGGTAAGAAAGTTTCATTGTCAAGATGTCTTTCGCAATCGGTGCAAAGGACAGTCAGAGATAGTCGGGTAAAAGACACCCGCTTTCCATCCGGATGTGAGCCGCTGCAATGGCGTGACTAACATCAGTTGGTGGCTGTGCATGGCAATTCTCATGTCAGCAAGGCTCAGTTCCTGATCCGCGTCTCACCGGATGACGAAACGGCAGCCGGAAATGAGATAGCCCATCGAGTATGAACTCAAAATGGGAATTGTCTTTGCGTTACCGCAAACTTCCATGCGAATCCGTGGATGAGTGGTTGCGATAAGCAATTGAATTATCAGCACTTACTGCCGGACAATCTCAGTTGACCGCCACTATCGTCTCGGTTCCCCCGCTTTGTGACGAGCGAAACACTGTCCCAATGGAATTAAGTTCCGGAAGGCACCAAGTCGAGCCCGCACCCGTAATCTTCAGATTAGCAAGAGTCTCTCCGGCAAGGCTTTGAAAAGTTCACTCTCAAGTCGACTAAAACCCTATTGCCAATGCCGAAAAAGTTAACGCTTTATAGGAACGAATTTCATATATTTGTGCGAGGACAAATACACAAGCAAGACAAGGGGCTATATTATGGGGCTGGAAGCTTCTTCCGAAGCAGTTAGATAGAGTGTGCCTATGCCAAATTCCTTGTCGTATTGGGTGTGGCCTTATAAGAAGTCTTTTGAGGCTAGCTTGACAATAGAAAATCCGTCTGAAGGATCGACACCCATTTCCTCGGGGGCCGCGAACCGTACGACCCTGCTGCGAATTATGTTGGCTTGGATTCTGATTGTGGCGTTTGGCGCGCCGGCCTATTCAGATCAAGCAAGTGCTGCGTACAACCGCGGTGTTCGTGCCGAGGCAAAACCCGATTACGACGCCGCTTTTGAAGGATACGCCGAGGCGTATCGCCTAAAACCCAAGGAAACGAAATACATCGTTCCCTTCCTACGAATACGAGGCATAGCGGCGGAAGAGCACGTACGGAAGGGCCAGGTGCTCCGTGACAACCTCAAATTACAGGAAGCACTTATAGAATTCCAGCGCGCGGCTGTTATTGACCCCACCAACCTTGCGGCGGGCCAAGAGGCGCAACGTACCGCCGACATGATTAAAAAGCAGGCGGAAGGAGCCGAGGCTCCAAAGCCGGTGTCGGAATTGACCAAAATGGCGGAGGAAATGCAAGGTCCTGTTGAACTGATGCCCTTTTCGGACACTCCGCTCACCCTGCGCATGACGACTACTTCCGACAATGTCTACAAGACGATCGGGAAGCTGGCTGGAATCAACGTCCTATTTGATTTGGATTACAGGCCGCAGCGCATCAATATCGAATTGGACGAGGTCCCGTTGCGTGAAGCGCTGCGGATGGTCGCCATGCAGTCGAAGACCTTCTGGCGGCCCATATCGACCAAAGCTATCTTTGTAGCGGCGGAAAGCAAGCGCAAAGAGTACGAAGATAATGTGATGACGACTTTTTATGTTCGCAACGCCTCAACGCCGGCCGAGTTACAAGAGGTAGTCGCCACTGTTAAGGGGATGCTGGATATCAGCCGAATTCAGGTGAATCCGACCCATGGCACGATTACACTCCGGGGCACGCCAGACCAGATGGTGCTGGCACAGAAATTGATTACCGACCTAGATAAGCCAAAGGCCGAAGTGGTGATCGATATCGCTATCTTGGAAGTCAGCACTGATCGATTGCATACGATAGGCACAACTGTCCCAACGTCCACCTCCATCGCGTTACAGGCTGCAGCTGCCGGTGTGGGCCAGGTCAATATCGGTGCACTGAATGGAGGCACTTTCGCCATCGCGGTCCCGGGCGGTCAGTTTTCCTTTCTGATGTCCGACAGTAACACAAAAGTTCTTCAAAACCCGAGGATTCGCGTCCTCGACAACGGAAAGGCTACCTTGAAAATCGGCGACCGGGTGCCAATCGCTACCGGCTCGTTCTCGTCAGCAGGCGGAGTCAGCGGCGGCGGGATAAGTCCACTGGTCAATACGCAGTTTCAATATCTCGACGTCGGCGTAAATATCGACATCACTCCCCATATCCTCTCGGGTGGCGAAGTCAACTTGAAGATGGTCTTGGAGGTTTCATCGATTTCAGGTTCCTCAACTATCGGCGGAATTACTCAACCCACTATTGGACAGCGCCACATCGAGCACGAAACGCGATTGGGAGATGGCGAGATGAGTCTGGTGGGCGGCATTCTGACGGATACAGAAACACAATCGCTGGGCGGTTATCCTTGGCTGGCAAATATTCCCCTATTAAAGTACCTGTTTGGCCAGGAGACTAAAGATCGGCGTAAAACAGAAATCGTCTTTGCTGTGATTCCACACATCGTGCGATCCGAAGTGATTAGCGACGAAAGCATGCGGCTGATTGATATCGGTACGGGCACATCAATCGATCTTCGCCGGCCGGAATTAACGAAAAAACCAACAAGTCCGTCTCAACCGGCCAAGCCCGCATCTCAGGGTGAGACGACACCTAAGAGCCCGGTGACAACTCCTGCGCGACCTTCTACGCCGCCTCCACCTCCGGCGTAAATTGTTAGGACCCAAGAGCTTATGGACAGCAGGGAAGGCTAGGGCCTCCCATCGGAATCAGACAATCTGAGGTAACACCATCCCTTTCAGTTCTTAAAAATAGCATGTAATTTCACACACCCTGGTGTGACATCGAACCATCCCCTGATAATAAAGGGCTTGCGGCAATAGGCTTTGGCACAAGGCTTGCACTCCTTGTATCGATTGCAATTTATTCCAGGAGTCCTCATGCGCCCACTATTTCGCTCATGCATGACGCTAGATGCTGGGTATAGGCTTCGAAGGTCTGCGTGCCGCTTCCTCCACCTTATACAATTTTCGGCCCGATCGACTCAATTGGGATGTACACGTCAAATGAAAATGGGACGTGGCTGAAAACTATGCCCTACACGCGTGCCGTCTCACAAACATCAAGTTCGCCTTTGCGGCAAACTAGGTTGGAAGTAAGGCCTGTCCCTTCCCGTTGGAGGCAGTCGGTAGAGCTGTCCCAGCTATTTACAGGTATTTCTCCGCACGACCTTGCCGAGATCCTCGCCACTGCTCGCACAACGAACTTCACCCGCAAACAGAGTCTTTTTTGCGCAGGGGAGAAGATTCAGCGAGTCATCCTGTTAACCGAGGGTTCCGTCAAGATCACACAGAACGATGAATTTGGCAGCACAGTTATTCTTCGAATGGTAGGACCCGGTGGAGTAGTTGGAGACCTGGGTGTGGCGTGCCAAGGTATGCATTCGGCGGGGGCCGAGGCTCGCGGAACCTGTAAGGCACTCGTGTGGGATTTAGCCACCTTCGAAGCCTTGTCGGAACGCTTCCCCACCCTTCAGCGTAACACGCTGCGAATCCTGGCGAAGTCCTTGCACGATCTGGAATCCAGGTTTTGCGAGATTTCCACCAAAAGGGTTGCGCAACGTCTGGCTCTTGAGCTGGCTAGGTTGCTTCCACAAGTAGGCCGGAAGGTCGGCGACGTTGTCGAAATCAATCTCTCGCGGGAAGAGTTGGCGCAGATGACGGCGACTACGCTGTTTACAGTGAGCCGGCAGCTCTCGATATGGGAACAACAGGGCATCGTGAGCCTCCGACGGCTGGGTGTGGTGATTCGAAATCCTCTCTCTCTTACGACTATTTCTGAACTTAAATGACCTTCGGATTCATCTCCGCCGATAAGGTCATTGCGCAATATAGATGTCATTGTTTAAGCCATTCCTACAGCAGCAGCGCAAGGCGGAAGCACTCCAGAGCGCCGCGAAAAACGTCGCGGCGGAATTCAACCCTGCGCATCTGGGCACGGTTACGGCGCCAGAGTTATTTCTGCCGCAAGCGCCATCCGAGACGTTCGCCTTGAAAGCACCTCCGGGTTCACAACCGCGCCACCAGTTCGCCGGCGGATGCCGTTTGCTCGTCCCGGGGGCCCAGGCTTCCCCCCATCACGGTGATAGAGCGTTGTTTCGCTGAAATGGGAGTGATTGGCATTTGGAGTTGATTGAATCCCAAGATTCCGTTGAAACGCATTGAGAGATTGACTAGATACAGAGGATTATGATAAACAAACTATGTAGGAACTCCAACTCCTCGATGATTTTGCCGTTCGTCAGACCGGAGCGGTTTAATGTAATCAGGATCGCTATCGAGCGGCGCTGGGCGAGTCGATGAGCAAATTTGTCAACAACATGCAGGCGGCGTTCGACAGAGCGCTCCGAACCAGTCTAGGGGCTTATAACTCCGAGTGGTTCCCCGCTTTGATTGGACTGGGAGTTATGCTCCTGGCTCCCGCTATATCTGCGCAGAAGCTCCCAAGATCAAGTTCGACGAGCCAAAACACGCACGGTGCTCCGCAATCCGTTCTGACTGCCACAGCATCTAAGCCGGCCCGGCAAGAGCAGATGCCACAGCAAGCGCCCTCTCCTAGTACTCCGGAGCAGGCTTCGCCCAAGGCGCCGCAGGTAACATACGAGGCGGGACAACTCACGATCATTGCAGAGAATTCCAAATTGTCGGATATTCTGGCGTCATTGCGTGCTTGTATGGGAGCAGATATCGATCTTCCCGCAAGTGCCTCCGGGGAGCGTATCTGGGTACGGCTTGGGCCGGGTCCCGCGCGCAAGGTACTCGCGACGCTGTTGAGCCAAACGAAACTCGATTACATAATTCAGGCGTCTGATACCGATCCGGACGGGATCCGGAATGTATGGCTGACTCCACGAACCGAAGGCCCGGCCGTCACCACCGCCAAGGTGGGGGCGCCGGCGGTGCGACCGCTGCCGCCGCGGTTATCCGACTCGGAACGTAGAGTTGTGCGGAATCGCCCTCCTGAGGAAACAGAATCACCCGAACCTGCCGTGTCGACGGATGCGCCTCCAGCAGTCACGATGCCCGCACCAACAGGCGCGCAACCTGCGCCAACCGATGCGGCGCCAGCGAACACCCAGCCCGCGTCAGCATCAACTGATACCGGGACCGCGTCCGACAGTCAGGGATCCGAACCGAACAAACCTGCCGCGAACACCACGCCGGCCGCCAATCCGGCGGATCAAATGATCCAAACTTTGCAGAACATGTACGAGCAACGGAAGCAAATGAACCTGGCCCGAACCCCCACGACCCCGAATTAGAATCCAAAGGAAATAACTCCCAAACGCGACGAGAACTGCCGGAATTTGGGCGGACCTTTTTTTTCGCCGGCGTGAAACTGCCCGCCAACAGGGACTGAACCGCTTTGATTTCTCGCCGATAGTCAGTGCATGGGCGTAAGGAGGAAGAATCCAAGACTCGTTGTCATGGCAAAGGTCGAGGCATTGTGGCAAGACGATATCGGGAATCCGCGCGTTGCTCCTGCCACAGTCGAGGACCGGTCTCGCGGCGGGTTGAGTATCCGAATCAATGCTCCGATCAAGGTAGGAACAAAGCTGATCATCCAGTGGCAGAACGAGCAATTCTCAGGCAACATTACCCACTCCCGGCGCGACAAGGCCGAATATATTCTGGGAATTCAGTTTGACCTCACCGATACGCAGCCGCACAAATGCGTTTCCCATTGACCGGCGGCGCGCTGGACCGCCACTGATCTCCTCTTTCGTTCCTACTGGCTGGCAGATGCGGCCGCGCCACTCTTGCCGGCCAGATAAAAGTAGCCGACCTTGTTATTCGGCGCCGAGCCATACCACATCCGTCCATGCGAATCGCGGAAGAATTCCCGCATGGCGAGTTCCGAGTGCGGGACCGGATACTCGATCACCTTCCCCGTCCTCGGATCAAAGCGCCCAATGATGTCCATGTTGTGGGAGTCATACCAGAGATATCCGTCAGCATCAAAACCCAGCGCGTAGGGACTGGGATCCGGGCCGGGTAATGGAAATTCCT
>Ga0137410_10003301_pt1 | contig 10926 bp, 11 predicted proteins | sample CZODoug1_16funga_FD_108878 | JGI IMG/M metagenome (GOLD analysis project Ga0137410, IMG submission 108878) | Vadose zone soil fungal communities from Angelo Coast Range Reserve, California, USA - CZODoug1_16fungal (Illumina Assembly) | ecosystem: Environmental > Terrestrial > Soil > Vadose zone... | reverse complement strand
TAGCTATGGAATCTAAAATAGATGAACTTAATAGTAAACTTCTGGAGGATAAACTTAAAGAAGATGCAGCTAGAATTTTAAATTGTGAAGAACTTAGTGAGAAATTAAACAGTAAGATGACACAAGCTCAAGCTGAATTAGATTCTATAAGTAAAATTATTCCTGAAAGTAGTAATGGATTAGTTAATAATGAAAATCTCATCACTAATCATATTAAAGCTGCTACTACACATTTAAATTCATTTAATGACTTAATTTCTAATTTTTTAGAAGATTTAATTAAGAGTAGTAGAGGAACAGGTTCAAGTTCTAATTTTATTTCAGATTAATTAAATTCATTTAATGATTTAATTTCTACTTTAAGTACTGAAAAATTAGGTGCTTTAGGACATATCTTAGCAGGTATTTTTATTTTATTTTGTTTATATTCTATTATTTCAGTATTCTATGGAGATTCTTTAATTAGATATTTAAATATAGAAGACCGATTTCCTAAACTAGCTCGATTCATTCAAATAAGAAGAAAATTTCAACAATATTATTTCTTTTTAAATATATGTTTAATTATTATAACTATACTATATGTTATATATGTTAATTTAATTGTATTTTTTAATTAACTATTGTTTTATATTCCCTCTCCTTAAATGAGATAAAGGATTCCAATAAATAAAAATTATTAATCAAATTAAAACTTATTACTAATTAATCCCCTTTTTTTTTATATTAAAAAGAAATTTTAAATCTTTTGGATAAGGATAAAGTTTAATTATTTACACCTGTATTATATTTCAGTAATATGTTCTACTTCTATTTAATTAAAGATACTAATTTTAATGGAATGTTAATAACAAAAGATACAGATCCTATAATATTTATTAGGTATTAATTAAGTTTCAATCTAAAATGGTTATTTTATCATAGCCTGGCACTAATTACTTAGGGCCCTATAACAATTAGACGCTATTACAAATAAAAATATATAGTTAAAACAATGAAAACTTTTTTAAGAAGTTACCTTAGAGAAAATATCTTTCACACGAAATCCTATATTTTAGAAGAGGAAGTATTCCTAGACAATAAACTTATTAAAGAGTACTTAAATCTTTTTTGGAAAGAGATTATGGATAAATTAGATACCGATCAGAAAGTATATTTTTTATTTAGAATAAGATTAGGTAGTGCTGGTTCACCTTCAGTATTTGGATTCTATGCTACAATTGGTAAATTGTTTGATTTCAGTAATTCAAATCTAGACTTTAATAGTTTATATTCACAATTAAAAGCTCTATTAGTAGGGAAAGGAACTAGTGATCTTTCAAGACCTGTAAGATAAATAGTCTTTAATTATAAAATAGTAGGTACTTCTCAGAAGAAAACTATCAATAGTGTAGTTAAATCTAAAGCAACTACTTATAAATTTAAAGGTTTTAATCTTCCTAATACTATGGACCTTAAATTGTGGGGAGTTAAATTATCTGATAATGGTTCAATGTCTATTAGAAAAAAAGGAAGTAGTTATATTTACAATATTATTATATCTAATAATAATCCTTTAACTTATAATGTTACTTTAAATTTACCTTATTTAGAAACTTTCTTATCTTTTACCGATATTCAAAATAAAGATTTTAACGGTTTAGATTCTTTTACTAGGTATATTGGAAGTAATGAATATTACTTTATTGATGGAAAATTAGAATTAAGATTAAATCCCAGAAAATTTTCTTTCTTAGAGGAGGATAACAATTATTATTCTTCCTTTAGTGAATTCCTCTTGTATTTAGAAGCTAAATATTTTTTCTTGTTCAATATTAAAGATCTTAGTTTAATTGAAGCTCCCAAAAGAAAAAGTAGTATGAATTATCTTAGAAAATCTAGAAGTAAAAATGTTTTTTTTATTGAAACCTTTACTAAAAGTTCTAATAGAAATTATACTTTAACTTTTGAAAATAGACCTTTATTAGAATCTCAAGATTTATTTGTTTCTGTTTTTAAAGAAATGAAAAAATTTTTTAAGACTAGAAAATTCGGTAACAATAAGTCTATTTTAGCTCAAACTGTTTTCAATGGTAAAACTTACTCTTTACATCCAAATGTTAAAATTAATAATAAAACTACTCCTTTAGACTATTGGAATTTAATAAAACTAAGTATAGAATTAAATTACGATAAAGATTATCTAATTGAAGTTTATCCTATTATTAAATTAGTTGTCTATAATTTAGACGATAAAAGAAATAAAAATATTACTATTCATAGTAATATTTCTAATCTTTCAATTGAAAAAAGATGGGAATTAATAAAAAACAGATATCCTTCTTTAAATTGGAGAAAATTCTCCACTAATATTACCCCCTTAAATAAAGATAAGAAAATTAACCCCTTTATCCTATTTACTAGATCTTTATTGAGTAACATTTCTAATATTACAGTAAGTAGAATATTTGTACATGACCTAGATAATTCTATTTTTTCTTACATTCACAATCAATTATTAATTAAATTTGATCACAATCTTATTGAAGTTATTCAAGATAAAAATAATCATTATATTTATATTAAAATATTCAATTTAAAATTTATTAATAGTTATAGAATATTTCCAGTTACTGAACAAGAATTGGTTTTATTGTTTAAAGGTAAAGATCTTTATGATGCTTTATTAAATGCTCAAATTTATTATTATAAAAAGTTTAATTTAGATATTACAAGTATAGTTTCTACCGGTTCTTTAGCTTTTAAATTATTTAGAATTAATTTTTTAAAAAAACATAACTGTATACCTATACTTAATAAAGAACAAGATAGTTTTATTCGAAATTCTTATTTTGGAGGTGCCGTGCATGTATTTAAACATTATGCTAGAAAAGTATATCATTATGATGTAAATAGTTTATATCCTTTTGCAATGTTAAATCCAATGCCCTTTAAATTAATTAAGATAGAAAATAAAAATATTAAAAATAAAAAAGTAATAGTTTACTACTACTGCTTAAACAAATAGATTTATTTATTAAATATTGTTATTATACAAGAAATCAGATTCGAACTGATGAGATCTACTTGGAAGGCAGAGGTTATACCAACTTAACTATACTTGCTAATCTTCTTATTCTTTTAAATATAATTTAAGAAAAATTAAAAGTAGTAATAAATTAAAAAGGGAGAATTGAACCAATAAAAAGAAAAAGATAAATAAAAAAGTAGAGGAGCCCTATTTAAGAAAAATCAATCTAATAAAAATTGAGTAATGTTATTTATAAGTATCTTATTATTAATTATGGTTATGGCCATACCTTCTCTTAAAAAACAAATTTCACCCTTATTATTTCAGAGATTATCCTCTATAATTTTAATTTATGCCGGAGCAATATCTTTAAATGCTTTATACATTCAGTCAATTGGATCAGGTATAGGTATTTATAGTGGATTATTCCATGTAACCTTCATATCTCAAGTCTTAGATATATTTATATTTTTTATAGGAGCAATAATCTTAATAGCTCGTCCAACTAGCGCTAATCTAATAATAAATAGCGTAATAAAAACAAATAATACAAATACCAAAATAAAAGAAACAGAAGAAACTAATTATCAAAATGCAATAGAATATTCATTAATAATAATGTTTAGTACCTTAGGTGCCAGTTTATTAATTTCTTCCAGTGATTTAATTTCAATGTATTTAAGTATAGAATTACAATCCTTTGGTGTGTATATTTTAACAACTTTATATAGAAATTCAGAATCAGCGACTTCTGCTGGTTTAAAATATTTTTTATTAGGAAGTTTGTCCTCTTGTTTAATCTTATTAGGATCCGGAATAATCTATACTTATACAGGTTTAACTAATTTTGAATCAATATATAGTATATTATCAGTATCAAATAATAATAATATTATTCAAGGTTTAATTTTAGGTTTTATTTTTATTTTTGTAGGGTTTTTATTCAAAATTTCGGCTGCTCCTTTACATAATTGGTCTCCAGATGTATATAATGATAGTCCTACTATAGTAACAATCTGGTTAACTTTAATGCCTAAAATCTCAATATTAATATTATTATTAGAAATATATACACATATTGGATTCTTTTCTAATAATACAGGTTTAGATTTAATAATATCCTTAACTAGAATAGATTCAGACCTAATAAGTAATATATCAAATGAATCTAATAATATTATAAAAAATTTATTATTACTTAGTTCTTTATTCTCATTAATAATAGGAACAGTAGTAGGTTTAGCACAATCACAAATAAAACGTTTATTAGCTTATAGTACAATTTCTCATATTGGATTTATTTTATTAGCTTTAGCTATAAATACTGAACAATCTATAGATTCTTTCTTATTTTATATAATACAATATACAATAACTAATTTAAATACTTTTTTAATTTTATTAGCTTTAGGTTATATAATTAATAATTCTATTTTAAATAATAAAGGTAATGAAAAAGATATAAGACTTATTTCAGAACTTAAAGGTCAATTTTTCTCTAATCCTTTAATTGCTTTAAGTTTAACTATTTGTTTATTATCTATGGCGGGAACTCCTCCTTTAATGGGTTTCTTTTCAAAACAATTTGTATTATATTCAGCAATAGAAAGTGGATATTATTTTATTTGTATATTAGGAATATTAGTAAGTATTATTAGTGCTTCGTATTATTTAAAAATAATTAGAATTCTTCATACTGAATCTAATTTAAATAAAGAAAATATTAGTAATACTACATTAAATGTAGGATGTAGAAAGTCTGAATCAGAGATTGAAGACTTAGATCTAAATACTACTAGTATAAATACTTTACATAGTTTATTAATATCTATATTAACTTTAATAATTTTATTATTTGTTTTAAAACCTTCTATATTATTAAAAAGTACACAGTTACTATCATTATCTTTATTTTATAATTAATGAATACATTAATAGTTTTATTTATTTTAGTTCCTATTTTATCTTTAATTTTATTAGCTTTAAATCTTTTATTAGCTACTCATAATCCGGATGAAGCTAAAGTTTCTGCTTATGAATGTGGTTTTTCACCTGTCTATGGTCAAACACGAAATGTTTTTCATATACATTTTTATATTGTTGCTATGTTATTCTTAGTTTTTGATCTAGAAATTCTACTTCTTTTTCCTATAGCTGTAACTTTATATCAAGTAAGTATTTTTGGATTTTCAGTTGCAATTATATTTTTTATTGTTTTAACTATTGGATTTATTTTAGAAATTGGATCTGGTGCTATTTCTATTACTAGTGAAATATCTAAAGAAAATTTTAACTAATTATATTCTTTTTAAGAATAAATATTTTTATATTTGTATTGTGTTTTTTTTTTTACTTCTTACTTCTCGAAATAAATAAAATTTTTATCTTAAATTTATTTTATTTATTTTTTGCATTATTTAACAAATTATATAAATCTTCTAATTAATTAATTAGATTAGCCTCAGTATCTCAATATTTTAAATAGTTAAACTATTTATTTGCTTTTCTTACTTTAAGTAAGTAGTTTAAGCAGAGATAGCTCTTTTTAACTTAGGGCCTTAAATAAATTAAATTTAATTATGCCTCAATTAATACCTTTTTTCTTTTTAAATCAATTATCTTTTTCATTCTTAACTTTATTAGCTTTAATTTATATTTTTTCTAAATATATTTTACCTTTATTTACATTTCAACAAGTAATAAGAATGTATATTACTAAATTAAGTAAAAAAGCTTAAATATTTTTTAAATCTTATTTCCTTTTTTCTTACTTATTTCTACATATTAGTTAAAAAAGACTAAAGAGAGATTCCCTTTTTTTATAGTAATTAATCTAAATTTTACTTTACCCCCTTTCTAATCTGAGTTAGATTTGTTAATCGGTATTAAAACAAAACAGTTGAATTAAGGGCTATGCCTCTATATACCCCTTAAATGTACAGCTGTAAACAAAAATATGTTAACAATTAAATTTCTTTTCTTATAAAAGAAATTTAGACTTTACAATTTTTTGTACTTATTTAAACTTTTTAATATAAATATTATAATTAAGTTTTATTATAATTTTTTTTTTATAAACAAATTTAATTTTAGTTTTAAAAGAAGTAGTTGAATCTACTATATAAACAGTTTAAGAAAATTCCGATAATGGTACTAAAAATTTTATTTTAATAATTTAAACAAATAATGTTAGGATCCAATTTAAGACAAATTTTAGCAAAAAGTGGTGCTATGTTAAGTACAGTTGCAGGAATAATAACAGTTGAAACCTATATTAAAAGCTTTAAAAATAAAAAACTTCTAGAAAATCTAAATAAAGAAATAGAAAGAAATATTAAATTAGAAGAAAGACTGAGTAAAATTATGGACAGTAAAATCTCTATGGATGACACAAATAAAAAAATATTAGAAGCAGTACTACAAAGAAATGAACACTTAGAAAAAGCTAAAACTTCACTAGATAAAGTAAAAAGTATAAGTGATAATTTAATCAATGCTAGTGAAGAAGTGGAACGAAATAGTAAGATTAAAGAAATAAGTGAAACTGTAGGAGATGCTTCAGAAAATCTTTCTAAGAGTCATACTAAAATGAAAGAAATTTTAGATTTAATATTAAATAGTGGAGATGGTTCTAATTCTAATTCTATGTTTATTGATCGAATTAATTATTTCATTATTGCATATAAAAAATTTTTATCTACTTTAACTTTAATAGAACTTGGAGCTTTGTGTCATATAATTTTAAGTATTTTAATTTTATTTTGTTTATATTCTCTTATTGCTGTATTCTATGGAGATTCTTTAATTAGATATTTAAGATTAGAAGACCGATTTCCTAAACTAGCTCGATTCATTCAAATAAGAAGAAAATTTCAACAATATTATTTCTTTTTAAATATATTAATTATATTAATAGCTGTATTAGCAATAATATATATTAATTTATTACCCTTTATTTATTAAAGTTAAAGAATTTATTTATTTTTCAAATACCTTTTTTTAATTAATCCCCTTTCTACTTTTTATTTTCTTAAAAATAATATATTCAGATAAAAAACAATTAAATTAAAAAATTAAAAGAAGTAGTAAATCTACTAAAAAACAGTTTAAGAAAATTCCGATAATGGTACTAAAAATTTTATTTTAATAATTTAACTAATGATTCCATTACTAATACTGATACCAATAATAGGTTCTTTATGTTTAATGCCTATAACAGAAAATTCCAGAGAAAGTCAAAGAAAATTAAAAAATATAGCACTATCTACTTCATTAATAAATTTCTTTGTATCAATAATTTTATTATGTAAATTTGATTCAAGTACAAATCAAATACAATTTGTCTATGAATATACTCAATTAAGTTTTTGTCATTTTAATTTAGGTATAGATGGAATCTCTTTATATTTTGTGTTATTAACCACATTCTTAACACCTGTAGCCTTATTATCTAATTATAAAAATATAACTGAAAATATAAAAACATTTTTAATCTCAATTTTAATATTAGAAACACTACAAATTTGTTTATTTACTGTTTTAGATTTATTTCTTTTTTATATATTTTTTGAAAGTGTGTTACCTATTTTATTTATAATTATAATTGTTTATGGTTCAGGGAAAGCTAGAATCAGATCAGCCTTATTATTTTTTTTATATACTTTTGCAGGATCTTTATTTATGTTATTAGCTATACTTCAAATATATAGTTATATAGGATCTACTGATTTTCAATTAATTTCTTTATATGAAATAAGTTTAGAAAGTCAAAAAATATTATGGTTAGCTTTTTTATTAGCTTTTGCAGTAAAAACACCTTTATGGCCATTTACTGGTTGGCTATATCGTGCTCATGCTGATAGTCCTTTAGCAGGTTCAATATTATTAGCAGGTACTATTTTAAAATTTGCAACTTATGGATATATTAGAGTTTTATTAACTATTTTACCTGATGCTTCTAATTATTTTGGTCCTTTATTACAAACTATAGCAATTATTACTTTAATTTATGCTTCTTTAGCTACAATCATACAAGGAGATACTAAAGTTTTAATAGCTTATTCAAGTATTGCACATATGAGTGTAGTTATTTTAGGTATTTTTTCTAATAATATTCATGGAATTGAAGGTGCTATATTGTTAGCTTTAGCTCATGGTTTTGTATCACCAGCTTTATTTCTGTGTGTTGGAGGAGTAATATATGATAGAACAGGAACAAGAATTATTAGTTATATTAGAGGATTAGTTACTTATATGCCTGTATTTACTATTTTATTTTTTATTTTTACTTTATGTAATGCAGGTATACCTTTAAGTCTAAATTTCTTAGGTGAACAATTATCTTTAATTGGAATATGGGATAGAAGTCCTATAATCTCAGCTTTGGGTGCAACTGGAATAGTCTTTTCAGGTTGTTATTCTATTTATCTTTATAATAGAATTTCTTATGGAGCTTCTTCACCTCATATTAAACCTTTCAAAGATGTTAATAGAAGAGAATTTATACTTTTAATTTCTTTATTATTACCTACTATTGCTTTAGGTGTTTTACCTAATATTATTTTAGATTCTATTCATGTTTCTTTATCTACATTGTTATTTTAAATATTTAACAGTTTTATTTTTATAATTAAAATTTAATTTAATCCCCTTTCTTTAATAATAGTTTCACCCTTTAATAATGAGGGGACTTCATTATTACTTAATGAATTTCTACTTACTCCTGCAAATACTGAACGCTCAATTTTGGAATATCCATCCTTATACCAATATCCATATTGTTTAATCCCTAGAAAGAATCCTTCCTGTATTAATTTTCCTTCCAATTCATCTTTCATCAAGCCTAGTTCTTTACCAATTACACTGCTATCTAATTTATCGGTTGTGAATATAGAATCAGTATCGGAGTAAGCTCTACCAGATAGAAGTTTAAACGGAGCCATAGCTATACTAGCTGGATCGATTGTAACTCCAAATATAGGTATTGGCAAAATTGTAGTATAAATTACGTTTCTACCTATAGCTAACCACATATCCCAAATCTGAGATCCTCTACCGGTAAAATCCAGGATAATAAAGCGTAGCCATCTTGAACTGAAGGTAGTAACAAATGTATATACTCCAAGAAAAATGTAGCACCCGTACCTGTAACCATTTCTGCTTGTCTGAGAATAGCGTGATACGTTATAGCTAACACATAAGCCGGTATAGGGTTAAGAATGTTCATATTCATCATTAGAATATAGGCTTCCGCTGTAACAAGTGTCCATAACGTCCATAATTTAACACTGATCAATATAGAACCTGATCCAAATAACCAGAAAATACCTTGAGTTAAAAAAGTCGTAAAGTAAGATACCGCTAAAAATGGAAGATACACTGCATAATATAGTGTAAAAATAGCGTAATATAATACATTATATGTAACATTGATTACATTATCACCCTTATCGCAAGTATAATTATACGTTACAGCAGCGTTAGACACGGACCATTACCACCTTGTTTGAGGTGGTGTATATAAACCCATATCAACTAAAAACGGTGCAGCACTAACCAACATAGCTTCAGGTATAAAGGGTACAGCCATTAATATCCAGGATACAACATAACTAGAACAGTCGTTAGCCACAGCTAACATAGCAAAAGTAAAACTAAGAAGACCTATCAATGAACCTATATCCCAAATATAAAAAGCTAGTGTAAAGAGACCTTTAATATTACTATATATAAGTTCTCCTAGCAACATAGCTGACATTATTTTAGGTTGTATAAATTTAGCAATAGGTTTCTGTAAGTTTAAGAATCTTTTACTGTTATACAACAAAGCCTTACCCTTTAAAAAAAATTAGCCACTGTGAATACTTTTTTACCTATTTCTAACATCTTCAAAATCTAGATTACGGCTTGAAATCTTTTCGATGAGTGTGGCCTAATAATCTGCAGTCCCATTTCTAAAAGCTCTTAGTCACCTCCACTCACTGGTACAAACTCCAATACAAACTCTTTCTACTACAGTAATTACACCTGAGTCTACTCTGATTGAAAACTTAAGCTGAATATTAGGAGTTAACAAAGGAACGTCGATAACTGGAATTTAACAAATAGAATCAAAACAAGAAACCTTTAATGGATTATTCTCATATTGACTAGTATTCTCAGCTTGTATTCCTTTATCGATGTATAGTGTTGTATCTTTAGAACCAATATAAATTGAGAAAGTAATTAGAAAACCATACTTAAGAAAACAATTTCCGGTGAAAAGTTAAACATTGTAGTAATAAAATTTTTTATAACAGCTATAATTATTTACATTTCCTTATTACTGGGGTATATATACTATATAAGTTAAATTTTTCCCTTTTTAAATATAAAAGAAGGTAAACTTCACGAAAAAATGGTAGAGAGCTAACTGGTTTGAGCTACTCCCTTTGGGTGGGAGACATATAGCGTGTTCGAGTCGCGCCTACCATACAAAAATATTTAAATAATCTCTAAATTAGATCCCAAATCTGAATTTTTAATCAAAAAGATTAAAGATTTTCTTATTAAATTAAAATTAAATTAAATAGTGTAAAAGAATATAAAATTTTAATAAAAAAAAAAAATTAATATAAAATATAAGACATATAATATATATTATCTATAAATTTAAATTCTTATAGTTTAATCTTTTTTAATTATAAAGAAAACAAAAAATAAATAAAATTATTATAAAAAAATATAAAATAAAAAATAAATAATATAAAGGTGTCATGGCAGAGTGGTTAATGCGGGGTACTGTTAATACTTTTTTCAGAGGTTCAATTCCTCTTGATACCTTAAAAGTACATATTAAAATATAAAATAAAAAATGGATAGTTTAATAATAATATAAAAGAAGAAAAAAAAAAATAATAATTTAATAATAATTTAAT
>Ga0137410_10003300_pt1 | contig 10927 bp, 9 predicted proteins | sample CZODoug1_16funga_FD_108878 | JGI IMG/M metagenome (GOLD analysis project Ga0137410, IMG submission 108878) | Vadose zone soil fungal communities from Angelo Coast Range Reserve, California, USA - CZODoug1_16fungal (Illumina Assembly) | ecosystem: Environmental > Terrestrial > Soil > Vadose zone... | reverse complement strand
CTACTCAATGATGTTCGAGCTTCAGGAGCTCGATGAGAAGTGGGTCTTCTCACTGTTGGACCGTCTGGAGCATCTCTCCGAGCATGCCTTCACAGAAATGAAGGCAGAGCTTGATGCCACGCTGAAGCAGAAATATGGAATCACCGAACAGGCAAGCTATCCCTGGCTGTACAGCGATCCCTTCTTTCAGGAATTTCCAACTGCAGGTACGAGCGAATCATTGGATGAGATCTTCAAGGATTCGGACATCGAGGCCTTGACTCGAGCCCACTACAGCAGCATCGGCCTGAATATCGATGATTTGCTCCGCCGCGCCGACCTGTACGAGCGCGAAGGAAAGTGCCAACACGCATTTTGTCTGGACGTGGACCATGAGGGCGATGTTCGCGTCCTGTGCAATATCCGCAAGAACGAACGCTGGATGAGCACCATGCTCCACGAGTTCGGTCATGCCGTATACGATAAGTACAACGATCCCGCGCTTCCATTTTTCCTGCGTACTCCCGCCCACGTCCTGACCACCGAAGCAATTGCAATGCTCAATGGACGTATGTCGAAGAGTCCCGAGTGGCTCAGCAGGATCGGCGGCCTTTCGGAAGCCGACGCGAAACGGGTCAGCGCAAGCGCTCTGACGACGCTCCGTTCTGAAATGTTGATTTTCCTGCGCTGGGCGATCATGCTGGTGCGCTTCGAGCGGGAGCTTTACCGGAATTCCGGTCAAAACCTGAATCGGCTGTGGTGGGAATATGTGGAGCAGTTCCAGAAGGTCACACCGCCACCGGATCGCGATCGGTCGGACTGGGCGTCGAAGATTCATCTGGCCACGTCGCCGGTGTACTACCAGAACTACATCCTGGGTGAGCTGATGGCCTCACAGCTCCTGCGCTACATCCATCGGGAGGTTGTGAAGTCGGAAAGCTACGTCGGGAATCCGGAAGTGGGCCAGTACCTGGTGGAGAGAGTATTCAAACCGGGATCGCGTTACGACTGGAATACGATGCTGAAGAAGGCGACAGGCGAGGACTTGAACCCTGAACACTTTGTTGCGCAGTTTGTGTAGGTCACTATGAACGCGGGCTGAAGCCCGCGACTACATTGGGAACCAGTTCTCGTTTAAATGTAGTCGCGGGCTTCAGCCCGCGTTCTAATTTCTGGCTTACGGCTTCAGGCTTCGCGCGTACGACAAGTAACTCTTCGCAAGCTGCTCGTTACTTTCGACGTATTGCTTCCACTGCTCGTCCGAATACCCGTTCTGCGGAGGCTGAGTTTTCAGGCGTGCAGTAATGTCCACAGCCTTCTGCGCATACTGGACAGCGCGATCCAGATTCTTTCTCTCGAGCGAATATGCCCGGGAAAGGGTCAGCAGCCCGTTCAGGTTTTCGGCATCGACTTTGATCAGTTTCTCACCCGTCTCGATGATCTTCGTCTGATCGTTCTTCTGCTGATAGATCGTCATCTGCAGCAGGTAGACCTCTCTCAATGCCTTGGACTGCGGGTACTGCTTCTCAAAGTCGTTGAGCTTTGTGATCTTGGCGTCAACGTTGTTCTCCGCGTCGATTAGTTGAAAAGCCTTATCTTCGGGACTCCCAGCAACTACTTGCGCGCTCAAATTGGGAACCAGTCCCCAGACAAAGACAACACACAGCGTCAAAATGACTTTTGTCTTCATTTGGTTACTCCTCTTAGACACTCCTGACTGACCGGGTAGGGTTGCACTCTATCAGAACTCACCGCAGCCCTGACAAGTTTTTTCGGTATATGGCTCGGTCTTAAGGGAAGATGCCCAGTTGTTCGTAGGTAAGCGCCACTTTCTTGATGGCGATAATGAAGGCTGCAGTGCGCATGCTTTCTTTGGGGACCTTCGTCAGATGCACTTCGCGTATGCCCCGGTAGGCGCTGACCATGGTTTCCTCCAGTCCGGAGTTCACGAGGTCAATTTCTTCCGGCCCGCGCACGAGAAACTTTTTGTCCTCGTCCGGAACCGGTTTTCCAATCATCCTTTCGATTGTGGAGACCAACTTCTGGTTCCTGATTTCTTCGAGGTGCTTTTGAAGGCGGCCGAACCGCATATGCGATAGATTTTTACCCCATTCGAAATAAGAGACCGTCACGCCGCCGGCATTCAGAAAGATATCTGGAAGGATGAACACGCCCCGCGCATGCAGCCGGTCCTCAGCGCCTGGGGTCGTGGGGCCGTTGGCGGCTTCGGCGAGGACCTTGGCGTTGATGCGATCGCAGTTGTCCAACGTAACCTGATTCTCGAGGGCGGCAGGAATGAGGATGTCGCAGGGAATATCCCAAATGGCGTCCGGATTCGGGAGTGTTTCAGCGTCGGGGAAATTCTTGATAGAGCCTGTTTCTCTGCGAAACTGGTTCAGTTCTTCGATCGGAATGCCATTAGGGTTGTATACCGCGGCGTCATATTCCGAGATGCCGATGACCTTGCACCCATCTTCCTCCGACAGAAATTTTGAAGCGTAGTAACCCACGTTACCGAAGCCCTGGAAGACCACCGTCTTTCCTTCCAATCCGGTGCTGAGCCCCAGCTTCTTCAGGTCCTCGCCATGCTGAAACGCCTCGCGTATGCCGAATTGGACGCCTCGGCCGGTTGCTTCGCGGCGGCCGTGGATGCCGCCTTGTGCCACGGGCTTGCCGGTGCAGCAGGCGAGGTTATCAATGCCGCCGGGATTGAACGTATCGTATGTGTCGGCCATCCAGGCCATTTCACGCTCGCCCGTACCGACGTCGGGACCCGGCACATTCTCGCCCGGACCCATGTACTCCTTTCGAATCAGCTCGGCTGTGAATCGTCTCGTGATCTTCTCAAGTTGCTCTTCGTTGTATTTCTTCGGATTGAACCGAATGCCGCCCTTGGAGCCGCCAAAAGGCACGTCAACGATGGCGCACTTGTAGGTCATCAGGGCAGCGAGCGCCATGATTTCATCCTGATTCACCAATTCGCTATATCGGATGCCGCCTTTGACAGGTTTCTTATGCTGGCTGTGTTCCGCGCGCCATCCTTCGAAGATCTCGAAGTGATCGCCTCCGAATCGGACTGGGAACTGGAAGTAATAGACGTTATTGCACGCTTTGATCTGGCTGAGAAGAGCGGCATGAATCTTCAAGTATTGCGCGGCCCGGTCGAACTGTTTCGAGACGATCCGGTTGAAATTGAGATCTTCCTTGGTGGCTAGCGTTGTCGGCATTCAAACTTCTCCTGAATTAATTCTATCCGAAACGCGTTTCCAGATATTCGTCAAGAATCGAGATGAAGTCGTCGACGATCGTGGGTCCCTTGAGTGTCCTCATGAGGCGCCCATCCACGTATACCGGCGCTTTTGGGTCTTCTCCCGTTCCCGGCAGTGATATTCCAATATCTGCGTGCTTCGATTCACCGGGACCGTTCACAACGCATCCCATCACGGCAATCCTCAGTTTTTCAATACCGGGATAAAGCTGCTTCCAGGACGGCATTTGCGAATTCAGGTACGTCTGAATATCGTTCGCCATCTCCTGAAAAACCGTGCTGGTTGTTCGGCCGCAGCCGGGGCAGGCGGTCACACGAGGCGAGAAGCTGCGAATGCCTAGACTTTGCAGAACATCCTGGCAGGTCCGGACTTCTTCTGTGCGATCTCCACCGGGTGCAGGCGTCAGGCTGACGCGGATCGTGTCGCCGATGCCCTCCTGCAACAGCACGGATAGTGCGGCCGAACTCGCCACAATGCCGCGGCGGCCCATACCGGCTTCGGTCAGGCCAACGTGGAGAGCATAACTGGAACGCGCAGCGAGCTCGCGATACACATCAATGAGGTCCTGAACGCCGGAAACCTTCGCGCTGAGGATGATCCGGTCGTCGGCCATGCCGTAGGATTTCGCCATTTCGGCGGATTCCAGCGCGCTTAGTACCATTGCTTCCATGATGACTTCACGGGAATCCTTCGGATCGCGGCTATGCGCGTTCTCGTCCATCAAGCGCGTGACGAGTGACTGATCCAGCGAGCCCCAGTTCACTCCAATCCGGACGGGCTTTTCGTGTTCGAGCGCGATTTCAATGATCGACCGGAAGTTATCGTCGTGCTGCCGGCCCATTCCGACATTGCCCGGATTGATGCGGTATTTATCGAGCGACTCTGCACATTCCGGATATTCATTTAGCAAGATATGACCGTTGTAGTGGAAGTCGCCGATGATTGGAGCAGTGATGTGGCGGTCCCGGAGACGGTGCACGATATCGGGCACCGCCCGTGCGGCTTCGCGCGTATTCACCGTTATCCGAACAAGTTCTGAGCCCGCCTGAGCCAGCGCTTCAACCTGGGAAACCGTTCCCCCGACGTCGGCGGTATCCGTATTGGTCATCGACTGAATCGCGATGGGATTTTCACCACCAACCCACACACCCCCCACGTTTACCGGGATCGACAAGCGTCGCATGATTTCGGCCATACCGAACTATTATATTCGCTATAATGAACGTCCTCTTAACTGATGTTCGGTATTCCACTGCACAAGCTGATCATTCATTTTCCGATCGCATTGATGACCCTGGCGGTGATCTACGATGCGTGGGCGCTCTATTCCCGGAAGGTGGAATTGCACGATATGGGATATCGTCTGACGATCTGGGCGGCCATTGGGGCGCTCGCCGCTGTGGTCACCGGCCTGCAATTGGCGGGCGTTTCGCGGATTCCACCCGGTGAAGTGACCGGGCATGCCGGGTTTGGGATCGTGTCGAGTGTTGTAATCACTGCGCTCGCGATTTTGCGGTACTCCGCACAAGTGCGCGAGCAACGTGGGTATCGACTGCCCTGGTTGGTTCTCGAGATTGGAGCCGCGGCGCTGGTCCTTGCCACTGCGGTGATGGGGCACAAGCTGTGAAAAGCGAACGCGGGCTAAAGCCCGCGACTACATTGGGATCGGTTGCGCCCGGAATGTAGTCGCGGGCTTTAGCCCGCGTTCGCTTTGGTTATTATTCCGGCCTGAAAGCAGGGCGCTCGGCGGCAAGGACCTTGTCCTTCGGTGCGCTGAGGTACCCGCGGATCCGATCCTTATCGACGTAATTCACGACGATCTCATACCGCAACTTGTCGCGGCCGACCAGGAACTGGACAGGCTCATTTGCGGTACGGTCCTTCTTTTCGAGCTTGCTATCGTCAACCTGAATGACGACGTCATATTTCGCCTTTTTCGGATCGGTCTTCCTGAGCTGCATCTGGATGTCGGCCACTCTCTCCATTTCGTTCTTCTTGGGCTTCTTGATATCGAACTCGAAGAAGTCCCGCTCACCCTTCTTTCGAAGATCCGACAGCTCGCTGGAATTGCGTGCGATCTGCTGGCTTAGCGTGGTTTTCACATCTGTGATCTCCCGCCGGCTGGCGGCAAGATCCGCGCGGGTCGCGTCGAGATTGGCGGCGACCGTCTTTACTTCACCCGAAACGCTGCCAATTTTGGTATCAGCGGTCTGCTGAACTTCAGCCAGCTTGGTGGTGGCTTCCTGGCGTACGGCCGCTACCTCACTGGAATTGGCCTTCGCGGCCAGCTCGGTGGCCAGCTGTTCCCGTGCCTTTTCCTGTTCGGCCTTCAGGCGCTCTGCAAATCTTCTTGATGCATCGAGTTCCTGAGATGTGACCCCGGCGCGTTTGGTGACAACCTGGATGTCCGATGCCATATCGGTGGCCTGCGCCCGCATCTTCTTCATTTCATCCGCCTGATTGGTAAGGTCCTGCTGGAGGACGGCAATCTGCGCCTCCAAAGCGGTCCGAGTCGAGTAATGGCTGTACCCGATGCCAATAATTAGAAGCAGGCAGACGGCGATTCCCCCTATGAGGAGGTTATTGCTTCGGGGAGGCGGGGGAGGAGTACTGGTGGCGCCACCCTCTTTTGGTTTCAAACTGAACGACATTGCTTGTCCTTTCCTTGTGGTCCCGGGCTCCGGGCCGCGGTAGATTATCCCACGAATTCCGAAATTTAGACGAGCGAGTTGTTGGATGGATAGTGCCATAATTCGCAATGAAATCTACCGAATCGTCCGGAAAATTCCTCGGGGAAGTGTCTTATCATATGGGGACATAGGCCGGATTGTGGGCACCGGACCCCGTCAGGTGGCCGCGGCGATGCGGGCCTGTCCGGCAGGCCTGCCCTGGCATCGAGTGGTCGGCGCCGGCGGAACGATCCGGACGCCAGGCGAGTACGCCTGGATTCAGCGGGAACGGCTGATCGCGGAAGGTATACGGTTCCGCGGAAGGGGCTTTTCATATGACCTCTACCGGTGGAAAACCGGGAAATACCCGCACTGAGCGGGACTCGATGGGCGAGGTGCAGGTCCCTGGAAACGCCCTTTACGGTGCGCAGACTCAACGCGCCGCCGAGAATTTTCCAATCAGCAATCTCAGGTTTCCCCGTGAGTTCATCCGAGCGCTGGGACTCATCAAACTTTCCGCCGCACGCGCCAATATGGACCTGGGTCTTCTCGAAAAGAAAATAGGCGATGCGATTGTCAAGGCATCGCAGGAAGTGATTGACGGAAAGCTGGACGAGCACTTCGTTCTGGATATCTTTCAGACCGGTTCGGGTACCTCTACAAATATGAACGCCAACGAGGTGATCTCGAATCGGGCGATTCAGATTCTCGGAGGAGTTGTCGGGTCGAAGAAGCCTGTGCATCCAAACGACCACGTCAACATGGGCCAATCCAGCAATGACGTGATTCCAAGTGCCATGCACGTCGCCGCGATGGAGTCCATCGAACGATCGCTGATTCCGGGGCTCCGCAAGCTTCAGCGGTCGCTTGCTGCGAAGGCGAAGGAGTTCGATTCCATTGTCAAAATAGGAAGAACCCACCTTCAGGATGCCACCCCGGTTCGGCTTGGCCAGGAGTTTGGAGGATACGCGCGCCAGATGCAGCTTGGCATCCGGCGGCTCGAGAAGTTACGAGACATGCTGGGAGAACTGCCGCTTGGTGGTACGGCTGTCGGAACCGGTATCAACACCCATCCGAAGTTTGCTGCAAAGGCAATCCAGCACCTTTCAAAGCTCACCAATTTAAAATTTCGTGAGGCCGAGGACCACTTTGAGGCGCAGGGGGCCAAGGACGCTATCGTCGAAGCGAGTGGCGTGTTAAAGACGATTGCTGCAAGTTTGACAAAGATTGCCAATGACATCCGCTGGCTGGGTTCAGGCCCTCGATGCGGTATCGGAGAAATTCATCTTCCTGAAACGCAGCCCGGATCATCGATCATGCCCGGGAAAGTGAATCCGGTTATTGCAGAATCCGTACTGATGGCCGCAGCGCAAGTCATCGGGAATGATCTGGCTGTGACGATCGGCGGCCAGGCCGGCGTTTTCGAATTGAACGTCATGATGCCGGTAATGGCCCACAACATTCTGGAGTCGATTCGGTTGCTCGCTGCCTCAGCCGACAATTTTGCCGATCGCTGCATATCCGGCATTGATGCGAACAGGGAAAGATGCAATGAGATGGTCGAGAAGAGCCTCGCCATGTGCACAGCACTGGCGCCTGAAATCGGCTATGACGCTGCGGCGGCGATTGCGAAGGAATCGTACAAGACCGGAAAAACGGTTCGTGAGATTGCAGCCCGGAAGAAGATCCTTTCTCCGAAGCGTCTGAACGAAATTCTCGATCCTATGCGAATGACCATGCCGGGTATTGCGGCCAAGGGGGAGTAACTTGGACGAAATCCGCCGAATGAAAAAGCAATTGTTACCGCCTCGCGCGAACGAGGAAGACCGCGCAAGATTTAAAGCGGCGCGGGATTACATGATCCGCGTGGATGATGTAGTGCGATCCTCGAATCCGCGATGTGGCAAGCGTATCGAGATCACCAGCCAGTCCGTCGCTCTAATATGAAGGTCGCGCTTCTTGGAGCCAATGGACAGCTCGGTCAGGACTTGCAGCGGGCACTCGAGGCCCACGACGTCACGCCTCTGACTCGAACCGATGTTGATGTGACGAATAGCGCGCGGACTCGGACTGTGTTGATGGGTCTTCATCCGGAAGTGGTCTTCAACACGACGGCGTATCATCGGGTCGACGATTGTGAGACCAACCCGGAAACCGCCTATGCCGTAAATACGCTTTCCGTGTTGAACCTCATCCGGATCGCAAATGAGCTCGATGCCGTTTTCGTGCATCTGAGCACGGATTACGTTTTTGATGGCAAAGCCAGGGAGCCTTATACAGAGAAAAGCGAACCATTCCCTCTCAGCGTGTATGCCCATTCGAAACTGGCGGGTGAATCGCTGGTCAGAACGATGGCCAGGAAATTCTTTCTCATCAGGAGCAGCGGGCTCTACGGCCGGGCAGGCAGCCGGGGGAAAGGCGGAAACTTTGTGGACATGATGCTGGCGAAGGCGCGTCGAGGAGAGCCTATCCGTGTTGTAAACGATCAGGTGACGACGCCTACATATACGATGGACCTGGCGAATCAGATCGCACGGGTTCTGCCGACGAAGCACTACGGCTTGTTTCATATGACGAATGAGGGCTCCTGCTCGTGGTACGAGTTCGCGCGAACGATATTCGACATGACAGGAATCAAGGCGGATCTGCAACCCACCACGTCGGAGCTGTACAAAGCGCCGGCCATTCGACCGCGATACTCCGTTCTCGAAAATGCCCGCCTTAAAGAGCTGGGCCTGCACGAAATGAGACACTGGCGCGAGGCGCTGGCGGCCTACCTGAAAGAGAAGAGTCTGAGCGGATGAGGGCAAAGCTTCGGGCACTTCCGTATGTGATTCTGCTTTTCCCGTTTGATGTTCTGGTCATATTTGGAGTTTTGATTACACACCTTTGTGCCTTTGTGTCTTTGTGGTTTAAAACACCGAGACACCAAGACACGAAGACACGAAGATGTTCAACCTCCCCGGCGACGATCCTGATAGTGAACTGGGACGGGAAGCACCTGCTCGAGGAGTGCCTGCCGTCAGTTCTGGAGGCCGTCCGCTGTGATGGAGGCCGGCATGACGTCCTCGTCATCGACAACGGGAGCACCGACGGGAGCGTGGACTTTGTCCGGAGCCGTTTTCCGAACGTGCGGGTCCTCGCGTTGGATCGCAACTACGGTTTTGCCGGCGGAAATAATCGAGGTGTCGCGGAGGCCCAGACCGACATAGTCGTCCTCCTCAACAACGACATGATCGTGGATCGCGGTTTCCTCCAGCCTCTTCTCAATGGCTTTTCCGATTCGTCGGTTTTTAGCGTTACCTCGCAGATCTTTCTTTCCAGCTCCAACCGGCGCGAGGAAACCGGTAAAACCCGCGCCGATTTTAATAAGGGTTTCCTGGAACTCCGGCACGAAGAGATCTGTCCCGGGGAAGAGCTTGCCGAAACCATTCCGGTATTCTGGGCAGGCGGCGGCTCCTGCGCGTTCGATCGGCGAAAGTATCTCGAGATCGGGGGCTTCGATTCGCTTTACCGTCCTTTTTATGTGGAAGACACCGATTTGTCCTATCAGGCCTGGAAGCGCGGCTTGAAATGTTTACTGGCTCCCGCGAGCCACGTCATTCACAAGCACCGGGGCACGAGCCGGCCGAAGTTCGGGGATGAATTTGTGGACAATACCATTCGCAAGAATCTGTACCTGTTCATGTGGAAAAATGTGACGGACTCTTCGATGATCCTCAGCCATCTGGCAAATCTTCCACGCATTCATGGCCGCGGCATGTTCCACCATGAGCCTGGTTTTGAGATTCGGGCTTTCCTGAGAGCTTTCCGGCAGCTGCCGGAAGCTCTGGGAAAGCGAATCGCGACTTTTTCGCATCATGTCATCTCCGACCATGAAGTCCTGGCACGAATCCATAAGCCATGAACATCCTGATGCTTACCGCTTATCCACCCGTGCTCGAGATGCACGGTGGCGGCGTTCGGATGTTCCACAACATCCGAATTCTTGCGGAGAAGCACAGTGTCCGGGTGATTTCGTTCGTCGAGAACGATGTCGAGCGTGAAATGTTGCGGTCGGTCGAGGAGATCTGCGAATTGGTGATCCCGGTAAAGCGAGTGCCGGATTTTCGGCCTCACTGGCTATCGGTTTTGCCGTTTCTTGTGCGGGAATTCAGCACCCCGGAAATGTATCGCATGGTGGACAGCGAGTTCCGGCGGAAAAGAGTGGATGTCCTTCAATGCGAGTATCTTCAGATGGCGCAGTTTCATCGACGGACCGCCCTCACCATTCTGACCATTCTTGAAACGCTCTCCGATAATGCGTTTGATGCGTTCCAGACCGCCACCGATCCTGTCGAACGGCTCCGCTTGTTCTATCGATGGATGTCGATCCTTCGTTATGAAACCCTCATGACAAGGAAATTTGATCGCGTCGTGACCATGACAGAAACCGACGCGGAGTATTTGCGCTCATACTCGCCGCAGGCCGATATTCGCGCCATTCCCATCGGTATCAACCCACGCGAGTATGCACCCTCGCCTGAAGAACCTGCACATTGTCCGGAGGTCTTGTTCCTCGGAAACTTTCGACACCTGCCGAATGTGGAAGCCGCGGAGTTTCTGGTCGAGCGAATCGCACCTCTTTTCCCCGATCTGCACTTTATTATTCCCGGATCTTTTGTTCCCGATCATCTGCGCAGCGACGGGAACGTTCACTTTCCGGGATATATTCCGGATACACGAGTCCTCTATCACACGCCGAACACGATCGTGGCCGCTCCCCTGTTTTCGGGCAGGGGCCAGCGTGTTAAGTTGCTGGAGGCGTTCGCAATGGCATGCCCCGTGATCACGAGTTCCCTTGGCGCAAGCGGATTTCCGATCAGGGATGGACGGGAGGCCCTGATTGCCGATACTGCCGAAGGTTTCGCTTCCGCTCTGAGGCGACTCCTGTCGTCAGAGGAGCAGCGCCGGGATCTGGGCAACAATGCGCGGAAAATGATAATGAAGGAATTCACCTGGGAACGGATT
>Ga0137410_10003298_pt1 | contig 10930 bp, 8 predicted proteins | sample CZODoug1_16funga_FD_108878 | JGI IMG/M metagenome (GOLD analysis project Ga0137410, IMG submission 108878) | Vadose zone soil fungal communities from Angelo Coast Range Reserve, California, USA - CZODoug1_16fungal (Illumina Assembly) | ecosystem: Environmental > Terrestrial > Soil > Vadose zone... | reverse complement strand
GGCTTGCGCGAAACGGCGCTGCACTTCGATGACAAATTCATCGATCGATACGCCGACGGCACGCGACTCATAAATTTTTTCGTAGGCTTCGGTGCGCCCGTTGCCGGCGATGGCGCTTTGGAGATTGTCAGCGGATATTTGAGCGCGAGGAGCGGTTGCGGGGGCCTTCGAGTTGGTGCCGTTGCGAACGGAGTCCCAGACTCTACTCTGGGCTTGATCAACGGCGGCGCTTTCGCGGACGCTGGGATGGACGATGGTTTGTGCAGCCGCAAATTGCGAGCTGCCGGTCCAACGGCCGTGCTCGACGCAGAACACGTCGAGAGGGAGCGGCGGGGCGCCTGGGGGAACGATGCGGTCCTTGCCGATGACGCGATCCTGCTTGCCGCCGCTGACGAGTTCGCCAGCGAGGAGCAACAGCGGGCGCTTGCTGCGATTGATCAGGACAAGCTGGTTGACGGAAGCACCGGTACCGGGCTGCGGAATATATACGGGATGGCCATCGCGGCCGCGAACCATGCTCTCGGAACCTTGCTCATGGACGGCCACGTTGCCGGTGGCGAGACCTTCCTCGAGGGTGAGGAAGGTACTGGTGTCCTGGCTGTAGGAGCTGACGACGGGGAAGACGGAGATGTTCTCGTAGGTGACGGGATTGAGGAGCCGCCAATCGCCCTCAGGCCGAGACGAGGGAGCGGCAGGGGAGCCCGGTGCCGAGCCGACGAAAGCCAAGCCCCCAAGAGTGGTGATACCGAGTAGACCGCCGATCAGGGCGGCAAAAATCGACCGTTCCATGAAAGCCTCCTGTGCGTGAACCCCGACCCGGTCAGAGCGAACCAGCGGGGATACGACTCAGGATTAGAACGGGGAGGGAACCATTCCTTGCACCGGTGGAACTTATTTGTTGTTAGTTTTTAGTTCTTAGCAGGAAGAAGGAGCCGGCCTGGTGAACCGGGTAAAGGCAGAGGGACAAACTAGAATGTGAGGCCGCCTAGTAACAACTGAGAACTGAGAACTAAGGGCTAAGAACTAAGACTTGGAACTTGCTTTGCCCCATTCAGCGGTTGGGATCGCCGAGGTTGACGCGGGGCTTGTTGCGCCTGGACTTGGAGGCTTCGCCTTCCTGTTTCTCGTATTCGGCGAGTTCCTCGTCGGTGTAGGAAAAAGAGTCGCGCGAGGCGAACATGGAGTTGGAACGGGCGGCTAATTTCTTCTTCTTTCGCAGGGCGCCGAATTCATGGCGGACCTGACGGATGGGACCCTCGATGGCCTTCACTTCGACGAGCAGATCGCTGACTTTTTCGAGAAAGTCGTGAAGGTGGTAGGGACGAAGTACGTAGGGAAGGCGCGCGGCTTCCAGATGGACAATGTATTGGCCGCTGGCCAGTTCCGGGATCAGATACAGGACGCGGACGCGCCCACCGTCAGCCGCTGAGACACTGGCAAGCTCGCGCAGGGTGACGAAGGCGGGACCGTCGACACCGGTCAGAGCCACATCAGCGATTACAAGAGACCATTCCCCGGTTTTCAGCTCGGCCAGGAGCATCTGGGTGTCGGGGACGATGCGTACGCGCCACCCCTCGGAGTCCAGGATCTGCTTCACCGCGCTTCCGCCCGGGGCATTTTCGTCGAGGACAAGTATACCCACCTGCGTGAGAGCGGGCGTGGGACCAGTACTCATAAAACTCAGTATACGCCAAGATGGTAGTGAGAGGCGGCGAATAAAGCGACTGCGGCGTATCAGGCAAGGGTGATCTAAAACCTATCAGCACCCTCGGGGGAGTAGGCTACTGCCCTACTACATAGTTGCTGCCGGTAAGAACTCGCTGCAACCCTGTGGCGTCCCAAAAAATTCGGTAGACGATTGGACGATGCGAGGAATCGCTCCCGGAAAAAAAGATTTGAAGGCCGTCGCGCGACCATTCCGCAGCGCGGCCCGACTGCTCAGGCGGGCAGAGAATTACGCGGCGCTTCGCACGCATTTCGTAAAGGAAAAAACCCGCGGTCGAGCCCGTGGAACCACCTGGAGCACCGGCGGGCGCCGACAAATAAGCGGCCGAAATCAACAGCAAGTCTGAATTGACGGGATTCACGCGGATTGTATCTGAACTCATGATTTGAAATGCGGCACCGTAGATATCTTTCAGCGCTGCGGATTGCGGCTGGTTGTCTTCGCTAAGCCAGAAGGCGTCTTGCATGTCCGTGGCGAGAACAGTGTGACTGTCGACCCAGCCATGGAGAGAATTCACGGACTGCGGAGAAAAAACTGCGGCGGCCTCGGGCATTGTGGCGGGGAAAGACCACACCTGCCACGAGTTATCCAGAGCTTTGAGAAAAGCGACGCGGCCGTCATCGGGCGACCAGAAGGCTTGCCGCACGAGACCTTGCACCAAATCCAGCGATTTGCCGGAGTCAAAATCGTAGAGAACGATGGTGCGGTCGGGGCTGCTCTTTGAATCGGAGCGCGTGTAAAGAAGCTTCTTGCCGTCGTGGGAGAGGGCCAGCTCGGTGCCGGCTGGCGCCGCGATCTTCTTCGTCTTGCCGCGGCTGAGTACAACGCTGCTTGCTGAATTCAGGTAAGCGACGGCGACGGAGGGATTGAAGTTGGTGACGGTTGGAGCGGGTGGCTTTTTTTTGTCAGCGTCCTCCTCGTCGTCGGGTTGATTGTTAATCTTGGGGAAGATCTCGGCGGCGACGCGGGCGCAGCCCTTTAAGGAGCCGATTTGGGCGTGATCGACGGAGGCGCGGAAGGAGTATTTTCCCGAGGGGGGCGGCGCGGGAGTCAGCGTATCGTTGGTGGCGTCGGTACACGCTTCCCGCGTGAGGTGGACGACGACGATCGCGCCGGTAGCGGCATCCTTGGCGTGATAGGTCCAAGAGTCGGCGCCGGCTTCATGGGTTACTTCGGCCGGCTCCAGAGGGATCGGCGGGTACCCTGGGCGATCCAAGCGTTCCGGCCCTTTCAGGCCGATGCGCAGGCTCCAGTTGGGATCGTTGCCAAAAGCAAGGAGGAGAATGGGATAGTGGGTCGATTGCGGGGCGGCGGGACCTGCAGGCAGCTTCTTTGCCGGCGGAGCATTCTGGCCGAGGGAGAGCGCTGGCAGGCCAGCAAGCAGCACAGATGCCGCGAGCAGAAAGTGTTTGGATCTACCAAGCATGCCGACGACGCTTCCCCCGGACATTGAGAATACCTTGTGACAGCAAGGGAGGCAATTGTCTGCGAGCTTTCGCGAAGAGGCGCCGTATCCATGGAGGTACGGTGGAAAGGGAGAATGCGAGGGCGGGAAGCCGCATGAAGAAAAAGCGAAAATAGTCCTTGACTAAGCGAACAAAAAGCGAAATACTGCGGCGTGCTTCGAGGTGGGCTATGTCTCCAGTTCACTCCCTATCGGCGCCGAGTTTTCGGATTCGACGCCGCCGCGCTTCACCAACCACAGCAGGACTCTTTCCTGAGTGCCCTGATGCCATAAGCCCAATGAAGATGGTCAGTAGCCCTGCCCCGGCTGTTGACCAACGCGGCAGCAATTCGAATCAGGCGACGGCGGGTTGCCCCCCAGCGTCCAGGAACCAGCACGGAACCCAAAACCGTGAATCAGGTCCGGTTCGAATTGATTCCGCGGCGCCCCTTGAACGCGCTCGCGCGCGACTGGTTGGCATTGCCCGCCTCGCAGCATCCTCCCCGCCAGCGGAGACGCAAAGAAAATCGGCGGAGCGGCCGGAGTATTTTGTGCTGCCGGTGAAATCGATCCTAAACCGGTGCGATTCGGACCGCGTGCCGTTCGAATGGACGATCAATCCTTATCGAGGATGCGAGTTTGCCTGCAAGTATTGCTACGCGCGGTACACGCACGAATACATGGAACTGGACGGGTCCGAGTTCGAGAAAAAGATTTATGTGAAGAAGGATGCCGCGCCTTTGCTGGCGCATGATATTTCGCGCAAGTACTCGTATGCGTCGGAGAGGTCGGGCGGCGAAAAGCCGGATCATATCGCGATTGGGACGGCGACCGATCCGTATCAACCCGCTGAGCGGGAACACGGGGTGACGCGGGCGTGCCTGGAGGAATTGGCGAAGCGCGAAGGTCTGAGTATTTCGATCATCACGAAGTCGAATCAGATCGTGCGCGATATCGACGTGCTGACGAAGATTGCGGCGCGGTCCTCGTTACAGATAGACATTACGGTGACGACGATGCGGCCGAAGCTGGCGCGATTGCTGGAGCCACGGGCGCCGCGGCCGGATCTGCGAATCGCCGCTGTGAAGGAATTGCACGAAGCGGGGCTGGCTGTCGGTGTCTCCGCTTCGCCGTTGGTGCCGGGGATTACGGACGGCGAGGGCGAGCTCGAGGCAGTCGCGGCGGCCGCGAAAGAAGCGGGCGCGCAGTGGTTTTTCTCGGGAGTGCTGTTTTTGATGCCGTCGTCGGCGAAGCAGTTCCTGCCGTTTGTGCGGGAGAAGTTTCCGCGCCTGGCGAAGCAGTACGAACAGTGGTACGCGAAGAACGGGTATGCGCCTGAGAAATACCGGCGGACGGCCAGCGAACGGGTGGCGCGAATCCGTGAGAAGTATGGATTTCGGTCGCGGCCGTGGGTGGACAAGAAGCATACGACGCCTTGCTCTCAGTTGTCTCTGGGCTGGGACGCGGCGTTGGTGGCGCAACAGATGCAACCTACGCGGTCATGCGCGGCAGGGTAGGCGGCTAAGAAGACGCCCAGCCAGGAGTCGCTGTGCCGCAAAAAAACCTGCTAGGGGACGATGATGCGAGATTCTTCGCGCTTGAGTTCGGGGGATTGCGGGAATTGGCCACGCAGGAATTCGATGAAGCGGCGCGAGCGGGGGCGGCCGTTGGTGCGCAGCAAACCCATCCGGTAGAGAAAAACCAGCAGATAGAAAAGATCCGCGTCCTTGAGGCCGGCTGAGTTGGCGCGTTCGGCTGGCTGCTTCTTGAGTTCGGAAATAAGGGCCATCAATGCAGCGTAGAGTTCGCGCGGGAGCGGCGCGTCCGGCGGTTTTTCGTAGATGATGCCGGAGCTCAGCGTCTTGTAGGTCTGCGTGAGGGCCTGGATGGCGGCGAGGACGTCAGCGTCCACGGCAGCGGGCTGGACGCCGCAGAACTTGGCGATGGAGAAGGCCAGCGCGGCCATGAGCTGCTGGTGGGCGTAGACGATATCCTGGGGGATTTTTTCGTCGAGCCACGGCGTGTCCGCGGGCAAGGAGCGCCGGTGCTCGTTTTCGTAACGGTGCGCCGCGACGAGATAGGAGCAATCGGAGGGGCAGTCGATGGAGACTTCGCGCTCTGTGCCGCAGCAAACGGCGCAGATCTTTTCTCCCTTCGCGGGACAGAAGCGAGCGGCTTTGCGCTTTTCGCAGATGGGGCAGGACACGGAATCTCCTGAGAACGTCAGGACAGTTCAGCAGAATACGCGGTGCGGCAATAAAAGACAAAACAGGCAGGCGGAAGTACTAGGTGAACTAGAGCGCATCTGCAATGCGAGTCTGGTGCGCCGGGCGACGAGCATTTTACAAATAACAACTTTACTTCGCTCGAAATGCGGCGTATGGTCCGTTTTGCAAACTGGCAGAGCGACTAGGTGCGGAGCTGTTGGTCTTCCTACCGGGTCCCTTCCTCCATTCTGACAGCGTCCTGCTTCACTTTGCCCTAATTTGGTGAATCCCTATCGGCCTCGAGAGGAGACAAGAAATGCGACTACTGAAAAGATTTTGTGTACTCATACTTGGCTTAGCGATGCCCCTCGCTATGCCGTCAGTCGTACGAGCCGACGCCGTAACGGATTGGAATGCGATCGCTGTACAAACGATCGTAAACGGCGGTCCCACCCATGGCAGCGCAGTGGGCTTCCTCGACAACGCGACTGTCCAGATTGCCGTGTATGACGCTGTCGAGGCGATCGACGGCCGATTCAAACCGTACCACGTGCACATCCCGGGAGCGTCGGGCTCGCCGGCGGCCGCAGCCGCCAAGGCCGCGCACGATGTGCTCGTGAACCGCTTCCCTGCCCAAACGGCGTCCCTCGACACCGCCTATCACAACTATCTGACCGCGCATGGTCTGGCGGAGACCGACACCGGCGTCGCAGTGGGGGCGCAGGCTGCTGCCGGTATCATCGCCCTGCGAGCCAATGACGGGAGCTTTCCGCTGAATCCACCACCCTTCACTGGCGGCACCGATCCCGGCGTCTGGCGCCCGACGCCTTCATACCTCCCCGGACCACCTCCAACTCTCTCGGCAGCACTCGCGCCGTGGCTCGCGACTGTCACTCCGTTCACCTTGAAGAGTCCTTCCCAGTTTCGTCCGGTGGCGCCGCCAACCTTGACAAGCGAGCGATACGCGACAGCCTATAACGAGGTCAAGGACCTGGGCGCCGCCGACCCCCATAGCACCCGCACTCCCGAGCAGGCCGACCTCGCGAAGTTCTGGAACTCCAACTTTCTCGTGCTGTGGAACCGGGCACTGAGGGACATCGTCGGCTTGCACGTGCCCGACATCGGTGACAGTGCGCGGATCTTCGCGCTGGCCGGCCTGGCCATGGGCGATGCCGGGATCACTGCCTGGGACAGCAAGTTCCACTTCGTCTTCTGGCGACCCCTCACGGCCATTCAAGAGGGAGACAATGACGGGAACCCAGAAACGGCCGGCGACCCGAACTGGCAGCCGATGATCAACACGCCAAACTATCCCGACTACACCTCGGGCGCCAACAACGTCACGGGCGCCATAACCCGTGTCCTTGCCCTCTTCTTCGGGACTGACAAAAAGACCTTCACGGTAACCACCACGAACGCTGCAGCCCCTCAGCAGACGCGCACCTATAACCGCTTCTCGGATGCCGCCGCGGATGTGGTTAACGCCCGCATCTACCAGGGGATCCACTTCCGCTTTGCGGACGTGCAGGCGCGAAGGCAAGGGCGCCACGTGGCTCAGTGGGTCTTCTCCCATGTCCTTCGCTCGATCGACGACGACGATCACGATGATGACGATGAGGAGTGATCGAGGCGAGCGGCTTCCTTCAGGCCGCATATAGACGATTGACCTTCGCTTGAACAATCCGGACACGCGTGGCTAGCCGCGCTTGCGATGCTGAACGCTGGTATTTATGCCGCGTCGGTTACGGAGCTCCGTCGTAGAGCCAGGAGCTAAGTCCCGGTAGGTTTCCGGACATCTCGCCCCCACTGACCACGAACGGAGAAGTGGGAATCAGCGACTTGTGTGCTACCTCAAAAAAGACCCGCTAACGGGGCGAAAACTCACGCCATGATGACTTTGTTCTGGAAGCGGCGGGCGGCGATGAGAAGAAGAATGGAGCCCATGGCGTAGAGGGCCAGGCCATCGAGCCAGAGATGAGAAAGGCCGGCGCCGCGCAAAATGATGCCGCGGGTGATGTTGATGTAATAGCTGGCGGGAATGAAATAGCTGATGACGTAGAAGACGACGGGCATGGTTTCGCGCGGAAAGATGTAGCCGGAGAAGAAGATGCTGGGGAGAAACGTGAGAAAGGCGAGCTGGATGGCCTCGGATTGCGAGTTGGCTTTGCTGGAGACCAGAATGCCGATGGAAAGCGAAACGAAAAGATAGGGGAGAGAAAGGAACGCGAGAACCAGGACGTTGCCGTGAATGGGAACCTGAAAGACGAAGCGCATGAAGGTGAGAATCAGACAGAGCTCGGCAAAACCGATGGCCAGATAGGGAAGGAGCTTGCCGAAAAGGAGGCCCATGGGGCGGACCGGCGTGACGAAAAGCTGTTCGAGCGTGCCGCGTTCCTTCTCGCGGACGATAGAGAAAGCGGTGAGGAATGTGGTGACGTTCAGCAGGAGAATAGCGGTCAAGCCGGGCAAGAGGAAATTCGGGGAACGGGAGTCCGGGTTGAAGAGCAGCTTGGGGCGGATATCGACCGCAAAAGTGGAACGATCCTGAAGAACGCGGCGGAGCGATTCGTCGAGGCCGATGGCGGTGGTCACGTTGATGGCCTGGCCGGCGACCGAGGAGTCCGAGCCGTCGATGAGGACGAGGACCTGGGCGCTCATGTTGTGGAGAAGGCGGTCAGAATAATCCACGGGAATCTTGATTCCGACGCGGGCCTTTCCGGCAATGATGGCGTCGTTGAGATCGCGGTCGTTTTGGACGTAACGGATGAAATGAAAGGTGTCGGAGTTTTTCAAGCGGTCGATCAGCTCGCGGCTTTCGCGGCGGCCGTCGGCATTCAGGACAACGGTATTGATCTGGCGGATGTTGGTGTCAATGCCGAAACCAAGCACAACCATTTGCAGCAGCGGAATGACGAGAGAGAAAAAAAGAGTCGCGGGGTCGCGGCGGACATGCAGGACCTCTTTGTAAAAGACAGCGCCGAAACCGCGAAAGAAGTTACGCACGGGCGGCCTCCAGGAGCGCTTGATGCTTGTAAGTGAGCTCGACGAAGACGTCTTCGAGGCTGGGAGCAAGCGGACGAATTTCGGTGACGGCGATGCCGTTTTTCATAAGCTGTTCGCGAAGATCGTCGAGATTGAAATGGTCTTCGATGAGCGCATGGATGGATTGGCCGAAAATGGTGGCGCTGAGAATGCCCGGGAGGTGACGCGCGAAGCGGAGCGCGCGTGTAACTTCCGGCGTGGTGATTTCAACGCGCCGGGTGCCCGGTGGCTGAACGTCAGGAAGCTCTCTAAGCGACTTGGGTGTGCCGTCGGCGATGAGCTTGCCGTAATAAATGTAAGCGACGTGGCTGCAGCGCTCAGCTTCGTCCATGTAATGAGTGGTGACAAAAAACGTGATGCCATGACCGGAAAGCTCGAAGAGAAGATCCCAGAGCTGGCGGCGCGCGACGGGATCGATGCCCGCGGTGGGCTCGTCGAGAAAGAGGAGTGTCGGCTCATGGAGCATGGCGCAGCCGAGGGCGAGGCGTTGCTTCCAGCCGCCGGAAAGTTGCGCGGCCAGGCGATTCAGATAGGGTGCCAGGCTGTTGAGCTGGACAATTTCGTCCATGCGGCGCTTTAGGCGCGCGGGTTCCAGGCTGTAGATACGGCCGTAGAACTGCAAGTTTTCCGCGACGGTAAGATCGTAGTAGAGGCTGAAGTTTTGCGACATGTAGCCGATGCGCTCGCGCACGGCTTCCGATTCGGTCCGCACGTCCAGACCTTCGACCCAGGCCGATCCTCCGCTGAGCGGCAAAAGTCCGGTGAGCATTTTGATGACGGTGGTCTTTCCGCTGCCGTTGGGGCCGAGGAAACCAAAGATTTCGCCTTTTTCGACTCGGAAGCTCACGTCGTTCACGGCGGTGAAGTTGCCGAAGCGCCGCACGAGATGTTCGGCGGAGATGGCGGCTTGCGAGAGGGGTTGCGGGTGCGTCGCCATGGCCTCAGCTTTGGGCTTTCAGTTTCACATCCGCGGCCATGCCGGCTAGGACACGACCGGCGGGATCATTGATGCGAATTTTTATGCCAATGACCTGGTGGACGCGCTCTTCGCGGGTCTGAACATTGCGCGGCAGGAATTCGGCCTGCTGGTTGATCTGTTCGACGAGGCCATCGAAAGCGGTGTTCGGAAAAGAATCGACGCGAACTTCGGCTTTTTGGCCAAGCTTGACGCGGCCGATTTCGGTTTCGGGAATGTAGATGCGAACGTAGATCTGATCCTTTTCAAGAAGAGTCGCGACGGGCGTATTGGGCGCGATGAGGTCGCCGGGGCGAACGTCTAGAACCTCGACGATGGCGGCGGAGGGAGCGGTGACTTGGCGCTCTCGGAAACGCGCTTCGTCATAAGCGTAGGCTGCTTTGGCGAGGTCGACGTCTTCGCGACGGTTGCCGCGCTCGAGTTTTTCCAGGTTGGCCTGTGCCTGATGGTAGTGCGCTTCGGCGGAGGCAATTTCCTCGGGACGGTAGCCGCGCTGGAGTTCATCGAGCTTGTGCCGGGCGCTCTGTTGCTGGGCGGCGGCGACTTTCCAATTGGCCTCGGCGGTATCGAGTTGCTGCTTGGAGACGAGATCTTTTTTTGCGAGTGCGGCGTAACGGTCAAAGTCAAGATGCGTGCGGATTTCGTCGGCCTTCGCTCGGTCAAGATCGGCTTGCGCGGTGGCGATGTCTTCCGAGCGATAGCCGTTCTTTTTTAACTCGTACTCGGCCTTGGACTGAGCCGCGACGGCGCGTGCTTCCGCGATTTCCTCGGGACGATAGCCGCGCCGGGATTTTTCAGCGCCGGCACGGGATTGTTGGAGCGCGGCCCGCAATTCATGGTCGTCGAAGGTAATCAGAACTTGGCCTGGTCGAACGGAATCACCTTCGCGGACCAAAACTTTGTCGATGCGGCCGCCGATCTTGGAGCCGACGCGAATGTTGCGAGCTTCGACGGTGCCGGAGCCTTGCAGGGCAGTGTCGCGGCGCAACCAACCGGCATAGAGCACAGTGGCGGTCAGCACGGCGGCGGCAGCGAGAAGAATCAGGATGCGCTTGCGGCTCATAAAACTAGTCTCCTGACGTGAAGAAAGGGACCGTCAACGGCGGCGTCGAGGTCCCGGGAGGCGCCAAGCCGGACCAGAGCAAGTTGAATGCAGTTTCGATCCGAGAGTGCAAAGTCGCGTCGGCGTAAAGCGACCAAATCAGAAGCGTGCCGAAAATGGTTTGGCGAAAAACGTGGGCGATCTCCGCGGCAGGGAGGTCGTTGCGGATTTCGCCACGGTCCTGACCGAGCTGAATCATCTGGCTAAGCAGGGCATGCATGCGCTTTTGCAAGTCCATCATGGCCTCACGAACCGGAGTCGTTGAAAGATAGCCCTGGAGAAGCGCACGGATGATGGCGGGATTCCGAGTGGGCTCCTGGGTCATGCGAAGACCGAGCGAACCGAGGAATTCCGGCATGGGCTCGCCAGTGCGGCGAGCCGTCTCAATGGTTGCTTCCAGCTTGCTGAGTTGCATTTCTCCGAAAGCCAGCAG
>Ga0137410_10003292_pt1 | contig 10938 bp, 4 predicted proteins | sample CZODoug1_16funga_FD_108878 | JGI IMG/M metagenome (GOLD analysis project Ga0137410, IMG submission 108878) | Vadose zone soil fungal communities from Angelo Coast Range Reserve, California, USA - CZODoug1_16fungal (Illumina Assembly) | ecosystem: Environmental > Terrestrial > Soil > Vadose zone... | reverse complement strand
CTTTCCTCCCCCGAGATGCGGCGCTTCGTCGGCGTCGACACGCCCCAGGCCGGGGTCATCCTGCGCTCGCTGGTTCGCCGCTCGCCGGCGAAGGCCCGGGCCAGGGACTACGTGCGGCTCATCGTGGAATTCGAGATTGGCGTCGAGATCGGCGAGGACCTGCCGGTAGCCGACGCGCCCTTCGCCCGGGAACGCATCCTGCAGGCGGTCGGCGCGGTCATGCCGGCGATCGAGATCGCCGACGATCGTGACGCCGACTACTCGCAGCTTTCCCGCCACCCGTACGAGCTGATCGCGGACAACAGCTGGAACGAAGGCGCGGTGCTCGGCCAGCCGGTGCGGGAATGGAAATCGCTGGATCTCGGCCAAGTGCTTGGCGTCGCGAAGATAAACGGCAAGCCGGTCGGGGAGGGGCGTGGGCAGGCGGCGATGGGCCATCCCTTCGATGCGGTCGCGTGGATCGCCAACCACCTTGCTTCGCTCAACCGCGGACTGCTGCGCGGCGAGATGGTCATCACCGGCAGCCTCATCACTTCGAAGCCCGTGAAAGCCGGCGATCGCGTCGAATTCAGCCTCACCGGATTGGGCAAGGCCGAGCTCACCGTCGAGTAGGAAAAAATTTCAGCATGCCGGTCTGACTATCGACCGGCGCAAGGGCAAACCCCACACTCGCCGGGTCGATTTCCCCGAGGAGTGAGGCAATGGCCGTCTACCAGTTCAGCGCTCTGTCCGACGGACAGGGCATTTCCTTCGACGCGTCAGTCGATCGGCTCAATTTCGATCAGACCAGTGTCGCCGCCGGCGACCTGAGCCTCGTGCAGGAAGGCTCGAACCTGCACGTGATCGTGAAGAGCGGCGCGGCCGCGGGCAAAGACATCTTCCTCAACAGCACTGCGCTCGAGCAGATCGCCGCCACGAACTTCACTTTCGTCGACGGCAGTGTGGCACGTGTCGGCGACAACGCCGTCGGCGCCACGGGTGACACGAACGCAAACGCACTCGCCGGCACCGCGGGTCGAGACCTGCTGATGGGCCTCGGCGGAAACGACACGCTCGCGGGCGGGGACAACAACGACAGCCTGGTCGGCGGCACGGGCAACGACAACCTCAACGGCAACAACGGCAACGACTGGCTCGAGGGCAACTCAGGCAACGACACGCTCACCGGCAGCGGCGGCCAGGACGCCTTCATCCTGCGCGAGAGCGGTGCGGCGAATGCCGATCTCCTCGCCGATTTCGCCAGCGGCTGGGATAACATCCAGCTCGACGCGGCGGGCTTCAGCGCGATCGGCGCAGCGGGCCGGTTCACGGCCAACGACCCGCGCTTCTTCGCCGGCACCGCCGCGCACGATGCGGACGACCGCATCATCTACAACTCGGCGACAGGCCAGATCTTCTACGACGCCGACGGTAATGGCGCCGGCGCCGCCCAGCTCATCGCCACGCTGCCAGCGGGGCGCGGCGTGGTTGCGGGCGACTTCAACGTGATCGGCACGCCAAGCGGCGGCGGCAACACGATCAACGGCACGAACGGCAACGACACGCTGACCGGCACGGCCGGCCCCGACACGATCAACGGCTTCGGCGGCGACGATTCGCTCGACGGTGCATTCGGCGCCGATTCGCTGGACGGTGGCGCCGGCAACGACTACCTGTTCGGCGGATCCGATGTCGATCGCAGCGGCGAGGGCGCCGATACCTTGGTCGGAGGCGATGGCAACGACACGCTCGACGGCTGGAGCATTTCGAACCGCACCACACCCGACTCGGATATCGACACGCTCGACGGCGGGCTCGGGAACGACGTGTTCAACGTCGACAACCAGGCTGACGTGCTGCGCGACGCGGGCGGGACGGACCTCGTACAGGTGCGCACCGGCGACTGGACGCTCGCCGCCGGATTCGAGAACCTCATCATCTTCGACCAGGAAGACGGCACCAACGAGGGTATTGGCAACGAGCTCGACAACGTGATGGAGAGCCGCGCCTGGGAGGCGGAACTCCAAGGCATGGGCGGGAACGATCTTCTGACGGTCTATGACCTCGGCGGGCGCACGCAGATCCTACGCGGCGGTGACGGCAACGACACTCTGCTCGGCTCGTCCGGCACTACTCGCACGACCCTTGACGGCGGCGCCGGCGACGATTCGATGGTTGGGGAAAGCGCGACGATGACCGGCGGTGACGGCAACGACACGCTGGTCGGCGGCAGCGGCCTCGACTTCAACGACATGACCGGCGGCACCGGCGCCGACCGCTTCGTCTTCGCGTCGGCGGACAACTTCACCTTCCTGCGGGACTTCGCCTCCGGCAGCGGCCGCCTCGTCCTCGACGGCAGCGGTTTCGCCGACATCGGCGGCTCCGGCGACCTGGCTGCAGGCGACGAGCGCTTCTACGCCGCGGCCGGCGCGACGGTTGCGCACGATGCCACCGACCGCATCATCTTCAACACCAGCACCGGGGATCTGTACTACGACGCGGACGGCACCGGCAGCGCGACAGCGCAGCGCATCGCGGCGGTGACTGGCACGCTGGCGGCGACGGATATTACGGTCATCAACGGCACGGCATCCGGCGGCCAGACGATCAACGGCACTGCGGGCAACGACTCGCTCCTCGGCGGGGCGGGGAACGACACGATCAACGGTCTTGCCGGCAACGACACCATCGATGGCGCGGCGGGCTCTGATTCCATGGTGGGCGGCGACGGCAACGACCTGTACTTCGTCGACAACTCCGGCGATATGGTCGTGGAGCTCGAAAACGGCGGCATCGACGAGGTCCGCAGCAGCATCGACTACACGCTGGCCGACTGGGTCAACAATCTCACCCTGGTCGGCAGCGCCGGCTTCGGGACAGGGAATGCGATCAACAACGTCATCGTCGGAACGTCGCTCGGCAACATTCTCGACGGCGGTGCCGGCGCTGACACGCTGAACGGCGGCCCGGGCGACGACGACTACCACGTCGACAACGCCGGGGACGTGCTTATCGATTCGGGCGGCGTCGACCTCGTGCAGACTCAAGATCTCAGCACCTGGAGACTGGCAGCCGGGTTCGAAAGCCTCTGGATGCGCGACACGGGGCATGTCGACGCCATCGGCAACGGTCTCGACAACTGGATCCGCACCGACTTTACGGCGAGCGCGTTCATCGACGGGCAGGGCGGCAATGACACGATTCGCGGCTCCATCGGCGACGACACGATCATCGCCGGGACCGGGAACGACACAGTGGAGGGCGACTTCGGCAGCGACTCCATCGACGGCGGCGACGGCAACGACTTCGTAACTGCCAGCTTCGGCAACGACACGGTGCTGGGCGGCGCGGGCAGCGATCGCCTTGAAGGCGGCGCCAACAACGATCTGCTCGACGCCGGCATCGGCGACGACTTCGTCTACGGCGGCGAAGGCGACGATACGCTGGTCAGCGGCGCGGGCTCCGACACCCTGCTCGGCGGCATCGGCGCCGATTCCATGAACGGCGGCGACGGGAACGACACACTGAACGCGCAATCGGAGCTGAACGAGTTCGGCGCCGCGCTCACCGGTCCATCGCAGGACGCGGTCGACACTCTCGAGGGCGGGCTCGGCAACGATACGTTCGTCTTCGTACGGGGCGGCGACATCGTCACCGACGCCGGTGGCATCGACACCATTGTCACCGACGTGAGCTGGACGCTCGGCGCGGCGTTCGAGAACCTCTCATTTCTCGGTGATGCCACCACGAGCGGGATCGGCAATGCGCTCGCGAACGTGATTGAGGGCAGCGACGGCAACAACTTCCTGCAGGCGGGCGGCGGCGCTGATACCGTCATCGGCGGCGGCGGCAACGACACCGTCGGTGGCAACGAACAGAACGACCGGGTCGAAGGCGGCCTCGGCAACGATACCGTCAGCGGCGGCTCCGGCCAGGACAGCTTCGTGTTCCGCGAATTCGGCGCGGCCAACGCGGATCTCGTGACCGACTTCGCTTCAGCCTGGGATGGATTCCAGCTCGACCACACCGCGTTCAGCGCCATCGGCGCGAGCGGCAAGTTCGCCGCCGGCGACGCGCGCTTCTTCGCCGGCGCCGGTGCGACGGGCGGGAACGACGCCACTGACCGGGTCGTCTACAACACCACGACGGGAGCGCTCTACTACGACGCCGACGGCAGCGGCGCCGGCGCAGCGCAGCTCGTCGCGACGCTGCAGACGCACCCGACGATCGCGGCCACCGACATCACCGTAATCTAGGAGAAATCCATGGCCGTCTATCAGTTCAGCGCGCTTTCCGACGGGCAAACGATCAGCTTCAATCCGGACTACAGTCAGGACCAGCTGAATTTCGACCAAACCTCGATCAGCGCAGCCGACGTGCGGCTCGCGGTCGAACCCGGCGGTTTGCGTATCGCTGTCATCAGTGGGCCCGCCGCCGGGAAGGACATCCTGCTGAGCGGGGTATCGCTCGGCGAGATCGGGGGCGGAAACGTCAGCTTTGCCAACGGTAGCACCATGCAGATTGGTGACCTGCTGCCGACCACCGTGAGCGACGGCAGCGGTAACGCCTTCAGCGGCGGAGCGGGAAACGACCTGATGATGGGCTTGGGCGGCAACGACACGCTGAACGGCAGCTCGGGCAACGACGCCATCGCCGGTGGCACGGGCAATGACTCCATAGGCGGCAGCGGCGGGCAGGACCAGTTCGTCTTTGCCGAATATGGCGCGGCGAACGCCGACGTCCTGACCGATTTCGCTGGCAACAGCTGGGACAGCATCCGGCTCGATTCGAGCGCTTTCACGGCGATCGGCGCCGCGGGCAGGTTCGCGTTCGGCGACGTGCGTTTCTACGCTGCCGCAGGCGCGACCGGCGGGCACGATGCTGACGATCGCATCGTCTACAACACCACGACTGGGCAGCTCTTCTACGACGCCGACGGCTCCGGACCTGGCGCGGCACAGCTCATCGCCACACTCTCCAACCACGCAGCCGTCCGCGCTGACGACATGTGGGTGTTCGACACGGTCGGGAATCAGGTGATCAATGGCACCGCAGGCAACGATTCGCTCAACGGTGGAGCGGGCGACGACACGATCAACGGCCTCGGCGGCTCCGACTCGATCTCGGGCAACGCGGGCGCCGACGTCATCGACGGCGGACCGGGCAATAACATCCTGGCCGGCGGCGCTGGCGCCGACACGTTTGCTTTCTCGGCTGTTCCGAACTCTCCGGCGAACTCGAATTTCATTGTCGACTTCGCGCCCGGGGCGGACCGCTTCCAGCTAGACGGCAGCGCTTTCAGCGCGATTGGCGCCTCTGGCCGCTTCAGCACCGGCGACGAGCGCTTCTGGGCCTCCTCGAGCGGCACCGCGCACGATGCAACTGACCGCATCATTTACAACACTTCGAACGGCATCGTTACCTACGACGGAGACGGCAATGGCTCGGGAGCCGCAGTTGTCTTTGCCAACCTGCAAGGTGCGCCGACCGTCACAGCTGCGGACTTCACGGTTGTCAATGGCGAAACCGGGCAGACCATCAACGGAACGGACAACAACGACACCCTCGCGGGCGGTCCCGGCAACGACACGATCAACGGGCTCGGCGGCGACGACTCGCTCCTTGGCAACGGCGGCAACGACTTCCTCGATGGCGGAACCGGCATGGACACCATGGACGGCGGACTCGGGGACGATACGTATTACAACGTGGACGGCGGCGGTGGCGCCTTCTCAGACGTCCTCTCTGATGCTGGTGGGATCGATACTGTCATCGCCGTGAATAGCAGCTGGATTCTCGACCCCGGCTTCGAGACGCTGATCCTGCGAGGTAGTCCATCCAACTCCGACTGGGGCGGCTCGGGCAATTCGCTCGATAACCTCATCATCAACGAACGCGGCAGCACGGGTAGCGGTACGGCGTTCATGTCCAGCAACGGCGGCAATGACACGCTGATCGGCGGTTCGGGACGCGATTGGTTCACGGCATCGATCACCAACGGCGAGCATGTCACCGTCGATGGTGGCGCGGACGGCGGAGTGCTCGCCTTCAACGCGAACGGCGGAGTAACGGTCGACTTTGCAGCGGGCAGCGTCACTTCCGCAGTCGGTAGCGTGGCCTTTCAGAACATTGGCCGCGTGGACGGCACCGGCTTCGGCGACCTCATGCGGGCCGGTAGTACCGGCGTAAGCCAGTTCGGCCGTGACGGTGACGACACGCTGATCGGCGGTGCGGGATCCGACGGCTTGTTCGGTGATGAGAACGACGAGTTCATGGGCAGCTTCGTGGGGAACGACGTATTGAGCGGCGGCGGGGGCAACGACGACCTGCGGGGCGCCTTCGGCAACGACACCCTCAATGGTGGATCCGGCAATGACACTCTGACGGGCAGTTTCACCTTCGGGGAAGCCCACGGGGATTCCGACGTGTTCATCTTCGACGTAGCGCCCGGGGCGGCCAACGCGGATCGGGTCGACGACTTCGAGTCGGGAATCGACAAGATCCACCTCGACGCCAGCGTGATGAACGCTCTTGGCTCGTCCGGCAACTTCACGGCAGGCGATGCCCGCTTCTGGGCCGCTGCGGGCGCCAACGCTGGCCATGATGCCGATGACCGCGTCGTTTTCAACACGAGCACCGGCGAGCTCTGGTATGACGCAGACGGATCCGGCGCAGGTGCGGCACAGCTCGTCGCGACGCTGCGCCCGAACTTCGGCGACCCTTCATCGCTGGCGGCAACCGATATTGCCGTCGACAACGGCGGGTCCGGTGGCGGCCAGCTCATCAACGGCACCGAGGGCAGCGACACGCTGATCGGCGGTGCGGGGAACGACTCCATCAACGGGTCGGGCGGCAACGACTCGCTGGTCGGCGGCGCGGGCGACGACATCCTGGATGGTGGCGCCGGGAGCGACACGATGGACGGGGGGTTGGGGAACGACACCTACGTGCTCGGCTCCGAGAGCGATTTTCTCGCCGATGCGGGAGGTATCGATACCATCATGACCGAGGGTGCCCACGCGCTCGGCAGCGCCTTCGAGAACATCATCCTCACCGGCGCGCTGAACTCGGCCGCCTCGGGTAATTTTCTGGCTAACGTGATGACCGGCAACAGCGGCAGCAACATCCTCAAAGGCCGGGACGGCAGCGACACTATCGACGGCGGCGCAGGCAACGACACGCTGTACGGCATGGCGGGCAACGACATGCTCACCGGGGGCGCCGGCGCCGATGCGTTCGTCTTCGACTACGCGCCCTCCGCGAGCAACGCCAAGACGGTCACCGATTTCGCATCGGGGACGGACAAACTGGATTTCGCCGCCGGCGTGCATTCCGGCATCGGCGGCACCGGGAACTTCACTGCCAGCGACGCTCGCTTCTTCGCCGGCGCCGGGGCGACGGGCGGGCACGACGGTGACGACCGGGTGATCTACAACACCGCCACCGGGGCGCTGTACTACGACCCTGACGGCAGCGGCGCGGGCGCGGCTCAACTGGTCGCCACGCTGCAAGGCCACCCCGCGGTCTCGGCGACCGATATCGCGGTGATCTGAGCGGACCATTCCCGGGTCGGGCGTCTCGGCGCCGTGACGCGGTTGAATAGCAGGCTGCGTGCGCGACGTCATCGCTCGACTACGGCCGTTTTTCCTGTACGCGGGGCTGTTCAGCCTCGCGATCAACCTGCTGCTGCTAGCGCCGACGCTGTACATGCTGCAGGTGTTCGATCGCGTGCTCGCCAGCCGCAGCCAGGAGACGCTGGTCGTGCTCAGCATCGCCGCCGCGGTCGCGCTGCTCGCGATGGCTTTGCTCGAGGCGCTGCGCAGCCGTCTGCTCGCGCTTACGGGAGCCGCGCTCGATCGCAAGCTCGGTCCGCCGGTGCTGGAAGGCCTGCTTGCGCAGGCGGCGAGGGCGGGCGGCGCCGACTACGTGCACGGCTTGCGGGACGTCAGCGTGTTGCGCACTGTGCTGACGGGGCAGGCCGTGATGGCGCTCTACGACGTGCCGTGGCTGCCGCTCTTTGTCCTCATCATCTTCCTGTTCCACCCGCTGCTCGGCGTGGTCGCCGTCGCCGGGGCGCTGGCGATGGGCCTGCTCGCGATCATGAACGAGCGCATGACGCGCGAGCCGCTCGAGCGCGCCCAGGCGGAGGCGCGGCGCGCCGGACGCGCCATCGACGCCAACCTGCGCAACGCCGAGGTGACCGCGGCGCTCGGCATGCTGCCCGCGGTGACGCGCCACTGGACGGCGATGAACGACGCCGCGCTCGGCCTGCAGATGCGCGCCACCAACGTAGGGAGCGGCTTTACCGCGGCGACGCGCTTCATGCGCCAGTTCATCCAGATCGCGATGCTGGCGATGGGCGCCTGGCTTGTCGTCGACCAGCACGTCACGTCGGGGATCATGATCGCCGGCACCATCCTGCTCGGCCGCGCGCTGGCGCCGGTCGAGTCGCTGATCGCTTCGTGGCGCGGCCTGGTCGAGGCGCGAAGCGCCTGGGCGCGCTTGCGCAAGCTTCTCGAGAATGATTCTTCGGCAGTAGCGACAAAACTCCCCGAGCCCAAGGGCGCTCTGAAGGTCGAGCGCGCGGTGTTCGGCGTGAAGGGCGTCGAGCGGCCGATCCTGCGCGGCGTCTCCTTCGAGCTCGCCGCGGGCGAGACGCTCGGCATCATCGGCCCGAGCGCCTCCGGGAAGTCGACCCTGGCGAGACTGGTGATCGGCGTCTGGAAGCCGACGTCGGGCGCGGTGCGCCTGGACGGCGCGGACGTGGGTACCTGGCCGCGCGCTCATCTCGGCCCGCAGGTCGGCTATGTGCCTCAGGACGTCGAGCTCTTCGGCGGTACGGTGGCGCAGAACATCGCCCGCATGGGCGAGGTCGAGCCGGCCCGCGTGATCGACGCGGCGCGGCGCGCCCAGGTGCACGAGCTCATCCTGCGGCTGCCGAAGGGCTACGACAGCGAGATCGGCGAGGGCGGGTCGGCGCTCTCGCCCGGCCAGCGCCAGCGCATCGCGCTGGCGCGGGCTCTCTACGGCACGCCGCGGCTGGTCGTGCTGGACGAGCCCAACGCCAACCTCGACCGCGAGGGCGAAGAGGCGCTGCTGCGCGTGCTGCAAGCACTCAGGAGCGCCGGCGTCACCGTGCTGATCGTCGCCCACCGGCCGTCGCTCCTCGGCAGCGCGGACAAGCTCCTCGTGCTGCGCGACGGGGCGGTCGACCTGTTCGGCTCGCGGACAGAGGTGATGGCGCGGGTCACCCGCCCCGCGGCCGCGCCGACGCTGGTGACGCGGGGAGTCGCATGAATCCCGAAGGCGAAGCACGCTGGGTCATCCGCGCCGGCCTCGGCGTCATCGGCGCAGGGGTGCTGGCGCTCGGCGGCTGGGCGGCGCTCGCGCCGCTCTCCGGCGCCGTCATCGCGCCGGGGTACGTCAAGGTCGACCTGAACCGCAAGGTGGTGCAGCACCAGGAGGGCGGCATCGTACGCGCCATCCGCGTGCGCGACGGCGACAAGGTCAAGGAAGGGCAGGAGCTGCTGCTGCTCGACGACGTGCGCATCGACGCGCAGCTCGACTTGCTGCGTACCCAGCTCGACGGCGAGCGCGCCAAGGCGGCGCGGCTCGAAGCCGAGCGCGCCTACGGGCCGAAGCCCAAGTTCCCGAAGGACCTCGCCGAGCAGCCGCGCATGACCGAGATCATCGAGCGCGAGAGCGCGCTGTTCCGTGCCCGGCGCGACGCGGTCGAGTCGCAAGTCGCGGTACTGCGCTCCCAGATCAAGGAGAGCGCCCAGGAAGCCGCCGCGCTGATCGAGCAGATCGCCGCCGAAGAGCGCGCTCTGAAACTGCAGAAGGAAGAGCTGATCGCCAATGAGCGCCTGCTCGCGCAGGGCTACGTGCAAAAGACCCGCGTCCTGGCCCTGCAGCGGGCGGTGGCGGAATACGAGGCGCGCCATGGCGAGCATCGCGCCGAGCTGTCCAAGTCGCGCCAGCGCTCCTCCGAGCTCGAGCTGCGCATCCTCACCATGAAGAACGCCTACGCGCAGACGGCGAGCGACGAGCTGAAGGACACGACTACCCGCATCTTCGATCTCGAGGAGCGCATCCGGCCGTCCAAGGACGCGGCGGCGCGGCAGAAGATCACCTCGCCGATCGCGGGAGAGGTGGTCGGCCTGAAGGTGTTCACGCCCGGCTCGGTGATCGGGCCGCGCGACGTGATCATGGAGATCGTGCCCGAGGAAAAGCGCCTGAGCGTCGAGGCGCGCATCCGCCCGGACGACATCAACTACGTTCGCGCCGGCTCCGAGGCCGACATCCGCCTCACTGCCTTCAAGCAGCGCACCACGCCGCTGGTGTACGGCAGCGTCATCTACGTATCGGGCGACCGCATGACCGATCCGCAGAACGGCGCGGCCTACTACGTGGTGCACGTCGACGTCACCGATCGCGCGCTCGCCGACGCGGGCAACCTGCACCTGACCGCCGGGATGCCCGCGGAGGTGTTCATCCGCACCGACAACCGCAGTGCATTCGACTACCTCACCGCTCCGGTGACGGCCTACCTGCGCAGAGGCATGCGCGAACCCTTGTAAATAGCCGAGTGATGCGCTTCCTGTTCGTCCATCAGAATTTCCCGGGGCAATACGGACGGATCGCCGCGCACTACGCCGCACAACCCGGCAACCAGGTCGTCGCGATCGGCGAGAAGGCCAACGTCGTGCGCCGCGCGCAGATCCCGGGCGTAAGGCTTCTCGGCTACGAACTGCAGGCTCAAGGAACTGATTCCCTGCAACAGGCCATTCACCGAGGCAAGCGGGTGGCTACCGCCGCGAGCGCGCTGCGTCGTTCGGGCTTCGTGCCCGACGTGATCTTCGCCCACATCGGCTGGGGCGAGGCGTTGTTCCTGAAGGACATCTTTCCCGGTGCGCGGATGCTGCTCTACGGCGAGTTCTTCTACCGCGCGCGCGGCGG
>Ga0137410_10003290_pt1 | contig 10941 bp, 6 predicted proteins | sample CZODoug1_16funga_FD_108878 | JGI IMG/M metagenome (GOLD analysis project Ga0137410, IMG submission 108878) | Vadose zone soil fungal communities from Angelo Coast Range Reserve, California, USA - CZODoug1_16fungal (Illumina Assembly) | ecosystem: Environmental > Terrestrial > Soil > Vadose zone... | reverse complement strand
GCCGTCATTACAATCGACCCATTCAAAGCCAGTCCATTCGAAATCGACTTGATGGAGCGCGGGCTCTTGCGCGTGAAGGCGGTTCAAGTCTGCAACAAGTTTTTGCACGCCTTTGTGCAGATCGTATTGGAGCAGATGCCAATCGAGACTGTGCTCTTCCGACCATTCGTTGCGCTGGCCAAAATCTTGTCCCATGAAGAGAAGCTTCTTGCCCGGGTGGGCGTGTTGATAGGAGAGAAGCAGCCGCAGATTGGCGAACTGCTGCCACATGTCGCCGGGCATCTTGTGGAGCAGGGAGTTTTTGCCATGGACGACTTCATCATGCGAGAAGGGGAGCATGAAGTTTTCAGTGAAGGCGTAGATGAGCGAAAAAGTGATCTTGGTGTGCTCGTATTTGCGATAAATGGGATTGGAGGAAAAATATTTCAGCGTGTCGTTCATCCAGCCCATGTTCCATTTGAGGCTGAAGCCGAGGCCGCCGAGATAAGTTGGGCGGGAGACGCTGGGCCAAGCGGTGGATTCTTCGGCGATGGTGAGAACACCGGGGAACCGGCTGTGCGCGACTTCGTTCATGCGCTTGAAGAAATCGATGGCGTGCAGATTTTCGCGGCCACCGTAGCGATTGGGGATCCACTCGCCGGGCTTGCGAGAATAGTCGAGATAGAGCATGGAAGCGACGGCGTCCACGCGCAGACCGTCAATGTGATATTTGTCGAGCCAGAAGAGTGCGTTGGAGATCAGGTAGTTCAGGACTTCGTTGCGGCCATAGTTGTAGACGAGCGTGCCCCAATCGGGATGAGCGCCGAGGCGCGGGTCAGCGTGTTCGTAAAGATGTGTGCCGTCGAATTGAGCGAGGCCGTGCGTGTCTCGCGGGAAGTGGGCGGGGGTCCAATCGAGGATGACGCCGATGCCAGCCTGATGCGCGCGGTCGACAAATTCCATAAATTGAGCGGGAGTGCCGAAGCGGCTGGTGGCGGAGAAGTAGCCGAGAGTTTGATAGCCCCAGGAGCCGTCGAAGGGATGCTCCATGATGGGAAGCAGTTCGATGTGGGTGTAGCCCATTTCCTTGACGTACGGGACGAGCTGGTCGGCGAGTTCGCGATAGGTTAGCCAGCGGTCTTTGTCCTCTGGGACGCGGCGCCAGGAGCCGAGATGAACTTCGTAGACGGAGATGGGGGAATCGAGCCAATTCTTTTTTTCGCGGGCAGCGAGCCAGTTGGAATCGTTCCACTGATAGGTTTCGAGATTGGCGACAACGGAGCCGGTATTGGGGCGGAGTTCGGAGCGAAAGGCGTAGGGGTCTGACTTGAGCGGCAAGAGATTCTCGTGCGGGCCGGTGATTTCGTATTTGTAGATCGCACCTTCGAGGACATTAGGAAGGAAAAGCTCCCAGATACCGGAGGAACCGCGTGGGCGCATGGGATGTATGCGGCCGTCCCAGCCGTTGAAATCGCCCACGATGCTGACGCGGCGAGCGGAGGGGGCCCAAACGGCGAAGTTGGTGCCGGTGATTCCGTTGACGGTTTTCAAGTGAGCGCCGAGTTTTTCGTAAGTGTCGTAGTGGCGGCCTTCGGCCATCAAGTGCAAATCGAAATCGCTGAGCTGGTAGGGGAAGCAGTAGGGATCGTAGATTTCGAACGGGACGCCGGCGAGAGTGCGGCCCTGAATCTTGTAACTGCCGGGTTCGGGGGCGGTGGTCTGGCTCGAGGGCCAGGTGGCCTCGAAAAATCCTTCGGGGCGAATTTTTACGGCGTCGGTGACTTTTGCGGAATTTTGGAAAGCGAGATTGGCTTGGTCGGCCCACGGAATGAAGAAGCGGACGGCCCAGCCGTCTTTGACGGGATGTGGGCCGAGTAACGAAAAGGGATCGGCGAAGCGCGCGGCGAGGACCGCGTCAATGCGAGCGCTCGTATCCACATCGGCTTGGGGGCCGGCAGGAATTTGCGGCAACGAAATGGGAGAAATCGGCTTTTCCGGCATGAGGGCTCGATTGAATTGTCAGTGTGCCAGTATGCCCAGGTTCGGCGTTTGGCACTGAATGGATTCTAGGTCGAGTCTCGAAAAAATGCCAATGGGGAGGGGGCACAGTGGCAAGAGGAGAGGCTGAGGAACTGTGGTGTTCTCAGTGAGTGGTTGAAGTGTTTCATTGAGCCAAGCTCCCTCGACTGCGCGGCCCGACGCGCAAAGACCGCGCGCAGAAAAATTCGGGCCACTCCGCTCGAGATGACAGATTGTGGTGAGGGAGAACAGATTTGTCGCGTGCGATGTGAGGTTGGCGGTGTATATTCCCGTGCAGCAAGAATCGGGGGAGGGAAAATGGCGCAGTTTTGTCCGAATTGCGGAACGCGAGCAGATGAAGGAACAAAATTTTGCGGGAAGTGTGGCGCGAATTTGGGAGAGCCGGTGCCGGCGGCTCCTGCCGTACCGATGGCAGGGCCATCTGCACCACCACCACCTCCTCAGCCTCCTCCTTTGGCTCCTTTGACGCCCCCGCCGCCACCTCCGACCAGGACGGCAACCGCTGTAGCGCCACCTCCTCCGCCCCCAAATCCACAAGGGGCTTCGCAGGGGAAGAGCGGGAGTGGGTGCGGAAAAATTGTGGTGATTGTGCTGATTGTCGTGGGATTGCTGATCGCGGTGGGGATCTGCGGCGCGATTTACCTCGGCTACAAGGCGAAGAAGAAGATCGATCAAGTAAAGGAAGCTGTGAACTCGGGCAACGTGGACGATGTGGCGAATGCGATTGGCGGAGGGCCGAGCAAAGCAGTGGATGCGATGCCGACGTATCCGGGCTTGAGCGCTGGGGGGCCCATACCCTTGCCGCCAGCGTTGCCGCCGGAGGCGACAGGCGTGGTGGTGACTCCCGCAGGAGCGAAGCCAGAGCTTTCAATAGGGCAAGTGCTACCGATGCGGAGGGGGTTGCGCATCATTACGGCGATTCAGCAGAGCGCGGGTGATTATGAATCGATTAAGGAGATTCGGTCCGTTACGGATGAAGGCATGCTGATGGATTATTCGGCGGACAATCTTCCGCAGCCAGAAAATGTGTTTATGAGTGAGCAGGAAAAGGCGGCGGCAAAGAAAGTAAAGCGGTCGGTGCACACGAGCCGAAAGATTCTGACCGCGGATTTACAAAATTCGCACGAATACGCGGAGACATTCAGCGAAATGCAACAACCGACGTTACCGAACACGACGGCGCTGGGGATTTCTTCAGCAACGTTTAATGATTTGGTTACGAAGGGCGAAGCTGAGTTCAGCTACCACGACGTGGGATTGAAAGGCGCGCTTGGAGGTTTGCTCGGCGGAATTGCAGGAATGACCGACCAGATGAACAAGAACAATCCGAACGGCGGCGCGGCCGAAGACCAAAAGACGCAGCAGGCGATGAAAGATTTGCAGGACATGGGCAAAGTGAAGTGCGCCATGAAGCGGGCGAACTCGATCTTTGCGTTCCCAGTGCTGCTAAATGACGAGCGAGTGCAACTGCCAGCAATTCGGACGAGTTGCAGGGCGGAAAACGGAACTCTTGCCGAGTTTTATATTTTGAACGATCCGCAGAATCCCCTTTCGTTGACATGGAAGATCGGCAAGTCCAACCGGCTGCAGGTGGTGAAGCTGGAGTACGCGCCGGTGACTCAAGCTGCGGGGGGAGGTGGCGGCGCGGCGTCTTCGGGAGCGAAGCAGCTTGAGCAAAAACTTGGGCAACAGGAGAAGGTGCGGATTTACGGCATCTACTTCGATTTTGCGAGCGCGGAGATCAAGCCGCAATCAAAGCCAACGCTGGATGAGATTGCGGAGGTGATGGCGGCGCATCCGGACTGGAAGTTGAATGTTGCGGGTCATACGGACAACATCGGCGGAGATGCGTTCAACCTGCAGCTTTCGCAGCAAAGAGCGGAAGCTGTGAAGACGGCTCTGGTGGCGCAGTACAAAATTTCGGCGGATCGTTTGACGACGGGGGGATATGGGGCGTCGAGTCCGGTGGAGACGAATGACACGATGGAAGGACGCGCGAGAAACCGGCGCGTGGAGCTTTCAAAACAGTAGAAGAGAAGCAAGATTGGTTTCGGAGGAGAGGATGATGGCACAGAAGTGCGCGAAATGGATTTGCGTTGTTTTGACGCTTGCGAGCGCTCAAGCAACGTGGGCGCAGGGGCGCGGGCAGGCGCGATCCATGGTGGTGTCGAAGAACGGGATTGTGGCGTCGGAATCGCCGCTGGCGTCGCAGGCCGGAGCGCACATTCTGGAAAAGGGGGGGAACGCAGTGGACGCGGCGATTGCGACGAACGCGATGATGGGCGTTGTTGAGCCGATGATGAATGGAATCGGCGGGGATTTGTTTGCGATTGTGTACGACGTGAAGGCGAACAAACTTTATGGAATTAATGCGAGCGGGTGGGCGCCGAAGGGGCTGACGATCGAGTTTCTGCAGAAGCTGGGAATGAAGGAGATGCCGAAGTCCGGGGTCCACACGATTGACGTGCCGGGAGCTGTCGACGGTTGGCAGAAGCTGGCGGACAAGTTTGGGCGGAAAAAACTTTCGGAGGATTTGGCGCAGGCGATTCGAACGGCGCGCGAAGGATTTCCAGTGCCGGAAATTACGGCGAGTTATTGGAGCCAGGCCGCGGATAAATTGAGGGAGAACGAGGAGGCGGCGAGGGTTTATTTGATTAAGGATCATGCGCCCAAGACCGGAGAGATTTTTGTGAATCCGGACCTGGCGGCATCGCTGGAGGCGATTGCGAGCGGAGGGCGCGATGCGTTTTACAAAGGCGAGATTTCGAAAAAGATGCTGGCGGGAATGAAGAAGCACGGCGGCACGATGGTGGAAGAGGATCTTGCGAAGTTTGCAAGCGAATGGGCGGAGCCGGTATCGACGACTTATAAGGAGTGGACGGTTTATGAACTACCGCCCAATGGGTCGGGTATGGCGGCGCTCATGATGCTGAATATTATGGAGAATTTTCCGCTGGGGCAGAAAGGGTATGAGTTTGGCTCGGCGAAGGCGCTGCAGATTGAGATTGAGGCAAAGAAACTGGCGTATGCGGATTTGCAGAAATACATTGGGGAGCCGCACGGGCAGAAATTGCCGGTGGCGAAATTGCTGTCGAAGGAATGGGCTGCAGCGCGCGCGAAATTGATCGATCCGGAGCATGCGAATTGCAATCCGACCGCGGGAGAGATGGAGGGCGGGAGCGATACGACGTATTTAAGCGTTGTGGATCGGGATGGGAATATGGTGTCGTTGATTCAGAGCAACTACTCTTCGTTTGGGTCGGGGATTGTGGCGCCGGGGACGGGATTTGTTCTGCACAACCGCGGAGCGCTGTTTGTGATGGACGCGGGTTCGCCGAACGCATTGGCGGGGCGGAAGCGGCCGCTGCATACGATTATTCCCGGGTTTGCGCAGAAGGGCGAGGTGCGGATGGCGTTTGGGATTATGGGCGGATGGAATCAATCGCAAGCGCACGCGCAGTACATTGCAGATTTGGCGGACTACAAAATGAATATTCAAGCAGCGATGGAAGCGCCGCGCTTTGTGAAACTAAACTTTAGTCGATGCGACGTGATGATCGAGAATCGCATTTCGCAGAAGACGCGGGATGAATTGACGGCGAAAGGGCATCAGATTGAGGTGCTGCCGGCCTTTGCTGACAATATGGGTGGTGGGCAAGCGGTGCTGCGGGATTTTTCGACGGGGGTGAATTATGGAGCGTCGGATCCGCGGAAGGATGGGGCGGCGATTCCGGAGCAGGCGCCGAACTGATTCTTGATAATGCTGACCTTCTAACTAGCTCCTCGGGGGACGGAGAACATTGTGCGCGGCCGGCTTCAGAAAGCTGGCCCTACAACCGCGTGACGTCTCGAACCTTCCGGGTGCGGGCGGGCCAGGACTTGTTGCGTGCTAACTTATAGAAGTTGCAGGAGTTTGCCCATTTTGCACAGGAAGTGGGCAATTGGGTTCCTCTTTTGAACCATTGCGGTTGGGGTCGTCTTTGTTAAGTCTATTATTTACAATACTTTAAGTATTTCAGTGCTGGTGCTGGAGTTGCTTCTACCTGTACTAAGGGACAGGGGTAGCCCGCAGCTACGCCTCTGACTCGGGAGACCGTGTGGTGGCTACCGGCAAAATTGGGTTACGGGTCGGACTGATCCTGGCGGCAATTCTTGTCATTGTTATTGGAGCGCCGGCTTCGAAGGCGCAGACGTCGGGCATCGCCGGGAAATATCAGTGCACGCAGGTAAGAGTTCATGGAAAGGTGAAGTCGTGTTCATCTGCGCAGCTTAACTTGAAAGCCGATGGGCATTTCGAATTGCGTGGATGGGAAGGCGACTACTCGGTGGCCGGTGCCTATGTGGAGCTTTCGGACAAGACGGTAAAGTCAAAAGCGAAGCTGGAGCCGGGATACAAATTGATTTTCAAATATCAGGGAAAGGATGGCGTTGTGGAAGTGACGTATGAACGACGCCAGAGTGCGCCCGCGAATGAGACCCTCAGCTAGAAGGCGGAGAAGTTTTCTTAGAATTCGGCGTCGTACGCTGCGGCCGCAATTTCTCCAAGCGCCTGGCCAGCCACGGATTGAGCCGCGTCCGGAATATCCGGCAGAGAAACGTGATTTACATACGCCGCAAACGCCAGCTTGCGGCCCGACTTCGTGAAGACGTAACCCGCAAGACCTTTTCCGTTCAACATTCCTTTTCCATTTAATTTGTCGTCGGAGTCGAAGGTGCCAGTCTTTGCAAAGACGTGGCCTGCGCCGAGGTTTGTCTTTTGAATTTTTGCGAGCGTACCGTCTTTGCCCAGGATTGGGAGTGCGCGGAAGAAGACGTCAAAGTCAGGGCGCGTGGTCCAGTAGGCGAGATAACTGGTCATGAATTCGGGGGAGAAAAGGTCGGCCCAGTCGCCGCCGGCGCCGTCGCCTTGGGCGATGCCGCTGAGGTCGAGTTTTGCGTCCTGGAGAAAAGCGCGTTCGATTTGAAAACCTTTTTTGAGCGGATCGATTGGTTCTTTACCGACGATTTCGGCGAGGAGATAGGGACCCATGCCAGCGTGCAGATTTTGGCTGACTTTTAGGGTGACTTTGATTTCTTCGGAGAGCGGAAGAGAAACGTGCTCGGCGAGTTCGTTCTCTATTACGTAGAACCTTCGAGCGGCGAGGAAGTCGGGATCGGGTTCGGTTGCTGAGTTCTTGATGGAGATGCCTTCGGCGATGAGAGCTTCGCGAAAAACGGTTGCGGCGAATTGGGTTGGGGAGGGGACGCCGATGCTGGCGGTTTGCGGTTCCTTGCCGAGCGGGATAGAGCCGGAAAGTGTGACGACTACTGTACCGTCCGGATTGGATTTGAAGACGGGCTCGTCGAGATAGAGTTTGCTGTCTGCGGCCCCAGTGAGGACGTGATTGACGAAGTGAATGTAGCTTGTGGTGGGATTCGATTCGAGGATGACTGGATCACCTGCTTTTGCAGCAGGCTTGCCGGTGAGGTCGATCACGTTGTCGTTAACCATGATGGAGGACATGACGACGCCGGTGCCGCCTTCGCGCGGGCCGTCAGGGATGAGAGAGGCGTCGACCAGGATGCGGCCGTCAATTTTCTTGATGCCTTTGTCGTGGACTGCTTTCGCTAATTCCTTAATGACGGCGAGGGGATCACCGACGACGGCTGGGCCTCCGTAGGAATGATCTTCATCCTCAAAGGCCAGCGTCCCATCGGGTCGAATGCGATTGGAAAGATTGGGGTCGCCACTGGCGACGAGGATGAGGTCGCCTCTGAGGCGGCCTTTTTTGTCGAGGGGGCCAGTGCGATAGATTTTTGTGTGGAAGCGATAATCGGGGCCTAGTTTTGCGAGAACAGTACCTTCGGTGAGGAGCTTTGTGGTGGAGGCTGGAACGAAGAGTTTGTTGGCGTCGTGCGCGTAAAGAATTCTGCCGGTCGCGAGGTCGACGAATTGAATGCCGAAATTGGCGCGGGCGAATTCTGGGCGGTCCATAACTTTCTGGATGCGGGTGGCGAGAGTGTCTTGCGCGAAGGATGGCGATACGAACACGCACGCGAGTGCCGTGGAGAAAATCGCATTCGCAAAGAGTCTTCTGCGGGGAAAATTCATTTCTGTTTGCTCCCGATACCCAGCTTTTCGAACGGAATATTGAGGATGCCGTACTCGCGCCAGTCCTTGTAGTCGAAATGCCACCACTCGGATTCGTAAATAGTGAAGCCTTCAGATTCCATGGCGCGGCGGAGGAGGTCTCGGTGCCACCGCTGGAGGGAAGTGCCGCCGGGATAGTTTGGAAAAGAGCGCGGCGACATTTCGTCGTAGCCGCCAGTCATTTCGATGGGTTTGCCGGTTTTCAGGTCGTAGAGAGTGAGGTCAACGGCGCAGCCGCGATTGTGCCGGGAACCTTGCGCGGGATCCGCGACGAAGATTTTTCCTTCGGGTGGTGTTGCGTCCCAGAAGATTTTGGTGACGTACCAGGGGCGATAGCCGTCGTGGATGAGGAGGCCGTAGCCGAGAGGTTTTAGCTTTTGCAGAGCGCGGACTAGCGCCTCGGCAGCGGGGCGCTGCAAGAAAGCGCGGGCTTCGGTGTAAACGGGAGTTCCGAGGAAATCGTTTGCGGTAGCGTAGCGGATGTCGAGATGGATCGCGGGATCAAGTATTGTGAGCTCGACAAGATCGCGTTTGCGGAAAGTACCTTCTTCCGGCGGCGGCGTGGCTGCAATCGCTTCGGTAAGAAGTTCTTTGACGGGCCGAACAGGTTTGACCCGTAACTTGCGAGTAGGGTCGGCCCCCGGATCCGTGCGTACGTAGGACTCGTTCAAGTAAGTGAAGTAAGGAGCGGCAATATCGGGATCATCCTCGACGATGCCATAGCTCCAACTCCCTTTTGCCATGTCGGGGACAAACATCATTTTGAGATTGAGGTCGAAATGAATTTCCTTTTCTGACCCCGAGGGGTGACGCATGTACGCCCGTTGCTCTCGTTCGAGAATGATGATGCTCTGCTCGGAATTGCCATAAGCGTTGTATTCATAGACGCCGATGAATTGTTTCCAAGCGGAGGGTGCGTCGTCTGGCTTGGGGCCAGGGAGGGGAAAATCAGAGGATTGGCAACGGACCTGGACGGGCAGAAGGAACAGCACCGCAGTAACGACGACTATCCACCGGAGATTGCGACAAAAACTAGCGTGCGCGCCAGGTTTCTTTTTCGACGGTCCAGCGTTCGATGAGTTCACGGCGGACATGATAACCGAGGCCGGGTGTATCGGGAATGCGAATGGTGCCTTGCGGAGAAACTTCAACTTCCGGTTCGATGATGTCTTCGGCCCAGTAGCGTTTGCTGGCGGAAACGTCGCCCGGCAAGGTATAGCCGGGGAGGTAAGAAACGGCGATGTTGTGGGCGCGGCCGATGCCGGATTCGAGCATGCCCCCGCACCAAACGGGAATATTTTTTGCGAGGCAGTAACCCTGGATTGTGCGTGCACTGGAATGGCCGCCAACGCGGCCGAGTTTTATGTTGATGATGCGCGCGGCGCCGAGTTCGACGGCTGTGGCCGCATCGCGAACGTGCTGGATGGATTCATCGAGGCAGAGCGAAGTTTGCAGGAGTTTCTGCAATTTGGAATGTGCGTAGATGTCGTCCCACCAGAGAGGCTGCTCCATCATGAGCAAGCCAAACTCGTCGAAGCGTTTGAGGTGATCAATGTCGTCGAGAGTATAGGCGGAGTTTGCGTCTACGGAGAGCGTTGCGCCCGGAAAAGCTTCGCGAATCGCGCTGACATACTGAAGATCTTTTCCGGGCTTGATTTTCAGCTTGATGCGTTGATAGCCGGCATCGACTTCCACCGCGACTTTTTCGCGCAAGATTTCGTGTGAGGCTTGCAAGCCGATGGAGACACCGCAGGGAATTTCCGCGCGAGCGCCGCCAAGAAGTTTGGCGAGCGGCATGTTTCTTTGCTGGGCTTCAATGTCCCAGGCGGCATTTTCGATTCCGGCGCGGGCCATTTCATGGCCGCGGACGTGAGCGAAGAAGCCTGGGATATTTTCCGCAGACGGAAAGGACTTGCCGAGAACTGCAGGAACGAGTACGTCTCGAATGATGAGGGCGGACGTGCCAACCGTTTCCGGGTTGAAGGTAGGCGTTTCCATGGCGGTGATTTCCGCCCAGCCGGTGACGCCATCGGACTGCAATTCAATCAACAGGACGGCGCGGTCGTAGGTGACCCCAAAGCTCGTCTCGAAAGGAGCTCTCAGGCGCATCTGCAGCCTGCGCAAAGTAATTGCCTCTACGCGCATTCCTCAACCTTTCACCTGGAGACACGAATTTCGGATGGATGGGAGAGCGCTGGAGCGCGGTGCACACGCGACTGCAGGCGCGAACCAGCCGCAACCACCGGCGCGAACCAGCCGCAACCACCGGGAGAGGGGGAGAGTATGAAACATTTGTTTCACAAAGGGAAGAAAAAAACCGAACGTTTCAATCGTGATGCCAGCGACTGCCGCGCCGCTGTTCTTCGGAAATCTCTCCGACGATGGCGAGCGTGTGTTTCTGGCGATGTTGGCCGACGGCGGCGAGCAGGGCGTTCAGGAGGGAAACTGGGGCTGCGTAAGACGCGCCGAAGGAGTTCGATTCGATGCCGGCAAGAAAAGTCTCGTGGCAAATACGGGTCAACGGGGAGAGGTAAGTATCCGTAATGGCGATGCAGTGGGCTCCCCGCGAGCGAGCGTGTTGCGCGCCCTCGACCGTCTGGCGCAAGCCGCGGCGGAAGGAGATGGCTACGACGAGGTCCTGCCTGGTGAGGGAGCGGGTCAAATGAACGATGCGGCCGCCGGAAGTTGCAGAGAACGCGTTCAGACCGAGGAGAACGAGATGGTATTCGAAATAGTCGGCGAGGGTGGCGGCCAGGTCGCCAGCAATGACGACGACGCGGCGAGTTTCGTGG
>Ga0137410_10003289_pt1 | contig 10944 bp, 8 predicted proteins | sample CZODoug1_16funga_FD_108878 | JGI IMG/M metagenome (GOLD analysis project Ga0137410, IMG submission 108878) | Vadose zone soil fungal communities from Angelo Coast Range Reserve, California, USA - CZODoug1_16fungal (Illumina Assembly) | ecosystem: Environmental > Terrestrial > Soil > Vadose zone... | reverse complement strand
ATGCGATGACCAAGAAGGGTCTTGCCGAGACCGCGCTTGGTGCAGGACTCGTTTTCAGCGTGATTGGCGGATTGTTGGGAACCGTCGTGCTGGTCACGTCCGCGCCGGCGCTGGCGGAAGTCGCGGTGCGCTTCAGTTCCTTCGAATACTTCTGGCTGGTCCTGCTCGGTCTTACCTGCGCGATCTTCATCAGCTCCGGCAGTCCGCTGAAAGGCGTGGTGTCGTTGCTGCTGGGATTGCTCATCTCCGCGATCGGCCTCGACAACCCGGCGGGTTACCCGCGCTTCACGTTCGGCTCGATCGAACTGCTCGGCTCGGTCGGGCTGATCCCGATGATGATCGGCATGTTCGCCATCTCGGAGATCCTGCGCTACGCGGTGGACACCAGCGGCACCGGCCAGATGGTCACGCGCCAGATCGGCAACGTGTTTCGCGGCCAGTGGGGACTCACGAAAAAGTACTGGGCATCGATCCTGCGCGGCAGCGCGCTCGGCACGCTGATCGGTGCGTTGCCCGGGGCGGGTGCGGACATCGCGGCGTGGATGTCATATGCGATGTCGAAAAAGTTCTCCAAGGAGCCGGAGAAGTTCGGCACCGGCCACGTCGAAGGCATCGTCGAATCCGGCGCGGCGAACAACAGTGCGCTGGCTGGTGCCTGGATTCCCGCGCTGGTGTTCGGCATCCCCGGCGATTCGATCACCGCGATCGTGATCGGCGTGCTCTACATCAAGGGCATGAACCCGGGGCCGGGGATCTTCATGAACAACGTTTCGCAGATCTACGCGGTGTTCCTGGTCTTTTTCGTCGCCAACCTGCTGATGATTCCGCTCGGCTGGGCCTGCATCAAGGCCGCCAAGCGCATCCTCGACGTGCCGCGCAATCTGTTGATGCCGATCATCCTGCTGTTCTGCATCGTCGGCGCGTTCGCGATCAACAACACCGTATTCGCCGTCACCGTGATCCTGGTATTCGGGGTCGTGGCCTATTTCATGGAAGAAAACGGCTTTCCGATCGCGCCGGCGATCCTCGGCGTCATTCTCGGCACGATGCTGGAGGAAAACTTCATCACATCGATGATCAAGGCCGATGGGCGCTTTATCGCCTTCTTCGAGCGGCCGATCGCGGCAGCGCTGGGTGTGGCGACACTGTTGGTGTGGGCGTGGCCATTGGTGCAATATCTGCGCGCTCGTTCGCCCGCCGCGCCGGTTGCCTAGACGCGGCCTGTCGCCCGATACTGGAGGCCGACTCGTGCCTTCAACTCTCGTTGGAGAAGAGCATGCTCCGCAGGTCTGCGCTGCGGCCCGCCGCGACATTCACTTTCGCCGCCGCGCTTGTCGCACCCGGCGCTGCGCGCTACCCCGATCGACCGATCACGCTGATCGTGCCGTGGGGCGCCGGCGGTGGCGCTGACGCCACCGCGCGCATCATCGGGAAGATCCTGGAAAAAGATCTCGAGCAGCCGGTCCTTGTCGTCAACCGCAACGGCCGCAGCGGCGTGGCCGGTCATTCAGCGATTGCCGAAGCTCCGCCCGACGGGTACACGATCGGGCTGATCACGGCCGAGATCGGCATGCTGCATTGGCAGGGGCTGACCGAACTTACCGCTGCATCGTTTACACCGCTCGGATTGGTCAATGCCGATCCCGCCGGGCTGCAAGTACGCGCGGACGCGCCGTACAGGACGGCGAAAGACCTGATCAAAGCGATCAAGGCGAACCCGGGCAAGTTGAAGGCCTCGGGCACGGGCCAGGGCGGAATCTGGCACCTGGCGCTTGCGGGCTTGTTGAAGCGCCTGAACATCGACCCTGCGGCTGCCCCGTGGGTGCCCTCGAACGGCGTTGCACCGGCACTGGAGGATCTCGTCGCGGGGGGCGTGGACATCGTGCCGTGTTCGATCCGCGAAGCGCGGTCACTGATCGATGCCGGCAAAGCGAAGAGCCTCGCAGTCATGGACAGCCGAGCACCGGCGCGTTATCCGATTCTGTCGACGCTCAAGGCGGCGCTCGGCATCGACTGGCAGATCGCCGCGTGGCGTGGCATTGCGGCGCCGAAAGGATTGCCGAAAGACGTCGAGGCGAGACTCGTCGCCGCGGTGAAAGACGTTTACGACTCGAGTGAATACAAGGAGTTCATGGCGAGCCGCGGTTTCGGGCTGGTTTATCTGCCACCGGCAAGGTTTGCGATGTTCATGGACAAATCGAGCAAGGATCTCGGCGCGATGATGAAGGCGGTTGGGTTCGTGCAGTGAGAATGCGCGGCCGCCGACGTCTTCGCGGCCGGCATCGCCATTCAGAGACCGCCGACCACGCCGGGTACCTGGACGCCCGTCTGATTACACGAGTCCGACGCGTGCCTTCAGGTTCTCGGCCGCGTTCGCTACTGCCACACGCACGCGGTCGAGAAACGATCCCCGATCAAGGCGCAGTCCCGTCACGCCCGACACATGGAATGCCGCCCAGTCGTACGGGTGGGCGAATGGCTGCTCCGGTCCCTCGGCGATGAGGTGCGCTGCCGCTTCGGCGACAAATGCGACCAGCGGCGCGCCGGTCTGCCGGCCGAGAGCTGCCAGCCGTTCGGCCGCCCGCGCGCGCGAGAGCGTGCGCAGTTGTTCGCGTGCGCGCGCAACCAGCGCCACGACGTCGATCCGGCCGCTACTTTCACATAGCGCCTGGTAGAAAAAATCCGCGAACAGCACCGCGGCGGCGGCATCGACGCGCCAGAGTGGCGCGATCACGGTGCGTACGCCGGCCAGTTCGAACGCCGCCGGCAGGCCTGCGAACTCGTCGATCTGATGGCTGATGCCGCCCAGGGCAGCGTCGCAGGATGAGAGGAACATCAGTCGGCAGCGTTTGAACGCACCGCTGGCAAGAACGTCGCCGACCGTCCAGAGTTCTGCCAGCCGGACCGGCCGCGCGTCGATGGGGCGGCCGTGACGATCGATCTCAGCGAGTGCCGCGAAACGACCGTGCACCGCGGCGACGTTGTCGCCCTCCTTCAAATCCCCTGGGCTGGCGGGATCGGTTTGCCAGAAGTAGGTGCCGATCAAAGTCCCGTGCGGCGAATCCAGGCGGCGCTCGACGCTCGCACTGTACGGAGACACCTTTTCATGCAACACGCGGTCGACCGACGCATTGGTCTTTCGGTGGTGGTTCTGCATCGGCGGCCAATGCACCGAGCGTGCCAGGTCCGCGAGCGGATCATTCCCGGTCAGCCCGAACCGGGCGAAATCAGGAAACACCTCCAGACCCGAGCCGCTCGGATTGAGGATGTCGGAGCGGCCGTGGCCGGAGAAGTGCAACAGCGACGCTTCGTGCGTCGCGCTTGTCACGCGGACCTTGTCGGCCTCGGTGCCATCGATGCTGCGCACCGCAAATCCGGCCTTGCTCAGATGGGTGGCGACGGCGACGGCCTCGATGCGCGTGAGCGAAAGATCCAGCGTCGGATCGGCAACGACCAGAGCGGAGGGATGAACGAACAACTGCCTCTGACGCGATGCGACCAGGTGTGCGGCCGCCGGTGCAACGGTCACCTCGAGGTGTGCCAGCGACGACAACGCCCAGAACGGCACCAGATGCAGCAGCCCGTGCGGAATGACGACCAGCCGGCGCACGGCGCGCCGCGCGAGCATGGCGGAAACCTTCTTTCCGAGGATTTCGTCGATCTCGGTCAGCAGGCGCGTAAGGGCCGGGCGAGCGTCTGCCGCGAGCTCGGGCGTTTGCGACACGATGATCCAGCCCTGCTCGGCGTCTGCAAGCACGTTGATCAACCGCGTGGCGAGATCACCCCTCAACATTTCGGTCCGCTCCGGAACCTGCGTATCGCGGGGGCCGATGAGGGCAATCAGTACACCGGTATGCGCAAGGCCCAGCACAAGCGCGGCCTCGTCTCGATCCAGGCAGCGGGCGATCGCGCGCACGTTTGGCGAGGCCAGTTTTCGCGCGCCCGGCGAATCGCGCAATGACCGATAGGCTTCGACGAGGCGCGCATGCAATGTCAGATCGGCAGCAACCGGATCGGTATCGGCCGCATCGCGGCCGGCGTTGCCGCGTGGAGGCAGCCCGCGCGCATGGTCAAGGAGCGCGGCCTCGAACTCCAGCACGTGCCGCCCGGCCGCGCTCGCACGCAGGATTGCCTGGTAGCGCAATCGCAGGCTCTTGGCCCGATCCAGGGTCGTCAGCGCTTCCGGCCAGCGGCCCAGTTGCGCCAGCGCGAACGCGAGGTTGATCGACGCTTCGCCGAAATCGTTGCCACTGTCGCTTACCGCATCGGCGGCCACTGCCGTGAGATAACGCTGCTCGAGGATCGGCAGGACCGGTGCGAGAAGATCGACCACGTCCGAGTAACGGGCCGCCCGATAATGTGCCCGGCTGGTAATTCTGGCCGACAGCAACGCGATGTCGTCGCGTTTTCCCGCGGTCGCACGGGCGAGATTCGCCAGGCTGCTGAAGCCCCTTGCGTCGCCCCGGCCTTCGATTTCAAGTTCCTCGAGCAGAGCGGCCCAGAGGCGGTCTTCGCGCGAGAGCTCTGCTGCCGGACCGTCGCCGAGAATCGGCCGCGAGATCGCGCGTGCACGCGCCAGGCACGCGCGCCGCTTTTCGTCGTCGCCGGCATCGCGAGCGGCGATCGCCGCCCGCGCAAGAACGAACGCGGCGTTACGCCGAAACTCGCGGCCGCGATCATTCAGATGCGGCGCGTCAGCCCACCGTTCGCCGTGCTCGATCAAGACGAGTACCTCGTCCGGATCGAGCAGAGCATGCTCGATCAGACCCGCCGCGGCGTCGAGCGCGCTCCCGAGATTTTCGGCGGCCGGTCCGGCGCCGAGGTCCGGGTATCGGGTGCCGGTGGCAGAGTTCAGCATTTCCAGCAGCGCCGTTTTGATCGCCGCGGCATCGCGCAAGACATGCCCTTCGGGAAGCGCGAACACCGCATTGGCTGCAAGGCGCGTAAGTTGCGGGTTCAGCTTCATCATCCCGATGGCGAACCGCGCGCGCCGCTCGTTCTCGTTGGGCTTGTTGCTGATCGTGTCGCCGTTGAGCCAGGATTTCGTGACCTCGATGCTCAGATCGAGCACCGGCGCGTACGCGGCGGGTTCACGCCGCGCAGCGATCACCGCGAATTCGAAGAATGTGAGGCCGAACTCGACCAGACCTCGTTGTATCGCCGCGCGCGCCGCTTGCGGCTGATCCGCTTGCGCATCGAGGAACAGGCCCGCGAGCCGCCGCATGGCGCCGTCGCTGAGCGATCGCTCGGGCATGGACAGCTACCCGCGGAAGGTCCAGTAACGCAAGCCCTCTGTTTCGATCGGCACGAGGCCAAAACGCTGCCCGGGTGCCGTGCCATCCTTGAGGAGATAGAAGATGTCGCTGAGGATCGACCGGTTGTCGCCGTAGTAGGAGTGGCCGACCAGGCTGGTATCGATGTCGGTCGCGTCAATCGTGTCGACCCCGGCAACGATGGTCAGGCCTGCGCCGGAGTCGCCGGCGCGCGGGTAACCGTGCACCTGTTTCGAGAGCTTGAGAGCTTCGTCCTTCGACGAGGCATAGAGGGTGCAGCGGTCCGCCTGATTGTGGAACTGCGCGGCGAGTTGGCGAAAGGTTGCCGCGTCGATATCGGGTGCCGCAAGAATCACCTCGCGCAAGCGTGCGGCGTGGGGCGGGCGTTCAGCGTCCGGCAGCGCGAGCGTTTCAGCCAGTGCACGGTTGCCCATGCTGTGCGCGATCACGTGTACGGCCTGAGCGCCGAGTTCGCCGGCGCACAGCTGCAGGAACTGCCTGAAATGCACCTGCGTCCAGCGAATGTTGGTCTCGTCCACCGTGTACTTGTGGACCTGAGCCGCTGACGGCCAGCTGTAGAGCATCGGCACACCGTCGAACTGCAGGTCGTAGGCGATCTGCGCGGTGCGGCGCGCCGCATCGGCAAAACTGACGTTGAAGCCATGCACGAAAACCAGGACGTGCGGTCGTGCAAGCCCCTGCAGCATTTCACGCGCACGAGCGACGAAGATCGCCCGTTCGAGCGGACGCACGTCGAGCAACACCACGTGGCGAGCGGGATCCGCACGAAACTCGAGGCGCCACCAGCGTGGTTTCTCGAGCTCTCCCATACGATGATCGTCGGGAATGCTGACCTCGGCGATGCCGAATGCGAGTTCTCCGCGCTCACCGCCATAGAACACGTCTGCTGCCAGCGCGCCCGTTGCGGCGCGATCGGTCGCGTAGCAGACCGGGACTACCGTGAAGCGCTCGCGCCGGGCCGAGGGAAGCGGCACTTCCGGCACGCCCTTGATCTGCCGTCCGACGAGTTGCGCCACGCCGGCAAGCAGGCGCTGCCGTGCTTCGGGATATCGCCCGAACAGGTCGATGATGTCGCTGGCGGCCTGCTGCGCGTCTGGCGGCGAGTCCAGTTTTCGCAACAACGCCATCAGCGCGGGTTCCACCGCGCGCCAGTCGGGGCCGACCAGCGCGGGCAGCTCTGCCCAAAGGGCAGCGACCGCTTCTCGAATGGCTTCGGTGGGTTGCATGGATTGCCCGACGATTTTGCGCGCGGTCGCGCGGGCCGTGCAATTGAAGATTCGCCACCGGCTTTCGAAGATTCGCCACCGGCTTTTGCGCAGACTCCGCTCAGCGCGCATCGGCCGGCCGGAAAAGCGTAAGAATCACCCGGCTCGCGCGACATAATCGGGCAGAAGCTGGAAGGATGTCCAATGGCCGCCGAACCTTACACGGCAACTCAGTCGAGCCAGAAACGCAGCTACCTTTATTACCGCCACACGGTGCCGGTGCGCGTCATGCACTGGATCAACGTGATCGCGCTGACGCTGCTGATGATGAGCGGGCTGATGATCTTCAACGCGCATCCGGCGCTCTACTGGGGCAAGTCGTCGTACACCGGCCGGCCGGCGGTGCTGCAGATCAGCACGCGTGACGCTGAAAGCGCCGGCCAGATCGGCGTCACCCGGGTGTTCGGTCGCGAATTCGATACCACGGGTGTGCTCGGCCTGAGCGAGTTCAACGGCGAACCGCAAGCGGTTGCGTTCCCGCACTGGGCGACCGTACCCGGTTATTACTCGCTCGCGATGGCACGCCAGTGGCACTTTTTCTTCGCCTGGGTCTTTGTCGCGAACGGCATCGCCTACGTGATCTACTCGATCGCCAGCCGTCACCTCACGCGCAACCTGGTGCCGACCACCGCCGAGTTGCGCGGCGTCGGCGCATCGATCAAGGATCACCTGCGGTTCAGGCATCCGACCGGCGAGGCGAGCCGGCGCTACAACGTGCTGCAGAAGCTCGCCTACATCGCGGTGATCTTCGTCCTGCTCCCGCTGGTGATCCTGCTGGGCTGGGCGATGTCGCCGTGGCTCAACTCGGTTCTTCCCGGCTGGGTGGATATCTTCGGCGGACGGCAGTCGGCGCGCACACTGCACTTCATCGTCGCCTGGTTGCTGTTCGCGTTCGTGCTGATCCACGTCTTCGAAGTGATCGTGAGCGGCCTGTTCAATCACCTGCGCTCGATGATCACCGGCTACTTCAAGATCAAGGAGAGCGCGTAATGAGCCGCCGCAAACTGCTGCGCTCGATCGGCGGCCTCGGCGCGTTGCTGCTCGCCGGGTGCGATCGCCTGTCCGGCACCACCTGGTTTCCGAAGGTGCTCGAAGCCGGCGAACGCGCGAGCCAGGGCGTGCATCACCTGCTCACGTCGCGCAAGTCGATGGCGCAGGAGTTCACCGAAGCGGACCTCTCGCCGCAGTTCCGCAGCAACGGAACGTCGGCGCCGAACAATCCGCAGTACCGCGCGCTTGCCGTCGATGGGTTCGCCAGCTGGCGCCTGAAGGTCGACGGACTGGTGCACAAGCCGCAGGCGTTCACGCTTGCGCAACTGCGATCGATGAAAAGCCGCACCCAGATCACGCGCCACGACTGCGTGGAAGGCTGGAGCGCGATCGGCAAGTGGAAGGGCGTCCCGCTGAGCGAGATCCTGGCATCGGTCGAGCCCGATGGACGGGCACGGTTCGCCGTGTTCCATTGCGACGATCCGATGACGCGCGACGGCACCAACTTCTATTACGAGAGCATCGACATGGAAGATGCCTATCACCCGCAGACGATCCTCGCCTACGAGCTGAACAACAAGGTGCTGCCGATCCCGAACGGCGCACCGGTCCGGCTGCGGGTGGAGCGCCAGCTTGGCTACAAGCACGCCAAGTACATCAACCGCATCGAGCTGGTGGATAGTTTTCGCCACATCGCCGGTGGCAACGGCGGTTATTGGGAAGACAACGGCTACCAGTGGTACGCCGGGATCTGAGCGGTCTGCTTACGAGGCGAGCCGCAGCCGCATCGCCTTGCGCCGATCGTTGAAGGACGTCGAGATTTCCTGCGGCATCGCAGCGGCGAAAACGCGGCCGATCACCCGCCGAACCCTTCCAGCACGTTGACGATGTTCAGCCCGATCTCCGCGACCGCATAACCGCCTTCCATCACGAACACGGTAGGCAGGCCGGCCTTGGCGATTGCCGCTCCTATCTGCAGGTAGTCGGCGCTTCTTATCTTGAAACCGGAAATCGGATCGCCTTCGAAGGTATCGACGCCGAGCGCAACAACCACCGCCTCGGCGCGATACCGCCGGATCGCGTCCAGCGCCTGTTCCAGCGCGCGTGACCACGCGGCGAACTCGCTGCCCTTGGCAAGCGGCAGGTTGAGGTTGAATCCCTCGCCAGTACCTTGCCCGCGTTCGTCGGCGTAACCGAGGAAGAACGGATACTCGGTGGTGGGATCGCCATGGATCGAAACGGTCAGCACGTCGGAACGCTGATAGAAGATGCTCTGGGTGCCGTTGCCATGGTGGTAGTCGATGTCGAGCACGGCCACCCGCGCGACGCCGGCCTCGCGCAAGGTCTGCGCGGCCAGCGCGGCGTTGTTCAGAAAACAGTAACCACCAAAAAAATCGGCGCCGGCATGATGGCCCGGCGGGCGCGTGAGCGCCATCGCCGCGCGTCGGCCACCTGCCGTTGCGTGCGCCGCGTGGATCGCACAGGCCGCTCCCGCGCATGCAGCCTCCCAGGTCCCGGCGGTCAGCGGCGACCCCGCATCGAAAGAGAACAGACCGACTCGCGCGGCGAAGTTGGTCGGCGCGATGTCATGGCGGAAGCCCCGCACCGGCCACACCGAGGGCAGTACATCGGACTCGGCGTTGGCCGGATCGAGCGCCAGCCACTCGTCCCAGGCGCTCATCAGGAAGTCGAGGTACCGCGCGCTGTGCACGCGACGGATCAGTGCCATGTCGGCGTCGCCCGGCGCGCGCAGGTCACCGAGCGGGCGGCGCTGCAACTCGTCGAGCACGTACTGCAGCCGCGCGGGCGATTCGTGACACGGCACCAGGCGCCCGCGATACATCTCCTGTCGCCCAGCGTGCTTGTGATGAACGGGGTTATGGAAGATCAGCATGGATCAGGTTCCGGGATGCAGGCGACATTCTGAAGGCATGCTGGATTGACGACGATCAAGCCGCGCCGGCCGGCAGCCGCGGAAAATCGCGGTCTTGTCCCCGCCGAATGACTCGCACATGTCGTGGTTGAGCTGGGTCGTCGCGGTTGCCGCGGTGGCCGCCTTTCCCGCCCTGCTGTGGATCGCGCTGGCGGGTATTGGCGCGCGCCGCTGGAGGAGAGCGACCGGGGAGCTTTGGATCCGCGTCGAAGCCACGCGCGAATCGATGCACCCGGCGCAGCCCGACGGGTCGGACTTTGCGATGCTGCCACCTCCGGTACAGCAGTACCTTCGTACGGTCTTGCGCGAACGCCGGTCGCTGATTGCGACGGTGAACCTGTCGCACCGGGGCACGCTTAACCTCAGCGCGAGCGCGCAACAGTGGAAGCCGTTCGTCTCGAACCAACGCGTGGTGCTCGATCGACCAGCGTTTGTCTGGGATGCGCGCGTCGCGCTGTTCCCGGGCGCGACGGTTCGCGTGCACGATGCGTACGTGGCCGGTGAAGGGATCCTGCATGCATCGCTGGGCGGCTTCTATTCCATCGCCCGGCAGCGCGGCGGCGCTGAACTCGCGCGCGGCGAACTGATGCGGTTCCTTGCCGAGGCCGCGTGGTATCCCACCCGGCTCCTACCGGCCGCGGCGTGAGCTGGGCAGCGCTCGATGATCGTTCCGCGCGCGCCACCCTCGCCGACGGACTGACCGGCGTCACGCTCACTTTCCGCTTCGGCGATGACAATCTGATCGACACCGTGCATGCGGACGCACGCGCGCGCATCGACCGCGACCGCGTGGAATATTTGCCCTGGGAAGGCCGTTTCTGGAACTACGCCGAGCGCGACGGGATATTGGTTCCGCTTGAAGGAGAGGTCGCGTGGTTGTTGCCTGCGGGTCGACTGCCGTACTGGCGCGGTTCGCTCGAATTCCTGGCCTACGAGTTTGCGCACTGACAACGGGCAAGGGCAACCCGATTGACTAAGTCGATCTGAGCCATCCAGCACTGCCGCCGGCAGGCGGTTCAAGAAATTTCAACCATTCCCTTCGGCGTCTGCAGGCGCGCAATCAGCGCCTTCGGCCCCGGTTTGAGGTCCACCGGTCCGGCGATGCGCAAGGCACGGAACATCGGTACCAGGCCGGCCGACATCGGATGCGCGAGCGACAGCTCGATCAGATCGCACCCGCTGGGCGGCATCGAATCGGTCGGGTGCACGTCGCCCCACTGCAGAGCCATCGGCAACAGGCCGCCGAACTGCAGCCGGCCGTCCTCCGGGATGGCGATGCGCCACGACAACGATCCGCGCTGCGCGGCCAGCACCTGGCCAAGTTCAGTCACCCGCGTGACCGCCTCGGCGATCCTGTCGGTGCGCACGGCCCAGGTGACCAGCGCCGGCGACTGCTCGAGGCGTGCCTGCATGTCCGGCGAGTCGAGGTCGAACCAGCGCGGCCGCTCCGGTGCCGGTGCCT
>Ga0137410_10003287_pt1 | contig 10948 bp, 11 predicted proteins | sample CZODoug1_16funga_FD_108878 | JGI IMG/M metagenome (GOLD analysis project Ga0137410, IMG submission 108878) | Vadose zone soil fungal communities from Angelo Coast Range Reserve, California, USA - CZODoug1_16fungal (Illumina Assembly) | ecosystem: Environmental > Terrestrial > Soil > Vadose zone... | reverse complement strand
CGGGGTGTTCACCTCTAACGTAGCCGCCCCGACGACGACCTTCCAGGTCACGAATGCGGCCACCTTGGCGACATGTCAGTTCACCTACACCGAGTCGGTCGGTGGCCTGCCGCCGGCGATCAGTGTCGCGACGACCAACGGTTGCTGATCGGCGCGCCCGCTCGCGTATTTCCCGGGGGTAGACCGCAGCCCGGCTTCACGGTCTTGGAGCTGGTTTTCGTCATCCTGGTGGTCGGGATCATCTCCGCGATCGCCCTATCGCGGACGGACAGCGGCACCTTGCAGCTTTCCACCCAGAGCGAGCAGCTTGCAGGGGATATCCGGTACGTGCAGGCGCTCGCGATGACGCAGGGGCAGCGCTACATCATCAGCTTTCCGTCCGCGACCAGCTACCGTTTTCTGGATTCCGCCGGAAATCCGGTCGTTCATCCGGCCTACGGATCGAACGCGGCGGTCACGCCCGGCGGGGGCGTCACTCTGGCGCTGCAGGCGCTCTCTCCCGCCGGCAATGCGCTGGGATTCGACGGGCGCGGAGTGCCCTACAGCGTTACCACGCCGGCAACCTTCAACGGTCCCCTCACGGCTCAGGCGAGCATCACGCTGACCAAGGATGCGGCGAGCCGGTCCACGAAAGTGGACTACCAGACCGGGAACGTGACCCCGTGAGTGCCGCGATGGTCAACGCAACGCGCGCGCGGGGCTTCACGCTGATCGAGATGGTCGTTTTCATCGTTGTCGTAGGGGTCGCAGCAGTCGCGCTGTTTCGGATGTTCGGGCAAACCATGCCCCGCAGCCCGGCGCCGTCGCAATTGACCCAGGCCACGCAGCTCGCCCAGGAGCGCATGGAACTCATTCTCGGACGCCGCGGCGTGGTCGGCTACAACGCGCTGAACGACCCTTGCGTGGGCGGCACGCCGCCCGTGATCTGCACGAATAGCTACGGCTACACGGTCACCGTCGCCGGCATCAGCTCCGTGGTTGCCTGGAACGGCAATCCGACGACCGATTTCAAGCTGATAACCGTGACCGTGACTCTCAGCGGCCTCCAGCTCGCGCAGAGCGACGCGGTCGTCGCCAACTACTGAGCATAATCGTGCTTTCTTCCGGTACGCTGGGCGCTCGCGGCTTCACCTTGATCGAGCTGATCATGACGCTCATGATTGTCGGCGTACTGGGTGCGATGGGCGCGTCGCTGATGAGCACCGGGTTCCGTACCTATTTCGCCGGGCGCGAGCTCGCGCAGGATGCCGCAGGGGGAACACTCGCGGTGGAGCGGATGACGCGCGATTTGCGCACCATCCGGTCCGCGACCGCGGCCGATATTCCCACGATGGGCGGGGCGGCCATCACTTTCGTCGACGTCGACGGCAACAGCGTGAGCTACGCGCTCGGGGGCGGGTCGCTGACCCGCAGCGAGAACGGCGGCGCGGCACAGCCGCTGGCTGCCAACGTCAACAACCTCGCCTTCACTTATCTGCAAAACGACGGCCAAACCATGGCCGGAGCCGCCGCCCAAGTCTGGTACGTCAGCGTCGCATTTACCGTTGCCTCGCAAAACGCCAGCATGACCTTTCGCGGAACGGTCAAGCCCGTGAGCTTCTGAGATGAATCCGCCCAAACTTCAGAGGGGCCAGCTGCTCGTAGCCGGAATCATGCTCATCGTCGTGGTCGCCTTGATGATCGCGACGCTCGGCTATCTCTACGTATCCGGCCAGGGCCCAAGCCTCCTGCACCAACAGTCCGACCCAGCCTACTTTGCGGGGCGCTCGGGCATCGAATACTCCACTCGCCAGTACTTCAACGGCAGCGCGTGCAGCTCCCTGAACAACGCCGGCGTCGCCGTCGGCAGCGCCAACAGCACCTTCTCCCTGACGCCGACGCTCTACGCCCCGCTCAGCCTCACCGCCACCAACGCTGCGCTCACGGCTGCCTCGGCCTCGATCCCGGTCGTGAACACGGCCGGCTACGCTCCCCACGGACGTGTCCTCGTCGACGCGGAACTGATCAACTATTCCGGCAATACCGCCACGAGCTTTACCGGCCTGACGCGCGGAGCCGGCGGGACGACGGCTGCGGCCCACGCTTCCGGGGCCGCCGTTTCCCAGAACGTCTGTTTCGTGAAGTCGACCGGGAATACCGGGAATGCGACCCGCGTGGTCGAGGCCGCGCTGGGCGCCGGCACGACGGCCAGCCCGGGTGCGCTGGGCACCATGGGCGCGGACGCGATGATGGTCTATGCGAAAGGGACAGCGCTTACCGGGGCTGGCTTCGACCGTAATGTCTATTACCGCCTCTGGGACGGCACGGCAAACAATTGGGGCGCGGAGCAGACTTCCACCCAGCAGGTGAGCGCGAATTCCAGCCCCGCCTACTTCACACTGCAGTTCGCTCGCACCCGCAACGAAGCCGTAATGCTGGTTCTGGACGGCAACCTCAATCTCTACGTCCACGTGTGGAACGGCGCGTCGTGGAGCAATCCCCGAGGGGCAGGTGTCGCTCTCGCGACCGCGTCGACCGCCTTGGCGCGCACCGCTCAGGTCGCCTACGAGTACGCCACGGACCGAGCGCTGATCGTCTACCAGAACAACGCCAGCAATGCGCTATATGCGACCTGGAACGGCGCGGCGCTGACCCTCGCGGGCAACATAGTGACCCCGTATCCGGTCAGCGGGAGCAACGGCGCTCAGTGCGGCGCAAACCTCGCCACGAACGCTATTCCGGTGGTGATCTGGTTCAGGCTCGCTCCGCGCAATGTCGCAGGCAGCAACGACATTCTCATGATGTCGATGGACTGCAAGCAGGACGTGTACGGAATGCACTGGACGGGTGCGGCGTGGAGCGACATGGGAACGGCCGCGCGCTGGGACACGACCATAAGCGCCGGCACCAACAACGAGGCCATCGATGTGGCCTGGCAGTCGGACGGGACACGCGCGGTTTTCGTGTACGGCGACGCCGCCAATCTCTCCATCCGCTGGCGGACCTGGACCGCGGCGACTTCGACCCTCGGCGCATTGGTGGCGGCGACCGCCCTCACCAACCCGGGCGGCTACACCGCGCAGCGCTTCGAGTGGGTGCGCCTCTACCCGGGCCCGGGGAACGCCATGCTGCTGGTCCTGCAGACGGCGAATGCCGCCACCAATCCTTCGCTGATCACCACCACCTGGGCGAGCGGTACGGCCACGTTCAATACCGCGGCGCCCCCGGTGACCGGGCACGACAACGGGAATGCTGCCGCGACAGGGGTTGAAAACGCTTTGTCGCGCGGCTTCGATTTCGTGTGGGAGCAGCGGCCGGCCTCGTCCGGAAGCGGCTGGCTCTTGTGGGGGTCTCACACCGCCACTGCCGGGATACACACGCGGTATTTCACTGCGCCCGCGGCATGGGGGGCCGTAGCGGCGGTCCGGGATCGCACGCTGCTTGTTCAAGCGGGCGCGATGTCGCCCTCCGGCAGGTTCGTATCCGGAATCTATCAGGCGAGTGCTTCTGCAAATGACGACACCGAATCCTTGACCACCACCGGCGGCGGAACCGTGTGGCCGAACGCCGCGACCACGATTTGGGTCGGGCCGACGACCTATCAGCAGGGCGAGCGCGTCTTCGTGGCTACTCGGGAAGGGCCGAGAATCAATACGGGTGCCACAGGCACCAGCGTCGTATCCATACTCCAGTCTGAAGAACCGTAGGCACCGGACAAGGAAATCTCATTGACAACAATATCTTATTGGTATAATTTCAAGTTAAGCCTTACTTGAGGGGATTCGCTTGCTGGGTTGGTTGTCCACTCCTGGACGGGTAGCCGGCCTGTTGGCCGTGGGTATCGAGCCCGACGCAACGAAATTCGTGCACGTGCAGCGTTCGGGAGGCGGCCGTCCCCTCGCGACGCTGTGGTCGAACGTTCCCAGCACCGCTTCCGACCAGGCGGAGGTGATCCAGAGAACAGTGAAGGAGCACAGGCTGGGCGGGTGCGCGCGCACGACCCTGCTCGAGCCGGCCGAGTATCAGATTCTCCTGGTAGAGCCTCCGAAGGTGCCGGCCGATGAACTCAAGGCGGCGATCCGCTGGCGCATCAAGGACCTGCTCGAATATCACGTCGACGACGCAACGGTCGACGTTTTCGAATTGCGCTCGGGGAGCGAAACCGAAGCGAAGGCCATGTACGCCGTCGCGACGCCCAATGAGGTGGTGCAGAAACGGATCGCCTTGTTCGAGGAGGCGCGTGTTTCGCTGAAGGTCATCGATATCCCCGAAATGGCCCAGCGCAATGTCGCTGCGTTTTTTGAGGCGCCGGACAAGGCGACCGCGATGCTGGCGTTCTCCTCCTGGGGCGGGCTGCTCACCATCTCGTTTCACGGTGAGCTGCTGCTGACGCGCCGCCTGGAGGTCACGGCGGTGCAGCTGGGGCAGAGAGAGCACGGCGACCACTATCGTGAGCGGGTCGCGATCGAGATCACGCGCTCGCTCGACATGTTCGAGCGCCAGCGCCTCAGTGTGGCCGTCGGCGAGCTGCTGCTCGCCCCGCTGCCTCAGGACACCGGGCTGGAGGCATTCCTCCAGTCGAAACTCTACGTGCCGGTCCGGAGCGCGGAACTGGCGAAGGTGATGGATTTCGCAGGCGGGGGCGAGCCTTCGCTCGAGGATCAATGGGAATACTTCCATCTGTTCGGCGCGGCCCTGCGCGTCGAGGAGAGGGCCTTGTGAGCCAGCAGATCAACCTTTTCAACCCGCAGTTTCTGGAGAAGCGGAAGTATTTCTCGGCGATGACCATGGTTCAGGCGCTCGGCCTGCTGCTCCTCGGCATCGTCGCCTTCTACGGCTTCGCGGTCTGGAACGAGCGGGACCTCGCGCGCCGGGCCACAGAATCCTCGCGCGCCTACGAGCTACAAAAGCAGCAGTTCGCCAAGGCGAGCGCCGACCTCAATCCTGACAAGCGCGAGGCGCAGATCGATCAGGATCTGAAGAACGTCGAGGCCGCGATCGCCCTGCGCAAGGTCTTGCTGAGCGAAATTCAATCGGGCGGTGCCTACGTTTACTCCGAATACCTTCGTGCGTTCGCGCGCCAGTCGGTCCAGGGTCTCTGGCTTACCGGCATCCAGATCGGCGAGTCGGGCGGACCCATGACACTGAGCGGGCGTGCCCTCCAGCCCGATCTCGTGCCCGTTCTGATCTCGCGGCTCCAGCGGGAAGCGGTGCTGAAAGGCCGTCCGCTGGAGGCCCTGGTGATCACCCGCAGTGTCACTGCAACGGAACCCAAGCGTGCGATCGTGGATTTCACGCTGACTTCCCCCGCGCAGCCTGGCGTGGAAAAACCCAGGACCTAGCGATGCGAGTTCCCGAGATCCTGCTGAGCTACGTCAAGCGCGTCGACGCGATGAGCTTGCGCGAGCGCGTCTTGGTATTTGCCGCCGCGGTGGTCGTGCTCGTCGCGATCGCCAACAGCGTGCTGCTCGAGCCTATCCTGCGGAGGCAGAAGGCGAGCTCGCAGGAAAGCCAGCGCCAGCAGGCCGAGATACACGCGATGCAGGCGCAGCTGCACGCGTACACCCAGGCGCAGTTGAGCGAAGGGGCGAACGCCAAGCGCCAGCGGCTCGAGAAACGCAGGGCCGAGATCGCCGAGCTCGACCGCCAGCTCGGGGGACAGGGAGGCCAGCTGGTCACGCCGGACCGCATGACGCGGATGCTCTCCGAAATACTGAAACGCAACCCGGATATCGTGCTTGTCAGCCTGCGCTCCCTGCCCGCGACCGGCCTGACGCAGGTGCCGACGGGGGCCGGGAGCGCCGCCGCCCTCTACCGGCACGGCATCGAGGTCACCGTTTCGGGAAGTTACTTCAAGATGCTCGGCTACGTCGCCGACCTCGAGCGCAACCCTGCAAGGATACTTTGGGGCAGCATGGATCTGCAGGCGGCCTACCCGAACGTCACGCTCAGGGTCACGCTCTACACGCTCAGCCCCGACAAGACATGGCTGCTCATCTGAACCGGAGCCTGCTCGTGATCGCCGCCTTGTCTGCGGCGCTGCCGGTCTGTGCGCAGGGGCTGAACGACCCGACGCGTCCGCCCCGCGAAATTCTCGGCGATACCGGAGAGGCGCCCGACGCGGTGGCGGGCGGCTCGCCCGCGCAAGTCGTGATCATCTCGAGCGACCGCCGCCAGGCCACCATCAACGGACGAACCGTCAACCTGGGCGGCCGCTACGGCGACGCGACGCTGGTGAGGATCAGCGACGAAGAGATCGTGCTCCAAAAAGCAGATTCCACGGAAATCATCAGGCTGTATTCGTCGGTCAACCGCAAAATGCGCTTGCCCCCGGACCAGAGCCCGACGAAGGCTGCCGCGAGGCGGGAGGACTGAATCATGAAACGAACGATCCTGGTGTTGCTGGCCGCTGTTCTGGTCTCGTGCGTCGACCCGCAGACGAAGAAAGTAGATCCGGGGATCCTCGCGGAGGTCGACAACGCGGCCAAGCAGGCCCGCTCGAACCAGCCCGAAGCCGTCCGCGACGCCCTGCTGCCGCCGCTGCGCGCCGAGATGCCCAGGGTGCCAGGTGCACCCGTCGAGCCGCACTTTGATCTGGTCGTGAACGCAGCCCCCGCACAGCAGGTCTTCATGTCGATCGTGTCCGGCACCCGCTACAGCATGGTGGTGAATCCCGCCGTGAGCGGAGCCGTTTCCGTCAACCTCAAGGACGTGACCGTGCGCGAGGCGCTGGAGGCGATCCGGGAAGCGTACGGGTACGAATTTCGGATCGATGGCACGCGCATCTACATCGAGGCGGCGGGACTCCAGACCCGCGTTTTTCAGGTGAACTATCTGATGGGCCTGCGCTCCGGGCGCAGCGACGTGCGCGTGGCTTCCACCACGGTTTCCTCCACGCAAGCGGGAGCAGGGGGCGCACCCGCCGCCGCACCTGTCGGCGCGGCAGGACAGGGCGGCTCGCCGGCGCTAGGCGTGTTCGGCCTCAACGCCATCGCCACGATGAGCCTGGACGCGAGCCGCGTCTCCATGGTTTCGCAAAACGATTTCTGGGGCGAGGTCGTTCTCGCATTGCGCTCCCTGGTCGGCGCGGGCGAGGGACGCAGCGTCGTGGTGAGCCCGCAGTCCGGCGTGATCGTCGTGCGCGCTCTGCCCTACGAGCTGCGAACCATCGAGAAGTACCTCAAGGCCATACGTCTGTCGGTCGAGCGCCAGGTCATGATCGAGGCCAAGGTGATCGAGGTGACGCTGAGCCAGGACTACCAGGCAGGCGTGAACTGGGCGGCCTTCCCGACGAGCGGGATCTCGGCCGGCCAGGTCTCGCAAGGCACGCTGCTGCAGAGGTCTCCCCCGGCCGGAGGCTCGTCGTTGCTCATCACCGGCGCCAGCGGGATCACGCCGGGCGCCACGCCGACGGTGACCGGCGGGACCATTGCCGGGTTTCCCGGCAGCAATCTGGCAAACCTGACCAATCCGGCGGCGTCCCTCTTCGGGCTCGCCTTTCAGACGAGGAACTTCGCTTCCCTGATTACCTTCCTCGAGACCCAGGGTGCGGTCCAGGTGCTGTCGAGCCCGCGCGTGGCGGCGCTCAACAACCAGAAAGCCGTGCTCAAGGTGGGGACCGACCAGTTCTTCGTCACCAACATCACCGGCACGCCGCTCACGAGCCCGACGGGAGTCGTGACCTCGGTGCAGATCACGCCGACCTTCAATCCGTTCTTCTCCGGCGTGTCGCTCGACATCACGCCGCAGATCGACGAGGAAGGCAATATCCTGCTGCACATCCATCCGTTGGTGAGCGACGTCCAGACCAACACCATCCAATTCGACTTCGGCGTCGGCGGCGCGCAGGACATCCCGCTCGCCAAGAGCTCGATCAACGAAACCGACACCATGGTGCGCGCCTCGGACGGCAACATCGTGGCCCTGGGCGGCCTGATGCAGGTTCAAGTCACCAACACCAAGTCCGGCATTCCCGGCCTTCAGGACATACCCGGGATCGGGGCGGCGTTCCGCAGCACCCAGCGCACCACCGTGAAGAAGGAGCTGGTGATCCTGCTCAAGCCGACCGTCATCAGGACCGACAAGGACTGGGAGCAGGACATTCAGGCGGCGCGCGACCGGCTGCAGGGCTACGGCCAGGACACCGCGGCCGGCGCCGTCCGCTAAATCGAAGTGATCTACCTCTCCCACTTCGGCCTGCGAGAGCCTCCCTTCGGGATCACGCCCGACACGAGTTTTTTCTATTCGTGCGCGAGCAGCCAGGAAGCGCTCAACACGCTGCTGGTCGCCGTAGCGAACGGCGAAGGATTCATCAAGATTACCGGTGAAGTGGGCACCGGCAAGACGCTCCTTTGTCGCAAGTTCCTGGCGACGCTGGACGACAACTGGGTGAGCGCCTATGTGCCCAACCCCGACCTCGAGCCCAAGACCCTGCTCCTCGCGCTTGCCGAAGAGCTGGGAGTGAAGCTGGACAGCGGACTCGACCAGCACCACCTGCTCAAGGGTCTCAACCTCGCGCTGCTCGACTTTGCGCGCCAGAAGAAGCGCGTGGTCGTGTGCCTGGACGAGACACAGGCGATGCCGCTCGAATCGCTCGAAGCCCTGCGACTCCTTACCAACCTCGAGACCGAGAAGCGCAAGCTCGTCCAGGTCATCCTCTTCGGCCAGCCCGAGCTCGACGAAAGGCTCGCGCACGCCTCGATCCGGCAGCTGCGCCAGCGCATCACGTTCCAGCACCACATGGGGACCCTGACGCGCGACGAGACCGAGCACTACCTTGACTACCGTCTGGCGATCGCCGGCTATTCCGGCGACGCCGTGTTCGCCAAGGCGGCGGCGAAGGCGATCAACCGCGCGAGCCGAGGCGTTCCCCGCTTGATCAATATCCTCGCCAACAAGGCGCTGATGCTCACCTACGGCGAAGGCACGCGCAAAGTGACGGCACGGCACGCGCGCGAGGCGAGCGTCGATACGCCCGCCTCGTTCGGTTTCTCGCGGGCGTGGCTGTGGCTCGCGCTGGCCTGCATGGCGTTCTCGAGCGCGGGCTGGGTGATCCTGCGATGAGTCTCATCAACCAAATGCTGCGGGATCTCGACAAGCGCCATGCGGCGCCCGGCGCCCTGGCGGGACCGGCCACCGAGGGCATGTCGCGGAACGCGCACTCGGTACCCACCCGAGCGCTCGCATCGGATTTCTTCTGGCGCACCATGGCGCTGGTGATGCTGCTTGCCGTGGGCTGGGTCGCGTGGGTCGTCTGGCAGCTGATGCCGCGACCCCTCGTCACCGAGCTCGCCTATCAAAATCAGGGGGCCAAGGCGCTCCAGGCTTCGAGCCCTCCGCCCGCGGTTTCCGATCAGGCTCCGCCGGCTCAAGCTGCGGTTGCGACTGCGGCGCCGAAGCCGGAAGCGCCGGCCCCCGCGCCCAAGGTCGCCGAGGCCGCGCCGCAGAAGGCCGGCAAGCCGAATTTCGACATGCTGCGGCTGGCGACCGAGTTGACCACGCCGGTGCCGCAGCCGCGTCCGACCGCTTCGCGATCAGCCGCGAAAGGGCCGAGCTCGGGCAAGACGGCCGCCAGGCAGCCGGTTCGCGCGGCCGAAACGGCGGAACTGGGGACGATCGACCGCCGCGCCAACACCTCGTCGAAATACCGCGCGGAGCAGGAGTTCCGGCGCGCGGTAGCCCTGGTGAATCAGGGCCGGATCGCCGAAGGGATGGACGGCTTTCGCAATGCCCTCGCGCTGGATCCGGCTCACGAGGCTGCCCGCCAGACACTGGTTGCCTTGTTGCTGGAGGCCAAGCGCGTCGACGACGCCGCGGCGGTCCTCAAGAACGGGCTCGCGGCCAATCCGGACAATACCCCCTTCGCCATGCTGCTTGCGCGCATCATGGTCGAGCGCAACGACGTCCCCGGCGCCTTGTCCGTGCTGCAAAGACATGCCGCGCCCCCCGACCGCAATCCGGATTTTCACGCGTTCGCCGGGGCGCTCTACCAGCGCCTTGGCCGTCACAAGGAAGCCATCGACCAGTACCACGCGGCGCTGCAACTCGCTCCGTCGGCGGGCGTGTGGTGGGTCGGGCTGGGGATCTCGCTTCAGGCGGCCGAGCAGCCCAAGGAAGCGCTCGAAGCCTATACGCGCGCCAGATCGTCGGGGAACCTCGCGCCCGAGCTTCTGAGCTTCGTCGACCAGCGCCTCAAGCAGCTTCAGTAGCGGTCTGTCCGGTGAGGGCTCGATAGGACCGCAGGGAAGCGGCAAATGCAGGACCGCTACCGAGAGATCTACGACGCGTTCCGGTGGGATGTTCCCGCGCGCTTCAACATCAGCGCGGCATGCTGCTCGCGCCACGCAGGCGATCGGAACCGCGTCGCGCTCCGCTGGGAGGACGAGAGCGGGGCCGCCTCGACCCTGACTTTCTCGGATTTGCAGCGGCAGGCAAACCGGCTGTCGAACGCGCTCGCGGCCCTGGGCGTGAAGCGCGGCGACCGGGTCGGCATCATCCTGCCCCAGCGTCCGGAAACGGCCATCGCGCACATTGCCTGCTATCAAATGGGCGCGGTGGCGATGCCTCTTTCGATTCTGTTCGGCCCCGAGGCGCTGGAATACCGTTTGCAGGACAGCGAGGCGGTGGTTGCGCTCGTCGATCCCGCGTCGCTGCCGAATCTCGCGCAGATCCGCGACCGCTTGCCCTCGCTAATGCACACCGTCGGCGTTGCCGGGGCGCGGGAGTCGTGGGTAACGCCCTGGCAAACGCTGCTCGAGAATGCATCGACGGACTTCGCTCCGGCCGACACCGCCGCCGACGAGCCCGCCCTGCTCATCTACACCAGCGGAACCACCGGGCCGCCCAAGGGCGCGCTCATGCCGCAGCGGGTGCTGTTGGGAAACATTCCGGGCTTCGTGCACTCGCACGATCTCTATCCGCAACCGGGCGACATGTTCTGGTCGCCGGCCGACTGGGCCTGGACGGGCGG
>Ga0137410_10003280_pt1 | contig 10960 bp, 11 predicted proteins | sample CZODoug1_16funga_FD_108878 | JGI IMG/M metagenome (GOLD analysis project Ga0137410, IMG submission 108878) | Vadose zone soil fungal communities from Angelo Coast Range Reserve, California, USA - CZODoug1_16fungal (Illumina Assembly) | ecosystem: Environmental > Terrestrial > Soil > Vadose zone... | reverse complement strand
GGTGACATGATTCTCGCGTTCTCCGACGGAGCCACCGAGGTTCATTCTCCGGACGGTGAAGAGCTCACGGCGAAGGGCTTTCTAGAATTTGCGGAACGTACCATGCGCAGACTTCCACGACCGCTCGCCCTGCCAGCTTTTTCCGAAGCTCTGCTGGACGGCATTCACGAATATCGAGGAAACGTCGAACTCGAGGACGATATCACGCTGCTAACACTGCGCCGCGCTTCCTGAGAATCTCCCTAGAGTGGTTCTCATCGGCAGCGATTCTTTATGGGATGTGATTTAGCGGCTGCGCTGAAAAAAATTGATCCAAACCTGACTTCACCTCACCCACGGCAAGTTGAACATTGTGGTTCAGCGCCGCGACTACGGAAGACATATCTTTCCGGTTGATGGGCTCGTCATGAGTGTAATAGTGAGTCCAAACCGTCGATGCGGTCTTCATGTCGCGCAATTCCCATTCAACTGCAAGTCGGGCCACGAGTGCATTGCCGGAAATTTCCTTGAAGTCGAATAGGCGCCCAAAGAGTAGATAGTCTCCGCGAGCATTGCTGCGCAATAAATCCACCTGTCGGTACCGGCCTGACGTTCGAAGCTCACGAAGCAAGACTTCTTGAATCATTTCGGTCGGCGGTTGCGCCCAACGTTGGAATTCATAGGTGCCCATACTCTCGCCATTCGAGCTATAGACGATGTGATCTTCACGATAGAGATGCGAGGCTCTGAGTGTTCCGAGCAACAACGTTACGGGGTAGGGCCTCGGGTCGGCCACAGGAGCCAAATCACCAGGAACAGTAAGCTGATAGTAATTGCTGGGTCTTGTCGCTCCGCACCCGTTTGCGAGGGAGGCCGCCAACGCCGCGAGCAACATGGGAATTTTACAGTTCATCGTGAAATCTCACTGTCTGTAGGACAGCCTGACCGGCGATGGGTCATTGTTGCTCACCCGGCCTATGTTCCCGAGGATTGGTCGCGCGGATCAGCGTATACGGGCGGCTCTTAATCGTGGCCGTGAATTCCTTGAGGTTTTCCGTGACGTGCAGCAGATTATCGAGGAGCTCATCGATGTTCTCGGAGTTCACGTCGAGAGTCTGGTCCAGTCGCGCCGCAAGGCCCGTCAGTTCTCTCAGTGTGCCGCGAAGTTCGACCACAGCCTGGCGAACGTCTCCCCGATTCTCGCCGACCAATTCATCGATGTGAGTGAGCACCTGAGTTGCTTCGGCGGAGGTTTTTCGGAAGTCCTGTAACAGAGGCTCCACTTTCTCAGTTAAGGCATTCACATGGTCGAACGCGGAGTGAAGTTCGGGCCGGCTGTCCTTAATCAGGGCGCGAGTGTCTGCCAGTGTGGCGGCCAAATTGGATCGATTTTGAGGGCTCAACAGATCGTTAACGCGGTCGATGGTAACTTTCAGCTCCGTCGCGCGGTCGTCGAGGGTTCGAAGTAGCTGCTGCGCTTGTGGCGCAATCCGGTTCACTTGCTCCGTCAGTGCATTAAAGTCGACATAATTTTCTGAACGGAGCAAAGAGCCTGTGGGAGCAATTCCGGCGAGGGCGGTCCCTGGTAAGAGCTCAAGGTGATTGTCCCCAAGGGGGCTCATACTCATTATTTTCACTTTACTATCGGTCTTGACAGGCAGGTCTGATTTGACGCTAAACGTGACGTCGATCTGCCCCGGATCTTGCGGATTAATTCGCAATTGTTCTACGCGTCCGACCTTGGGTCCTCCGGAATAGCGCACAATGGCTCCCGGCTCGAGCCCACCCGCAAACGGAAAGTAAGCATGATAGATCTTAGCCGTAGGTCCAAAGGCGCCAGTGATGGCGAAAACCGTGGCAATGAGCAAGCCTGCGGCGATCACTACGAATAACCCTACAAGTGCTTGCTCGCGTTTTGGCTCCATGATCTTCCTCTATTCTTTCCCAACACGTCAACCGGATCGACGCCGATGTTCGGTGAGCATCTCCAGATAGTCCGATTCTCGCGAAACTTCCGGTTCAGCCACGCGGTCCAGAAATTGGCGCACGCGTGGCTGCGAGCTCGACCGCGTCTCCTCTGTCGTGCCGATGGACAAAACATTTCCTTTATCAATCAGGACCATGCGATCCGCGATCAGGTAAGCGCTGGCCAATTCGTGTGTGACCACAACGATGGTCATGCGAAAAGCCCTCTTCAGTTCCAGAATTAGCTGGTCGATGCCCGCGGCGATGATCGGGTCGAGTCCGGCGGAGGGCTCGTCAAAAAACAATATCTCCGGGTCCATTGCCAGGGCCCGGGCAACTGCAGCGCGCTTCTTCATTCCACCGCTGAGCTGCGAGGGCATGTAGTATTCAAAACCAGCGAGCCCAACTTGCTCGAGTTTGAGCCGCAGAATAATATCGATCGTGGACTCTTCCAATTTCGTATGCTCACGGAGCGGCAGAGCTACATTGTCACCTACGGTCATTGATCCAAATAACGCCCCGCCCTGAAAAGACATTCCTATCTTCTTTCGAATCTCATCCATTTCCGTCCGTGAAATAGCGGCGATATTCTTGCCTTTGATCCAAATTTGCCCCGAGCTCGGCCTTTCCAGACCAACTAGCGTGCGCAAGAGTGTACTCTTTCCCGAGCCGGAACCTCCGAGTATCACAAGCGTCTCGCCCGGCTTTACTTCAAAATTGATGCCGTGCAAGATCTCTATGGCTCCATAATTGACGCGGAGATCTCGCACGGAGACCATCGGGATCAACTCCTGCGATTGCGTATTCTTTTCATCCATAGATAGTGTACTGACGCTTTATCACCCACTCACGAAATAAAATATTCCAGTAAATACGAGATCCACGATCACAACGAGAAAGATCGACATCACTACAGCTCTTGTCGTTGAGCGGCCCACTTCCTCCGCGCCTGCTCCTGTCGACAGACCCTCGAGACACCCCACCGCTGTAATCGTGATTCCGAACATTACGCTCTTAATAAGCCCTGTAGCGATGTCTCGCAAGAAGAGTGAGTCGATCGAAGCCTGGATATAGCCCATCCATGTGAAACCGGCCTGAGCGACACCGAATAACGCTCCGCCTAAAATGCCCATCAAATTTGCCCAAATGGTCAGACAGGGCAGCATCACGATCATGGCTAGAAATTTCGGAGTCACCAGGAAATGGATTGGGCTAATCGCCATCGTTTCCAGCGCGTCGATCTCTTCGGTAACTTTCATGGTTCCGATCTCCGCGGCAAAGGCAGAGCCCGAGCGCCCGATAACCACGATGGCAGTGATCAACGGACCCAGTTCCCTCGACATCGACAACGCGACCGCTCTGGGCACAATGTTCATGGCGCCCAACTTGCTGAGTTCGTACGCGCTTTGCAACGCTAGAATTAACCCTATGAAATATGTAATCAAAGAAAGGATAGGTAACGCCCGGACGCCGACTTCCATCGCCTGTGAGACCGCCCGCTGTAAGCGCAGCGGTTTCCCTTGGAAGGGCCCTACAAAACCGTAGTATCCAGCGAGTCCTCCCAGCGACGCGAGTGAACCTACGTACGCAAAGCCGTTCGTGACGCTCTGTCCGATTTGCGAGAAGAATTCCGTAACGCTTTCGGTGACCAAGTACTGGCTCATGGGTTTCGTCACTTTGGTGATGCCTAGGAGGTCAATGCCTGCTCTTCGTTGTCGCGGACCTCAAAAACTTTGAGCAACCGCGAAAGTTGCAATACCTCGCGTGCCGAGGCGCTTAGTCCGAAAAGAACAAAACGTGAACCCATGTCCCGAGAAGCCTTGAGACCTTCCACCAAGGAGGCCACTCCCGAGCTATCGATGTATTTCACGCCGGAAAGATTTAGAACGACCCAAGAAGCACGGGCATCTCGAATCTCATGCAAAAGGGCCTTTCTGAGTTCCGGCGAGTTTGACATGTCAATGTCTCCCGATACATCAAAAATCGTGGCCTTGTCGACTCGGCGAACAGAAATCTTCACGATGACCTCTCCCTTAAGGATTCGAGCGCCGCTTCGAAGATCGGGCGTACTTAATCAACCGGAGTTGGTTCATATTGGCGGTTCGCTTGTACTCGACCCTATCCATACCGCCACGGATAAGATGCAAACCTAATCCGCCGCACCTTAATTCGTCCAGTGGGCGACCGCATAATTTTGTCGGGTCAACGGCTGGGCCATGATCGAATAGCAAGAATTCGACTCCCCGGCCACCCTTCCCATTGGAGGGGCGACGGAGGCTCCTGCACGAGACTTCGATGGGTCGGTCTAAACGACCATTATAGGAATGTCGCATAATATTTGACACCGCTTCGTCAATCGCCCGAATGATTGATCTGCGTTCTTCTTCTGAAAACCCCAACACTTCCATCAGCGGTTCCATGGCGCCACGCAGCACGCAGAGCAACCTGGGATGACTGCGGAGTTTAATCTCCAGCAGGAAATCGTGGTTCCTATTCGAAGGTCGCTTCATGTCCCGTTCCTGGTTCGTCATCAGAGTTTTGATACTTGGCCTAGGTTGCCTGAGTGAAAAAATCAGTCCGTTGACCTAAGGATAGCGCAAAGAAGCACAACTTTAGCCCCCAATCGATAGTGTTCCCGTCCGGGATCAACATTCTCCCACAGATAGATATTCCAGCAAACTTGCGCACAAGACGGCTATCACTCGCCTGGAGTGAACCCCTATTCTGAGACAGTTTCCCAAGGAGCGAAAACATCACACAGACTGTAGATGATCTCTTGAGGAAAAACCGAGAAACATTCGGAGAGCACGATGCGAAGTAGCGGCGGGCGAGGAGGTCAAAGATTTGGAAGGCAAATGGTGTGTTTATCGAACCTGACGGACCACATGTAAGGCTACAAGCGATTGATGAAGCCATAGAGCGACTCTTGCAGCGATTTCCGGATTTCGTAAAATGGGCCCACACGACCAGCAGCGACAGCCGTTCGCGCGACGTGCGATAGTGCTGACCGGTCGGGCCGTATGCAAGGAACGAATCACAGGCGGTGTCGAGCTGTCCTTCATCAGAGGTGAGGTCTTCATCCTCGGCGACACCGGGATCAAGCGCACTTAGTAGCAGTACGAGGCTCACGCCAGGTACCCAAGATTCTTGATTTGAAAGCAAGAGCCGGAGTGCGGCGCAAGGTTCTGAATGCTACATTGGAGCAACGACGGCATTTCTTGAAAGGAATCTAGAATGAGCAACGCTGCACAAGCAAAACAACCCGACGCAGTGGCAGGGATCATCGAAACCCGTGTGGAATCTTCCGATTGGGCGTGCGTTTCGACCCATCTCGACGGCTACGGCTGGGCGATGTTCAGAAATCTCCTGACCGCCGACGAATGCAAAACCATCGCCTGTCTCTACGTGGATGATCGGCACTTCCGAAGCCACGTCGTCATGGCACGCCATGGCTTTGGGCGAGGCGAGTACAAATACTTCTGTTACCCGCTGCCGGATATCGTCGCTCGTTTGCGCAGTACGATGTACCCGCTACTGGCACCTATCGCTAGTCGGTGGAACGAATCTATGGGTATAGATGTGCGTTACCCGGACACGCACGCCGATTTCATCAAGCGTTGTCACAAGGCGGGGCAGACGCGGCCGACGCCGCTCCTGCTGCAATACGCTGAGGGTGACTACAACGCGCTCCATCAGGACCTGTATGGCGAGCACGTCTTTCCACTGCAGGTGGCGATTCTGCTCTCGGAACCGGAGAGGGATTTCACCGGCGGCGAGTTCGTCCTGACCGAACAACGGCCACGCATGCAGACACGAGCCGAGGTCGTGCCGTTGCGCCGGGGCGATGGCGTGGTGTTCGCAGTGCACAACCGCCCGGTGCAAGGGACGCGCGGAACCTATCGCGTTAACCTGCGGCACGGAGTCAGCCGGCTGAGATCCGGCCATCGCCACACTGTAGGCGTTATCTTTCACGACGCGAAATAATCCCGGACCTGGATCGTGCCGGTCGCTACCGTAGGATGAATCGTGAATAGACAGCAACTTTTAAAACGGCTTGATAAGGCTTGGGTGGCGTTCAAGGCGTCGTACACTGGTTTGTCCGACCTGTGCTTGATGGAGCATGGTGTCACGGGCAACTGGTCCGTGAGAGACATAATTGCGCACGTGACAAGCTGGGACGAGGAGGCGTTGAAGCATTTGCCACTCATCCTCAAGGGTGGCAAACCACAGCGGTATTCTGTCACGTACGGCGGCATCGATGCCTTCAACGCCGTGATGACGGAGCGGAAGAAAGACTTCTTGCTCTCCGAGGTGCTAACGCAACTCGACGAAACCCACAGCCAGCTCATCGACATGATTCAGAGCGCGCCAGAAGATCAATTTATACGCGAAACGCGCTTCCGTCATCGCCTGCGGCTCGATACGTACAGCCATTACCCGAAGCATGCCGAGGCGATACGGAAATGGCGAAAGAAGCGGTCAGCCGGATGAGGGTCATTCTGAACTCATGAGCACGGTGATGATCCAAACTGGAAAAGAGAAGCTACAGCATCCACCGCGGCGAATTCTTGAACCAAAGTCTTCGGCAGGTGACTGCATGGCATGATCGCAGGTCCGAACGAGAGTCGTTGACACAGAAACGGATTTTTGCGGGAACAACTGCTGTCATTTGTGTGAGATCCGGGCAACCAGCACGCTCCGACTTTTCGAATTTGAAAGCAAGACACGGAGTGCCGAGCCTCCTAACTATTGCTAGAGTGTGATGATCAAATGAATGGGTGCAAGGAGCGCACATGAGCACACTAACTGCAACCCAAAAGGCCGCCGCGGTGGCAACGAAGCAAGATCCTCGGTGGGCGGCTGTTGTCGCCCGCGATTTAAACGCAAACAGCAAATTTTATTATTCCGTCGAGACAACCGGCGTGTATTGCCGCCCTTCTTGCCCTTCCCGTTTCGCGAAACCCGAAAATGTACGCTTCCACGCTACCCGCGCGGATGCGGAGCGGGCAGGATTTCGTCCGTGCAAGCGCTGTCAGCCGAACCAGCCTCCGCTATCCGAACAACACGCTTCGAAGATCGCGGAAGCTTGTCGTCTCATTGAGGAATCCGAAGAAGCGCTTAGCTTGAACGATCTTGCGAACCATGCAGGAATGAGTGCATACCACTTCCATCGTATCTTTCAATCCATCACGGGTGTGACGCCGAGGGCTTATGCAGCCGCGCATCGCGGCAAACGTGTTCGAAACGAGCTTAGTCACAGCGACACCGTAACTCGCGCAATTTTCGATGCGGGATTCAACTCGAGTGGACGATTTTACGCAACTTCTGATCAGGTATTGGGAATGACCCCGTCGGACTACCGCGCGGGCGGTGGGAATACGGAAATGCGCTTCGCCATCGGTGAGTGTTCTTTAGGTTCTATCCTCGTTGCGACCAGTGAACGGGGTGTTTGCGCCATCCATCTCGGTGATAATCCGGACGCGCTGGCGCGCCAGTTGCAAGACCAGTTTCCTCGTGCCAAGCTTATCGGCGGTGACAAGAAGTTCGAGCGTCTCGTCGCACAGGTAGTCGGCTTCATCGAAGCCCCGGCTCTCGGGCTTAATTTGCCTCTCGACGTTCGTGGAACGGTATTTCAGCAACGTGTGTGGCAGGCGTTGAGAAAAATTCAGGCTGGTTCAACGGCGAGCTACACGGATATTGCCAAGCGGATCGGATCCCCGAGTTCTGTGCGTGCGGTGGCGCGGGCATGTGCCGCAAACACTCTAGCCGTCGCGATACCGTGCCACCGGGTGGTGAGAAACGATGGCGCGTTGTCGGGTTACCGGTGGGGTGTTGAACGTAAACGCGCCTTACTGCAACGGGAGAGTCGTGCGTGAACGAAGTCCAGCTCAATTCACGATCTCGCCCGCCTGAAGCTGACACCACATGCCTTGAGTCGCGTGCGCGGCGACCCTTGCCATGTGGTCAGGGTAATTTTCGAAGACGGTCAATGAGAAGGATCACATGACATTGGATCTCTTCAGCGACTGTGCAGCAGCCCGAGTGCGCCAAGAGTCTTTAGGCCCGGGCGCGCTAATACTTCGAGGCTTTGCTGCAGATTTCGAGCGGGAACTCTTCGTCGCGCTGCAAAATGTAGTAAGCAAATCGCCTTTCCGTCACATGACTACGCCGGGTGGCTATCGAATGTCCGTGGCGATGACGAACTGTGGATCGGCGGGCTGGGTCACCGGCAGAAGCGGCTATCGGTACGAGCCGATAGACCCAATGACCGGGGAGCGGTGGCCGTCCATGCCAGCCGCATTTTCTGATCTTGCCGGCAGCGCGGCGGCCGAAGCGCGCTTCGCTGGCTTTTCACCCGATGCTTGCCTGATCAATCGGTACGAGCCGGGATCACGGCTATCGCTACACCAGGACAAAAATGAGCGGGACTTCGATGCACCGATTGTTTCAGTTTCACTCGGCTTACCTGCAGTTTTCTTATTTGGAGGCGCGCGCCGGTCGGACAAGACGCGCCGTGTGCCGCTTCATCATGGCGACGTCGTGGTCTGGGGCGGACCCGCCAGACTGTTCTATCACGGAGTAATGCCGCTCAAAGATGGCTGCCATTCCGCGCTTGACAGATACCGCGTGAACCTCACGTTTCGCAAAGCCAACTGATTTTCCGTGGACTACTCCTTGTCAAGAGAGCGTTCTCATAACTTCTGCTGGCGTGGGTGCGGGTGTGGGTGCAACCAAAGAAGGAAAAATTGGCTCCCACATTCTCGTAACCGAATCCAGATGGGGCATTTAGATTTTCGATCATTTCGACTGTTAACCGAAGGGTTGCATTTTGAACTTGGTCCGCGAGAGCAGCTGAAGATTTAATCCACCTTTTCGCCTCAGTGATTGCGCCTGGATCACGGCGTACTCGGAAGTCATGTTGCCGTTCTCGAGGCAGGCTCTAGCTAACTTCCGGACGTGCGAATACTCAGGCATTTAGGCGCACGCGCAAGCTCCTTCGACAGCTGTGTTTCGCCTCTAATGCGATCTGCCAGAACTATCTCACGTCTACGGTCGTGACGCTCAGCGCTGGCAGCGTTAGTGTGAACGACGAGCCGCTCGCGGGCATCGTTCCGAAGGAAGCAGGTTGCACAGGGGTTTGTCCCTGGGCCGAAGCCGCGGTTATCTGATAAAGATGTGCGGTGCCCGAGAGGGTTTGCCCGCTTATCGCGGTCACTTTTGCGGAGGTCGAGCGATTGATGGCGACGAAGACTACGCGGCCGGGCGTGCTGCTGTCCGTGCTCGCGTAGACGACTACATCTTTCACGCTGCTGGACGTGGCCTGCAGCGAAATGTCCCCGAAATTCTCGCTAGCGCCATCGAAGCCACGGAAAGCGCGGAATCCCGCCAACGCATAGGAATACGTGCCACCGGGAGGCCAAAAATTCGCGGCGAAGACGCCTTGCGCGCCGAAAATGCCGAGATTATCGGCTTGAGCGATCGTACCGGCAATGTGATTCCAGCCGCCGTTTTCGTATTCCGTGATGGCGATTTTCATGCCAGGGAATTCGGTGTTTATTTTGGCCTGCAGACGGCCCAGGAGGTTGATCGGAGTTTGTCCAAGCTCGTTGTAGATCCACGGATTGCCGTTGTTGTCGTCGTGAAACGTCGGATCCCACAAGTTGCGCGGGCTTTGCACGATGAGCTGTATTTGTGCGTCGGTCAGCGTTGAGCTGCTCAAGTTCAGGATGCGCGTTCCGCCGGAATCATAGACTTCCGCGTACCAATGGAAATCGTAGACATCGACAAGCGGTTTTCCATACGTCGTCGACCCGGTATTGAGCGCCGTGAGGTATTTATCCGGGAACCAGTTGTTGCCGCTAGGTGTAGCAGAAAGCTCGCCTTGCCAGTTGTAGATCCCCTGGAAACCGTAATGGACGGGACCAAAGATAACCAGGTTCGGGAACTGGTCCTTGAGCGCTTTGGCCAGATTGATGGTTTTCGTGATGTAGTCGTCGGACGTGACCGGACTGTGCCCCTGCACTTCCAGGTGCGTGGAGTTCCAAAGTTCCGGCTCGTTGTCCAGGCTCACGAAGGTGGGCAGCGGCGCACTTGCGCCGAAGATGTTTCCCGGAATTTTTTGATTCAGCGCCCAGAGAAATTCGTCCATGTACACGTTGGCATCGGTAGTGACCGGAGTGGCCGTTAAGGGAACAATTGAGACCGTGCTTTTCTTGTCGACCACTTGCTTGAACCGCGTCAAGTCCGGCGGATTCGCCACGTTGACCGGGCCATTCTCGTCCGCGGACACCAGCCCCTGGAGCTGCACCGTGATGAGGCTCGCTGCACTCTTGGCTTGATCTCCCGTGATGAAGCCGCGCACGGCTTCCCCGGGGACATTGCTGCTGCTCAAGTAGTTGTCGTTGTCATAGATGTAATCGCTTCCGGCATTCGAAGCGTTCGTCTCCCAGTTGTAAGCGGTCCAGCGATTGCCGCCGTCCCGGTCAAAGGTGAGCAGCGGAGGCGCGCCGGAAACGCCATTGTAAAAATTGATCCCGTAGATGTAAGGCGAGATCGGCTTGGTCTTGGTGGGATCGATGGTGATGGTCACATCGGGGGCCATTCCCGCCGGAGTTGCAGATGCTTGCGCGGAGTTGGCGCTTTCGCCCGCTGTGTTCAACGCGGAGACAACATAGTAGTAGGTTGCGCCGTTGGTTAGACCCGTATCAGTGAAGGTGGTGGCGGTCGGCGCAGCGACTTGCGTGTATGGCCCTCCGCTCATGGTTCCGCGCTTCACGTGGTAGCTCGTCGCGCCTGCACTAATCGTCCAGTTCAAATTGACCTGAGCGTTACCAGTCGTAGCCTGTAATCCGGTTGGTGCGGCAGGCGGGGTTACCGGAGCGGCGGGCGTTGCATTCACCTCTGCGGAGTTGGCACTCTCCCCAGCAGAGTTAAGCGCGGACACAACATAGAAATAACTTGTGCCGTTGGTCAAGCCAGTATTCGTGAAGCTGCTCATCGTTGAAGAACCGATGGT
>Ga0137410_10003279_pt1 | contig 10961 bp, 9 predicted proteins | sample CZODoug1_16funga_FD_108878 | JGI IMG/M metagenome (GOLD analysis project Ga0137410, IMG submission 108878) | Vadose zone soil fungal communities from Angelo Coast Range Reserve, California, USA - CZODoug1_16fungal (Illumina Assembly) | ecosystem: Environmental > Terrestrial > Soil > Vadose zone... | reverse complement strand
CTGGGGGTGCCCACGAGCTTCAGGAGATTCATGATCTGCTGTGAAGTCATCGGGCTCGCCAGCCTACTCGCTGGCGCCCTCCAGCCGAGCGCGGATATTATAACCGCTCACCCATTCGCCTCCCGCGCACACGATGACTCGGTCTATCGTCTCCACGCCGAACGCGCCCTCGGCGATCGGCACCTACTCCCAGGCGGTTCGCTGCGGCGACACGCTCTATCTGTCCGGCCAGATCGGGCTCGACCCGGCGAGCGGCCAGCTCGTCGAAGGGGTCGAAAACCAGATACAGCGCGTCTTCGCGAACCTCAAGGCGGTGGCTGAAGCCGCGGGCGCGTCGCTGGGCAGCGTCGCCAAGCTCACGGTGTATCTCACCGACCTCGCCAACTTCGCCCGCGTCAACGAGGCGATGGCGCAGTACTTCAGTCAGCCGTATCCCGCGCGTGCGGTCGTAGGCGTTGCGTCCCTTCCCCGCGGCGCGCTCATCGAGGCGGACGCGATCATCGTGTTCCCGCGCTGAGGCGAGCGGGGATCCACAGCGTGCGGAAAGTCTCGACCCGGGTTTCGGGCACGAAGGCTTCCTCTAAAAAGACCACCCCGGCGCCTTCCCCCGCGAAGGCGAACGCGGCCAGGCTCGCGAAGCTCGGCATACGGCACGACTTCGACCTGGTGCTGCACCTGCCCTTGCGCTACGAAGACGAGACGCGCCTCACTCCGATCGCCGAGGCGGCTCCTGGCATTCCGGTCCAGGTCGAAGGCACGGTGAAATCGACCGAGATCGTGTACCGGCCCAGGCGGCAGCTACTGTCGCGCATCGCGGACTCGAGCGGCGAGCTGGTGCTGCGGTTCTTCAACTTCTACGGCAGCCAGGCCAAGGCCCTCGCGTCCGGCGCGACGGTACGGGCGTTCGGCGAGGTGCGCACCGGTTTCTTCGGGGGTGAGATGGCCCACCCGCGTTTCCGGGTGCTGCGCGAGCAGGCTCCGCTTCCGTCCGCGCTGACTCCGATCTACCCGACGACGGCGGGACTTTCACAGGCGGCCTTGCGGCGCTCGATCGAAGGCGCGTTGGCTCGCGTCCAGCTCGACGACACCCTGCCTCCGGAGATGTCGGGCCGGCTCGGCCTGTGCGGCTTCCGCGAGGCCGTGGAAACGCTGCACCATCCGCGTCCCGGCGCGGACCCGGTCTCGTTCCGCGACAGTTCCGCGCCCGCGTGGCGGCGGATGAAATTCGACGAGCTGCTCGCGCAGCAGCTGTCGATGCGCAAGCACTATCGAGAGCGCAAGTCGCGGGCGGCCCCGGTGCTCGCGCGCAAGGGCCCCCACACCGCCGCGCTGATCGCGGGTCTCCCGTTCCGCCTCACGCCGGCGCAGCGGAGATCCTGGGAGGACATCGAGCGCGACTTGGCGCAGCCGCATCCCATGCACCGGCTGCTCCAGGGGGACGTCGGAAGCGGCAAGACCGTCGTGGCCGTGCTCGCCGCCCTGCGCGCGGTGGAAAACGGAATGCAAGCGGCGGTGATGGCGCCCACTGAGATCCTGGCGGAGCAGCATTTCCGCAAGTTCAGCGAGTGGCTGGCGCCGCTCGGCGTGGAACTCGCCTGGCTCTCGGGGGGCCAGACCCGGAAGGAGCGCGAGGCCGGGCGCACGGCGATCGCTTCGGGGAAAGCCAAGGTTGCGCTGGGAACGCACGCCCTGTTCCAGGACCGGGTCGCCTTCCGTGCTCTCGGGCTCGCGGTCGTCGACGAGCAGCACCGCTTCGGCGTGTCGCAGCGCCTGGCGCTGCGTACCAAGGGCGCCGACCTGCATCAGTTGATGATGAGTGCGACGCCGATTCCGCGGACGCTGTCGATGAGCTATTTCGCCGACCTCGACGTCTCGGTGATCGACGAGCTTCCTCCGGGGAGGACGCCCGTCGTGACCAAGCTGTTTACCGATTCGCGGCGTGCGCAGGTGGTCAAGCGTATACGGGACGCTTGCATGGCCGGGGGCCAGGCGTACTGGGTATGCCCGCTGATCGAGGAATCCGAGCAGCTGCAGTTGCAGACCGCGCTCGACACCTACGCCGCGCTGAGCGCCGAGCTTCCGGAGCTGAGGGTGGGACTCATACACGGCCGCTTGAAGGGGGCCGAGAAGACCCGGACCATGGCCGAGTTCAAGGCGGGCCGGATCCAGGTTCTCGTTGGAACGACGGTCATCGAGGTGGGCGTGGATGTCCCCAACGCCTCGCTCATGGCGATCGAGCACGCCGAGCGCTTCGGCTTGGCGCAATTGCACCAACTTCGCGGACGGGTCGGGCGGGGCGCGGTGGAATCCGTGTGCGTCCTGCTCTACCAGAATCCACTCGGAGAGACGGCGCGCCGCAGGATGAGCGTCATCTTCGAGAACAGCGACGGTTTCGCCATCGCGCGCGAGGACCTGCTCCTTCGGGGACCGGGCGAGTTCCTCGGCGCCCGCCAGAGCGGGGCGCCGCTGCTTCGGTTCGCCGATCTCGAACAGGACGCCGACCTCCTGGAGGCGGCGCGCACTGCTGCCGAGACGCTTCTCAGCGAGCGTCCCGAGCTCGCGCAAAGGCACCTGGAGCGCTGGCTCGGAGGTCGTGCTCACTTCCTCGGGGCGTGAGGGCCTGGGGCTACAATGCGCGCACCATGACTCAGGGCGCCCTCGCCACCCGGCTCACGCTGTACGAGCGCCTAATGCGGCTCGACAAGCCGATCGGCACGCTGCTGCTGCTCTGGCCGACCCTGTGGGCGCTGTGGCTCGCGAGCGACGGCCGGCCCCTCGGGCGCATCGTGTGGATCTTCGCGCTCGGCACGCTGCTCATGCGCTCGGCGGGCTGCGTGATGAACGACCTCTCCGACTGGCGCTTTGACGCCGAAGTGAAGCGCACGCGCGACCGGCCCCTCGCCACCGGCGCGGTGAGCCGGCGCGAAGCCTACGCGCTCGCGGGGGCGCTGACCCTCGCGGCCTTCGCGTTGGTGCTTTCGCTCAATCGGCTCACCGTGCTTCTCTCGTTCGTGGCGCTCGGCCTCGCGGCGACCTACCCTTTGACGAAGCGCTTTCTCGCCATCCCGCAGGCTTACCTGGGCATCGCGTTCGGATTCGGGATTCCGATGGGCTACGCGGCCGTTCTCGGCGATCTTCCCGCCGAAGCGTGGTGGCTGCTTCTCGCCAACATCTTCTGGGCGGTCGCGTACGACACCGAGTATGCGATGGTCGACCGCGACGACGATGTGCGCATCGGCATCCGCACCGCGGCGATCACGCTGGGAAAGTACGACATCGCCGCGGTCATGGTCTGCTACGGCGCGACACTCGCGGTGCTCATCGGGATAGGGGTACACCGCGACATGGGTGCGCTCTACTATGCCGGGCTGGGCGGGGCGGCGGTCCTCATGGCATACCACTACCGCCTGATCCGCAACCGCGAGCGCGACGCGTCCTTCAAGGCCTTCAACCAAAACAACTGGGTCGGCGCGGCCATCTTCGCCGGCATAGCCGCCGACTTCGCCCTCCGGCGCGGAATTCCGTGGACGTGAGGACGGCCTAGGATGAGCTACCGTGATCTGCGCGATTTCATTGCCCAGCTCGAGCGCTCGGACGAGCTCAGGCGCGTCCGGGTGGAAGTCGACCCGAATCTCGAGATGACCGAAATTTGCGACCGCGTGCTCAAGTCGGGCGGCCCGGCGCTGCTGTTCGAGAAGCCCAAGGGACACGCGATTCCCGTCCTCGGGAACCTGTTCGGCACCACGCGCCGCATCGCCCTCGCGATGGGCGCCGCGGCCGACGCGGACCCGCTGGAGTCGCTTCGCGACATCGGCGTGCTGCTCGCATTCCTCAAGGAGCCCGACCCGCCACGTGGCTTCCGCGACGTGCTCGAGCGCTGGGTCCCGATCGGGAAACAGGTGATGCACATGGCTCCGAAAGAGGTCTCCGGAGCGCCTTGCCAGGTGGTGGTCTGGGAGGGCAAGGATGTCGATCTCTCGCGCCTGCCGGTCCAGACCTGCTGGCCCGGTGACGCGGCACCGCTCATCACCTGGGGCCTGACGATTACGCGCGGGCCGCGCAAGACTCGGCAGAATCTCGGCATCTACCGCCAACAATTAATCGGTCCGAACAAGCTGATCATGCGCTGGCTTCCCCACCGGGGCGGGGCGATCGACTTGCGGGAGCACCGTGAGGCGCATGCGGGAGAACCTTTCCCGGTCGCGGTGGCGCTCGGCGCCGATCCCGCAACGATTCTGGCGGCGGTCGCGCCCATCCCCGACACGCTATCCGAGTACCAGTTCGCGGGCCTGCTGCGCGGCTCGCGGACCGAAGTCGCCCAGTGCCTGGGAAGCGACCTTCAGGTGCCCGCTTCGAGCGAGATCGTCCTCGAGGGCGCGATCCACCCAGAGGAAACCGCAGTCGAAGGCCCGTTCGGCGATCACACCGGCTACTACAACGAACAAGAGGCCTTTCCCGTGTTCACCGTGGAGCGCGTCACGCTGCGCCGCGACCCGATCTACCACTCCACCTACACCGGCAAGCCCCCGGACGAGCCCGCGGTGCTCGGCGCGGCGCTCAACGAGGTGTTCGTTCCGCTGCTGCGAAAGCAGTTCCCGGAAATCGAGGACTTCTATTTGCCGCCGGAAGGCTGCTCGTACCGCCTCGCGGTGGTGAGCATGAAAAAGCAGTATCCCGGGCACGCCAAGCGCGTGATGTTCGGCATCTGGAGCGTGCTGCGGCAGTTCATGTACACCAAATTCATCATCGTCACCGACGCGGACGTCAATATCCGGGATTGGAAGGAAGTGATCTGGGCGCTGACCACGCGGGCGGACGCCGCGCGTGACGTGCTCATCGTGGAGAACACCCCGATCGACTACCTCGACTTCGCGAGCCCGGTCGCAGGCTTGGGGGCCAAGATGGGGATCGACGCGACGAACAAATGGGGCGCGGAAACCGCGCGAACCTGGGGTCGTCCCATCGCGATGAAGCCGGAAGTGAAGCAGCGCGTCGATGCCTTGTGGAAGGACTTGGGCCTCTAGTCTGCTCGAGCGCCACCCCGACGAGGGCTTGAAATCCTCCTGGCCACGCCTTATTATTAGCACTCGCTACAGACGAGTGCTAACGCAGTCACCCCTTATCAGTCGTGGCCACCGCGTGTTAGTGGCCGCTAACTATTCGCTAAAGGAGGACATTCAGATGATGAACAAGATTCGCCCGTTGCACGACCGCGTCGTGGTGAAGCGCCTAGACGCTGAAAACAAGTCCGCCGGGGGCATCGTGATCCCGGACACCGCCGGCGAGAAGCCCGATCAGGGTGAAATCGTCGCCGTGGGTAACGGCAAGGTGCTCGAGGACGGCAAGGTGCGCCCGCTCGACGTCAAGGTTGGCGACCGCATCCTGTTCGGCAAGTATTCGGGCCAGGCCGTGAAAGTGGAAGGTACCGAGTACCTCGTGATGCGCGAAGACGACATCATGGGCGTCGTCGCCAAGTAAATCTCAACGACTGCAAACTCAGGAGCAAGACATGCCCGCCAAAGACGTACGTTTTCATGAGCCCGCGAGGCACAAGCTGCTCGCCGGGGTCAACATCCTCGCCGACGCGGTCAAGGTGACCCTCGGACCGAAGGGACGCAACGTGGTGCTCGAGCGCTCTTTCGGCGCCCCGACCGTAACCAAGGACGGCGTATCCGTCGCCAAAGAGATCGAGCTGAAGGACAAGTTCGAAAACATGGGCGCGCAGATGGTGAAGGAAGTCGCGTCCAAGACCTCGGACGTCGCCGGTGACGGCACGACGACTGCCACGGTGCTCGCGCAATCCATTGTCCGGGAAGGGATGAAGTTCGTCGCTTCCGGCATGAACCCGATGGACCTCAAACGCGGCATCGACAAGGCTGTCATCGCAGTGGTCGAGGAGCTCAAGAAGCTCTCCAAGCCCTGCACGACCAGCAAGGAAATCGCCCAGGTCGGCGCCATTTCGGCTAATGCAGACAGCGAAATCGGCAAGATCATCTCCGACGCGATGGACAAGGTCGGCAAGGAAGGCGTGATCACCGTCGAGGACGGCAAGGGCCTGGATAACGAGCTCGAAGTCGTGGAAGGCATGCAGTTCGACCGGGGCTACCTCTCTCCCTACTTCATCAACAACGCGGAAAAGCAGATTTCCGTCCTGGAAGAGCCCTACATCCTGCTGCACGACAAGAAGATCTCCAGCATCCGCGACCTGCTGCCGATCCTTGAGCAGGTGGCCAAGTCCGGCAAGCCGCTGCTCATCATCGCCGAGGAGGTCGAGGGCGAGGCGCTCGCGACGCTGGTGGTGAACAACCTTCGCGGCATCCTCAAGACTTCGGCGGTCAAGGCGCCGGGCTTCGGCGATCGCCGCAAGGCCATGCTCGAGGACATCGCAATACTGACCGGCGGCCAGGTCATCGCCGAGGAAACCGGCCAGTCGCTCGAGAAGGCGACCCTGAAGGACCTGGGTCGCGCGAAGCGCATCGAAGTGGCGAAAGAAGAAACCACCATCATCGACGGCGCGGGTGACGGCAAGACGATAGAGGCGCGAGTCAAGAACATCCGCACCCAGATCGACGAAGCCACCAGCGACTACGACAAGGAGAAGCTGCAGGAACGCGTGGCCAAGCTCGCCGGCGGCGTGGCCGTGATCAAGGTCGGTGCTGCGACCGAAGTCGAGATGAAGGAAAAGAAGGCGCGTGTCGAGGACGCACTGCACGCGACCCGCGCGGCGGTCGAGGAGGGTATCGTCGCCGGCGGCGGAGTCGCCTACATCCGCGCTCGTGGTGCGCTGTCCAAGGTCAAAGGCGACAACACGGATCAGGAGGCGGGCATCAAGATCGTGATGCGCGCGCTCGAGGAACCCCTGCGCCAGATCGTAGCGAACGCCGGTGCCGAACCCTCAGTAGTGCTGAACAAGATCGCCGACGGGAAGGGCAACTTCGGTTTCAACGCCCAGACCGAGCAGTTCGGCGACATGGTGGAAATGGGCGTTCTCGATCCGACAAAGGTGAGCCGTACTGCGCTGCAAAACGCGGCTTCCGTAGCCGGGCTTTTGCTCACCACCGAGGCGATGGTGGCCGAGCTGGTCGAGGAGAAGAAGAATGCCGGCGGCCACGCCCACGGCATGGGCGGCATGGGCGGCATGGATGGTATGGACATGTAAGTCGCGCGAGCGGCTCGCATTTTGAAAAAGCCCCGCCTTGGCGGGGCTTTTTCTTTGGGGGCGCAGCAACAGCTCCTTTGCTACACTGATCGACCGTTGCGGCCCCGGGGCCATGGGCCCCCAGAGGAGGAGCCGATGGTCCGGCCGAGCATCAAGGGACAGCGCCTTGCCGCCCTGTTTCTGTTGGGTTTCCTACTCTTCAACTACCCGCTACTCGACTTGTTCTCCGGCCCAACCCGGCTGCTGGGTATCCCGCTGCTCTACGCTTACGTGTTCGTCGTGTGGGCGTTGCTCATTGGTTTGATGGCGCTGGTAGTCGAAAAGCGCAGTAACTGAGGGCATCGGCAGACCCTCCCGCTCACGCACATGCTCACCGCCCCCGTAATCCTCATCGCTTCCTTCGCGTATGTGGGCTTACTGTTCGCGATCGCCTATTACGGCGACAAGCGCGCCGATGCAGGTCGAAGCATCATCGCCAATCCCTACATCTACGCGCTATCGCTCGCAGTCTACTGCACCACGTGGACCTTCTACGGCAGCGTGGGCCGCGCGGCGACGAGTGGAATCGGCTTTCTTCCGATCTACCTCGGGCCGACCCTGATGGCGGCCCTCTGGTGGTACGTGATGCTCAAAATCATCCGCATCAGCAAGCAGAATCGCATTACGTCGATTGCGGATTTCATCGCTTCACGCTACGGGAAGAGCCAGACGCTGGGGGGATTGGTGACGGTCATCGCAGTAGTCGGCGTCATCCCCTATATCGCTTTGCAGCTCAAGGCCATATCCAGCACGTTCTCGATCATCCTTCGCTATCCGGAAGTAACGACACCCGAACAGGGCGGCACACTGCTCTTTCTTGGAGACAACACCTTCTACATCGCGATGCTGCTTGCGGCCTTCACAATACTTTTCGGGACGCGTCACCTTGACGCGACGGAGCGCCACGAGGGACTGGTGGCGGCGGTGGCGTTCGAGTCTTTGGTCAAGCTGCTGGCCTTCATCGCGGTCGGGCTGTTCGTCACATTCTGGCTCTACGACGGGTTCGGCGACATCTTCGGCCGCGCCAGCCAGAGGGTCGAACTCAATACCCTGCTGACTTTCGGCGGCGAGGGTAGCAGCTACGCAAGCTGGGCTTCCCTCACGCTTCTCTCCATGGCTGCCGTGATGTTCCTGCCGCGGCAGTTCCAAGTTACGGTCGTGGAAAACGTCGACGAGCGCCACCTAACCAAGGCGCTCTGGTTGTTCCCGCTCTACCTTCTCGCCATCAATATCTTCGTTCTGCCGATAGCCTTTGGCGGCCTGCTGCACTTTCCGGACGGTGGCGTAGATGCCGACACGTTCGTGCTCACGCTACCGATCGCAGAGCGACACGCGTGGCTCGCGCTGTTCGCCTTCATCGGCGGTCTTTCGGCGGCGACCGGCATGGTGATCGTCGAGACCATCGCGCTCTCCACCATGGTATGCAATGACCTGGTCATGCCGGTGCTGTTGCGTCTAAAAACGCTGCGGCTTACCGAGCGGCGCGACCTCTCGGGGCTGCTGCTGGGCATCCGGCGCGGCGCGATCGTGTTGATCCTCGTTCTCGGCTACCTCTACTTCACTCTGGCCGGAGAAGCCTACGCGCTGGTTTCCATCGGATTGATTTCATTTTCGGCGGTCGCGCAGTTCGCGCCCGCCATTATTGGCGGCATTTTCTGGAAGGGCGGCACGCGTACCGGCGCGATCTGCGGTCTGGCAGCGGGCTTCGTCGTCTGGATCTATACGCTGCTTCTGCCCTCCTTCGCAAAGTCTGGGTGGTTGTCGATCACGTTCCTCTCCCACGGCTTGTTCGGGACGGATCTTCTCAAGCCGCAAGAGTTGTTCGGGCTCCACGGTCTCGACGACATCACACACTGCCTGTTCTGGAGTATGTGCGCCAACATCGGATGCTACGTGGGTGTCTCGCTCACAAAGGGCCCGAACGCTGCCGAACACGGACAGGCCACGGTATTTGTTGACGCGCTCAAGCATCCGTCTGCGGCCCCAGGGTCCCGTTTCTGGCGTGGCAGTGCCTCCGTGAGCGATCTGTTGGCGCTCCTCGGCCGGTTTCTAGGGCCCGAGCGGGCGCACGAGGAGTTTGCCGCCTACGCACGTGACCGAGGTGCGAAATCGGTTGAGTCCCTCTCGGCGGATGCTGCCTTCGTGCACTACGCAGAATCGCTTCTCGCCGGAGCGATCGGTAGCGCTTCTGCTCGGGTCATGGTCGCCTCCGTAGTGGAGGAGGAGCCGCTCGGCGTCGAAGAGGTGATGAATATCATAGACGAAGCCACGCAGGTCCTCGCCTATAGCCGGCAGTTGGAGCAGAAGTCCAACGAGCTAGAAACTGCAACGAACGAGCTCCTTAGAGCCAACCAGCGGTTGCAGGAACTCGATCGCTTGAAGGATGACTTCATCTCCACCGTGACACACGAGTTGCGTACGCCCCTTACTTCGATCCGGGCGTTCTCGGAGATCCTCAGCGACAATCCGCACATCGAGGAACACGAGCGCGCGAAATTCCTCGGCATCATCGTCAAGGAATCGGAACGTCTCACCCGACTCATTAACCAGGTGCTGGACCTCGCGAAGATCGAGTCCGGCGCTGCAGAGTGGCATTCGAGCGAGGTCAACATGCGCGAAGTGCTCGAGGATTCGGCCAGCGCGGTCAGCCAACTGTTCAAGGAACGGGAGATTGACCTCACGGTGGAGGTCCCTCAGGAGGTGCCCGGGATCCTCGCCGACCGGGACCGCCTGATGCAGGTGATGCTCAATCTTCTCTCCAACGCAGCCAAATTCTGCAAGCTTGTGCCGGGCGCAGTCACTGTAACGCTTGCGCAGCAAGGTGGGTTCCTTCGCGTGGAAGTGAGCGACAACGGCATTGGCATCAATGCCGCCGATCAGGAAGTCATCTTCGAAAAATTCCGGCAGGCAGGCGATGTACTCACCGACAAGCCGCAGGGCAGCGGGCTAGGGCTGTACATCAGCCGCCGTATCATCGAGCACTTCGGCGGCCGGATGTGGGTGAGAAGCCGTCCCGGCGAGGGCGCCTGCTTCTCGTTTTCGCTGCCCGTGGCGCGCGGGCGGGCCCTTGCGGCCAAGGCCGCCTGAGACCCGAAGCGAGCATGGGCTTCCGGGTTCTGATCGTCGACGACGAGCCGAACATCGTTACCTCGCTCGCATTCCTCATGCGCGAAAGCAGCTATGAGGTGCGGATCGCCCGCAACGGGGATGAGGCGCTGCGGGTGCTCGAGGCTTTCAGGCCGAATCTCATTCTCCTCGACGTGATGCTGCCGCAGCGGAGCGGCTTTGAAGTGTGCCGGGAGATTCGCGACAAACCTGCGTTTGCGGACATGAAGATCGTGATGCTGACTGCAAAGGGGCGCGACCTCGAGAGGGACGAGGGGCTCGGAATGGGGGCTGACGCGTATGTAACGAAGCCGTTCTCGACGAAAGAGCTCATGAGCACTGTGCACGGCCTGCTGCAATCGACCGCCCCACCGAGTTGATCGCCACCATGAACGACATGCTCGCAGACCCGGAACCGACCGCATACGTGGTTGACGACGACGAGTCAATCAGGACGCTGTGGCAATGGCTAATGGAGTCGAACGGAATAGCCGTGAGGACTTTCGCCACCGCAGGCGAATTCATCACCGCCTGCCCGCCGGACGCTCCGGGCTGCCTCGTGCTCGATCTGCGGCTCCCTGGTATGAGCGGTCTTGAACTTCAGGGCCACCTCAAGCAGAAGGGTGTCGAGATCCCGATTGTGATCGTGACCGGACAT
>Ga0137410_10003277_pt1 | contig 10964 bp, 13 predicted proteins | sample CZODoug1_16funga_FD_108878 | JGI IMG/M metagenome (GOLD analysis project Ga0137410, IMG submission 108878) | Vadose zone soil fungal communities from Angelo Coast Range Reserve, California, USA - CZODoug1_16fungal (Illumina Assembly) | ecosystem: Environmental > Terrestrial > Soil > Vadose zone... | reverse complement strand
TCCTCGTGATTCGCGACCCGAACGCGCTCGTGCCCTTTGGCACTCGCGATGCGGTTCGGCTGGCAGCCGCGGGCGAAGATCTGGTTCTGGCAGCGCGCACGGGGCGCAACGCGGTGGTCGCGCATCGGCTGACGCATCTCGGCGCTGGCCGCTTCGGCCGCCTGTGGCGCACGCTTGTGGAGCCAGGTGTGTCGATCGACGCGACCCGCCTGATCTCCGGCACGTTCGACCCATTTGGCAGTCTCGACAACCAATGGATGTTGACGCTTGACGTCAATCCTCAGGGGGGCACGGCGATCGCTGTGAGCCTGGGTTTCACTGATCTGGTTTTCGGCCACAGCCAATACTTCAGCGAAGCCCTCGACCCGGCTCTGACGAGCGGCGCCCTGCTCACCCTTATCGATGCGCAAGGAAAACGGCTGAGAACGGCGGTGATCGACACACAACAGAAGTCGGAGCTCTACGCGCTTCGCTGGGCAGGCGCGACAGTGTTGGTGGCCGGTCGTGTGCTGACCGAACGGCGCACCGACGGCAGCGGATGGGACGGTTACCTCGCACAGGTGCCTGCCGCGGCCGGATCGACGCTGCAGTACCGCGTCATCGACATCGACCGGGGTGACGTCGTACTCGACGTCGCCGCACTGCCCGATGGGCGAGTGTTATTGGCCGGCAGCACGGGCTATGTGCAAAACCCGACGGGCGGGAGCATCTCGGAAGACGCCGCACCATTGCTTGCGGTCCTTCCGGCCGCAGGTGTCGCTGCGCAACGCGTTGCAATCGTTGCGGGCCCGCGCCACAACCAGGTTCGCACGCTTGTCGCCTGGCAGGCGGGTTGGCTGGTCGGCGGCCTGCAGAACGGGCCGGGGACCCATTCGGCCGACGCCGATCCGGCGCTGCTCACCTGCGACGGATACCTTAGGGATCAGGCCGTGCCGGCGCTGTAACTTGAAGTCAGGGGTCCGGACCTGCTCGCGCCGGTCTGACAAAGCCCAAGAGACAAATACTGGTTGAGCAGACACGCGCAGCGGCGCTGGTTGCGATCCAAGGCCTGCACGCAAGCACCGGTTGCAGTGCGCCGTCAAGCATCTCTCGCATTCAGGAAGCGGCAAGCATGTCACGGCTTCGAAACGAGCGGTCCACACAATTTCAGCTCGCTCGCTGGATCACGGTAGTCGGCAATCGCATTGCAAACTGTAGCGAAGGTTCGCAGCAGCGCCACGCAGCGACCTGACTTTGCAGTGACGTTCCTGGTCTCGCTTGCGGAGCTCGAACGGGCGTTGCCGATCCGCCGACGACTCGTCGCGCGCATCGCGCACCGCGATCACATCCGGCCCGAGTCTCACAACCAATCGTCGATCAATAGGAGACGTCCCAATGGAGTTTTCACTATCGAATCTGCGCCTGCTGCGGCGACCCGTCACGCCCGTCGTGTCGCTGTGCGCGGCAATCGCGCTGCTCGCGCCGGGACTTGCCAGCGCGCAAGCGACGTGCCGCCTCAATTCGGCGCGCGGCGAGATCCAGCATGTCATCTACATCCAGTTCGACAACACGCATCTGCGACGTGACATCCCCAAAGTGCCGTCCGATCTCGAGCAGATGCCGCATCTTCTGAACTTCATGAAGCGCAACGGTACGTTGCTCGCCAACGACCACACCATCCTCATTTCGCACACCGCAGGCGGCATCCTTTCTTCGCTGACCGGGGTCTATCCCGACCGTCACGGACAGACGGTGTCGAACAGCTACGTGCGCACGTCGAACACCGGCACCTTCTCGTTTCCAAGCTCATTCGGATATTGGACCGATCCGGTCTCGGCAACCGGCACGGTGACCGTGCCGAACATGATCACCGCTGACGGTGCGAACGCGCCCGCGCCTTGGGTACCGTTCACGCGCGCGGGCTGCAACGTCGGAGCCGTCGCTGCCGCCAACCTGGTGCTCGAAAACACCGGCACAGGCGCGAACGGTGATGTCACCAAAGTGTTCGGTACGTCGTCATCCCAGTTCGCCGAGGCATTGGCGTCCAACGCGGCTGCCTCGGGATCGGCCGCGCGCGCCAAGGCCCAGACCGACTTTGTCGGCCTTGCGGTGCACTGCGCGCCGGGCTCGACGGTCTGTGCAAGCGGGCAGGATGATCTTCTGCCCTCCGAGCCCGGCGGGTATGTCGGGTTCAAAGGATTGTTCGGCGCGCAATCGATCAATCCGTTTCTCACCGGTGGACCGATGTTGACGGACCTGCTGGGAAGTCCGATCGCAGATCCGTTCGGCCAGCCCGGCTTTCCTGGCTTCGACGGCATGCAGGCTGCAGTGTCGCTCGCCTATGTGGCCGCCCTGCAGGAGCACGGCATTCCGGTCACCTTCGCCTACATCTCGGATGCACACGATTTCCACGGCATCTCCGGCAATCAGCACGTGGCGTTCGGACCGGGATCGGAAGGCTACGTCGACCAGTTGAAAGCCTACGACGACGCGTTCGCCGCGTTCTTCGCGCGGCTCGAGCACGACGGCATCACGCCGCGTAACACCCTGTTCGTCTTCACCGTCGATGAAGGCGACCATTTCGTCGGTGTGAAGAAAACCGACTGCGACGGCGTCCATACACCGTGCGTCTACGGGCCGAACGAGGTGGGCGAAATCAACGCCAACATCGACACGTTGGTCGCCAACCAGTCTCCAGCGCTGGCATCGTTGTTCCTCGGCGCCAGCGCGCCCAACGCGTTCACGGTCCACGGCGACGACGCGCCGACGTTCTATCTCGCCATGAAGGGAGCCGGTGGCGGCGCGCTGGCGCAGACCGATCCGCGGACGCGCGCCTTCGAGCGAGCGATCGCGAATCTCACCGCCGTCAATCCTTACACCGGAGCCACCGATCGGCTGCTGGTGCGGATGGCAGATCAGACGGGCATGAAGGTGCTGCACATGCTGGCGCCGGCCGATCCGGCGCGCAACCCAACGTTCGTGCTGTTCGCCGATGCGAACTATTTCCTCACGGACTTTCCGGCCTCGACCTGCGAGACCTGCATCAACCCGCTGTTCGCGTGGAACCACGGGGACATCCAAAAAGAGATTGCGCGTACGTGGCTCGGTTTCGTCGGGCCGGGCGTGCGTCAGGAGGGAGTCGTTTCACAAGTCTGGACCGATCACACCGACGTCCGGCCGACGATGTTGATGCTGCTGGGTTTGCACGATTCGTATCCACACGACGGGCGCGCGATCGTCGAACCGCTGCAGGAGTGGGCGTTGCCGCACGCCGTGCGGACGCAGCGGCAGGAGTTGATCGAACTGGGCCGAATCTATAAGCAGATCAACGCGCCGTTCGGCCGCTTCGCCAAACACGTCCTGGCCGCGTCGACCGACGCGTTGAGCAGCGGCTCGGAGGCGGACGACAGCGAGTACGAGGCCATTCAAAGCGCTATTCGCAGCCTCAACCAGCGCCGAGACACCTTGGCCGAACAGATGAAGTCGCTCCTCAACGCCGTGGCGCAGGGTCGATCGGTTGATCGCCGCAGCCTGAGCATGCTGATCGAGCAGGCCGGGCAGTTGCTCGAAGGGGCGAGCCGTCTGGCTCGCCGTTGAACGGGTAGATGAACACGGTGCCGCCGGCAGGCGTCGTGTACCACAGCTCATGAGGCGTGCGCTTGGCCTCCGGAAACGCAGGCGCGAGTTCCTTTACTACGAGGTTCTCGACGAACGCGACGGCGTGAAAACTGTGCAACGGCGTCGCCATTGTCTGCGCCGCCTGTTCTAAGCAGGAAACCGTGACCCGCATGCGCCGGTCGCCGCACCGCGACCGGCGTCAATCGTCGTCCCTGCCTTCGCGCTCGTGCTTGTCGCTCTCGCCCTCTTCGGCGATGAGTGACACCGGCAGTCGGATACGCAGGAACTCGGTGTTGTCGGAGGCAAGCTCACGGCCGCCGCCATAAGGAAAGTTTTGCATAGGTGTCCGGCCGTTGACCTGCGTGCTCACTTGAACGCGATCGCTGGAAATAACGGAGTCGACTAGCGGAATCGACTAACGCTCGGCGGTCGATCCAGGTCTTGCCGTTGTGATGTCTCCTGCGTGACGCCGTTCTTGAAGACCTTCGGGCGATCCGCGCGCGTGGCGATACCACCGCCAATCAGGTCTCGGACTACGAGCGCCGCGGGCGGCAGCCGGCCTCGACACCCGCCTTGAAGGGCTTTTAGGTCTGCGGTTCCGGGCCGGGTAGTCCCAGCGGTGTGGCGATCAAGAATCAACGCGCAGCTGCGCGAACACTTGAACCGAGCACACGCGATGTGCCGATGAACACCGCGGTGATCGTCCTGACGACTGTGATTGCAGCAGGCCTCTGTTGGCCGATGTCGCGCGTGGCAAACGGCCGTCGCGACAGTGGCCGCAAAAATGCCGCGCGCCAGCCCCGTCAGGTCGGCTTTTCCGGCGGCAGCACGGAGTTCACCACAACATCGAACAACAAAATGCGCGAAGCGTAGTAACGATCCAGGCGCCAATCCTTCATCAGATCAAGTGCCATCTGAAACTCGTCATAGTTCAGGCGATACAGATCCGCCAGCGGGAAGGGTCGCTCGACGGCCAAGGCGGCGGTGAGACGTGCCAGCGTCTGCGCTGATTCGCTGGTCGGATCCTTCTCAAGGTACTTGCGGATGATCTTTATCGCATTCAATCTCAACTCCTGTCTCTGAACGCGAAATGGTACCGCCACCAGAATGTCGTTTGCCCTGGGGTTGCCCGAAAATGGGCCGTCTCGGCCCTTACAGGGCTGAGACGCGCCGAGAAGATGCACCACGAGGGGTGCGCACGGTGGCTGATTGATCCGCAAGGCGACACGCGCCCCTGTGGATTGGAAGAGAGCGCGGCGGGACTTACCCACGCTTCAGGAAGGACAGCGGTATGTCTCACGACGCGGGCGCGGAAATTGCGAGAATTCCGCCACGGTCGTGCCAAGTTATCCACACTTCCTGTTGACAACGTCCGCCCTCGCGTCGACAAACGACCCATCCATGCGCATTTCGCTGGGTTGATCGATTCCGTTGCAGGGCACACGCACCCGCGACCGGCACTGTTGCTCGGATCGTCCTGCGTGCTCCTCGAGCGCGCCGTGCATCGAAGTCCACTGCCCGTCCACGCTTTTGCGGTTTGCGCGAAATCCGGTTGTTTAGGCAACGGTCGCAGAGGCCTCTTGCGCTGCGCAGGTCGATTCCGCACGGCACCTCTGGCCGCCGCGCGGTTTGCACGGATCACGCGGCTTGATGATCACGCCCTGGTCATGCCGCAGTCTCTTCGGTCATCAGCTCGTGAGCGAGCGAGTCGGGCGCCTGTGCGCGACGCCCGATGCCGAAGTACTCGAACCCGAGGTCGACCAGGCTCTGCGGCTCGTAGAGGTTGCGCCCATCGAAGACAACCGGCGTCTGCATGCGGTCGCGAATCGACACGAAGTCGGGACTGCGGAATTCACGCCACTCGGTCACGACAATTAGCGCTGATGCGTCAGTCACCGCATCGAGGGGGTCCAGGGTTGCGCGCGCGCAATCACGATTTGCAACTGATCAGACCGCGCCAGGAGCAGACCGGCGCTGCACATTAGGCAGCAGCCCGGTGCCACAACCATTTGAACGCTTTGTGACGCTATTTCTCCTCGAGGCTCATCGCTGGAGACGCCTGGACCATCACCTGAACGGTCACCCTTGTGCACGCCCATCCACTCAAGCGGGTGCCATGCCCTTCGCCGCCAGTTCTTTCAACGCGCCTTCAGTTTTTTCGAGATGGCTTAGCCCCATGCCGCGTATCACGTGCGGCGCCTTGGTGAACTGGATGTTCTGGTAGCCGACGATCTCGATTCGATTGCCCCACGGATCGATAAAGTCCAGGAATGGTCCGGACAATGGCTCGATACCGGCCGCGGCCAGCGCGGCACGGACGGCCTCCTTGTCATCGACCACGAGGCCAAAATGGCGACCCTCGTCAGGGCCTTGGGTGCGGCCCCTCTGCAGAGCGAGAAACTGGTCACCCAGATCGATGAACGCGTCCGAGGCGCTGCGGCTGCGCAGTTTGAGATCGAACAAGCGCCCGTAGAACGCCAGGGCCTCGTCAATGTCGCCGACTTCGAGCGCGACGTGGTTGAAACCGATTGCTTTCGCTTTTGCATGCATGGAATGCCCCAGTGAGTCCGTACCGCTGTGGACTCTAGAACTTAAAGTACACTTTAAGTCAACAAGCGTTCCCCCAGGTGATCGTGCGCGGCAAGAACGGCCTGCTGACAATCGGCGAGATCTCACGACGCAGCGGCGTGGCGGCCTCGGCGATTCGCTTCTACGAGTCGCTCGGCCTGATCTCGCCACAGCGCGCCAGTTCGGGCCACCGCCGGTATCCACGCTACGCGTTGCGGCGAATCGCGTTTATCGTCTTCGCGCAGCGGATTGGCCTGGCACTCGAGGAGATTGCGGCCGAACTCGCCCGCCTGCCGGCGAACCGTGCGCCCTCTGGCCGCGATTGGTCGAGTCTCTCGCGCGACTGGACCACGCGCGTCGAGCAACGCATCGCGGAACTGCAACGCCTGAAAAGTGGCCTCGGCGAATGCATCGGCTGCGGCTGCCTGTCGCTCAAGCGTTGCAAGCTCGCAAATCCACTCGACCGTGCGGCGAGCCTTGGCGCCGGGCCACGCTATTGGGTCGGCGATCGTCCGAAACATGCCGACGGCGGCGCGACCGCAGAGGTGACATGCAGCTAGGAACCGCACACGGAGCCTGTCAGTGCGGCGCCGTCCGGTACGAAGTTGCCGACGGACCGCGCGAGAAATACGTCTGCCACTGCACGGAGTGCCGAAAACAATCCGCCTCCGCGTTCGGCATTTCGATCGTCGTGCCACGCGCCACCTTTAGGGTGACGCGGGGCACGCCACAATTCTGGTCACGGCCCACCGACAGCGGCCACTGGCTCGATTGCGCCTTTTGTCCAGTATGCGGATCACGCTTGTGGCACAGGCGGCGCGGCGACAATAAGACGATCAGCATCAAGGGCGGATCGCTGGATGCCCCGGTGGATTTGCACGATGCGATACACATCTGGACCTCGCGCGCGCTGCCTGGCGTCGTGCTGCCCGACGGCGTTGCCAAGTTCCCCGGCGAACCCGACTAGATTGGTGCTTCAAGCTGTCGTAGCTCACTTCGGGCGCGCTTGGCTCAGACACGATCTCGCCGTCAGCTGTCCACGGTCACTGTGCCGGCGACGGGAGCGTAGCCATCACCGACTTGATGCCGACGCAGGCCGAAATGCGCTGGCATACATCTGGCTCTGCCCAACGAGTTCGCCGCTCTTCGCCACCAGAACGAAGAAGCTCGTGCCGTTCTTGGCAGTTCGCGTCTCGAACCGCTCGCGAGCCGATGCGTTCTTCCGCACCGATGCAATGCCATATCGCCGCCGCCCTTGACGGCTGCGAAGATCCACGTTGCGTTCGCGATGTCGACCGTTACGTCTCTGGGTGAATGCACGCCAGGCAGCGCGGGGCGCAGCGCGGTCACCTTGACACATCAGGTCACTGCACCTCCACCATCACGACCTCCGCCTCCTCGGTGGCCTCGATGACGATCCCTGGCGCTTCGCTCAGTGCGACGCCGTCGCCTGTCTCGACCGGCTCGCCATTGACGAGCACCGAGCCGAGCGCTGGAACCAGGTAGACCTGACTCAACGTGGCCAACGGGTGGCTTACCGTCTCGCCCGCTTTCAGCGTCACACCCATCACACGCGCAGCGGCACGGATCGGCAGCGCGTCATCGTCGCCGGGCAGGCCACTGGCGAGCGTGACCAGCCGGCCGGCGTTGTGGATCCTTGGGAAGGGCTTGGACTGCCAGCGCGGCGGCGCGCCATGCTGATTGGACCGGATCCAGATCTGGAACAGTTTCAGCGGCGTCGCGTCGCAGTTCGACTCCGCGTGGCGGATACCGCTCCCGGCGCTGATGACCTGCACATCGCCCGCAGCGGTGCGTCCCTGGCCGCCGGCGTCATCGGTATGGGTGACAGCACCTTCGCGGATATACGAAATGATCTCGACGTCGCGGTGCGGATGCATCGGAAAGCCCGCACCCGGCGCGACCTCGTCGTCATTCCAGACGATCAACGAACCCAGCGCTCGGTGCTGGGCATTGCCCGAAGGACGCACGGTGAAGTGGTAGCGGGCTTTCAACCAGCCGAGATTCTGCCCGTCGAGGTCAACTTTCCTTCTGTGCTGGATCATGTTTGCTGCTCCGTTGTCAACCCGAGGAGCGCGTGCGACGAGGGATCTCGGTCGATCGAAGCACCGAGATTCCTCGCCTCCGGCTCGGAATGACATGAGAATTTGCTGCGCGAAGCACTACGCGGGCACCGCTGCACGGCGATTGTCGAGGCTGAAGCTGCCGGCACCAAAAGCGATGACTTGCAGCAGTCCACCTGTGATCGCAAGGTTCTTCATGAAGTGGATGAACTGGTTCTGGTCGCCGAGCGCGTGATGGAACAGCAGCGCCGCCGCGACGGTAAAGAGCGCCAGCACCGTCGCCGCGAAGCGCACGCGATAACCAACCAGCAGCAGCACACCCCCGCCGAGTTCGACCACAACCGCGATCAGGTAGGCGAGTAGAGGCGCAGGCACGCCGACGGACGCGATATAGCCTTGTGTGCCGGCAGGTGCAGCAAGCTTGAACAAACCGCTCAGGATGAAAAGGATCGCGAGAAGGATGCGGCCGACGAGCGGGAGGGCGCTTTGCGTATTGTTCATCGCGTTGCTCATGAGAAGACTCCTTGGGTTGCGTGTTGAAATAGGAAGTGTTGATTCCGCGTTCTCACGACCCCCTCTGCGCGGCCGCCGCACGGGCAGAGTCGGTATCTCTGACGACGATTCGCGAATACTTGATGCCGGCGCCGCTTTCGTGCCGAAGCGTGCCGGCGCTCGCGCTCGCGTTGGCCAGTGCCGCTGCGCGGCGCGCGGAGTCCGTGTCGGTGACGCGAATCGCTTGCGCGCCAGGTAGCGCCGAAGGCTGCGACACGGCGTGCTCGGCTTCGGCGTTGTGTTTCGCGGCTTCGGCACGAGCCTCGTCGGTGCTCGTCGGGCTGGCGCCCGCAGAGATTGTGATGGCCGCAAACAGCGGCAGGAGAAGAAACCTTGCAGTTTTCGCGTTCATGATGACTCCGATTCAAGTCGCAACGTTGAAGAAGGAAGTGCTGATCCCGCATTCGCCAGGCTCTATTCGGAACATGCCGAAGCGAAGGCTTCCTCGGTTGTGCGCACTTTAGGAATGTGGCGCGCAACGAACAATCGGCACGCGCGCAACGGACTGTTCTGAGAAATGCAAAGGTCGCTGCCTCGCCCTGCGGCGAGCGGACCTAACCCGCGAGACTCATTGCCCGTCGAATGCTTCGAAGCCTGCCACCAGAGCATCGATGAGCGACCGCACCGCCGGGATCAGCCCACGCCGCGACGGGAATACAACGTGCACGATGCCAGGCGCGACTTGCAGCTCGGGAAGAACCTCGATGAGTGACCCGTCGGCCAGGGGCGTCCTGACCGCGGCGTCCGGCAGCAGCGCGATGCCAATGCCTTGCAGCGCGGCGGTCAGCAAGGTGGACAGGTCATCAGTCGCCAGGCGTGGTGTGTGAGGCACCTCGATCTCGGCATCGTCCGCACCGATGAACTGCCAGACGTACTTGTTGCCGGGACGTGCCATGCTCAGCGTAGGCAGCTTGCTGAGATCGTCGCTGGACGCCGGCTTTCCGTGCTGCGCGATGAACCAGCGGCTGCATACCAGCATCAAGCGTGACTTGGCAAGCGCGCGCACGGCGAGCTCCGAATCCTCGAGTGGTGGCAGACGCACGCGCACGGCGAGATCGAAGCCCTCCTCGACGACGTCGACGCGCCGCTGGTGGCCTCCAGATGGATTCGCACGGCCGGGTTGTCGGTCATGTAACGCGCAAGGATGGCGCTGACGTTGCTCAAGAGCAGCCCAACAGGACAGCTGAGCCGGACCGTGCCCTGCGGCGCCGAGCGCGTCCGCTCGATCGCTTCACGGGCTGCCTGTGCTTCGCCCACCATCGCCAGACAGTGGCGATAGAACGTCTCGCCGGTGTCCGATAGCGAGATGCTGCGCGTCGTGCGGTTCACCAGATGAACGCCGAGCTGCCGTTCCAGCTCCGCAATCCTTCGGCTCAGCTTTGATGTCGCGATGCCGAGCGCTCGCGACGCCGCCGAGTAGCCGCCATGCTCGATCACCTTGACGAACAGATACATGTCGTTCAGGTCGAGCATCTCGGACACGTCGGGCTCCTCAGCGTTGCGGGCCTGCAATGGTGCTTTGCCGCTGGCACCATAGCGCCTGGCGACTTGTCGCGGTAATACTGCGCCATTCGAACGGGCCCTGCCTGGCACTGACGTCCTACCAGCGCACGGACAGCGCCTGAATGGACACGAGAGATCGACAGTCAAGCCAGCGCGCGCCTTTCTGTGAGCGCGCCGCGGTTCTAATCCGGGTGATCATCGAGGCATCTTCAGGGTCGAGCGGATGTGTGACGAAGGCGAGGCCTACGCGGCTGTCGCCGAGGCCATTGGCGCTGGCGCACTCCCCTAGTCGAGCGCAAGCAGGAGATCAGCGCCAGGAGATGAGTTCCAACTGGAGCGTCGTGCTCCAGGGCGGATGTCGCTCTGCATCAAAGTCATTCTTCTGCTGGACGCGAGAGTTCGGGACGAAGCTGCAGCAACTCGCGCGGATCGCCAAGCATGCCTTAAGCCCTGTTGCGAGCACCCGTCGCAAGGAAAACATCAGTATCGACGGCGCTGCCATGACAGCGGGGTGACCGGTACCAGCGAATTGCCAGACGACTGTCAACACGAACCTGACGCGGCGCAGAACCGAGTGAAGTAGTCAGAGTTCGCTCGTGCAATGCGGAGTTCGCAGGCACATGGTTTGCCCACACGGTGGTCCCTCAACTGCGTGAAACGGAC
>Ga0137410_10003275_pt1 | contig 10966 bp, 9 predicted proteins | sample CZODoug1_16funga_FD_108878 | JGI IMG/M metagenome (GOLD analysis project Ga0137410, IMG submission 108878) | Vadose zone soil fungal communities from Angelo Coast Range Reserve, California, USA - CZODoug1_16fungal (Illumina Assembly) | ecosystem: Environmental > Terrestrial > Soil > Vadose zone... | reverse complement strand
CACGCCGTCGGACGAGCCTTCGAATCGCCGCCCGTCGGACCACGCCAGCACGACCTTGGCGCGGCACCGGCCGTTGGGCAGCCGCTCGAATCCAAATTCCTCGAAGCGAAGCCGCGCTTCACTCACGCGCCCGTCTCAATCGAATCGCACTTCGATCTGGTGCTTCAGCCCCGCGTCCTGCGGCGCATCCACTACATCCACCTCGAGCCGCGGACGCCCTTGGGCGTCCCGCTCCGCGGAGATGACCAGTATCAAGCCGCTCTCGAACTCCACCTTCACGTGCCGGACGTCGGACCGAACGGTCACATCCCGCACGGTTTCCCCGCGCAGGCGCGACACGGCCACGACAATGCGCCGCAGGTCCTGCAGGTCGACGGGGCTCATGTCAGACGCTCGGCCAGTACCCGCGACAGCGCGGCGTCCGGAATGCGCTCCGCCTGGATGAACAGCGACGATTTCGACGTGGCCTCCAGTGGATACGGCGTCCAGAATGACTGCCGCCGGCTCGGCTCGGACGCGGCCCGGAATGCCAACATCAGCTGCCACGCGGCGGTATTCGGCCGCCGCTCGGCTACCGCATCGACATGCCAAACCTGCTCACCGTGGGCGATTACTCGCCATGGCATAGGTCACCTCGACCGGGGCCGCCCAAAAGGGCTCCCAATATGTGGCTAAGTTCAAGTCCCGTCAATATTTGAGCCCCCGCGCAGGAGCCCAAGCACTCGTGCATCCTGCAAAGTCGCGACTTCTCGCAGTGGTCGGAGCAAATGGGGGGCAAGATGCGCGTCCAACGCGCGCGCCCGGAGTTGCGCCAGAACGGCGGCGCTGGACCAGTGCACCCCCCGAAACAGCGCCGGTTGGGGTTCCCGCAAGCCAACCAAGTATACTCGGCCCGCCTGTGTTGGACCGAGCCAGCTCGACGCGCTGAGTCCCTCCAGCCGCTCGCGCACGAACGCGCCCTCGTTGGGCAGCGTGAACCAGATGAGAGTGCGGTATCCGGACCCCGCCACGACGTGACGACGCGGCGGCCGATTTGCCAGAACAGCTCTGCGACGGTGGAGGGACCGACTCCAGGGGGGGCTAGTCGCCTCTCGTTACGTAGGCTCTGAAGCGCGCCGCCAGGTCCTTCGTGACGGGTCCGGCGACGCCGGCGCCGATCGCGCGGCCATCGAGCTTGGAGATGCCCACGACCTCGGCGGCGGTACCCGTGAGGAAGACTTCGTCGGCCGTGTAGAGATCGTAGCGGTTGAGGGGCAGCTCTTCGGTGGCGTATCCTGCTTCCCGCGCCAGGTCAATCACGGTGTCGCGTGTGACGCCGCGAAGAATCCCGGAGTATGGCGGCGGCGTGCGCACGACTCCGGAGGTGACGGCGAACAGATTCATGCCGCTCGCCTCGGCCACGTGCCCGCTCGAGTCCAGCATGATCACCTCGTCCACGGACGCGGCGATGCCTTCGAGCTTCGCCAGGATGTGGGTGAGATAGTTCAGCGACTTGACGCGGGGGGAGAGGCTTTCTCGGTGATTGATCGGCGTGGCGGCAGTGATAGCGACGAGGCCCTTCTCATAGCTCTCGGCGCTCCACAGTCGGATCGTGTCTGTTATGCAAAAGACCGACGCCTTCGGGCACCTGCGTGGATCGAGCCCCAGGTCGCCCACTCCTCGGGTGACCACCAGCCGAATGTACGCTTCCTTGATGCCACTCCTGGTGACGCCTTCCTCGACGATGCGCCCCATCTCGGCCTTGGCCATCGGGACGTCGAGCCAGATCGCCTTGGCGGACGCGTACAGCCGGTCGAGGTGCTCGGCGAGCCGAAACACGCGGCCGCCGTAGGCCCGGATCCCCTCGAAGACGCCGTCGCCGTAGAGCAGGCCGTGGTCGAATACGGAAACGACCGCGGTCCCGCGGTCGTGCCATTTGCCGTCGATCCATACAATGGAGGGCATTGGAGCAAATCTGCCTCCAATGCCCTCCCCTGACAACTACCCTTCGTGGTCGCTCGGGTCGTCGTCGTCGTGCCCGTCGTGATCGTCGTCACGGAAGGCGTCGAACGAGGCCTCAATCCGGTCGGTGACGACACCCTCGTTCGGCTGGCCCTTGTTGGCCGTAGCGGGATCGACTAGGGCGGTTCCACCTGCGTTCAAGAACCAGCTCGCCACGTCCACGCGTAGTGTCACGGCGGTGGCGGCGCCAGCGCTGGCGGTGATCGGCGGCGCCAACTCGACCTCCTGTTCCGCATCCAGGTCGGACGTGAACGTGAAGTCGCTGCGGGTTCCGGCCTGGCTGTAGGTGCCGGTCACGCGGATCGACACACCGTCGAAGGCGGGATGGGCCGCGATGAAGGCGGCTTCATCGGAACCGGGCTTATGGATCTTGAACTGAAGCTTGTCGTACTGCCCGGGAGGAGCGCTGACGCTGATCATCGCCTCGGTGGCAGTAGCGCCGAGCGGCAGTGACACCAGGACCGGCCCGGCTTCGAACTCCTCGCAGTTGTCGTTCTCCGCGATGGTGTCGCAGGCGGCGTCCTCGACGGCCTTGAGCTCGATCTCGCGCAGCACCAGCTCGGCGCTGCGCAGGATTATGGTGTCGTTGCCGAGGGTGATGACGGTGGTGTCGCCGGCAGTGGTGACTTGAGGGGTCGCAGCAATGCCCACCGGGGCCGTGCCGAGTGGCGCGCCGGCCGGGCGGGCAGACGTGAGCGCCAGACTCACCGTCCCCGTCGTACTGTCCGAGCAAGCAGCGGCCGCGAGCAGGAGCAACGGGATGCTCAGCGGTAGCAGTCGCGTCTTCATGGAGCCTCCACATTTAAGAGGTACGGGCCCTCGACGGGCAAGACGCGTACCTCGTGCGGAGATGTCGAAGTTCTTGCTGGACAGCGGGATAGGGAGCGTGGCGAGAGTGTGTGCGTGTACCATAGTAGCGCTGCCTGGCTCGAAACGGTGCAGTCAGCCGAGGAGCGCCTCCAGGGCTTGGGTCTCATCGGCGGCGCCGAGGCGCCGGAAGATGGCGAGGGCTCGCTCGCGGGCCCCGCGCGCTCCCGCGCGGTCACCGGTGGCCTCGCGCGCAGCACCCAGATCGCGCTCGACCTCGGCGAGGACCTCCGCCGTCCCCTGTTCGGCGCCGGCCGCGCGCGCGCGTTCGAGCAGCTGCACCGCGCCCAACCCATCCCCCCGCGCCCGGGCGACGCCCGCCTGCAGGCGCCAGACTTCCGGCAAGCGTGCTCGGTAGTTCGCCCGCTCGTACGCCGCCTCGGCGCGCTCGAGCTCCGCTCCAGCCAGCGTCATGTCGCCCAGGCGGAGGTGGAGGTCCGCCCGACCGCTCAGCGCCCGCCCGACGAGGGCGTCGTCGTTCAGCTCGAGCGCCAGCCGCATCGCCTCTTCCGTCGCCTCGATCGCACCCTGGAGGTCGCCGAGCCCGCGCCGGCTGATTTCGATGTTATGGTGGGTCTCCGCCATTCCCCGCAGTTGGCCGGCCTGGCGCCACGCCGCGAGCGCCCGCTGGTACCAGACGAGGGCCGCGTCGGGCTCGCCGCGCAGCTTCGCAATGATGCCCAGGTTATTCAGGCAGCGAGCTTCCACAGCGCGATCACCCACCGCCGCGGTCATCTCCAGGGCCGCAGAGAAACATTCTTCCGCCCGATCCGCATCCCCCCGCAGCAGCGCGACCGCCCCCTGCAGGTTGCGCGCGCGGAGCTCCGCGTGCAGCTCTCCCTTGGCGCGCGCCAGGCCCAGTGCCACGACGGCCCACCGCTCCGCCTCAGCGGCGTTCCCGAGGCGACCGTGAGCTTCCGCCGCCAGCAGAGCGAAGGGCGTGCGCTGGAGCAGCGACTCACGCGGGAGCTCATCCAATCGCGCCAGCAGTTCCTGGTAGCGACCTTCCTCGAGCAGACCGCGGAGGCCCGTCAAGAGCGCCGATTCGTCTCTCGGCATCATTACCAAGCGATGGAGTGGTCCGAGAACCCAGGGATGTTCGCGTCGAGCTCGTCGAGCTCCTCGAACTGCACGGACGCAAGGCGGAACCACGCCGCCCCTGGGCCGCTGCGCTCCCAAACGCCGAGGAGACCCTCGATGCGGACGTCCTCCGCGTCGATGGCACCGTCGCCGTTGAAATCGTGCTCGCAGTCGAAGTACTTGATCTTGAGACGTGCAGGATTGTCCGGAGAGAACCGCAACCCCGACGGTTCGAACCGATACAGGAATTGCGCTGGGTCGAGAACGGTGACCGTAATCAGGATGGAGTCGCCGGGCTGGAAGCCTGTGCCGTCGGGCCGGCGATAAAGACCGTCACCCGGCACCTCGAAGCGCAGGTACTCGTCGCCCGTGTCTCCGGGCGCGGCGCCCTGATAGTAGAGGCGGACCTCACGCCCATCCCCGGCTTTCGCCCAAAAGCTCGCCTGGGTAGTGAGTAGCGGCGGCGCCAGCGTGTCTTGCAACACGATGTGGAGCTGCGCGTCCGGCACACCCGTCGGTCCCGAATTATCCCCGCAGCCGAGCAGGGCGAAGGCAAGCGCGCCAGCCATAACCATCTTCCGTCGCATGAGTCGTCTCTTAGGTGAGGATTCGAGATTCTCGGCGCATATCCCGGGCCCGAGGCAAGTCGTTGCGGCACGGCCACCTGGCCCCGCCACCGCTGGAGCGCCGTGGCGCAGATGACTCACTCCGCTTCATCATCGTCCGTGTCGACCGTCCCTGGCTCGCCGCGCAGCAGGCGCTGCAGGCGGGATCTCGAGATGCCCAGCCGGCGCGCCGCCTCCGAGCGGTTACCCAAGGTGAGATCGAGCATTGCCCGAGCCGCCGCTTGGACCACTTCGGACAGCCGGGCCGGGAACGGCAGCGCCCCGTCGGTGGGCGGGCGCGGCGCACGCGTTTCGATCTCCGTCAGGTCGAGGGTCCCGGGCGTCGACAGCAACAAGGCGCGTTCGATGACGTTCCGCAGCTCGCGCACGTTGCCGGGCCAGGAATGCGCCGACAGGGCGGCCCGCACGGCGGGGACGAGGGCGGGCTCGGGTATCGCATACTGGGCGCTGAACTTCTCCAGGAAAAACTCGGCGAGGTGCATCACGTCGTCTCCGCGCGCGCGCAACGGCGGCAGCTCGAGGGTCACGACGTTGAGTCGGTAGAAGAGATCTTCGCGGAAGCTGCCCGCGCGGACCTCGGCTTCGAGATTCGCGTTGGTTGCCGCGATGACCCGCACATCAAAACGCCGGCTCGTCGTGGCTCCGAGCCGGCGTGTGGTCTTCTGATCGAGCGTTCGCAGCAACTTCGCTTGCAACTCCAGCGCGAGCCGGTCGATCTCATCGAGGAAAAGCGACCCGCCCTCGGCCGCTTCGAAAAGACCCGGCTTCGCGGTCTTGGCATCGGTGAAGGCGCCGCGCTCGTAGCCGAACAGCTCACTCTCGAGCAGCTGGCTCGGGATCGCCGCGCAGTTGACCTCGACGAACGGCGCGTCGGCGCGGGGCCCTCCGTAGTGCACCGCGCGCGCGAGCAGCTCCTTGCCGGTGCCCGTCTCGCCCGTGACGAGCACCGTCGCCTCGCCGTGGGGCAAGACCCGGGCCGCCCGTTCGAGCGCGGCGCGCAGGGCCGGGCTGTCACCGACGATCTCGCGGAAGGCGTGCGCCTGCGATTCGAGGCGGGCCAGTGCCGCACGGGCGACCGCTTCGCCGCGCCGTGCCACGGCGGCGGCGATCGTGTCCCGCAACGCGTCGCGATCGTCCGGGAGCGCGAAGTAGTCGGCGGCGCCGGCCGCCACCGCGTGTGCCGCATGGCGGTGCCCCGTGCTCGCCCCGACGGCGAGCAGGGGGACCCCGAGCGGAGCGGCGAACGCGCGCAAGAACTCCGCGAGCGTGGGTTCGGCCCCCCCGGCGGCGACCAGGATGGCCGCCGCGTCGCCGGGCAGGGGCTCGTCCCGCGCGTCCGCAGCGGGCCAGTCGACGAGGTCCGCCCCCACCTCACGGGCCAGGAGCGGCCAGAACTCGGCGAAGGACTCGCTGAGCCGGATGATGACGAGTCGGGACGCCACATGAGGCGGCTGGGGATCGAACCCAGGACCTACGGATTAAAAGTCCGTTGCTCTACCAACTGAGCTACCGCCTCGGTGGCCGACAGATAGTCAGCGGCATTAGGTTTCGCCCCGCGCATGCCGCCCTCCACCCCCATCACCCACGTCTCCGACACGGCCCGCTGGGTCGCGATCTACCGAGCCATGGAGAGCGAACGGCCGGACGCGCTCTTCCACGACCCCTACGCCCGGCGTCTCGCGGGGCCGCGCGGCGAGGAGATCGTGCGCGCCATGCCCCGCGGCCGGGCGATGGCGTGGCCGATGGTCGTACGCACGGCGGTGATGGACGAGATCATCGTCCGCGCGGTGGAGCGTGACGGCGTGCACACGGTGGTCAACCTCGCCGCCGGGCTCGACACGCGGCCGTACCGCCTGCCGATCCCGGGAGCGCTGCGCTGGATCGAGGCGGACTTCCCCGACCTGCTCGCATACAAAGAGCAACAGCTCGCCGGCGAGAAACCGCGCTGCCAGCTGGAGCGTGTGGCGATCGACCTCACGGACGGCGAGCGGCGACGCGCGTTGTTCGAGGATGCGGCGAGCGGCGGCGGTGGCGGGACGTTGGTGGTCGCCGAAGGCCTGCTCGTCTATCTCGCTCCAGAGGAAGTCGGCACGCTCGCCGACGATCTGCACGCCGCGGGCTTTAGGTGGTGGCTGATCGACCTCGGCTCACCGGGACTCCTGAAGATGCTGTCCAAGACCTGGGGCAAGAAACTCGAAGAAGGGAACGCGCCGTTTCGGTTCGCGCCAGCCGAGGGGACGGAGTTCTTCAAATCGCACGGCTGGGTCGAGGCGGAGTATCGCTCGATGTGGACCGAGTCACTCCGCTTGAAGCGCACCATGCCGCTGGCGTGGTTGTTTAGCCTCGTGGCGAAGCTGTCTTCACAGAAGAAGCGTAAAGAGTTCAGCCGTTTCTCCGGTATTGTCCTGCTGCAGCGCGCCTGACAGCTCAATCGAAGGTCAAGGAGACTCATTTGTGAGAACGCTGTACATCACTGGCACCCTGGCATTCGCGCTCACCGCTTGCGCGCGCTCCGCCGCCACGCCCGCGGCCCCGAACGTCGTCACCATCGTCGCGACCGACTATACGTTCGGGGCGCCGGATACGATTCCTTCGGGGCTGACCACGTTCAAGATGAAGAACCAGGGCAAGGAGCCGCACCAGGCGGTGCTGATGGGCGCGGCCGACAAGACCTGGGACGAGGTCCGAACCGCGTTGACGACGCCGGGCCCGATTCCCGCGTGGGTGACGTTCCCTCCCGGGGCCGGCGTCGTACCGGGCGGCGACAGCTCGAACGCCACCTCGCGCCTCGAACCCGGGATCTACTACCTCGTGTGTTTCATCCCGAGCGCGGATGGCATGCCGCACGTGATGAAAGGAATGGTGCGGCGCCTCGTGGTGGCCGCGCCGGCGAGCGCGGCGACGCCCGCGCCTGACCCCCAGGCGGACGTCGTCGTGACGCTGATGGACTACGGGTTCACGTGGTCGACGCCGCTCACGGCGGGGACGCGCACGATTCGGGTGGAGAACGCCGGCCCGCAGGTACACGAGATCGGGATCGAGCAACTCGCGCCCGGCAAGACGATTGCCGACTGGAAGCAGTGGCTCGCGAAGGGAATGCACGGCGCGGGTCCGGCCAAGCCGCTCGGCGGCATCACCGGTCCCAACGTTGGCAAAACCGGGTGGTTCACGATCACCCTGCCGCCCGGGAAGTACATCCTCTCGTGCTACGTCCCCGATTCGCACGATGGGAAGCCGCACGTGGTGCATGGCATGGTGCAGGAAATCACCGTACAGTAAGCCGCCAAGACGCTAAGACGCCACGTTGCACGATCATGCAGCGTGGCGTCTTGGCGTCTTGGCCTCTTTGGTCTAGCCTATCAGAAGACCCACCTCAGGCCTGCCTGGAGCTGCCGCGGATCGCCGAGGCCGCTGCGAATCGTGCCGTCAAAATTCTTGTACGTCGTCCCCGAGGCGGGATCCCTGAAGTTGTCGGAGTTCGTAACGTTGAAGATCTCCAGCAACGCCTCAATCTGACGCCCGGGGCCGGTCGACAGCGTTCGCGAGATGCTGATATCCCAGGAGAAGTACGCGTTGTCCTTGCGAATCGTGTTTCGCTGCAGGACGTGACCGTCGCCACAAACCCGTTGCGCCGGGCTCGTCGCCCGAATGCCGCTCGGCAGGTTGCCCACGCATTTCTCCGACGCCGGCTGGGCGGACGCATAGCTCACGCGGTTGTTTACGTGGAACCCCGCGATTCGGCTCAGCAGCCAGCCGTTGACGCGATGTCGCTGATCGCGGTCGCTCCAGTTGTACTCCTTCCCGAGCGAGTCAACTCGCGCGTAGCGGAGCGTGAAGGGATCACGCTCGTTGTCGTCGTCCGATTTGTCGAACGATAGCGTGTAGTTGACTTCGAACTGGACGTTCGGGTCGAGGACGCGCCGCAGACCTACCGTCACGCCGTTGTACCGGGACTTCGCGCTACTTTCGACGGTCCACAGCGTGTTGACGTCGAACGGGCCCCCGGTCCCAAACCCCCCGAACGGGTTCCCGAACGCCGCGTCGTTGCGGTTGACGAACCGCGTGAGGCGGTCGCCGCGGGCGTGGGTGAAACTGATCGACGCCGCAAGACCGGCGTTCAGCTGGCGCTCGTACGCCACGGTCACGCTGATCGTCCGAGGGTTCTTGAAATTCCGGTCGAACACGTACACGTCGGGCACGAACGGCGGCCCGCTGATGGGCGCGAGGAGGCTGTCAAATGCCGGGACCGGGAGGCCGGAGGGGTGCGAGCCAAACCGCGTCTGTCCCAACGAGCCGTTGGTGCTGCGTGTGCTGGCGAGGTTCAGCCCGGGGACACGGGCGGAGTAGACGCCCGCGTTCAAGCGGAATACCTGGCGCCCGTCCGCAGCGGGGTCATAGGCGATCCCGAGGCGTGGCTGGAACATGCTCCAGTCCGACGGGATCTTGCCGTTCGAGGGGAACTTGAAGGTCCCCTTCGCGTTGGTCACGGTCGAGTCGATCCACGGCGCGAAGTACACGGAGGAGGGCGGCGTAATCGGGTCCGGCTCGATTTGCGCCTCCCAGCGCAGGCCGTAGTTGAGCGTCAGCTTGGGCGAGGGCTTCCACATATCCTGGACGAACAGCGCCAGCTCGTTCTGAACGAGTGTCTGCGTCCCCGCCTGTTCCACGGTGGTCGAGCCCACGCCCGCCTGCTGCAGGTACAGGTTCACCGGTCCCACAACCAACGTGCCCAGCGGACAGGTGCCAGAGGTCGTCGTGGTGCCGTTCGAGCACTCACGGTATCCCGAACCCTGCGTCACATAGTTGATGAACCCGGTCACGCTATTGAACGCGATCCGTCCGTTGGCAAACCCGACGAAGACCTGCGTCGTCGCGGTGCGGTTCCACTCTCCGCCGAACTTGATCAGGTGAGTCCCGGTCGAGATCGACACGTTGTCCAGGAGTTGGACACGGGTATCGTGGTCGTCCCGGATGGGGAGGAAGAACGGCATACCGAACCGGAACGCACGGCTGCTGTCGACGTCCGTGTCGTGAAAGGGCACGGTCGCGCCGAAAATCGAAGACACCCCGGTCGTGTCGCCCAAATGGTTGCGGGCTCCGTCGTAGGGCCGAGGCCGATCCTCACGCGACAACTGGAATCGAAACTCATTGGTGGTCCGCGAACTGAGGAACGACTGGAGGCTGCCGTTGACGGCGTTAGAATGGTCTTGTTCCAAGCCGCCGGCGCTGACGCCCCATGTGTCGACGTCGAAGGTCCCGTTCTGCTGCTGTGACCAGGTGTAGTTGTATTTGAGGGACAAGTTGTGCCGGTCCGAAAGGCGGACGTCGATCTTCGTGAGCAGCGCCCGTGCGTCGTTGGTGCGCGCAATGGGTCCGAAATCATTCGCCAACTCGGGGTAACGGGCAGCGAGAAAATTCCGGAGTGAGTCGAAGGCGAGGGAGCCAGGCCGGCTCTGCTGTTTGATCTCGTCGTACAGCTGCTGGTCGTATGCGACGAAGAAAAAGGCCCGATCGCGCTTCAGCGGCCCGCCGAGCGTGAAACCGAACTGGTGCTGGGTGAAGTCGGGCGTGTACGTGACGCCCGCGTGCGCCGGGCTCCCCGACAGCGCGTCGTACTTGCCGAAGTAGTGCGCCGTACCGCGAAGCTGGTTCGTGCCCGACTTCGTGACCACGTTGACGAACCCGCCGGACGAGCGGCCGAATTCGGCCGTCGCTCCGCCGGCCACGACCACGATCTCCTGCACCGCGTCGAGGTTGAACGTGAACGCCGGTCGCTGGCCGCCACGTTGCTCGCCGAAGAACGGGTTGTTGAAGTCGGCGCCGTCCACACTGACGTTGTTGTGAATCCCCCGTTGGCCTGCCACGGTGAGTTCGTCGCCGTCGGGCCCTTGGACCAACGCCACGTTGGGCGTGAGCAGCGTGAGGTTCAGGTAGTTGCGGCCGTTGTTCGGCAGGCCGGCCACCGCACTGCTGGGCACGCGGGTGGACGCTTCGACCTTGGAGGCGTCGACCACCGCCTCGGTCGCCTCCACCACGACGGCTTGGAGCTCCACCGCCGCGAGTTTCAGCGGGAGGTCGACCGTTTCGCCCACGCGCAGCGGGACGCCGGTGCGCCGGACCTCGCCGAAGCCGACCGCGCGGGCACCGACGTCGTACCTGCCGAGCGGGAGCAGCGAGGCGACGAACACGCCGCGGTCGTTGGTCGTGACCTGGCGCTGAAACCCCGTTTGGGTCTCGCGCAGCGTCACCGTGGCGCCCACCACCGCCGCGCCCGCGGGGTCCGAGACCACGCCGCGAATGATGCCGGTGGTGGCCTGGGATTGGGCGGCGGCAGCGCCTGGGAGTGCGAGAGCCAGAACCAGCAGGCCGAGGAACTTGCGCAGCATTGGCGT